>Ga0326727_10008505_pt1 | contig 25976 bp, 18 predicted proteins | sample MB2enrmetagenome_FD_207643 | JGI IMG/M metagenome (GOLD analysis project Ga0326727, IMG submission 207643) | Lab enriched peat soil microbial communities from McLean, Ithaca, NY, United States - MB29MY | ecosystem: Environmental > Terrestrial > Soil > Wetlands > Peat | place: USA: New York...
AGAGTCTCGAGCCTGGAACCGCCAGGTCAATCGCCATCGGGTCAAGATCAACTGGCAGTTCACGCGCACGGGGGCACGCGCAAAGTTCGGCTATAAAAGGAATCTATTTAGGCGGTCAGAGACCTAGATCCGCCGCCCCTCGCGCAGCCGCACGTGGAGTTCCGCAAATTGCTGATACGGCAGTTGTTCGGCGCGGGTGGTGGGGGGCAGGCTGAGTGCCGCCAGTTCCGCTTCCACGCGCTGGCGCGGGTAGACCGGCTGAAGGTTGTTGAGCAGATTCTTCCGCTTACGTGCAAAGCAGAGTTTGACGAATTCCAGCAAGGCCTTTCGATCTTCGGGCGGAAGGCCATCGCTCTTCATCTCGAAGGTGACCAGGGCAGAATCGACTTTTGGGGGAGGTGAAAAGGCGCCGGGGGGAATCCCGAACTCAAAGCGTGGTTTCGTCGCGAGCTGCGTCAAGACGGTGAGGTAACCATAAGAGCGCGAACCGGGCAGGGCGGTTAGGCGATCCGCCACTTCGCGCTGCACCACGAATCCCATGCCTTTGATCCACGCGGCTTCATCGAGGAGATGGTGGAGGATTGGGGAAGTGATGTAATAGGGCAGATTCCCAAAAACATAACAGTTTTCGCACTGGTGTCGGCGGCATAGATCAGCGAGGCCAGTCCTGAGAATATCGGCTTTCAAGACCTCGATGCTGGGCTTATTGGCGTACTTTTCTCGCAGTGTTTGAACGAGGGCAAGGTCGATTTCGAGGGCCGCGACCTGCCGGGCTCGTGCGGCGAGAAGTTCGGTCATGGCGCCACGCCCGGCGCCGATCTCGCAGACGAGGTCATCTTGCCCGACCGTCAAGGCCGCAACGATGCGCTGCCGGAAACGCCGATCGTGGAGGAAATGCTGTCCGAGCTTGGGCCGAATCACGCGGAAGATTGTACCTCAAATCGCGCGGCGGTTTGCGCCCGCGGCCCCCTACCTGAGCCCCGAAGGGGCGGACTACCATAGCCCAGGCCATCGGCCCATAAGCGTTAACCTAATGGCGCAACTCGCACTTCGTAGCACTTACTGGCCGCTTCCAGAGGCCCGGAGGGCCGACAGAGAGTAGCCCATGGCGTAAGCCGTGGGATCGAGGAGCGGCCCCGGGTTGTCTATGCCCCGGAGGGGCGACAGATCTCTCGGCACCGTCTCTGTCGCCCCTCCGGGGCTGCGGGTATGAACGCCGTGCGGGGTCCCACGGCTTACGCCGTGGGCTACTTTCTGGCGCCGCTCCGCGGCTCTGGTAGCCCTCGCGTCTTTAGGTTAACGCCTATGGGCCGTTGGCCTGAGCTGCGATAGATCTCCCCCTCTGGGCTGAGAGATCACAGGCAATAACCAAGTCACGCTAAGTGCGGTGCCGGAATTCCGACATCGCCTTGCATTTTGTCGTGCGGCAAGGCTATACTAGTCTTGGCGAACGCACTAAGTGGGCGAAAGCCCACTTTTTTGTTAGTCGTGAGTCTTGTCGGGGTATTCCCCCGACGGATTCGCAACAGGGGAGGACTGCAAAAGGTTCGGCGATGCAGGTTGACCTGGAGAAAATCACGGAGATGGCCCGGCGCATTGCGGTCTCTGAAGGGTTGTCGCTGGTTGATGTGGAGCTCAAAGGCGGTGGGGGAACGCGTCTCCTCAGAGTGTACATCGACAAGCCGGAAGGAGTCTCTCACGCTGACTGCGAGCTGGTGAGCGAGCAGTTGAGCGCCATGCTGGACGTTGAGGACCCCTTTCCGGGCAGCTACACTTTGGAGGTGTCATCCCCAGGTCTTGACCGGCAGTTGGTCAAGCCAAGCGAGTTTGAGCATTTCACGGGACGGAAGGCGCGGGTAGTGGTGCGCGAGCCCGTGAACGATCAGAAGGTTTTGGAAGGGCGCCTGGCGGGTATTGAAGCGGGTCGTGTTCGGCTGGACTTGGGAGACGCTGGCCTCAAGGAACTCGAACTCTCCAACATTCAAAAAGCTCGGCTCGTGGTAGAAACCTGAAGGGCAGTCGAGAGTCGAAAGTTGAAAGTCGAAAGCAGAATGCAGTTCACTTTCGATTTTCGACTCTCAGCTCTCGACTCTGAAAGGGCAGTCTAGAGTCGAAAGTTGAAAGTCGAAAGCCGAGTGCAGTTCACTTTCGACTTTTAACTCTCGGCTCTGGACTGGTTGTGCGGAGGACACCGGTGACGACAAGTCTTTTGTTCCAAACTATTGACCAGTTAAGCCGCGAGAAAGGCATCGACTCGCAGATTATCGTGGCGGCTGTTGAAGATGCCGTCCTGGTGGCGACACGCAAGTATTACAAGTCCGCAGAAGATCTTCAGTCGCATTTCAACAAGGTGACCGGACAGGTTGAGGTGTACGCCGTCAAGAAGGTTGTGGCGGAAGTCCAGGATGCGGATCATGAGATCAGCGTCGAGCAGGCGCAGAAAATAGATCCCCAGGCGGCCGTGGATGGCGAGGTGCGGATTCCGAAGGCCACGGATGTTCTGGGCAGGATTGCCGCGCAGGCCGCGAAGCAGGTAATTTTTCAAAAAGTGCGTGAAGCAGAGCGCGACACGGTTTACGCGGAGTACAACCAGCGCGTGGGCGAGTTGGTGAATTGCACGGTGAAGCGGGTGGAGGGACCAGACGTCATCGTCGATCTGGGGCGGACGGAAGCGCGCATGCCGCGCAAAGAGCAGTCGCGCCTGGAGACTTACCAGATCGGCGACCGCATTCGGGCGGTCATCACGCAAGTGGACCGCGCGGCGCGGGGACCGCAAGTGGTGGTCTCGCGCGCCGACGCGATGCTGGTGCAGAAGCTCTTCGAGATGGAAGTTCCGGAGATCTACGACGGCACCGTAGTGATCAAAGCCATTGCGCGCGAGGCGGGCGACAGGACGAAAGTGGCTGTTTTCTCGAAGGACCCGGACGTGGATTGCGTGGGCGCCTGCGTAGGTATGAAAGGCATGCGCGTGCAGTCGATCATCCGGGAGCTGCGCGGGGAGAAGATCGACATCATCGAATACAATGACGACCCGCTGGTTTTCGCGGCCAACGCGCTGAGCCCCGCCAAGATCAACCACGTCTCGATTCTGGAACTGGAGCAGAAGCACCTGGAAGTGATCGTTGACGACACCCAGTTGTCCCTGGCGATTGGCAAGAAAGGGCAGAACGTGCGGCTGGCCGCAAAGCTTCTCGACTGGCATATCGATATTAAGAGCGAAGAAGAGAAGCGCCAGGAGATCGAATCGCAGATGGCGGCGATGGCATTGCGCGGCGCCTCGATTTCGGAGCTGCAAGGCCTGGGCGAAAAGACATTGCAGAGATTGAGGGAGAAAGGTATTGAGACCGTCGAGCAACTGGCCCAGATGACTCCCGATGATCTAACCCAGATCCCGGGTATTGGCGAAAAGACCGTCGAAAAGATTCGGCGCGTGGTGACGGATTATTTTGAGCAGGATCGTGGTGAGGCCGCTGGCGAAGAAGTTGCCACGGCGGAAGCGGAAGGCGTCCAGGCTGAAGAGCCGCCAGCGGAGCATGCCGTCGATGTGGAAGAGCCTGGAGAAGCGGAGGCGAGCGCCGAGGTTCCTGCCCAAGCGGAAGCTGCCGAGGCGCCCGCAGAGGAAGCCGACTCCAGCGAAGATAAGGCCCCTGCTGGTGAGGAAGGAGAAAAGCAAGTATGAAATAAAACTGCTTGGGCGCTGCCCTTCCAGAAGGCGGCGGCTTAGTAAGTTCTGCCGCCGGCCTCGAAGGTGCTACGAGCCCAGATTTCACCCAATCCTCTTGCGAGGGGCGGGAAGCGAGGGAGAGTAAGAGTAGAAGACCGAATGGGCAACATACGAATTAACGTTTTGGCGCGCGAGCTGGAAGTCAAAAGTCACCTGATCCTGGAGTACCTGACGGTACTCGGGGTTGAGAAGAAATCTCACTCCAGTGCGCTTGATGACGACATCGCCGACAAAGTTCGAGACCATTTCCGTGCTTTGGGCGGTGCGGAGGAAACTTTTGAGGCAGCACCCGTAGCGCCTCCGCCTGCACCTGCACCGGTTGCGGTGAAGGAGCCTCCGCATGTGGTTCCCGAGCCCAAGCGGCTACCGGATATCATCAAGGCCGAATTGAACACTCCGCTGACGCGGACCCTGGAAGAGATCAAGAATGCCGCGCGGAGAGCGATGGCGCCGCCGCCACCTCCGAGGGTGGTGCATGTTCCGGAGGCGCCGGCAGCGGCCTTGAGGCCTACGACTGCGGTACAGAAGCCTGCGCCCGCTCCACCCCTGCCTGTCCGCCCGGTAATTCCGGTTGCGCCAGCGGTCGCAGCCATAGGCGGCCAGATCGCGCCCACTCCGCCGCCCGAGCCTTCGGTGCGGCCGGTGGTCAGCCCTGCAACGCCTCCGCCCGCACCGCCCGCCGCGAGGATCGAAGTCCCACCCGCGCCGGTGGCGCGCGCGAGTAGCGTGATGGAAGCTCCGCCGTCGCCTCCCAAGGCGCCCGATGTTCCGAACCTGGTGGCCCGCGCGATCGCGGAAGGCAAGGGCGCGCGCGCCACGCGCGTGGTGCGGCGAGACCCCTCGTCCAGCCAGCCGATCTACCCCCACGCGGCCAAGCCCAAAGTCGCGCCACCGCGCCCGCTGATGCCTCGCCGGCCCGGCGAGCCGCGGCCCATGCATCCGACTTCGGCACGCTCGGTGCCGAGCGCCGGAGCCGGCGCCGTGGCTACGGGCGGCGTACCCGCAACACGGCCACCGGCGGGACGCCCCATCTCGGCCCCGCCGCGTCCTATGAGCTATCCCCCGCCGCCGCCCAAGCCGGTGGTGCCGGAAGAAGTTCCTCTTACGCGCAAGATCACGATTACCGAAGGCATCGCCATCAAAGAGCTTTCCGAGAAGTTGCAGGTACGCGCTAAAGACGTCATCAAGCGGCTGCTGGATAAAGGGATTTTCGCAACCATCAACCAGACGCTGGATGGCCAGACGGCAACCGAAGTGGCGCGTGGCTTTGGAGCGGAAGCCAATGTGGTGAGCTACGAAGAGGAAATCCTCCAGGAAGAACAAGTGACGGATCGCCGCGAAGACCTGGAGGGGCGTGCGCCGGTGGTGACGGTCATGGGGCACGTCGATCACGGCAAGACCTCGCTGCTGGATGCCATCCGGCGGACGAATGTCGCGGCGCACGAAGCGGGCGGCATCACCCAGAGCATCGGCGCCTACCAGGTGGAAGCCCAAGGGCGCAAATTGACTTTCATCGACACGCCCGGCCACGAGGCCTTCACGATGATGCGGGCACGCGGGGCGCGAGTGACCGATGTGGTTGTACTGGTGGTGGCGGCTGACGACGGCGTGATGCCTCAAACGCTGGAAGCTATTAACCACGCCCGCGCGGCCAACGTTCCCATCGTGGTTGCGATCAATAAGATTGATAAAGCGGATGCCCAACCGGAACGCGTCAAGCGGCAACTGACGGAGCATGGCCTGATGCCGGAAGAGTGGGGCGGGCAAACCGTAACCGTGGAGGTCTCCGCCAAGCAGAAGAAGAATCTCGATTTGCTTCTGGAGATGACTCTCCTGGTGTCGGATCTGCAACAACTCAAAGCCAATCCCAAGCGGCTTGCGACCGGAACGGTGCTGGAAGCGAAACTGGACCGGGGCCGGGGCCCGGTGGCGACGCTGCTGGTGCAGAATGGAACTCTGCAAGTCGGCGATTCTTTCATCATCGGCCCGATTTACGGCAAAGTGCGAGCCATGTTCGACTACCGCGGCCAGCCGGTGATCGAAGCGCTGCCCTCCTCGCCCGTGGAAGTGCTGGGCTTGGAAGATGTTCCGCAAGCCGGCGACAGGCTGCAGGTGATCGACGATACCTTGAAGGCCCGGCAAATTGCCCTGCATCGGCAGGCCAAGGTGCGTGAAGCCGCCTTGGCCAAGAGCGCGCGGCTGACCCTCGAGCAGTTGCACGCACAGCTTGCGGCCGGCGACGTCAAGGAATTACCGCTCATCATCAAGGCGGATGTGCAAGGGTCGGTGGAAGTCCTCTCCGACACGCTGAACAAATTGAGCACCGAAAGGGTCAAGGTGAAGGTGATTCACGCCGGCGTGGGCGCCATCACCGAGACCGACGTGCTGCTGGCTTCAGCGTCCAATGCGGTGGTGATTGGCTTTAACGTGCGGCCGGAGCGCAAGGCTACAGACCTTGCGCAGTTGGAGCAGGTCGACATCCGGATGCATACCATCATTTACAACGTCACCGACGAAATCAAGAAGGCCATGACGGGGCTCCTGGCCGTGGTTTTCAAGGAAACGATCTTGGGCCGCGCGGAGGTGCGGGAGGTCTTCCGGATCTCCAACGTCGGAATGGTGGCGGGCTGTTACCTTCAGGACGGCAAGATCACCCGGGAGGCGCTCGTTCGCCTGCTGCGTGATAGCGTGGTGGTCCACCAAGGCCGCCTCAAATCCTTGCGGCGATTTAAAGACGACGTCACCGAAGTAAGAACCGGGATGGAATGCGGCATCGCGCTGGAGAATTTCAGCGACGTCAAGATCGGCGACGTGATCGAGGCCTTCGTGAAGGAGAGAGTCCCCGAGCCTGTCATGGCGTGACACCCTCAGCCTGCTCATTCTGAGCCCCTTCAACTGTCATTCTGAGCGAAGCGAAGAATCCCGGCAGTGGGCTCAGAGCAAAGTCAGCGAAGATGCTCGGTGGCGCCAAGCGACGCAACTGCAGAGATTCTTCGCTTCGCTCAGAATGACAAGGCGCTTCGTCACCCCCGCGAAAGCGGGGGCCCATTGTTGGGCCTGAGCGCAATGGATTCCCGCTTTCGCGGGAATGACGTGCTTTGCCAGGTGCGAACGAGATGCCCGTTGGTTTACTTACCCTGGAGATCCAGCTACCCTACGCTCACTCCCTCAAGGAAAAGCGGGCTGTGCTGCGCAAGATGCGCGATCGGCTGCGCTCGCGCTTCAACGTCGCCGTCGCCGAGTTGAGCCACGAGGACGTCTGGCAGCACGCCACGCTGGGAGTGGCTTCGGTCTCCGATAGCCAGCCCTTGCTGGAATCTGTGTTCCGGCAGGTCTTGGCCGAGGCCGAAAAAATCCTGGGCGACGACGTGGCGAATTATTTTGTGGAGTTTTATTGAGAGTTGACAGTTAACAGTCGACAGTTGACAGCTGTCGACTGTTAACTGTCGACTGTCAACTTGTGTCTCATGGCTGAAGCCGCTGCCGAAATCTCCGGAGTCCTCGTAATCGACAAACCGCCGGGGCTCACCTCGCATGATGTCGTGGCGCGTGTGCGCCGGATTCTGGGCATTCGCCAGGTTGGGCACTTCGGCACCCTGGACCCCTTCGCTACCGGCGTGCTGCCTGTTTCCGTGGGTAAGGCGACGCGCTTTGCGCAATTCTATCTGAAGTCACGAAAGTCCTATTCGGGCACCATCCGCTTCGGCCATTCAACCGACACCTACGACTCGACCGGCCGAACGACCTCAGAAGATCAGCCCGTAACACTCGAAACGGCAACTCTGGAGAAGCTTTTTCAGGAGTTTACCGGCCGATTAATGCAGACCCCTCCGTCCTTTTCGGCGAAACACGTGGGCGGCGTGCGAGCTTATGAACTGGCCCGGCAACAAAAACCTGTGTCACTCGAGCCGGTGGAAGTGGAAATCTACGCGCTCGAGTTGCTGGGAGTCGCGGGGCCGGACGTTGACTTCGCGGTCGAGTGTTCGGGCGGGACGTACGTGCGGTCGTTGGCGCACGACTTCGGGCAGAAACTTCGCTCGGGAGCTTATCTGGCCGATTTGCGGCGCACGGGTGTGGCGGAGTTCAAGGAGAGCCAAGCCGTCACACTGGAGCGCCTGGCCGAGGCGGCGGGGCAGAAGAAGCTAGAAAGTTGCCTGGTGCCGCTGGAAGCACTGCTGCCGGAATTCCCTGAGCTGATCGTTCGCGGACGCCAGGAGGTAGGCGTGCGCCATGGACACACGTTCGAATTGGCGCAATCCATGCGCGCCGGTCGCGGCGGCACGGGCCTTTCGCCGGTCGCCGCTTTGTTGAAGATCCTGAATCCCGAGCGGCGGCTCATCGCTGTGGCCCGGCACGTTGAGGGGAGCGTTTACCATCCGCATCTGGTGCTGGTGTAGCGGCAGAAGGCAGTCGGCAGGTAGGGACGGCTGTCATTCTGAGCGAAGCGAAGAATCTCGCCCTGCCGGTGCTCACGGCAGTGCGAGATTCCTCGCCGCCTGCGGCTCCTCGGAATGACACGCCAAGACGGTGTTTCATCAACCGGCGTAGGCTAATGCAAGGACTCGAATTGACTCAAGTCTGGATCATCGCAATCTGCGCGATTCTCTTGGGCGTGGTATTCGGCCTGTATGTCTACGCATGGAGCATTCCCACCCTGCAATTGTTCACGCCGGCCATTTTGCGCGGCCCTGCCGACGGCAAGCGTATCGCCCTGACCTTCGATGACGGCCCCTGCGCCGGCTATACGGAGCCGATTCTCGAAATACTTCGCGAGCGGGGAGTGAAGGCCACGTTCTTCGTTTGCGGGCGAAACGTCGAACGCAGTCCGGAGCTTCTTCGGCGTATTCACGCTGAGGGGCACACCGTCGGAAACCACGGTTATTCGCACCCCTTTCCTTTCTTTCACAGGCGTAAGTTCTTTGCGCGTGAGGTCGACCGCGCGCAGGAGGTGATCGAGAAAGTGACGGGGAAGCGTGCGAAGTTTTTTCGACCTCCCTTCGGGGCGCGATGGCTGGGGCTTCAGTCCGTGCTCGAGGCGCGGGGGCTGAGATTGGTGAACTGGTCGGACACGGGATATGATTGGAAGCTCGACCGGGAAGGGATTGTGCGTGAAACCCTCAAGTCCCTGGGTCCCGGCTCCATCGTTCTGCTTCACGACGGCGGCAGGGCCTATGCGCCGGAACGAGTCGACCGTTCGGCGACCGTGCAGGCGTTGCCTGCCATTCTTGACGGGGCCGCGAAAGCAGGTTTCACGTTTGTGAGCTTGGACGAACTGCTGGGGTCCTGAGTCAGATATTTGTCGAGGAAGCCGTCTGAGTCGGGGACGTTTTTCGGAGCCCCGTTAGGGGCGGCATAACGTAGCCCAGGGCGTGAGCCCTGGGTTGGACGACCCGCACCCCGCCTTCGGCACCCCTCTCCCCCGGGGCGGGAGAGGGGACGGGGGTGAGGGTGGAGTCCCACGACCCACGGCTTACGCCGTGGGCTACATGCTGCCGCCCATCGGCTGACGGGCTGAATTCTTTAACGGGCTTCTGACCTGGTTAGAAGGAGTGGGAAGCGATAATGAATGAGCGAGTGTGGGTGGGATTGGATGTAGGCGGAACTAAGACAGCGATTGTGATATCCGCGGAACCGCCCGCAGTTCTGGGGCGAACGGAATTCGCCACGCTTCCGGCGAAGGGAGCGGACCGCGCTCTGCAGCTTGCCAAGGAAGGGATTCGTGAGCTGCTCGCGCAGCGGGGGCTTGATGCAAGCGCCATAGAACGGATTGGCGTCAGTTGCGGCGGCCCCTTGGACCGAATCGCGGGGATCATTCAGTCGCCGCCCAATCTTCCCACCTGGGATAACCTTCCCATCAAGGCAATCATGGAGAAGGAATTCGGCGTGGAGTGCCAGGTGGAGAATGACGCCAACGCCGGAGCGGTCGCGGAGCACCGATTTGGCGCCGGCCAGGGGACGCAAAACATGGTCTTCCTGACCATGGGCACAGGGCTCGGCGCGGGCATCATCACGGACGGCCGCCTTTATCACGGCACGAACGATTTGGCGGGCGAGGTCGGACACATCCGCCTGACGCCGACCGGACCGGTGGGCCATAACAAGGCGGGCTCCGCGGAAGGCTGGGCAAGCGGCGGCGGTATGGTCCAGGTGGCTGCCCAAGCCGTCGCCAAGGCCGCCAAGCATAAACAGAAGACTGTCCTCAGTAAAATCCTGCAATCCGGCAAGACACTGACCGCCAAAGACGTTGGCTTGGCGGCCAAAAAGGGCGACGCCGTGGCGATGGGGATTCTAGAATCGACAGGCCGGCGGCTGGGCGCGGTGCTTGCCATTCTCGTGGACTTGCTGAACCCGGAACGAATCGTGATCGGGGGCCTGGCCATGCGGCTGGGCGATTTGCTGCTCGACCCGGCGCGTTCAGTCATGCAGCGGGAAGCGCTGGCTCCTGCGGTGGCGCACTGCGAGGTAGTGCCCGCGGCGCTCGACGAACGAATCGGAGACGTCGCGGCGCTTTGCGTAGCAGTGGGTTTCTGAGCCGGAGCGTTGTTTCCGATGTAGGGCTGAATTGCTGAACTTCTAAATGGTCGGGATATCCGTTTGGGCGAAGTCGTTGCCCTTGGCGAGCAACGGTTCCCCTGAAGCCTTTGCGAGGGCATACGCGAAACAGTCGCCAAAATTGAGAGCTGCCGGGCGGCGGCCCTTGCCGTACTGGCGCCATGCCAGGCGGGCAATTTCAACTTGGTCTGCGTCTACGGGAACCACGTCTATCTTCGCTTGACGTAAGAACAGGTCGAACTCCCGCCCGGCAGATTCTCCTCGGCGCGCCTCCAGTACAATGCCGGTCTCGAGGCTGTTGGCCGCCGAGAGCGAACGCGTTTCAGCCTGGATGATCGCATCCAGATACCCTCGGCGTTCCGGTTCGTCGAGAAAAATAGCGAGCAAAGCGGAAGTGTCAATGATCATCGGTCAGGGAGTCCCCGTTCATCATAGCCTAGGATTTCGTCGAGGGGCCGTGTGTCCAAGGTGGGAAGGGCATCCACACGCCGCAGTATGTCCTCGAGCCTTCCGGACATGATTCGGCCGCGCCGGCGGTCAGGCAAGCGCTGCAGGCTTTCTTTCAGAGAGTGCTGAATTGCTAGGGTGATGGATTGGCCTGTTTCCTTTGCGAGTTGCCTCGCCAGGCGTTCAGTAACAGGGTTCTTTATACTCAAGGGCATTGTCTCCAACCCTTCGCCGTTTCTATATAGCAGTATGGGATTATATAATCGGCAAGCTGCGATTGCAAACGCAGGCCGGACCGTGCCCGATTTCCAAAGCACATCGAGGTGGAAGCGCCACAACTGCGGCCGCGGAACTCGTGCCTGAATTCGGCCATGGGATGGCCGAGTTCGGCCATAAACCGCTCGGGTTCTCCTCCATCCGCTGGCAATAGTCCTAACCCGCACAAAATACAGGTGATAGATTTCCGTCCGAGAGCCCTGATTGGCAACCTACTTGCGCTACACATTGGCGAGTTGTCCGAAGCGCTCGAACGGGTGATCCCGAACCATGAAGAGACGACGCCAATTGAGACCCGCTGTTCAATGCCGATGGGCGGCTTGTTTGGTTGGAATCTTCGGAGCAGCAGCTTTTGCTTTTGCCGTTCCTGAGGCGGAGCAGAGGAGCACCAATCCTGACGAGGCAAAGCCGCAGAACACGACCCAGGGAACGCCGAGCGCGCCTAGGCACGAATTCCCGACCGGGGGCGTGTGGCATCGTTTCGGCGAGAAGGACAACTCCTCGGTGGCGCGGCGAGGTCAATCGGTTGGGGTGCATTCGCCCGGCACGAACCGGGGCGGGTCGAAGTTTGACTCGGAAGAAACCGCGGGGAAGGTTGTTGCGGGGCGCATGACAGGCTTGGAGAAGCTGATGTGGGCGCTCGTCAACCAGGACCGGTTGAGACCTGAGGCAGTCGCGGAAACGGGCGGGCAAGCGCGTCCGCTGAAGTGGAACGAGCGTCTGGCCGCGGTGGCGCGAGCGCATTCGCTCAACATGCTCAAGCAGCACTCCTTCTCGCACAACGACCCCGACGGCACGACGTTCGCGGTGCGCATCAAGAGGGCGGGGATTCCCTGGGAATCTTCAGGAGAGAACATCGCCGTCTACGATACGGTGCAGGGAGCAGAATCCGCCTTCATGAACGAGCCGCGCTTTCAAGATAATCATCGAGGCAACATTTTGAACGCGAGTTATACCGACGTGGGAATCGGAGTTGTGCAAGGGCCAGACGGCAGTCTTTACATCACGCAGGACTTTATAGCGAGTCCACTCGATGGCGCCGGCGCCCCGAGCGATCCGCCGCCCGCCCCTTAGGGCTGTCATTCCGAGCGAAGCGAGGAATCTCGCTCTGGATTTTTTCGAGGCAGTGCGAGATTCTTCGTCGTCCGTCAGTTGACGGACTCCTCAGAATGACAGACTAGTCGAGTTTTCACACAGAGTTGTTGGTCTTGAGCAGAGAGGCTCAAAAAGGAGATTTAACATGCTGAAGCTAAGAATCAGAGAAGCCAGAGTCGTCACGCGATTGGTTGCCGCCTCTTTAGGACTGGTGTTTGCGGCGCAACTGTTCACCGGCGTGTTGTTTGCGCAGGCGCCGCTGCCCCAGGCGCCACCGGAACAAGGGCCGCCGCCGGAGCAAGGGCCGCCACCGCAAGCGCCGCCCTCCTTCCCGCCTGAGGAGTTGCAGAGGATAGTGTCTCCCATCGCTCTGTATCCGGACCCTCTGCTGGCGCAGGTCCTGACGGCCTCGACTTTCTATAACGATATTCCCGACGCCGCGCAGTGGGCCGATCAGCACCACTACCTGACCGGCGACGCGCTGGCGCAGGCCATCACCGCCGACCAACTACCCTGGGATCCCAGCGTGCAGGCGCTGCTACCGTTTCCGTCGGTTCTCGATATGATGGCCTCTGCCATGCCCTGGACAGAGGAACTGGGCAACGCCGTCCTGGCGCAGCGGCCGGACGTGATGGATGCGGTGCAGGTGATGCGCAGGCGAGCCTACGACTACGGCTATCTGCGGACGGGTCCGGCTATCGTGGTGGGGGCGGGGCCGTACATCACCATCATGCCGGTGAATCCAGGTCTCATTGTGGTTCCCGCGTACAGCCCGGGGATCGTGTTTGCGGCTCCTCGCCTCGGCTTCGTCGTGGGCGCCGCCATCCGCTTTGGCTTTGGCGTCGCCATTGGCCTGGCGTTTCGTCCTTGGGGATGGGGCTTCGGCTGGACCCATTTCGATTGGGGACACCACGCGATGATCGTTAACAACCATCCGTGGGGCAGGACTTGGGCGAATCGCGCAACCTACGTCCACCCGTATGCCGTCCAGCGCTATGCGCGCTCGGCGCCGCGTCCGGCCGAACACCATGAATTGGAACGCCGCTCGCCGCAGGAACGGGCAGATGCCAAGGCCGGACGGGCGGTCAAGGAAGAACACCGCAAAGAGGAGAAGCACGACGAGCATCACCGCTAAGCAGAAAAGGGGCGGTGCTCGCTCGGTGTAGGGGTAGGGGTAGGGCTTGCCCTACCCTCGTCGGGCTAACAACCCGCCAGGGGGACGGCAAGCCGTCCCCCTACAAGGTGTTTCGGGGCGGGTGGGGAATTACTCGTGAGACCGCACCGCGTCGCGCCCCTCGTCCTTGGCGCGGAAGAGGGCGTTATCGGAGGCACGCAGAAGGTCTTTCAGAGTTCTGCCGTTGTCGGGAAAGGTGGCGACGCCGAACGACAGAAGCATGGGTTCCAGGCGGCGACCCTGGTACTGAGCGTCCGTGTGTGCAACGGCCTTACTTAATTCCTCCGCCCGTAGCGTAGCAAGCTCAGCCGTCGTATCGGGAAGCACCAGCACAAATTCGTCTCCCCCCAAACGGCAGGCAACATCTTCGCTTCGTATGTGGCGCTTCAGCGTCTCGCACAAATTCTGCAGGGCCAGGTCGCCGGCCTCGTGCCCATAGGTGTCATTGAACTGCTTGAAATTGTCCACGTCGAGCATGATGACTGCCAGGGGCCGGCGGTTGCGAGCCGCGCGGGAAATCTCCCGCTCCAGGGTCTCTTCCATGTAACGGCGATTAAACCAGCCGGTGAGCGGGTCACGAATGGACTGCGCGCGCAGGGCTTCGCGCAAGTTCATGTTGGCCACAGCCAATGCCAACTGCTCCGCGATGGAGGTGGCGGGCCAAGGGAGTTCCATGGACTCTGCGGAGGGTTCTCCGGCTGAGCCTTGCGGTGCTTGAGCCAGCCGCAGGTGAAGAAGTCCATAGGTTTCACCATGAGCAATCATGGGGACGCAGAGGTAACAGGCCGGCGGAGGATTCGGCAAGTGGCGGCAGAGCAGATTGGTCTGAGAATCTTCCACGAAATGCACCCGCCCAGTGCGAAGTCCCCAGCACTGATCGGGGGTCAAGAACTCGGGATCGTCCGGCTGCAATTCTCCCCACCGGCTGACAATTTCCAGATCCTTGGTTTGAGGGGAATACACGTACAGGGCGCCGGCGGTGGCGGGAATGAGAGTCTGGGTAAATCGGGCGGTGACTGCATAAGCATCCGCGGGAGTCGAACTGGCCTGGAGGAGGTGGCCCATCTCCGTGAGCAGCCGGAGTTGATGAGTCCGGCGCTCCAGCTTGTCGTGCGAATCGCGCAAGGCCTCTTCGGCCTGCTTGCGTTGAGTGATGTCTCTGGAGATGGTGGACATGGCGACGATTTTTCCGGAACGATCCTGAACCGGTGAAATCGTAAGGGAGACGTCAAGGCGCGTGCCGTCCTTTCGAACACGCACTGTTTCAAAGTCCTGGACAACGCCCCCTTGCAGCACGCGCTCCGCCAGGCGCTGCCGTTCCTCCCTGCGATCGGGCGGGATAATCAGTGAGATCGGCTGACCTATCGCCTCTTTGGCGGTATACCCATAAGCGCGCATCGCCGCTTTGTTCCAGCTCAAGATGGCTTCGTCCAGACTGGCTCGAATGATGCTGTCGGCTGAAGATTCAATGACCGCGGCCTCGGCGCGAGCCTCCTCTTCTGACCGGAATAAGCGATGCGTAACCCAAGTGATCACAACGCCCACGCCGCAGAATGCCAACATGGGGATGAAGAATGCGGGGTTGGATGTGTCGAAGGGGCGATCCATCAGGAAGTAATAGGTCAGGGCCACGCTCAACAGCGTGGCGAAAATCCCAGGCCAGAATCCCCCCGAGGCGCTCACGAAGACGGCGAGAATGAAGAGAAGAAACCTGAACTGCTCCCGTATGGGAGGGATGACCAGCGTCAGGAGCAACGCGATGGTGACGCTTAGGACTGCGAGTGCAAAGGCTCTGAGGGCTCTCATCTCGCTCCCCCAACTTCATTGCTGGCAGTGAGTGGCTACAACCCAACCTCACTCCAACTTACCCCAAAAGGGGATGTGGAATCAACATAGTGTGCCAAAAGGCCACAATCCGTCGATAAGATGCGGCGACCCGGCCGGAGATCGGATCGGCGCGGAGGGAAGTCCCGCGTTTGTCTAGTCGACTATTTGTCATTGTCGTGCCGCCACGCTGGGAGTCGCACGTCCTGACTTCGTTTTCGCAAAATGTGGCGTCATTTGCTCCCTTTGGGGTGAGGTTGCTGCTAATTTGCGCACAAAGCACTTGAAATTTGCAACCTCCAAAAAAGTGATGTCCTTTGTTTTCAAGTACTCCTTGGCTTCGTTCCCACGATTTTCGTACTCTCTCGCGGTCCTCCGGATTCCCCCGACCGGGCGAGTTGGTCCACGGCCCTCCTTCCCACTCGAGGCTTCCGCCAAAACCTGTGACGTGCTCGAAAACTCGAATTCTACGCGCGATGCGCGCATTTCAGCACTGAATTGCGGCTCATTTGGAGTTCGTTTTAGTCCGTTTTGCACATGCCTTCCTGTGTTTTCAATAACATACTGGCTTCGTTCGTATTATTTTTGTTGTTTCGAACCCCAGTTGTCCCCGGCTCGCCTGCACGACCCCGCTTTCTCCTTCCTTTCCGAGCATGCCGGCGCTCCCTAAGCGACAAAACGTCGCGAAATAGACAACTATGATAGGCTATCATAAGCCGGGTGGGTTGTCAAGCGAAAAGTGGGTAGTGGTACAGTTTGATGTGCTAGCGGCGAGTTTAGCTCGCCCAATGGCGGCGTAAAGCCGCCTCTACGTCAAATTGAGACACCACCGCGCAAACCCGGCGCCGGTCGTACCTGACCAGGCTGTTGAAAAATCCTGCTGGTTGTCGTCTTGGTGCAGCCTGTAGGGGAACAGCGCCGCCTCGCCCCTACGTCCTCGAGGTTTACCCACACGTTATCGAGGGACTGCGGCCAAAAGGGCGACGCCCTGGTGTTTGGTTGTCGACTCACCCCGTCGCAGAGCGGGATTCTTCGCTGCGCTCAGAATGACAGCGGGTGGGTGGGGCGGAGTTGGCAGCGAAGGGCCAGAGCGGGATTCTTCGCTTCGCTCAGAATGACAGCCATTCCTAACTGCCGATTGCCCACTGCCCACTGCCTACTGCCGATTGCCCACTGCCCACTGCCTACTGCCCACTGCCTACTGCCCACTGCCTACTGCCCAAAGTGGTCCTTCAGGGCCGCCCGGGCAGCGAAGTAACCGCACATGCCGTGGACTCCTGCACCGGGCGGTGTAGACGCGGAACACAAATAGAGCTGCGGCGATGAAGTGCGATAAAGCCGGAGAGTGGGTCTGGTGAACAGTTGTGCCAAGTCATTTGCGCCGCCGCTGATATCGCCGCCCACCAGATTGGGATTATGGCGCTCCAGAGCGGCGGGGCTCAGGACGCTGCGGGCGAGCACGAGTTCTTTGAAGCCCGGCGCGAAGCGTTCCACCTGAGCTTCGATTCGCGCCGTCATATCCTCTTTGGAACCGTTCGCGACATGGCAGTATGCCCACGCCGTATGCTTTCCCTCAGGAGCTCGCGTGGCATCGAATAAGCTTGGCTGCACCACCAGGACAAAGGGCCGCTCCACCGAGCGCCCTTCCCACGCGGCGCGCTCCGAGGCGGCGATTTCTTCCAGCGTGCCACCGAGGTGAAGTGTGGCCGCGCGACGGCACTCCGCGGCTTGCCAGGGAATCGGGCCGCTTAATGCGCAGTCAAGCTTGAAAACACCCGGGCCATAGCGATAGCGCTCGAGCCTGCGACGATAGGCGGGCGTAAGTTGATCCCCCGCCAGGCGAAGAAACTGGCGGGGCGTGAGGTCACACAGAACCACGCGGCTGGCGGGAAGCCGATCGAGCGCCGTCACTGCGAAGTCCGTCACCACCTCGCCGCCCGCCGAACCCAAGCAGGCCACCAGGCTATCGGCGATCTTCTGCGACCCTCCTCGCGGGACGGGCCAACCGACCGCATGGGCGGTGATTCCGAGAACAAGTCCGAAGGCCGCACTCGCCGGACTGTCGAGCGGCAGGACGGAATGGGCTGCCATGCCCGCGAACAGGGCACGCGCGGGTCCCTGCTTAAAGAGGGAGCGCGCCAGTCCGCGTGCGGAACGGAATGCGTAAAAGCCAAAGCGAGCGAGTTTCAGCGGATGTGATGGAAGCTTTAGAGGGCCCAGCAGGGATTTACTCAAGTCATTCCAATTCGCGACCAACGGTTCCATCAAGGCGCGATAGGCGCGGCCGTCACGGCCCAGGCCGTCCGCGGTCTGTTGCACTGAGCGCTCGACCATTACGACCTGGCCGCCATCGAGAGGATGGGCGAGCGGCGCAGGCGATTGCGCCCAGCTAAGACCATGATCGGCAAGAGGCAGCGCGGCAAAGAAGGGTGAGGCGAGGGCGAGCGGGTGAACCGCGGAGCAGACATCGTGCGTGAACCCAGGTAAGGTCAGCGCCGCGGAACGCGTTCCACCGCCCGCTGTCTCTGCCGCCTCGAACACCATGACCGAACAGCCCGCCCGCGCCAGGGTGATCGCGGCGGCCAGCCCGTTAGGTCCTGCGCCCACGATGATCGCGTCATAGTTTGTGCGCAAAGCGAAGCGGCCCCTTCCCCACAGTTCTTAGATGTAGGCGCGTGCGATCCGGAACATTTTCGGCATAGGCGTAATCCTCCACCCTCAAGGTGCCGATAGAGAGATGAAGACTTGTGGAAGGTCGTCGAGGGCGGATTTGTGGCGGCGTTGAGCTGCGCAACGAGTGGATGACGAACCCGTTCGATGGGTAGCTTATGAGCGTGTTGGAGAGTTCGAGCATCGGTCCGCATCGCCGTCCCCGCGCGCCTCTGCCCGCCGCCAGTGTTCTGGTCATCGACGACGACGCGGCAGTTTGCCATACGCTCGGTAGCCTGCTGACGGCGGAAGGACATACGGTGGTCACCGCGCAAAGCGGCAAAGACGCGGTGAAGCTACTGCAAAGCCGGCAATTCGATGTAGTGCTTACCGATCTTCTCATGCCGGAAATGGACGGCCTCCAAACGATGGAGGCGTTGAAGGATCTCGACCCCGACCTCGAGGTCATTGTTTTGACCGGGCATACGGCCCTCCGCGTCGCCACAGAGGCGCTCAAGCGCGGGGCCTGCGATTATCTCGAGAAGCCGGTCAGCCTCCTGGAGCTGAGCGCCGCCGTGGAACGTGCGGTTGAACTGCGCCGGCTCAAGTCCGGCAAGTGCCTCGAGGGAGTGACCGGCGTGCCGGGCGGTTTGGGCAGCCAAGATCTTGCCCAGTCGCAGTTGATCAAACGCAAGCAAGCCGAAGAAGAGCTTCGGCTCACACAATTCGCGGTCGATCACGCTTCCGACGCCGTGTTTTGGATGGACTGGCTAGGCCGCATCGTGTATGCCAACGAGGCAGCCTGCCGTTCCTTAGGGCGAACCCGCGAAGAAGTCCTGGCCCTGTCGATCCCCGACATCGATCCGCTGGTTGCCCAAACAGGATGGGAGAAAGCGTGGCAACTCGTCAAAGAGCGCCGCTCGATGACCTTTGAGACGCAGCACCGGCGCAAAGACGGAACGGTGTTTCCCGTCGAAGTGAGCGCCAAGTACCTGGAGTTTGGCGGGAAAGAATACAGCTTCACCTTTGTGCGCGACATCAGCGAACGGAAGCGGACGGAACTGGCGCTGCAAGCCTCCGAGCGCCGCTACCGGCGCTTTGTTGAACGCAACGCTGCGGGAGTCATTCGAAACACCTCGGGCGGCGCGATCATCGACTGCAACCAATCCGGGCTGCGCTTCCTGGGTTACACTTCACAGGAAGAATTGAAAGCCCGCCGGATGGGGGACCTCTATTGCGATCCCAAAGACCGGGAGATCATGCTCGCCCGGCTCAGGAAGGAAAAGACTCTCACCGCTTACGAGTTCAGGTTTCTGTGCAAAGACGGCACCACCGCGTGGTTTCTCGCCAATATGACGTTAGCGGAGGAAGGCGGCCAGGAAATCATCGAGGGGACGATAGTTGACATCAGCGATCGCAAGCGGGCCGAGGAGGAGTTGCGGCACCGCGAGGCGGAACTGAGGGACGCACTGCGGGCCGCGCAGATGGGCGTTTGGAACTGGACGGTGGAGACGGACGCCGTCACCTGGGACGAGGCCCTCTATCGCATCGCCGGGCGGGATCCAAGCTCGCCCGCCCCAAACTCCAAGGAGGAGGTGGAGATTTTCACTCCGGAAAGCCTGGAGCGGCTGAACGCAGCGGTGCAAAAGACGCTGGCTACAGGAACTCCCTACGAACTCGACGTCGAGATCGTCCTCCCCGACGGCTCGAAGAAATGGGTCATCGCCCGCGGGGAGCCCCGTCGCGATGCCAACGGGCGCATTACCTGGCTCCGCGGCACCTTGCAGGACATCACCGAGCGCGTACGGTCCCAGGAATTGAAGGCGCTGCTGGCTTCCATCGTCGAGTCTTCGGAGGACGCGATCATCGGCAAAGCCTTGGACGGGACTATCCTTAGTTGGAACAAGGGGGCAGAAATCCTTTACGGTTATTCCGCCGGGGAGGTTATCGGCAGGCCGATTTCGATTCTCGCTGCGGCGGACCGCTGCGATGAGATTCCGAACATTCTGGAGAGGATCAGGCGCGGGGAAAAGATCTCGCACTTCGAAACGGTGCGGCTGAGAAAGGACGGAACTCCAGTTAGTGTCGCCATCACGGTGTCGCCGATTCTGAACGGCAGTGGGGAAGTGACCGGCGCGGCGACGATCGCCCACGATATCAGCGAACGCAAGCGGGCCGAGGAGGAGTTGCGCCACCGCGAGACCGAACTGAGGGACGCGCTGCGGGCTGCGCAGATGGGCGTTTGGACCTGGGTGCGTGAGAAGGACAGCGTTACTTGGGACGAGTCCCTCTATCACATCGCCGGGCGGGATCCAAGCATGCTCGCCCCAAGCTTCAAGGAGCAGGCGGAGATTTTCACTCCGGAAAGCCTGGAGCGGCTGAACGCAGCGGTGGAAAAGACGCTGGCTACAGGAACTCCCTACGAACTCGACGTCGAGATTGTCCTCCCCGATGGCTCGAAGAAATGGGTCATATCCCGCGGGGAGCCCCGTCGCGATGCCAGTGGGCGCATCACCTGGCTTCGAGGCACCGTACAGGACATCACGGAGCGAAAGCGGTCGCAGGAAGTGAAAGCTCTGCTGGCTTCCATCGTCGAGTCTTCGGAGGACGCGATTATCGGCAAAGCCTTGGACGGGACTATTCTCAGTTGGAACAAGGGCGCGGAAATTCTGTATGGCTATTCCCCCGGCGAGGTCATCGGCAGGCCGATTTCGATTCTCACTCCGGCGGACCGCTACGACGAAATCCCCAACATCCTGGAGAGAATCAGGCGCGGGGAAAAGGTCTCGCACTTCGAAACGGTGCGTCTGAGGAAGGACGGAACCACAGTGCACGTTGCGGTCACCGTGTCGCCGATCATGAACGCGAGCGGGGAAGTGAGCGGCGCGGCGACGATTGCTCGTGACATTACGGAGCGCAAGCGAGTCGAAGAGCGTCTCCGCAAACTCTCGCGCGCCGTCGAGCAGAGCCCCGCCGCGGTGATGATCACCGATGTTCAGGGAGCGATCGAGTATGTCAATCCCAAATTCACGCAAATCACCGGCTATACGGCGGCGGAGGTCAAGGGCCAAAACTCGCGCATTCTGAAGTCGGGAATGCAGTCTCCGAGCATCTACGAAGAACTCTGGGCGACGATTCTCTCCGGGGGGGAATGGCGCGGGGAATTCGCCAATCGGAAGAAGAGCGGAGAGATCTATTGGGAGTCCGCTTCGATTGTCCCGATCCGAGACTCGGCAGGAGCCATCACTCACTTCCTTGCGGTGAAGGAAGACATTACGGAGAGGAAGCGGGCGGAAGAGGAGCTGCGCAGGGCTAAAGAAGCTGCGGAAGCTGCCAATCGCGCCAAGAGCCAGTTTCTGGCCAATATGAGTCACGAGATCCGAACCCCGATGAACGGTGTGATCGGGATGGCCGGTTTGCTGCTCGATACCGAACTGTCGCTCGAGCAAAGACGGTACGCAGAGATCGTCCGCTCCAGTGGCGAGGCGCTGCTGGCGGTAATCAACGACATCCTGGATTTCTCCAAAATCGAGGCGCGCAGGCTGAACCTGGAGTGCGCCGATTTCGATTTGCGCAGCGTGCTCGAGTACGCTGCGTCGTTGGTGGGGATCAAGACGGTTGAGAAGAAACTGGAATTGCTCTTCGAAGTCGTGCCGGGAACTCCCTGCCTTCTGCGGGGCGATGCGGGCAGGCTGCGGCAGGTTCTGGTGAATCTGCTGGGCAATGCTGTGAAGTTCACCCCCCAGGGCGAAGTTGCCGTCACGGTGCGAGCGGACTCGGACGACGAGCAAGAGGCGACCCTGCATTTCACGGTGCGCGATACGGGGATTGGATTCCGCCAGGAGCAAGCCTCGGTTTTGTTTGAGCCGTTCGTACAGGCGGATGGATCAAAAACGCGCCGCTATGGCGGGACGGGTCTGGGCCTGACAATTTCCAAACAACTGGTCGAGATGATGGGAGGCCAGATCGGCGTCCGGAGCCAGGAGGGCAAGGGCGCAACGTTCTGGTTCACTGCAGCCTTTGAGAAGCAACCCGCCGGTAGCGCGCCCTGGACGGGCATTCAGCCGGAACTGCGAGACGCGAGAGTGTTGGTGGTAGACGACAACGCCACGAACCGCCATCTGGTCGGCGCGCTGCTGCGTTCCTGGGGTTGCCGGCCCGAAGAGAGTGCGGATGCGGGTAGCGCCTTGTCGGTTCTGCACCAGACTGCACGGACTTCTGAACCTTTCCAGATCGCCGTCCTGGATATGGATTTGCCAGATCTGGACGGGGTAGACCTGGGGCGCCGGATTGCAACTGACCCGGAACTCGAACCTACAGCGCTCTACTTGATGACCGGTTTCGGCCGGTTTGTCGAAGGGGCTCGACTGCAAGCGATGGGGTTCTCAGGCCAGATTGCCAAGCCGATTTGGGAGCGCAAGCTGCTTGAAACTTTGCTCGCGACCAGCAGTCAAGGGCGGGCCTCCGAGGCCGCCCGTAGCGGTATTTCACAGACTGCCTGCCGGCGCGCGGGAGCGGAGCCAAAGTTCCGGATTCTGGTGGCCGAGGATAATCCGACCAACCAGGAAGTAGCCGGGATGATGTTGAGGAAACTGGGCTTCAGTGCCGATCTCGTCGCCAACGGACGGGAAGCTCTCGAGGCGCTCCAGCAGCATGCGTACGACTTGCTGTTGCTGGACTGTGAGATGCCCGAGATGGACGGATACGAGACGGCCCGGCGCATCCGCGATCCGCGCACCGGCGCGCGAAATCCCCTGGTCCCGATTGTCGCGCTGACGGCGGACGCCATAGCCGGAGACCGTGAGAGATGTTTTCAGGCAGGCATGAACGACTACCTCGCCAAGCCGGTTGAGCCTCGCCACTTGGCAGGGGTCTTGGGGAAGTGGCTGGCAGCGCCCGCCGCGCCAGCAGGGGGAAAAGAGGTACCAAGAATGCGAGACGTCTTCCGCTCGGATACCCTGCTGGCCCGACTGTCCGGAGACAAAGAGCTGGCAAGAAAGTTGGTGGCGGGCTTTTTGAGCAGGCTTCCACAGCAGGTCGCGTCCTTGCGACAGTGCGTTGAGAAGGGGGACGCGCGAGGCACGAGCCTGCAGGCGCACTCCTTGAAAGGGGCGGCGGCGACAGTGTCGGCGGAATCCCTCCGGGCCGCCTGCTGCGAACTGCAGGACGCAGCGGAAGCGGGGAATTTCAAACGCGCCTCGGCTCTGCTGCCCAAGCTGGAGGAAGTAGCGAGTCTGCTCACCGCCACCGCGACGGAGACAGGGTGGGCGTAAGGGAGATTGCCCAGGGGGTTGTCGAGATGCGCACACTGATTGTGGAAGACGAATTCACCAGCCGCTTGCTGCTGCAGACGCTGCTCGCCCGTTACGGCGAATGCCACATTGCTGTAAACGGCCGCGAAGCAGTCGAGGCTTTCCGCCATGCCTTGGACGGCGGGCAGCCTTACGATCTGATCTGCATGGATATCATGATGCCGGAGATGGATGGACAATCGGCCGTCAAGGAGATCCGCGCTTGCGAAGAGGCCCGGGGCACGTTATCCACGCAGGGTGTGAAGATCATCATGACGACCGCCCTGGACGATGTGAAGAACGTGGTGGAGTCGTTCAAGTTGTTGTGCGATGCCTACGTGTTCAAGCCGATCGATACGGGGAATCTGATAAACCAGCTCAAGTACCTGCGGCTGATTGTGTGAGCGCCGCTTGCCACGGATGCCGGAGGCTTCATTGCCGTGTCGGCAGGGAGCCCGGGCCGCAGGGCCGCCGCCCAATCCCGTCAAAACTCTTCAAGTTTCCTGTTCAACCGTCCGATTAGCTTTAAGGTGGCAAGGCGTCTGAACCGCCGAGCCGTACGGAAGTGTTGTAGCGAGCAGACTCCCGCCGGAAGAGTAGGCTCCCGGAGTGAAAAAGGATGCCGGTGTTCTGCGATCAAGGTGAGGCGTTGTCTCTTATCCGCTTGCAGGGCGACGTGAACATCTGCTCGGCCGCAGAATTCAAGCAGATCCTGCTTGCAGTGCTAGCGCGTGGAAAGGACATGCGTGTCGATCTCAGCTCTGTTACCGATCTCGATGTGAGCGCCCTGCAACTTCTCTGGGCTGCGGAGCGCGAAGCAAAAGGAGCAGGGGTCGGATTCAGCTTTGCAGGGCAGTGCCTCCAGGATGTCGCCTTCGCCCTGGCTGCGGCAGGGTTCGAGAAGTTTCCGCCCCCCGCAGAACCAATTTGAGCCAATCTCTTGCCTAAATCACCGAACGACCAAGCACTCGACAAGTACAGACAAGCCTTCCAGGAAGAGGCCCGCGAGGTTCTGGTCGAACTGGAATCGGCTCTGTTGGAGCTGAACGAGAATCAGAACGATCAGGGTTTGGTGGGCCGGGTTTTCCGGGCTTTGCATACCATCAAGGGCTCCGGGTCGATGTTTGGTTTTGACGAGCTGGCCGCCTTCGCGCATGACCTGGAAACAGCCTTCGATGAAGTCCGCACCGGGCGCCTCAATGTCACCTCGGGGCTGCTGGATGTGGCCTTAGTGGCGCTTGACCAGATTAAGGCCCAGTTGGAGGAAGCGGCCGGCGGGCCGCCCGCGGACCGGGCCGTCTCTGGCGAAATCCTGGCAAAGCTTCATGCACTGACTGGCTCGGCCGAACCGTCACCCGTCCCGCAGGTCCCCTCTGCACCGCAGTCCCCTCTTGCCGCCACGGGGGCGGTGTGCGCCTGGAAGATCCACTTTTGCCCCGGCCCTGATCTGCTGCGAAACGGCGGCAATCCGATGCTGCTGTTGGGCGAGTTGAAGCAGTTGGGGGAATTGCACGCTTCCGCCAGCATGGCAGCGATCCCGCGTCTCGAGGAGCTGGACCCCGAGCGTTGTTACATAAGTTGGGACATGCTGCTGACGACCGCTGCCGAGCGCGAGGCGATCCGGGATGTCTTCATTTTCGTGGAAGATTCCTGTGAGCTGACGATCGAGCCGGATTTGGCCCCTGCCGGGCAGGCTGCGGAAGCGACTCCGAGCGCCCTGCCACAGCGACGTAGCGGCTACGGTCGCCGCTCCTATGACAGTCCCGACAATGCTTCGAGTATTCGCGTGCCGGCCGCCCGGCTCGACCAGTTCGTCAACCTGGTGGGTGAGCTGGTCACGGTGCAAGCGCGCTTGGGAGAGGTTGCAGCCCGGCGCGATGACGTTGAGGTGACGGCAGTCTCTGAGGAGATCGAGCGCCTGACGGCGGCGCTGCGCGAAAACTCCATGAGCATTCGCATGTTGCCGATCCGCGCTACCTTCGAACGGTTCCGGCGTCTGGTTCACGACTTAGCGCGAGACTTGCACAAGGAAGTGGATCTGACCATTGAGGGTGGCGATACCGAGTTAGACAAAACCGTGATCGATCAGTTGAACGACCCGCTGATGCATCTCATTCGCAACAGCATGGATCATGGCATCGAGCCGCCTGCGGACCGCATCGCCGCCGGCAAGCCTTCCACGGCAACCATCTGCCTTTCAGCGAAACACTCGGGCGCCAGCGTCCTGATCGGCGTCTCTGACGATGGGGCAGGCATCAATGCGGAAGCGGTTCGCGCCCGGGCCGTCGAAAAAGGCCTGGTGGCAAGTGATTCCCAACTGACAGAGAGGGAGATCCTGTCTCTGATTCTGGCGCCCGGGTTTTCCACTGCCGAGCAGGTCACGGATGTCTCCGGAAGAGGAGTGGGCATGGACGTGGTGCGGCGCAACGTGGAGGCGCTCCGCGGAACTGTTGAGATCGCGAGCAAACCCGGCGCCGGGACCAACGTCACCTTGCGCTTGCCCCTTACCATGGCGATTATCGACGGGTTGCTGGTTCGCATCGGGCTGTGTTATTTCGTGATGCCGCTTGCGACCACGCTCGAATGCATCGAATTGACCCATCAGGATGTGGAGAAGGCCAACGGCAAGCACCTGGCGGACATCCGAGGCGAACTGATTCCCTATATTCATCTCAGGGAATACTTCAACATTCACACAGAACGCCCTGAGCGGGAACAGATTATGCTGACCGAAACCGAGGAGGGGCGCTACGGCTTCGTAGTGGATCAGGTGCTTGGGGACCATCAAACCGTGATCAAAAACCTGGGGCGGGTGTACCGTAAGCGTCAAGCCGGGTGCATCTACACAAAGGGATCGTGGTGAGTTAGGCTTCACCCATGCCGCCTAAACACAATGGCCGACGCAGTCGCCGTACATCTGCAGCCCAGCGGGCTCGTTTGATAG
>Ga0326727_10008508_pt1 | contig 25976 bp, 18 predicted proteins | sample MB2enrmetagenome_FD_207643 | JGI IMG/M metagenome (GOLD analysis project Ga0326727, IMG submission 207643) | Lab enriched peat soil microbial communities from McLean, Ithaca, NY, United States - MB29MY | ecosystem: Environmental > Terrestrial > Soil > Wetlands > Peat | place: USA: New York...
ACCGTAACTGCACTGGATGGCGAAATCGTACCGTTTGACCCTGCCGATGGCGTTATTGTGTAGGTAATCGGTGCAAAGGTGACGCTGATAGTGTGACTGCCGGTCACATTGGAAAAAGTGTAGCTCGATGCAGTTGTCATCGTTGCATTGTCGACTACAACACTTGATACCTTGTATCCTGTTGCCGGACTAAATGAAAAGGTCTGGCTTCCACCCGAGGTTACCGTCACCGCGCCGGATGGCGAAATCGTGCCGTTTGCTCCCGCCGATGCCGTTATGGTGTATGTGTTCACAGTCGGTGCAAAGGTGACGCTGATAGTGTGACTGCCGGTCACATTGGAAAAAGTGTAGCTCGATGCAGTTGTTACCGCCGTCCCGTCGACCACGACGCTTGAAACCTGGTAACCTGTTGCCGGGGTGAATGAAAAGGTCTGGCTTCCGCCCGAGTTTACCGTCACCGCGCCCGATGGCGAAATCGTGCCATTTGCTCCCGCCGATGGCGTTATGGTGTAGCTGGTCGCGCTGGCTGTAAATGTGGCCGAGATGGTATGGTTAGAGGCGATATTAGAAAACGTGTAGCTGGAGACAGCGCCAACCGAGGTTCCATCTACCAGCACACTTGCCGTTGTGTAGCCGGCAGAAGGAGTAATGGTGAAGGTTTGGCTTCCACCCTGGGCCTGGAAAAAAGTGCCGCTCGGGGATATCGTTCCGCCTGATCCGGCGGACGCGGTTAAGGAATCAACAACCAACTCCGGCGAGAAGCCGCTCTGGGTATTGCTGCTGTTGTAAGCCGTTACCGCTATATAGTAGGTCTGGGCCGACAGATTCTGCAGCGTGGCGCTTGTGGTGTTGCCGGCGTTCAAGGTGGTGGTGTAGTTTCCACTTGACGGGCCGTAATACACATCGTAGCCCGCCACCTGACCGGTGTCCGCGTTCCATCCGACTGTTGCCTGGGCAGTGGCGTAAGCCTGCTGAGCAAAAAGCATTGAAACGAAAACCAGGGCGAGAATGAAACTCAAACCCAAGCTGTAGGATGTTCGACGTGAACTGATTCTTGAGGTCGAGCTCTTTAACATAATTACCACCTTTTGTATTTTAGAAAACCTTATGTTAATCCGCGCTCAGCGGGCCTTCGGGGCAAGCCAGCCCCCATCCCGACTTTAGGCCGCACTTCACCACGGCCAATTTTGGGGCCTTTTTTGGCTGTTCCCTGTCTTTCCATGTTTCCTGGTTGTTGGAACGACTGTTCCGCACTGGGGTAGAGCAAGAAGAGTACCAACTACCGGAAATTGGCGCTGGCGATGGCTTTGAGTATAATGAACCTCGATAATCCCTGCCTCGGGGAATCCCCGGGAAGCCTGGCGTAATCGCACTCCACATGGCTCCGCGAGCCTTTACCCGGCTCAAGAAGCGAATTGCCAATTACAGAAATGTAAGGAGATTTTCATTGCCGAGTTTGGTGCTTCATGCCTCTGACCTGCAGGCTTTTGACTACAGTAGCGTATGCACAAAACAACAATCGGGAGGGAATGAATGCCTTGACTTACATCTATGGAAATCCGGGGGCTGTAGAGCCGGTGGCCTCCTCATCTTTTCTTCGATTAGGAACAAGCCACGGGCCTGGAAGGAATTCGGATTTTATTTGGGTTTTTTGGGGTTTTTGATGTCGGCCCCTCTCGGCAATTTTCTTTCCATTGACGAGGCGCAACTGGCGGGGGGGAATGATTTGGGGCTGAAAATGCGGGTCTGGGTCCTGCCCCCCCGAACCTTAGCGAAGAACCATCAAAGCCTGCAACTGTTGCGTAATATCACTGACCACTCCAGCCCAGTCGCCAGGTTTTTTTTGCCGGAAAAGGCGCGCGGTGGGATACCAGGGTGAGTCAGCGCGCTCAAGAAGCCAGCGCCACTCGCCGGAATGTCTTAGCATGATCCAGACAGGCTTTCCCTGTGCTCCCGCGAGGTGAGCAACCGCCGAATCGACGCCGATCACCATGTCAAGGTTTTCAATCAGGGCAGCCGTATCTGCGAAATCCGATAGTTTTTCACCCAGACAATTAATCTTCGGCATGGACTCGAGCACCCTCCTGTCCTGGTCTGGAATTTCCTTTTGCAGACTTATAATCTCTACGTCAAGGCGCGTCAGGGGATCAAAGACTTCCAATCCCATGTCGCGCGTGCGGTTCACGGGTTCGCGTCTGCGGCCCGCCCAGACAAGACCAATCCTCAGTCTTGTGCGCGGTCCAAGCTGAATTCGCCAGTTTTCAACCTGATCGGCTTTTGGGCTCAAATAGGGAACATCCGAGGGGATTGATTCCAGCCTAGTGCCAAATGCCAGGGGCAGGCTCATCAATGGACAATTGAAATTGTGGGGAGGCAATGGGTCTGCAAAGGTGATAATCGATACGGCGCAATCGAGTGTCTGAGCCAATGACAGCAGCGGGGGTGGCACGCGAAGAATCGTCAGCCCCGCAGTTTGTGCTACTAACGGCACATAGCGCAAAAACTGAATCGTGTCCCCAAATCCTTGCTCAGCCCAGAGCAGAATAGTTTTGCCGGCCAGACTCTCTTGCCCAAGCCATAAGGGCTCGGATGACTTCAATTTGACAGGTTTTAGTTGAGCGTTTTCCCACCTCGATTCATACTCCTGGAAACCCCTCTTAAAATCCCCCATGGCCAACCTGCAATGACTTTGCTCCATTTTTGCTTCAGCCAAGTCGGGTTTGTATGCCAATGCCTGACCATAGCTTTCAAGGGCTTCATCCACGCGGGCAAGCTGTCGCAGGACATTGGCCCGGTTAAATAATAAGGCGGCATAGGACTCAGTGCCGGGCGCCAGTTCCAGGGCGCGATTATAACTCTCAAGGGCGTCTTCGGGTCTATTAAGGTCTAACAACGAATGCCCACGCCTGTTCAAGGCGTCTACAACATTGCCTACGTATATTTCCAAAGCCAGGTTATAATTCTGCACAGCATCGTCATGACGGTGCAGGCGCTGTAGAATGTCGCCTCGCTTGACAAGCACTTCTGCATTTGACCGGCTCTCTGCAAGAATTCGGTCATAGTTTATCAAGGCATGCTTTAGAGTGTTATTGCGCAACTCGCGTACTTGCGAGTTACTAATGTACTTCAAAAAAAGATCAAAGCATTCGATCGATTCTTCATATCGGGCTAATTCGAACAGAACAATCCCTTTTTCGACGAACACCGGGTAAAACTTGGGATCAATGCTGATTGCTTCTTCGAGGCGCATCAAAGCTTCTTCATGACGCTTCTCCTGGCGAAGAGAAATGCTCTCGGCTATCAGGTCGATTATTTTTTGAGCCTGCGGATGATTGGGCATTGCCTTTATTGTGTTTGCCATAACCGTTTTTTTCAGGGTTTTTATGCAGGATATCCTCAAGTGCGATCCAGCGCCGAGGCGTTAATCCGGAATAATTCATGAGGCGGTCCCGAAGCGCAGTTGGAGCCGGATTCCACCGGCAAGGCTGTTCGGATACCAGGGACGCCCGTTCAGTTATCCCGTATTCCATCAAACCAGTATGCTATATAGATCGCCGAGAGCAGATTCGGGCGCTGCAACACATGCTGTCATCTCCCTCAACATGACCATTCTAAACCGAAATTACCTGATTTTATATATTATTGTGCCCAGAGAAAAGTATCTCGCAGTCACAGCGTCAGGCTATTTTGTCTACTTTTTCCAGTTTAGTGACGACGCGGCGGTATTTTCCAGCCGTTTGCCTCGCGGTTGGACGCGGGCCTGAACCCTGCCAGGGCACTCACAGCCTGTCACCTTCGATTTGAAACCGGATTCAGCTTCCGCAAATTATAATGAGGCTAACTGGGTAGTCAGGTAACTCTGCATCGAGTCCAAACTTGCCACAGTGGTGTCCATGGTTATAAACTCCTGTTGGAGAGTTGCCATCTGCTGGTTTATACTATTCTGCATTTGGCTTACTGTGCTATTGAGCGACGTGACGGTGTTCTGCAGCCCTTTTTCCTGGGCGGTAACCGTGCCGGTTACAGAATTGGTAAATTCACTCGTAAGGCCGTCGATAAGACTAGCGATCCCGCGGTTTACCGTAACAGTAGCACTGGCCGGCACGGTAGTCCCCGTGTAGCTGATTTCAAGGCCGTTAGCGTTGCTCGAGGCGTTATTAAGGGTCAGGACATTCCCCGAACCACTGGCGTCAAGACCGTCGATTGTGCCTGCGATGTTTTGACCCGTTCCGGAAAGCTGACTGATATTGATGTTATATGTTCCTGATTGCGTATTACTGTTACTGTAGACGTATTGAAACTGGCTATTGCTGCAAGTGGCTGAATCCGAAAGAAGATTGACCACGCCTGAGAAGTTGGTTGAGATTGCGTTCTCGAACGTTGTCGTATTCAGACTGAGCATGCCCGTACTGCCTGATGTTATTCCGATATCGGCGAGGTAGTCCATACTCCCGGTGCCGACCTGGCTCGTTATAGCGGATTGAAGTTGTGTTTTTATCGATTGCAGCGTGTTATTACCGAAGAGAGGCCCGCCTGTTGTACCTGCTGTACCAGTCGTACCTGTTGTACTTGTACCGGGAGTGTAGCTCATCTGACCGTTTATGTATGACATAACGGCGTTATAGGCGTTAAGCATGGTGTTAACGTTGCTTTCGATTCCCTGAGTATCAGGGGCGACATTGACCGTCAAGGTCGTTTTCGGGTCCGCTCCAAGCAGATTGAGCGTAACACCCGGTATTGCGTTTGTAACGGTATTCGTCGAGCTTGTCAAACTGGCGCCGTCCACCGTAAAAGAGGCGTCTTCACCCTGCTGAAGCACGCGCTGTTGAATCGTCCCGGCCTGTCCGAAAGACCCGAAATTCAGTTCGCCCGCGTTAGGATTCTGAAGGGAACTCTGGAGATTAACGGAGAGATCGCTCGTCCCTGTTGCATTGTCGATTACCTGGATTTTACCCTGAGAAGTAATCGACGCAGTGACGTTGCCAAAGAGGCTGTCAATCTGATTAAGCAGGTCGCCGACCGTCGCGGTCGGGGTGATTGCGAAATTGGTTGCCGCCACTGCCGTCCCGTTGTGAGTCGTTCCGGAAATAGCGATCGTATCTCCTGATGTGTACTGGTTGTATCCATAAATGCTCGTGATGTCCGTAGCAGCAGTGATGGGAGTCGAACCATCCGATGTATTCGCGACACTTCCGGTAACCCCGATCGTATCGTTCCGGTTGCCTTGGACCAGGCCAAGACTTTGCAGCACATTGTTCTGGTCCGTATAGTTGGTCATGCCCGCGATCTGGAGGTTGTAGGAGGTTTGAGAGCCGCTGGTTGAAGAAACAATGGTGGCGGGAATGCCCGCTGCCGCCATGTCGCTTTGTATGGTCTGAAGGGTATCGCTCAAGTCAATGGTGACGCTTTTTCCATTTATGGTCACAGTCCCAGAAGTGCTGTTCGCCATTCCGAGCAGGGCCGCAACCCCGGTGGAAGAACTCGAAAAGCTGTCGCTTTGGGCCCCTCCGGTTACCTGGTTCTTTATGCTTGTCCCGGTACCGTTGAATCCAAGGCTTCCGAGCGTATCCGAAGCCGAACCGTTCAGAAGGCTGATTCCCGAAGCTCCGGTATTATCGCTGGTGATCTCCAGCCGATAGGTGGTCGAGGAGTCCTGGACGATGTTGGCCGTCACCCCCGAAGGCGTAGTGCCCGAGTTCAGGCTGTTAATATTGTTCTCTATATCCTGCAGGCTATCGGTGGACGCGATCTGAACGGCCTGATCGTTTACCAGGATGGTCCCTGAGATATTGAGGGCACCAGTCTCTGACGCAAATGATCCCGAACCGAGTTTCTCCGCTTGAGCCGTATTGCTTATCACTACCTGATAGTTGCCGTTGCCAGCCGAAGGGGATGCGGTGGCGGAGAGCAGCGACGATGCACTCACGCTTGAAGAAGATGACACGTTGGCACTATAGAGGTCGAGGCCTGTACCGCTGCTCGTCATGGCATCCGAGGCCGTTTGGAGTGTGCTCAGCAGCCCCCCGAAAGATTGCCAGGCGGATACTTCGTTGTTGCAGGTTTGTATTTGATTGTTGTAAGGCGTCAGAGCCTCTTCGCTAACATTGGTCAACTCGGTCAGCATGCTCTGCCAATCAATGTTGGTCCCAAGACCGGTAAGGCTCAAGTTGCTCGATGCAGACGAAGACGTCATCGGTATTGTAGGTATTGTAGACATCGTGTTCTCCTCGAGGGGCGGCGGGCGGTGACACCGCCGGCAAAACTTAATCCCGCTGCCTTCGGCGGCGGGCGGTGGCGCGGTTGCGGCCGATTACCCATTCCTGCGGGACCGGTGCGCAACTATATCTGGTATCCATCCGGGAACACCCCGGAGATTCGGCCCAAAGCTGGATTACCACCCTTTTTTAAGGCAGGGGCAGGTGGGATTTGCTGCTCCTCAGCAAGCTTCTAAGTAAAAAATCCCCCACCCCGTCCATGAGTGGCACCAGGTTTCCGCATGGACTCTAAAACGAGCCCGTGCTCTACTGGAGTCGGCAAGACTATAGCTAAACTTTAGAAAAAAATTGTTGACCGTTTGAAAACGAGGGCGGGTGGCCAGTATCGGGAGTGATTATTGAGGTGAGCGTTCCGGCCCTATGCGGTTGTCAGTTTCTGATACGCGAGGTTGATCTCTTTGCACTTTTCCTCCGCGAGTTTTTGAAATTCGGAGCAGAAATTGGCAAAGTTATCGGGATGATACTGCTTGATGGCGCCCATGTAGGCCCTGCGGATCTGGTCTCTTGATGCGTTTGTGGAGAGATTAAGTATATCGGGGTTATTTCCGGTTTGACTTCGTGCGGAAGGCTGATCTGAAGACGGCTTCTCCTTTACTTTCATCATAAATGCTTTTGATTTTTCCTGTGCCTCTTCGGAGATTTGCACCGTATCCCCGAACCGGCTATAAGAGGAGCTTCGCGGTCTGGAATAGACGCTAGTATTGGTTGAGTAGGCCTCGGCAATTCTTGCGAATCGAATAGGCTCCGACATCGTACACCCTGAACCAAAAACAGGTCATTCGTAAAAAAACAAAGGGCCAAGTACCACTCTCCAGGCAACCCGGCCGCCTCTTACGAGACCCGTTGGCTTTCCGTCCCCGGCTCGCGCCGGGTTTGGCTTTTTCAGGGAACTAGGATCTTAGAATCGCTGAGTTGATTTGTCAACAGAAATATTTCAAGCTTTTTCCTCCAAATCGCAAAAAACTCCTCAACTCCCCTGTTAAGCCTGATCAACGGGGAAACACCGCTAAATCAAATTCGGAGCATCTAATAAAAAGACAGGACACTGCCTCCAACAGAGAAATTTGCTTTTAGGCTCTCACGGATATTCCCTTTACGAAACTTTACCTGCATTAACCAATATTAACTGGACCTTGATGTAGTTTTTTTTTATTTATTCACTGCAACATAGACGTATAATCCAATCATGAGGGAGAAGTGGTATGAAAAAACTATTTACAGGATTTGCAGTAACTTTGGTCGCTGTAGTATGGATGACCGGATCGTGGCTTTTCTTCAACTCTATCGCAGCCGGAGCCCAGGGATCGGGCACTCCGGCAGTTGCTGATGCTGACAAGGCTGCCCCAAAAGACGAAGCTGCTAAAGGACATTGCGGGGAATGGAAGGGTCATCACAAGCATTTCGGTCGTCATCATGGACATTTCGGTCTTTGGAAGATGTTTGGAAGAAAGCTGAATCTGACTGATGCCCAAAGGACTCAGATCAAGACAATCGTATCCGAAGAGCGTCCAAAAATGAAACCGCTGTTCCAGCAACTGAAGGCCGGACGCGAACAACTCGACGCTTTGATAAAGAGCGGGCCGTTTGATGAAGCTAAAGTGCGGTCCATTGCCAAGGGGCAGGCGGATATTCTGGCTAATATGATTGTGGCGAGAGAGCGCATGAAATCCCAGATCTATGCAGTCCTGACTCCGGAGCAGCGCGCCAAGGCTGAAAAACTACGTGAGGCATGGAAAACTCTGCACGAAGATGGACCAAGTCACAACGACTAATATTTCCAGGAGCGTTGTGAGAAAGTCTCTCACATGCTCCAGCTTCAGCGCGCAAATGAGCGTTTGCCCATTCTGCTGCAGATCTTCGGAATGTATCGTTACCCGGAGATGAACCTACCCACCTGAATTGAGGGCCGGCCCCAAAAAACCGGGGCCGGCCCTCTTTCAACGCGTCTTAGACACTAACGAAGTTGATACGACAAACAAATTCAGTTTGAGCGGCTAACCCCGCTTATGACTCCCAGCTTGACTACAGTGAAAGAGTTTAGAGGCCGGGGATTTTGCGGCAATCACGCAGCATCCCTTGCCGGAAGATCGATCGTAACGATAAGTCCTCCCCCGGGCGCGTTAGCTGCTCGCACTTCGCCGCCATGCAGTCTGGCCGTGCGCTCAGTGATAGCCAGCCCCAATCCTGTCCCCCCTTGCTTCCGGTCGCGGTCATCACCCACCCGGTAGAAGGGGTAAAAAAGGTTGGTCAGTGACGCTTCCGGAACTCCAGGTCCGTTGTCGCGCACTTCTATCTGTGCACGCTGAGCATTGTCAATGTCGCTGCATCTCAGTGTGACCACTACTTCCGTGCTTTCCGCCGTGTGGCGGACTGCATTTCGCACCACATTCTCAATCGCGCTCCTCAGAAGCTCTCTTGATGCTAACACAGTACAGTTGCCATTCGATACGGCTCGAACGGTACAATTGCGTCCCCGAGCTTCGAAGTCGGCATCAGTCACTACTTCTTCTATTAACTCCACCATACTGACTGGCGCTCTGTCCATTTCTTCCGCACCGCTTTCGAAACGGGCCAGCATTAGCAATTTGCCTATAAGTACATTAAGCCTCTCGGCCTCCAGTTCGATTCGGTCCAGCGCGTTCTTGTCAACCTGACCGTCCGAGCGCCGCGCAATCTCAAGAGCAAGGGTCAACCGTGTGAGCGGCGAACGGAATTCGTGAGAGATATCTCGAAGGAGACGTTTCTGCGAGCCAATCAAAGATCCGATACGCTCGGCCATCAGGTCGAAATCTCTCCCAAGCTCCCCTATTTCATCACGCCGCCTGCCCAAAACGGCGCTGACACGAACTTTGAGGTCTCCGTCAGCCAGATGCCTTGCCGCCACCCCAAGTTTGCTGATCGGCTTGGAAATATACCGTGCAAGCCAGTAACATACCCCTCCGGCAGTAATCAGAATGACGACCAGGTTTAATGTAGGAAAGCTGTTATCACGCGTGAAGAAATTGCGGGCGGGAAGTCTGGCGATCAGTGTGTATTCTTTACCGCTTGGTCCAGTGAGTTGTTGAACCGTAAAAATCGATTCGCCGGATCGCTTGTAATCCAACCCCTCACGGAGTGTATGCGAGGATAATTCCCGGACTGCTTCAGAAACAGGCCATCCGGTTATCTGCTCCTTGCGCCCGTCGAACAGAAAAAATTGGATGCGAACCGCTCCTTCAAGTTCATGGACGTAATCGAGAAGGGCCGTTTCTCCCTCACGTTCATAGATTTCAATCGCGGTCTGGCCGGAGAGTCTGACCATATTCCCCATAGCACTGATCCAATGACCGGTAAACGAGCCGGCTTGAATCTCCAGATGGCCTTCGGCGGGCGGACGTACAAGAAATCTCAACCAGGGCACGGCGAAAAATGGATGTACCTCTGTGGCCACAGCCGACAAGAAAGAGGCAAAGCTAATCAGCGCCATTGCCACCCAGAACCAGAGAAAGATTTTTATATAAAGAGTTCGCATTGAGATTTCCAGGCGACATCGGCCATGTCACCGCTAAATTGTGTCCTTGTCGGGCTGAGTCGGGTTCACATAAATATATCCGGAGCCGCGCACAGTCTTGATCCGTTCAATTTCGCCCACTTTATGTCCGAGTTTCTTTCGGAGGCTGCTTAGATGCACGTCCACACTGCGGTCGTAAGCCGTGAGAGCGCGGCCGAGGACGCCTTCGGCAAGTTGTTCTCGAGTTACCACGTGACCGGCTGCCCTGAGCAGCATCTCAAGAAGGCTGAACTCAACGGAGGTCAACTCGACCTGCTCGCCGTCGCGGTGCACAACACGGGTCCCGGTATCCAGTTCGATATCCCCGACAGTAATTCTGGGGGGAGGAGTGGCGCTCTTGTCAGGCCGGTCTTTTGTCCTGCGCAAAATGGCGCGGGCGCGGGCAATAAGCTCGCGGGGATTGAATGGCTTGGGCAGGTAGTCGTCAGCTCCCATTTCAAGCCCGACTATGCGGTCCACCTCTTCATCACGAGCCGTCAACATGAGAACAGGTGTATCGGAATGTGAACGCAGGCGCTGCAAGACCTCAAAACCATTCATCCCGGGAAGCATTATGTCGAGAACGATCAGATCGTATTGTCCCGCTCCGGAGACGGCCAGTCGCAATCCCTGCTCGCCATCGTGAACCGCAGTGATCTCGAATCCCTCAGGCTTGAGATACTCGGCTAACAATTCACACAGCTCGGTATCATCGTCTATTACCAGAATGTTACTCATTGCAAATCTCCAGTTAACCTCTTTGATTTTAGCAGAAAATCTTATTACTATAGCTAAATCCTTTTGCAAAGAAATGTTAAGGTGTGCAGGTTGGGATTAGAATCTGAGGTCTAAGGGCGCTGGGACCCAAGCCAGGGCGGTGGGACCGCCGGCCGGATTTGCCACTCAAACCTTCGGCGGCGGGGGAAGATTTTACAGATTAAAGATCCCCCGATCGCCACGCTCGCGCAGCGTCGAGATCATGAGCCGCGCAGCAGCGCGGAGTGTGAGGGGCGTAGCTCCGCTTTTAGAAAGCTTCAATATGAAACAGACGCAACAACAAGCAGACGGGACTTTCTTGCGGTCCAAAACGCCAACTCAAGTTGCACCAACTTTTTCCGAGATTGTCTGACCGGTTCTACCGGAGTTTGTCTGCCGTTTTTTTTGCCAAATCTTTTATGCTTCTTGTAATCAGAGCGGTCCAGCCGGTCTGATGGCTCGCACCGAGACCGCGGCCGGTGTCGCCGTGAAAATACTCATTAAAGAGTATGAGATCACGCCAATAGGGGTCTTCGGCAAACTTCCGCAGGTCTCCATGCCAGGGACGGCGGCCATCCGAGGTAGGCAAAAAAATGCTGACAAGCCGCCTGGTGAGTTCTTTTGCCACCTCGCCCAGATTCATCCATTCCCCGGAACCGGTAGGGAACTCAACTCGCAGAGTATCGCCATAAAAATGGTGATAACGCTCCAGCGCTTCTATTAGAAGGTAATTGACAGGGAACCAGATCGGGCCGCGCCAGTTTGAATTCCCGCCGAAAAGATTGGAGTTGGATTCTCCAGGGACGTATCCTACTTCCAGCAAAGTGTCTCGCAACTTGAACTCGAAAGGATTTTTCTCGTGTACCTTGGATAGGGACCGAATTCCGTAGGCAGAAAGAAACTCATTTTCGTCCAACAGGCGCTGAAGAGATCGAACAAGCCTCTGGCGCGAAGGGATGGAAATCAGCCGATAGCGGTGCCCCAGCTCCTTTTCCTGTCTTGCCATGCATGCCGATATCCCGGCGAGGTCTTTTCGGTTTTCCAGGAACCAGTTCATACGCTTCATAAAGCCCGGCAGTTTCTGAACCACTCGATCTTCGATTACCTCAACGGCGATCAGCGGGATGAGCCCGACCAGGGACCGGATTCTAAGGGGGACGAATTGGCCGTCATGATGAAGATGGTCATAGTAAAACCCGTCCTGGTCATCCCAAAGTCCGGTTCCTCTGAAATTGTTTATCGAATCCGCAATAGAGATGAAGTGTTCGAAGAACTTGGATGCCATATCCTCGTAAGCCGGGTCCCATTGCGCGAGTTCAAGCGCCATTGAGAGCATGGTGGCGCAGTAGAAGGCCATCCAGGCGGTCGCATCGGCCTGCTCCAGATGTCCGTTGCCGAGCGGCGGACGGGAGCGGTCGAAGATGCCTATATTGTCAAGCCCCAGGAAGCCGCCCGTAAAAAGGTTTTTCCCGTCCAGGTCCTTGCGGTTCACCCACCAGGTAAAATTAAGCAGGAGTTTGTTGAAAACCCTGGTGAGAAAATGCCGGTCGCGCTCGCCACGAGGCGCTGTGATCTTGTAGACCCTCCAGGCGGCCCAGGCGAATACGGGAGGGGTTACGTCGCTGAAGTCCCATTCGTAGGCCGGCAACTGCCCGTTAGGATGCATGTACCATTCGCGCAGAAGCAGGACGAGTTGGTCCTTTGCAAAATAGCGATCCAGTTCGGCAAACGGGAGCATCTGAAATGCCGTGTCCCATATGGCGTACCATGGATACTCCCATTTGTCGGGTATCGAGAGAACGTCCCGGTTGTAGAGATGAATCCAGTCACTGTTCCGGCCGGGTTTCCTGCTCTCGAGCGAGGACGGCCCGGCAGGATCACCGTCGAGCCAGTCCTTTACACTGTAGTGGTAGAACTGCTTGGACCATAAAAGACCGGAATAGGCCTGCCGCAGGATTTTTCGTTCTTCCTCCACGAGGCTCTTCGGATTTATCGTATCGTAGAATTCATCGGCTTCCTCGATCCGCTTCCGGAAAGTATGATCGTATTCCTGGCCGAATACGTTCGCAGGGGACTGGCCCTTTTCGAACAGCCGGAGATTTATGACCTGTTCTGAGCCTGCCGGAAGCTCCAGAATGTAATAGGCTGCGGCCTTGGTCCCGGTCTTTGCCGGATTGACCGCATCTACACGCCCGGAGACCACGAACTCATGAAACGCGTCCTTGACATATGGAAACGAATTGGCAACACCGTAGAGCCTTGTCAGGTTTGTTTCGTTTTCCGTGAAGAGGAACCGGGGAAGTTTTCCGTCGGGTCCGGGTGCGCAAGCCAGGAAGAACTTACCCAGCGAGGCATGCTCGCTCAGCAGCAGGCCTGCTCCCTCTTCATCGATTCTGGGCTTTGGCCAGTAGGCCTCCCCTGTGCGCCCCCATGTCCAGGTATTGCGAAACCAAAGGGTTGGCAGGATGTGGAGTATGGAAGTTTCCGGGCCGCGATTGGCCACCGTGAACCGGATCAGAATATCATCGGGGGATTTCTTACAGTATTCCGCGAAAACGTCAAAGTATTGATTTTCTTCGAAAATACCTGTATCTATCAGTTCGAATTCCGGCTCGTTCCGGCTCCGTTTGCGGTTTTCGGAAACGAGCCGGGTGTAAGGAAATTCGTTCTGAGGATACTTGTAGAGGGCCTTGCAGTAGGAGTGAATTGGAGTTGAATCGAGATAAAAATAGTATTCTTTCACATCCTCGCCATGGTTGCCCTCATCGTTGGTCACACCGAAGAACCGTTCCTTGAGGATGGGATCGCGGCCGTTCCAAAGGGCGACGGCAAAGCAAAGGCGCCCTTCACGATCGGTTATTCCAAGCAGGCCGTCTTCTCCCCAACGGTATGCACGGCTCCTTGCATGGTCGTGAGGGAAGTAGCCCCAGGCATTTCCGTCCGCAGAATAGTCTTCCCGTACGGTCCCCCATTGCCGCTCGGACAGATATGGACCCCACCTCTTCCAGTTCTTCTCGCGACGGGAATCTTCGGCCAGTAGTATTTCCACAAGGTTAAGTTGCTCCATCGAGGTTTTCCTCACTCCCCGGTCGAAAAACCCGGCTATGGGTCACGCCTCCATCGGCACTTCGAGATCATCAGGCCGTTATTTTCACAAAGACCCTGATGGCCCGTGCCGGTCCCATCAGGTATCGCTCGATATCCTTGAGGTTCTATCTTCAGTTTAAGCCTAAGTTCCGGCGGGTGGCATGTCAATGAAGGCACGGAAGGGGCGGCCTTGCCGTAATCTTGTGATTATTTATAGATGAGTTTAGATAGAATCTTATATGCGGGAACGTTTATACTGGCGGGTGGCTGTTGAACCCGTTATCAGCACCGGATCACCAAAGATAGAAATATTAACGAGGATACCAGACCTAATAGACTCCTCACTGTATGAAGTCGTCCCCATTTGTGCAGGAGTTCTTGAGTTTTCCAGGCTTTTTTGTCCAGTCCCGGATCAAGCAGCTCTTTATTGACCGGCATCATCACAATCAGGGTAAACGGCACAGCCGCAAAAATAAATAACGCCCCGATAAACCACATAAAGCCGGCGCCCATCAGCCAAAGGGCAACACCGGATATGGCCGCTGCTGAAACAAGCCCTACCTGTATTTTTGAAGCCCGCTTGTAACTGGGACCGAAAACCGTTGCGGCCACCTCCTGTCCGCACTCCATTCGCGCCGGATGCTCGCCCATGTTTACATAAATCGCTATCGCCGCGAAAAAGAGTGCGCTCAAAACGGCCGCGAATTGGAATAATCCGGTCATTGATTTTCCTGTGAGCACGGAAGTGGATGTCTATCTCTACATCCTTGAAGATAATCCCGGCCCACAGGAAAGCCCAGCCCGGCCATTTGGAAATTCAAAAGAAGTCCGAGCGTTCCTTTTACATATCTACTTCCATGCTGTGGACCGAATCCTCTCCGTTGCCTCTCTGAATATTCTGAAGATGGCGATCCTTTTTCTTCTCGCCTACTTTAAAAAGATCGAGCAGACCATGGGCATTTTTCTTTGCCTCTGTTTCCAGCGTGGCCGCAGCCTGAATCTGCGCCTTGTCGGCTGACCCGCCGATGATGACGACAAGGTCACGGACAAACCCGTTCATCCGTGCGGCCTGCCCATTCATCTCTTCTGAAGCGGCGGCAGACTCTTCAGCATTGGATGCATTCCGCTGGACAACACGGTCCATCTCGCTCACGGCCTTATTGAGTTGTTCGATTCCCTGGGATTGCTCACTGGATGCAGCCGCAATCTCACCGACCAGTTCGTTCATCTTTACCGCACTGGAGGCTACCTGAGAGAACTCAGCACTGGTTTTTTCAACTACCCCGGACCCGTCATTGATCTTTTTAACAGTACTCTCAATGAGGTCGGCGGTATTCTTCGCCGCATCAGCCGCTCTCATGGCAAGATTTCTTACCTCGTCTGCGACCACAGCGAATCCGGCGCCGGCTTCCCCCGCCCTTGCAGCCTCTACTGCGGCGTTGAGTGCCAGCAGATTCGTCTGGAAGGCGATTTCGTCGATCGTTTTGATTATTTTGGAAATCTCCTGGCTTGCTTTCGAGATCTGTGTCATCGAGGAGGTAAGCTGAGCCATTGAGCTATTGGCCTTTGAGACCACCTGGCTGGTTTCAGCCATCAGACTCTTGGCCTGACCGGCGTTGTCGGCATTTTGCCTGGTCATCGCGGCTATCTCTTCGAGAGAAGAGGATGTCTCCTCGATGGAAGCGGCCTGCACCGATGCTCCTTCCGCCAGTTCCTGGCTGGCTCCCGAAACCTGGCTGGATGCTGCTGAAACCTGGTCGGAGGATTCGGTCAGCCCGGCGGCAATTCGCCTGAGGGAACCAGTGATTCCCCTTGTCAGCACAGTGCCGAAAACAAGACCGATAAGAGCCCCAATAAGGATGAAGCCAATGATAAACATTTGTCCGCTGGATGCATTGTCCTTGAATGCGCTTACTGCCCGGCTCCCTATCTCATTGGCAGTTGTTAAAGTTTTCTCCGCCAGTTCATCGATCCGCTTGATATTTTTTTGCAGGGCTTCGCTGTTGCGCACACAGCGGTTAAAAGTTTCCAGATAAACATCGGCATTTTTTTTCAGTGAGTCACTCGATACGGCAAGTTCCTTCATCTTAGAAAGATTTTCGGGCACCTTGTCCGCGTTTAGTCCAAAGGCAAAGAAATAGGTTGCACTCAGCCTTGCCTGCAGCATCAGGGCCTTTATATGGTCTGCCTGCTGTAGTTTATTCAGACCTGCGTCAACGCTTTCCAGGGTTTTGGCGACTTGTTTCTCCACGTCATCGACATATACGCCGGCGCAAACGATCAGGCCCCATGGTTTAAAGTATTTTGCATAGGTCACTTTCGGGAAGACGGCATCTCCCATACCCGGCTTGTTCCAGAAGTACTCGGTATAAGATTCCCCGTTCTTGACAGCTCCTTCAACCACCTCTTTCATGAACGTCTTGCCGGTCTTCTTGTCCTGGATCTTTGAGAAGTCTTTCCCCTCGAGAGATCTGTCACTTCCATGAGCTACAAGGTTCAGATCCTCCTGTACAACGAAGAAATAATTGGTCCCATCGAAATGAATATTGCGGACTGCGTCCAGCGCCGCCTCTTGTGACATTCCCTGATCGTGATGGAACTTGAGAACGTCGTGTCCAACAGCAACAATGTTCCTGATTTCTTTAAGCGAATAATCTTTGAGAATTTTCTCATTGATATCACTAATTTCCTTTTTGGTGGCCAAAGTTGCTTTTGCAGTTTCATCTTCGGCCATAGCGGCAATCTGTCCACCCGCATTCTGGAGGTCTTTCAGGGCTTTTGCATCATCTGTTTCCAGATTCTTTATTTCATCCACTGCATGCTTATAGGCCTGTTGTGCATCCGCGATTTCCGCCACTGAGCCGCTCTGCCCCATCATGGATTCCAACGTGCGAGTCAGCGTGGCCAGTTCTCCAAGACACCCGATGAGTTTATTGTAGGTCCCCTCATCCTTTTTTATCACATATTCCTTCTCCAGGATTCTTGCTTCCAGGATTTTACCTCGAACCTCCTGTGAGGCCACATTGACATTTCCTGCAGTGTTTACCCTGCCCAGGCTCAAGAACCCGGCCGCTCCCACAACCGCTCCGATGAGTATCAGAGCTACGAAGCCAATGAATATTTTAGTTCCAACTCCCACGCCTGATCTTTTCATCCTCTTATCCCTCCGAACCTGAAAGTTCTGTCAAATCATACTCTTGCTTTTGAATTGAACGTGATATGCTATTGATATCGACTGATTTCCCAGGATGATTAACACTGGAAAAACCCTTAGTGACAACTTACGTCTCTTAAGGGTCTTTATCTAATTGAAAGGAGGTAAGATCGAAGGTTTATTTTCTCGTTCTTGATACCGAGTTTGATACGAAGATTATAACGGTGAGTCTCAACGGTCTTGTAGGCCATATTCAGCAAGGATGCTATCTCCTTACTTCTTTTTCCTTCCTTGACAAGATGGGCAATCTGAATTTCGGTGGGGCTAAGTACATGGAAAGCCGGATGCATATTTCTAATAAAAGGGGATAGTATCTTTTCCAAAGATGACTCAACGAGTTCCAGACAAGCTTTTTGATCTTGGTCCAGTCTACCCTTTTTCACTCTATCCAGGTATGGCAGGACCAATTGCTTTAAATTTGACTGAATGTCGTTTTCAAGCTTCTTCCAGTCGTCTTCCCTGTTTTTGAGCAGAACCCTCAGCGCGGTATTGATCTCTTCGAGTTGTCCGGCTTTTTCCTTGAGATCTTTTTCCCTCTGGTAAAGTGATTTCTCCAGCATCCTGCGGCTCGATATGTCGCGAATGGATTCAATGGCGCCGATCAGATTTTTGTCGTGGTCATACAGCGCCGAGGCGACACCCCATACGTAAGCTCCTGTTCCCCCACAGGCATTGGGGACATAGGTCTCACCGAAGACCACGTCGTTATCCCAGGTGATGAAATAATATTCGCCGGTACTCTCGGCAAGTGGTGGGACAGGAGCACACCGGCCGGAGCCTGCCCCGGACCCGATCCGGGGATCTCCGCGCTCCGCGAGGCGGGCGGCGCCGGCAGTATCCGGATTCAAGGCAAAATCGATCAGTATCGGCCTGGGGCTGCCATAGAATGGAATGGCATAGGCGTAATCCCCTTTTCCGATAATCTCCTGTTTTCGAATTCCGGTCATTTTTTCAACAGCTTTGTTCCAGGCGATCACCTTTCCGGCGTTGTCTACGACGAAAGTTGCGTCGGGAAGAAAATCGATAACTTGCGTCAACTGGCGCAGTCCAGCTTCGAGCGCATCCATATTCGGGAGTCCGTTGGCGCGAGTTGTAGACAGAATGCCGTGTTCCGAGGTGTTTGGAAATTCGATTTTGGCCATTGGCAAAACCTCCCAGGTGTGAAACAGAAAGGTAACCCTGGGGGAGGGGTTTTTGCTGTCACAGTTATGCTTCAGGCACGTTACAATTAAAATACATTATCCTGCAAAAAGAAAAATCTGCAAAGCGAAGAATTGCTTTAAAATCTTTTGCCGGTGTTCAGTTCCCTGGCGCTTGCGGAGTTTCTCCGGGGTAATGTGCCGAAAGTTCAGCAATTAAATATCTCCAGGCTCTGCCAGGTGGGGGAATGTTTCCGGGGCTGTTGCCCAAAACATGCATATCGGAAAAAAACAGGTCCATCCGGCAAATGAGTACCTGTGGTTCGGGTTTTTGCCCCGATAGGGGCTGCATATAATAGCCCAGGGTCAGAGGAGCGCCACCCCGGGGTTGTGACGCCAACAAGAACCAGTTCTTACCCTGCAGGGGTTGCATAGCCGATCCTTTGAGTTTTAAAGCGTGCTTTGATTTAATATTATTTTTATGGAACCCTTTCAGGGTATTACAACTAATTTGTGGTCCTGTTCTCCCCAGGGTGGCGCGCTACTGACCCTGGGCTACCCTATGCAGCCCTTTCAGGGCAAAAACTCAAAGGCGAGTCCACAGCAGACAGATGCAGCCCGTTCTCGTCTGCAGGTACTCGGTTGCCGGATGAACCAAATCTTTACCCTTCTAATCTCACCCTTCACATTTGGAGCGGAGTGACCTCCCGCTACTGCCTACGCAGTTTCCCGGTAATACATCTAACCTGCTTCCTCTTCTTCGCGACTTCGCGGCTTCGCGTGCAAACTGTCCAGGTACGCGTTTGCCGGAAGACCCCGGTTTTTAATGCGTCGGATGCGCTTGGTGGGCATGAAAATAGGGGCTGTTTCGGTATGGTGCTTGTGGTCAGAAAGTGTAATTGAGCAGCAGCCCGTTCCCGCCCTATCTACATCAACAAGCAATTTATCCAAAGACGCTGGACCCCGGCCCAAAAGCCCTGCCGGGGTGACGGTTATGGAAGGAGCCATTGCCGGGGTGACAATTATGGAAGGAGCTATTGCCGGGATGACGATTATGGAAGGTGCCATTGCCGGGTTGGCTGAGCACTAGACCACTCCGGCCTTGCACAGTTTATTCAGCAGCGTGTTCCCCATCCCGAGGTATTTCTGATAAATAAAATCGTTATCGGCCCCTATGGGGCGACAGACCCACTTGATTCGGCCAGGGGTTCGCGACATGGCCTTGAACGACGAATTTTGAATGAAAACTTCCCCGTAATAAGGATCATCTGTTTCGAAGAATGTTTTCCGGTCCTGCCAATGCTCCCTTTGCACAACCTCCCCGGGAGTCTCCAGCCGCCCCACAACCACAGTGCCCTTCCGGTCCGGCCTGCTCATATAGGCATTGACGATTCCCAAAAGCTCGTCGGCGGAATACCTGGTCGTAAACGCTTCGATTTGATGCTGGATATCGGGCTGGTTTTTGGGATCGAGACGCTCCCTGGTCGTCGGATACTGAGCGCGGAGGTCGGGCCGGCCGATGACTTCGCAAAGCGCGGCCCAGTTGGGGTCCGTAAAGCCGGCAATGAAAGTGTAGCCGTCCTTGCATTTTACGTAGGTGTAGGGAAAAACCGCGTAATCATAGTTCCCGGCGCGCGGCATGAGGTCACCGGACATGTGGTAGTACTGCATGGCGTAATCGGAGATGGCGATGAGACCCTCCGGGGGCGAGCAGTCCACCAGTTGCCCCTTTCCGGTCTTTCTCTTATGGTACATTGCCGCCAGAATTCCGAACGAGGCCCAAGCGCCTCCGGCGTACCACCCCATCCAGTTGCCATGCTTGAGCGGCCGTTTGTATTCGGAGGGCACTTCGGGATCGAGACCGGACTCGCCCGTAATGGACATGATCACACCCCTGGCCTGACTCGTGATATCATAATCCGGCTGATTCCCGCACCTTTCGGCATCTTTTCCGAACTGTCCGTAAGCGTGAATCGGGCAGTAGATCAGTCCGGGATTTATCCCCTTAAGCTGTCTGTAGCCTATCCCAAGCGAGTCCATGTAGCCCGGTTTGAAGGTTTCGATCACCACGCCGGCTTTCCCGGCCAGTCTCTTGAAAATCTTGGCCCCTTCTTTGGCGCCGACGTCAAGGGTAATGTGGAATTTATTCCGGCCTTCGGTTATGTAGGCAAACCCCGAATCCTTTATCATCACTCCATAGGGGCTCATCTTGCGCGCGATATCGCCCCCGGGCGGCTCAACCCGGATCACTTCGGCCCCAAGCTCGGACAGAAGCGATGAGGCGAAGAGTCCCGCGTAGCTGCCGGAACTGACATCTATTACCAACATATCATCGAGGGCTTCAGGTTTTTTGAAAATGTCCTCCGGGTTCGTCTCCCTGTAGGCCCACCTTGCATATTCGGCGTCTGCAGCAAGACCCACTATCTTCTTATCATCCATGCCGTTCCCCCGACTGGCTCAAGCAAGTTTCTTTCCGCTTACTCCATCCCAGTCCGCCGGCGGGCAATGGGAAGGAATACCCGGGTCCCATTTGAAAATAATCCCTTCCTCTTCCAGGCTCTTGACCAGGGTCTGCGGCAAGCCCAGGATCTTGTTGAATACGTACTCGTTATCGAAACCCAGCGGCCTGCAGCTCCACTTAAGCCTTGCGGGGGTTGCGCTGAGCCGGGGCGGATAGCATTGCTGGACCATGTCGCCGTAGAGGGCGTCATCGTATTGCTGGATCGTTCCCCGTTCGCGGAAATGTTCGCTCGAGTATACGTCGTTTGCGGAAAGAACGCGCGAGGCCGCAAAACCGAGCCTGTTTGCAAGCTCCTCCACTTCCTCCACCTTCTTTCCCCTGGTCCATGCCTCGATTGCCTGAAGGATTTGACGAGCGTTTTCGTCCTTGAGACGCACCGTGGGATCGGGGAACTTTTCGAACAGGTCCATCTTGCCCATTGCCTGACACAGGCCCCTGAACTCGTCTACCGAAAAAGCAGCCAATCCGACCCATCCATCGGAACACGGGAAAAGGTCGGAGGGGCAGATTGCAAGGTCGCGGTTTCCGGACCGTTTGCGGTTCTCGTCTGTTTTGGCCGTAAAAAGCCAGGTCCAGTCAAGCCAGCGGATAACGTTTTCCACCTGCATGTAGTCGATAAATTGGCCTTCGCCGGTCCTCTCCCTATAGTTCAGCGCTGCCAGGATGCCGATCGCGCACATGAGGCCGGTAACCCAGTCCGCGATCCAGACGCCGGACTTGATCGGCCCGCGGTCTTCAAAACCGGTTATGTGGGCAAGCGCGCCCATGCCCTGGGCGCCCCCGTCATAAGAGGTCCTGCCCGTCCAGGGGCCCCAACTGCCATAGCCGGACACATGGAGTTGAATGATCCTCGGGTTGATCTCCCGCAATTCCCTGTAACTCATCCCCCAGGTGGCGAGGCGGCCCGGTGTCAGGTTGTCCACGACCACGTCGGCCCTCTTGACGAGGTCCAGGAATATTTCCTTTGCCCCGGGGTGACCCATATGCATGCCGACCCAGTACTTATTGTGGTTCTCGATCTCCAGGCCGGGCGACATGTTTTTCCAGAGGAACGCATAAGGTGTTACGAAGCGCATCTGATCGCCCTTCTGACCCTCGAACTTGATCACCTCGGCGCCGAACTCCCCAAGGTAGTCGCACGCCGCCGGGCCGAGCACTACATAGCAGACTTCGAGCACCCGGACCCCTTTTAACGGTTCCGGTTTATCGAAGAGCCGTCCGACGTCGAACTCTTGTCTTAGAAAGTCCAGATAAGAACTCGCCTGCTTCATTCGATAACTCCTTTCAGCCGCTCCGGACCGGGCAAGGGGGGTTGAAAACCTGAGCGGGCCGCGCCCCGTTCAGGCCCGATCCTGAAAATCCCCGGGACTTGAGGGCACCTCAGCATAGCGAATGCCAGGGCTTGAGGCTGCAGTCAGGGTGAGAGAAGCAAAAGCAGATTGGATCGATTGGGGCAAAGTTGCAAAAAGATGTGAGGACGGAAGGGGAGTGTGGAACCAGGAATCGAAGGAGAGCACGATGGGGGCTTACCCCTGTAAAAGCCCGGCTAACAAGTGCGAACAAATAGTATTAGATAATACCTCCCCGGTTCAAGCTATTGGGAAGTTTTCAGTTTTTGGTTGCGCCAAATCACAGGGTGCTCGAACATCAAAGGATCGGCTATGCAACCCCTGCAGGGTAAGAACTGGTTCTTGTCGGCGTCACAACCCCAGGGTGGCGCTCCTCTGACCCTGGGCTATTATATGCAGCCCCCTCGGGGCAAAAATCCGAACCACAGGTACTCGTTGGTTCTTGTTGGCGTCACAACCCCAGGGTGGCTCCTCTGACCCTGGGCTATTATATGCAGCCCCTATCGGGGCAAAACCCCAAACCTCAGGTACTCATTGGTTCTTGTTGGCGTCACAACCCCAGGGTGGCGCTCCTCTGACCCTGGGCTATTATATGCAGCCCCTATCGGGGCAAAACCCCAAACCTCAGGTACTCATTTGCCGGATGGACCCCAAAAACCGGGATGCCGGTTTTGCACTCAAAACCAACTCAAAACTAAAAACTAAAAACTGCTGCGAACCGATTGCCGATAACCTCTTCGTGAAGGATATCAAGATAACGGATTGATTAACCAACTTACAACGAATAAAATATCAAGCTCGTTTGGATTCTAACAGCATTATCCGTTTGAATCCGCCAACTGATATAAGCCGCCAGAAAGGACAAACGGAGTTGCAGCAGTACGAATCGTCATTAACCCCGAGCCGGCCTTTGGAGGCTTCTCGAGCCGCAGCCCTTTCGGCCTTGTTTATCGCTGGATTCGCAACCTTTATTAACCTCTACGCTACCCAGCCGCTGCTGCCTGAGTTTCGCCGGATTTTCAGCGCGTCGGAACTGATGGTAAGCCTGACCGTCAGCGCTCCGGTGCTGGCAGTGATGCTTACCGCTCCCCTGATAGGTTTGCTGGCTGACGCCACAGGGCGCAAAAGGGTAATTGTTGCAGCCATACTGGGCCTGGCTGTGACGACGGCTTTGACTGCAACGGCAGCCAATTTGTATCAACTCATCATATGGCGGTTTCTACAGGGTCTCTTCGTTCCCGGAATCATAGCCGTAGCCATGGCATACATCAGTGAAGAATCTCCGAGCCGGTCCGTGGGCTCAACCATGGCAATCTATGTTACAGGTACTGTCGTCGGCGGGTTTTCGGGACGCTTCATCGCGGGCATCATCGCGCATCACTGGGGCTGGCGAGCCCCTTTTGTTGTTCTTGGCGCGCTCACTCTCGCAGGGGCCTTTGCGACGTGGCGGATTCTGCCGCGGGCCAGAAAATTCGTCCCTCAGAACAGCGCCGCCGCATTGCTCGGGTCGCTGCTCAGCCACCTCCGCAATCCCCAGCTTCTGGCAACATTTGCCGTTGGATCAAGCGTGTTATGCTGCATGGTCGCAGCCTTTACGTACGTGAATTTTTACCTTGCGGACAAGCCTTTTTACCTGGGACCGGCCGCCCTGGCGATGATTTTTGCCGTGTACCTTATCGGCGCTGCGGTCACTCCGGTGGCAGGGCGCATCCTGGATCGCGTCGGTTACCGGAGGGGACTGATGGGAGCTGCCGGTATTCTCGCAACGGGCATGCTGCTGACCCTGATTCACTATGTTCCCGTTATTATCGGCGGGCTGGCCGTTGCGGCAACCGGCGTGTTCATATGCCAGGCAGCGGCATCAAGCAATGTTGGCAAGGCGGCCGAAATTGCAGGTTCCTCCGCCACCGGACTCTACGTTGCATTCTATTACCTTGGCGGATTCGCCGGCTCGATTCTTCCCGGCTTTTTCTGGAAGCAAACCGGATGGTCCGGTTGTGTAGCGATCATCATCTGTATCCAGATGCTTGCCGCTCTGATCGCCTATCGGTTCTGGAAAAACTGAATCTTTGAGATGTGCCTGCGAGTACGAAGGAAAAAGCGGTGAGCGATTATATCGCAACTATCAGGAAGGCTGTCGTTGACGGGAATCACGCTGAGATCGAGACCCTGGTGCAAAGAGCCATCGATAACCACGCCGACCCGGACACCATTATCAATGAAGCGCTGACAGGTGCGATGGAGATTGTCGGCAAAAGGTTTGCGGCCAACGAGATATTCGTCCCGGAAATGTTCGTCTCGGCCCTAACCATGAAGAAGGGCCTGGAGCTGATAAGGCCGCTGCTCACCCCTACCGGCGCTCAATCCAAAGGCAACATCGTCATCGCAACCGTCAAAGACGACATCCACGACATAGGGAAGAACCTTGTCGCGATGATGTTGGAAGGTGGCGGCTTCAATGTGGTGGACCTGGGGGCCGACCTGAGTGCCAAAAAGGTTGTTTCGAAAGTGCGGGAGCTTAAGCCTGACGTTCTGGCCCTTTCAACACTGCTGACCACCACGATGCCTCAGATGGAAAAAGTGATCGGAACGCTTGAAGCCGCAGGGCTGCGCGGCAGTGTCAAAGTCATGGTCGGAGGGGCGCCGGTCGACCGGGAATTCGCCGAAAAGATCGGGGCCGACGGTTACGGGAAAGACGCCGGTGAAGCTGTCGAGCTGGCTAAGAAATTCTGCGCCGGAATTCGAGCAATGGGGCCCGCTAAATCATGATACACCATGCAATCCGGTCATGCCGGCCCCGTACGGCGGTAAAAAAGGCTCCTGGCCGCCTGCGGTAGCGGACGCAGGGCCGGCAACTGCTTAACTTGTTGATTGCAGGCCCGTTGCGAAAAGACAGTCTTTCACGCGGAGACGCGGAGACGCGGAGAAGAATGCGAAGAAATCCCAATGAGACATGAATTATTGTTTCGAAAAGACTTGATGGGTTGCGCTTCGCTCCACCCATCCTACGGGTCTTTTGATGGTTTCAGGGTGTCCTGAAGGGACGTGAAAAGCTGTTACGATGTAGCTGTGAGCTTTCCGGCCTCCAAAGTAGACAAATTCAAAGGCCGTTACGTCAAACACTAAAAAAGAAATTGAAAAGCGATTTTGACAACGACCCATCAGGAGGACAGAAATGAATGCAAGGAAGATCATAGTGTTAGCGGCCGTTGGGCTTGCTCTTTTTATGATTGTTCCCACAACGGGCGCAAGGGCCGAAGATTGTTACTACTGCAACCCTTTTCTTTTTCCGTTTGCTGTAGGAGCAGCCATCGTCGGGACAGCGGCAGCTATTGTGACTGCTCCATTCTGTCCCTACTGTGGACCTTACGGACCTTACCCTTACTACTATGGTCCAGGCCCCGGGCCCGCCTATTACGGCCCCGCGCCGGCACCCGCCTATTACAGCCCCGGCCCCGGTCCCGGCCCCGCGCCATATCACAGCAGGGTATGGGTTCGTGGTCATTACGATAGCAATGGGGCGTGGGTCCCCGGACACTGGCGAGTTAGAAAAGACTAGAAAAACCTTGCGGAGCGTGGAGATCGTTTCCCCTCGGTCTCCAGGCCCCGCAAGGCGTACACATGTAATCGCGTGTGGCCGGGCGTTCGGCACCGGTGGCAGAAGCCCGCATATCGCGGGCTCACAGCTCCCACACCTGGCAGGACATGGAGTTATCCTGCAGGATTTTCGGCGTATGTCGATTTAGGGGAATTTGTTAGGTTCATCCGGCAAACGAGTACCTGCAATATTTTCACGCGACCCTTTATAATGGGCCCGGAGGCGTCATTCCCGCGGAGGCGGGAATCCAGTCTAAATGCAGATCGTGCTGTACAGATCTCTCCACTCAGGATTGCTCTCCTCTATTAATCTCATCTTCCAGGCCCGTTCCCACTTCTGGATTCCCGCCTTCGCGGGAATGACGCTTTTCCCTTGTAATCTCAGACTCGGCAGTTTCGTGCGGCTCAAAATAGACAAGCATTTTAACGCTATATTTGCTGGTGAATCCTTCAGCCAGACCCTGTTTGTGATTCCACACTCTTTGCACCAGATTCGATGTTACGCCGAT
>Ga0326727_10008509_pt1 | contig 25976 bp, 15 predicted proteins | sample MB2enrmetagenome_FD_207643 | JGI IMG/M metagenome (GOLD analysis project Ga0326727, IMG submission 207643) | Lab enriched peat soil microbial communities from McLean, Ithaca, NY, United States - MB29MY | ecosystem: Environmental > Terrestrial > Soil > Wetlands > Peat | place: USA: New York...
GCGATCACATACGGAACGGCTCTGAGCAGCACACAACTGAACGCGTCTTCGTCCGTCGCCGGTTCCTTCAGCTACTCTCCGGCAGCGGGCACTGTCCTGGCTGCGGGATCACAGACCCTTTCGGTTACCTTTACGCCGACCGACACCATCGACTACACCACTGCAACGCAGACGGTAATCTTGACAGTCAACGGTGGCACATCAACGCTGAGCATCAACGCCTCGAGCTTGGTCTTTGGCAGTGTGACGGTAAACACCACATCAACCCAGTCCGTGACTTTGACCTCCACGGGCACAGCGCCTGTGACGATCAGCGCAGCGGCGTTAACCGGAACCGGCTTTACGGTCTCAGGGGTCACCTTCCCTGTCACGCTGACTTCCGGCCAGACAGCGACGCTTGAGGTGCAGTTCGATCCCGCCACTGCGGGTTCGGCAACCGGTAAATTGACCATCACGAGCAATTCTTCGACCAACAGTACCGCAACGATCGCCCTGAGCGGCACTGGCACGGCTGCCTCCTATGCGGTCAACCTGAGTTGGGAAGCACCCTCCAGTTCCACAGATCCGGTAGCAGGCTATAACATCTACCGCGCACCAAATGGCAGCACAACCTATGCACTCTTGAATTCGTCTATCGATGCTGCAAGCTCTTACGTGGATAGCACGGTCGTAAGCGGGCAAACCTACAATTACATTGCAGAAAGTGTCGATGCTACAGGGGTTGAAAGCAGTCCATCCAACATAATCACCGTAACCATTCCATAAGCGCGAGGCTCAAGTGCAGCGGGAGACAATCCATGCAGAATCAGATGTTTCCCTCTCTGCCTGACGAGCAATAGGCCAATGGAATAACAAAAGGGGCCATGGGAATAATGGAAAGCAAAGAACACTTTCCATTATTCCCATGGCCCCTGCGGCCGCTACGGTCAATTCTCCGTCTCGGAAATCCAACTTCTATGTTTGTTCACCGAACCTTGAGTGCGGATGCGATAACCGGCACGCGCCGCGGCATGAAAATGCCGTATACCCTCCTTCGCGTGCCACCGCTGCCGGTTTTGTGCTCGAAGTTGATTGTATTCTCTCGCCAGCCGCCGTTGTCCTTTCATGCGAGCCTAGTAAATAATGCACGCTTTGGAGAGAATTACATGATCATTAGCCTATAGGATACTCGGGCTCGCTTGCACCTGACCCGGGTGGTTTTCTTTAAGTCACACAATCCCAAGCAAATAGGAACGCCCGTGCCTCATCAACCCTTCTGGCATATGAATTGCAGTGTCTATTGCAGATTTCTTATGTCTAAAGACCAACACCAGGACACCCGCCGCTGCCTGGCGATGGCGGTAGCCTTCAGCCTCCTCCTCGCTCTGTCTGGTTGCGGAACGTATGTGATGAACGGAAGGGAGAAGGGAACCCTTATCGCCTCTCCGAACTCAATCGCCTTTGGCGCTGTCTCTATCGGCCAAACTGCTACCGCAACAATCTCTCTCTCCAATGGGAGTTCGGTGCCCCTTGAAATTACCAGCATTGATCTGATTGGGCAGTCCTTCTCTGTCGTTGGTTCTGGGAGCCTTCCCGTCACTATATCGGCTGGCGGCACTTCCAGCTTGAGTGTGCGATTTGCCCCCCCTACCGTGGGCGCGGCAGCGGGTCAACTGACCATTACGAGCAACGCTTCAACCAACGGCACCGCAACCATCGCCTTGAGCGGCACTGGGATAGCAACAGGCACGGCGGCAACGTTGAGCGCCCTCTCCTGCGGCAGCGCTTCCTTCACAGGATCGGCGACAGATACCTGCACGGTCACGCTCAGCGCAGCAGCTCCGAGCGGCGGCTTGAGTGTCAACTTGTCCAGCAGCGACGCGGCCGTCTCGGTACCAGCCACGGTCACTATACCGGAAAATGCAACTTGCGCCCCATTTACAGCGACGGTGTCGTCCGTCACAACCGCCCAGACAGCCACGCTGACCGCGACTGCAGGCGGTGCTTCCATTGGCTTCGATCTGCAGTTGAACGCAGTTACCTCAACCGCCATACCAGCGCTGAGCCTCAGCTCCACCAGCCTACCCTTCGGTGATGTGACGCTGAATACCACATCGACGCAGTCCGTGACCTTGACATCCACGGGCACGGCGTCTGTAACGGTAAGCGCCGCGACGCTCACTGGCACAGGCTTCGCCATGTCGGGCGTCACGTTTCCCCTGACGTTAGGTTCGGGCCAAACAGCAACGATTCAGGTGCAGTTCAAACCCACCACCGCGGGCGCGGCGACAGGTCAACTGACCATCACGAGCAACGCTTCAACCAACGGCACCGCAACCATCGCCTTGAGCGGCACTGGCACGGCAGGTTCCTATGCGGTCACCCTGAGCTGGGAAGCACCCACCAGTTCCATTGATCCGGTAGCGGGCTATAACATTTATCGAGAGCAGGTTAGCAGTTCGGCGTATGTACTCTTGAATTCGTCGATCGATACCGAAACTTCCTACGTTGATAGAACAGTCATGAGCGGGAACACGTACGATTATGTCACAACAAGTCTCGACACTTCAGGAGTTGAAAGCACTCCGTCCAACATGATCAGCGTGACGATTCCATAAGAGCTTCTGGCGCTTCCGTCGAGACATAAACCCTGCCTGCTTTACCCGGATTCCAATGCGTCAGCGCTTGGTAATACTCGCAGACTCTATTCCTCTGAGCGAATTGCATGGATTCCGATGAACTCACCTTTATCTACGAGTTTGGTGAAACTGTGCCGCCGTCAGGCCTCAAATCCGATACCAGAGGCGCGTCTTCTCCTTTCCGGAAGATCCAGAGTAATGCGAGAACAACGGCTAGGGCGATCCCAAAGAACATGATTCCTCCCTGGCGATGCAGTTCTCCTCTCAGGTACCCTGGATCAACGCGGGTTCCCAGCATCGCAATCGTGAAAATGCGCAAGCCATTCTTGGCGACTGACAAGGGAATTGCGAGGCCGATCATCATCGCCTTTCGCGACGGCGAGCGCAGAAGAAGCTGAGCCAGCACCATGGTCGTGACCAGCAACATCGAGCTGGAACGGATACTGCTGCACTCTTGAGCAACCTGAATTGTCAGGCCAGGGATGGCAAGCAGAACGCCATCTTGAACCACCGGGACACCGGACGCCGCAAAAAGCACATGCGCTGCGCAAGCAGACCACTGCTGTAGCAAAGCTATGATCACGGTCAGCACGGATTGCGGCAAGGGCACCAAGCCAAACAGAAAAAGAACTGGGAACAGAACAGATCGCGTAGCTCTAAATCCGTAACACAGCACAAAAGCCCCAATCCACCACAACACCAGCGCACACATTCTCATCGAGAGTTGCACATCGGGAGCCAGCCAGGCTGACCAGCCCCGCACTAAACATGGAATCAATGCCGCACTCACCAAAACAGCGAGACCGGCAAGAATACTAAGAGTCACCATCTTCCACAGAGACCCCCGCTCCAGAAAGATCAGGGCCGCGCTGAATGGAAGAATCAGAAGTATGTATGTGTACTCATCGTCGCGCAATGACAGCGCAAAAGTGTCGACCAGCACACGCCACCCGAGAAGCAGGGACACTCCCCACAAAATGGCAAAACCCGTTCGATGTTGTGACAACTTGGTCATTGATCCATTACAGACATAAGAAATGATATATAGCACGAATTGTGAGCACAAAAGCGTTCGAAGAAGCCGCTCCGTGGAGACGTTCCAAGAAGTTATTCTCTTCAGCTTGCGAGAAAGCCCCGCAAGATCGCCGCAATTGTCACTTCCTCTTTCGCCGTTCTAAGGCCTCGGCGAGTCGGCCTCTAGTCGCAATGGAGCGACCAGTTGCAGGTGTTCGTTGCGGGCCGGAAAGCAGCGCCATAGCAGAATACGCTCCCAGGAATTGCACTGATGGAATTCTTTGTGTAGCTCACTCGTCGCGATGCTTACAGCATAAGGGCTTCTCAGGTTGTATAGTAAAGCCGTTATCGTGAAGCACGGCAGTCATTTTCCTGGTTTTATCGCCTCCCAAAAGCACAGAGGTACGTGACGCGGTCATCTTATACTGCTCGATCTTGTACAGCACTGTCCGATAACTCACCTGAAGTAACCGTGCCGCTGCTCTTCGATTCCAACTCGTTCTCTCCAGCGCAGCTGCAATCACATTCCTTTCCGCCTCCGACTTGACTCTTTGCACCACAGATCGGAGCGACTTGAAACCCGTGACGCCCGCACTGGACTGACCGGAAAATGTCATTGCCAGATTCGCATTTCGCGCCTTGGTCAAATCGGGTTCCCCGATCCAACCCTCAGAACTTGATCGGCCCTTTCCAAAGGCCAGGTCTTCGTCACCCACTAGGAGATAACGTTTCACGCGGTGTTCCAACTCTCGCAGATTTCCCGGCCAGCTGTACGCCTGCCAAGCCTCACAAACGGCCGGCGAAAACTCCCGCGGCGAAAGCCCATAGTGCTTGGTGATCCAATGCATGAAATGGCGTGATAGCAAGGATATTTCTTCCCTGCGCTCTCGAAGAGGAGGCACGTGAATCGTGTAGGCGCTCAACTGGTGATAGAGATCTTCGCGCAGCCTGTCTTCAGAGATTGCTTGTTCAACATTTGTGCAACTCGCGGCGATAACCCGGACGTCAGCCGCGATGGAGGCGGAAGCCCCCGGTCTTGTGAATCGCTTATTCTGTAGCACGCCCAGCAAGTTGGACTGCAAGTCTAGCGGCAGCTCGGTGATCTGATCCAGTAGAATCGTACCCTTTGCACAACGTTCAAGTTTTCCTGTTCGAATTTGCGCCGGTGCGGCCATGCCATTCTTCTCGTATCCGAAAAGTTCCTTTTCCAACAGGTCCCCGGGCAGCACGCCACAATTTACCTTCGCAAACTCGAATCCGGAACGGACAGACAATCTGTGGATCAGCCGCGCGATGGTCTCCTTACCGCTTCCATCCTCACCGAGAATCAACACCGGCACATCGGCTTCCGCCAGCAAAGCCGCTTGCGAGCGGAGCTTTCGCATGATTGGGCTGGCCGCAATAAAGAAGCCCATGTCGCTGACCGGCTCAACATCCTCACTCGTGACATTTATCTCGGGAGCTTCGCACCCCGCAGAGAGATTGCGTCGGATGGCGATTTCCAGTTGACGGTTGTCGATGGGCCTGACAAGATATTCGCGTGCTCCCATGCGGATTGACTCATCTTTCCTGTCATCATCGTAGGGATAGCCAATCAAGACGATAGGCAGAGCAGGACGAAGCCTGCGCAACCAACGCAAGATTTGCAGGCCATCCTCATTCCCCTGCGGCAGATCCACCAAGAGCAGGTCTAGTGTCATCCCCGACTGGACCTTGTCCATCGCCTCCCATGCGCTGGCGGCAGTTTCAAGCTGCCAGCGGTTCGATTCTCCAATTGACCAGAATGGACGAAGAACCGCCGAGTCACGACTAACAACCAGCAAGTGCGCAATTTCGGTAGACCTTTCTATCACGGAGTGCCTCCTAAGCAGGTTGCGACACAAGAAGGAAGGGTTGAAATCGGTCCGACATCGCATCCAGAGAAGGAGCCCGCCTCCGCTTCCTTAGTTAGGACAAAGCCCCTTCGGCCCATTCATTCCGCCGCCACGAAATCGCCTACGCTGTTACCTTGACAGAATGAGCAGGAGCGGCTGGAATTCTTCCCTGCATTCTGAGCCAAAGCGTCTCGTCTTTGGATGAACCAACGCCCGAGTAGCGGAAAAACGCATTCTCCCCTGTGGATCATCTGCAGGTCCAACTCCTCAGACTGATCACAAATTGCTTCTATATGAGCGAAGTTGTTCTCTGCCAAGGCCTGCGACCAGGATTCTTGGTTGGTCATGCATCAGAAATGAAGCATGGCTCCTTCGAAACACGCAAGAAACTGATCAAGGAGCAGAATACTCTCGCATACAGACTGGAGGATTTTAGACCAGCGCCCCCCGCATTCCGCTGGTAGCGGAATCTGAAAACACCTATGGCAGAGAGCCTGGGAAGAAATCACCACAACTCTATAGAGCACTCGCAACAGCACATTCTGGGTCGAGCATCCGGACCTGACACCGTTGACCCGTCGAGTCCGGATGATCAAGAGGAAAGGGGAAGAAGGGAGACTAGGAGAGCAAAGCGGGCGTTTCACTTCTTACAGGCTGATTCCGATGCCTGAAGAACATGGCGCCGAAACAGAAGACCCCGGCTAGCAGCAAGTACATTACAGCTGAGCCCCCCTCAGGTACTTCCACCCACATTTCCTGGGGTCTGCCGGGCTCCGGAGCGGTGGGTGTCAGGATCCAAAGGTTTCTCATCGTGGCCAAGTATGACGTCGCTGCAGAAGCGTTACCGTTATACTCATTCTCCACGGCCTTGACGAGCGCCAGCGCATTGCTGTCAAGGCCATCGATGCCGCCACTTGTCGTGATGTCCCAGATCGCCGAAGAAATCTCAGCTTGTTTGACTCCAGAAATGTTGCCGAAGGTTGTGCCGCCGCTAAACATCATGTTCACCAGCGTAGCTACCTCCGCATATCCTGTCAGCCCAACGGGGTTGCCAAACAGGGTCTTGGAAACACTGCCCGAAGCCAGGCTGGAGGCCTGGTAGGCATCGGCCTTCCATTGTTCGCCCGAAAAGATCTCGTCATTATAGTCGTCGCAGATAATTCCAGACGAAGAGGCAGTTCCATTGATCACCGCGCCGTAGGTTCCGGCCCCAACGGACCCATCGTTGTTACTGAATACCGCGCTGTAGTTGCCCGTGTAGGTAATAACATTGATCCCGGGGGAAGAAACAATACTCTGCCCTAGTGCGGAACCCTCAAAGCAGAGCAGCGCGATCCCCACGATTCCTATCACTTCTCTTGCGCTCATTCTCATTCTGGATGATCTCCTTTCACGTTTACAACCTCCAATTCGTCTGGGCCAACATGCGTAGTCCCAGTCCGATTCACTCGAATATACCGAAATGCGAGATACTGTCAAGACTGATATTCTCTGCAACCTGTTGCAAAGACTTGAACAATGAGATTCTGAGACCGTCGGCACATTCCCCAGCCCGGCTAGCGCGCTTTCCCCAATGTCGCAGATGTTCTTGCTCCACCTTTGATGTTGTCAAGATTGCAGTTGTTTGCAACAAGTTGCAAACAACTGCAATCTTCTCCCCTTCTTGGTGATTCGTTTACCGAAGTGGTTGATAACACTCAACTATTATTGTGGCGCGTAACTAGCTTTTGCCGCTATAGTATAGCCGTATCGATTTCTCACGACGATTCAAGGGGAGGCTCTGAAGTGAGATTCTCTTCCAACTCGCGCCATCTTCTCGCCCTAAGTTTGATCGCAGCTCTTCTTTCAGCATGCTCACTTGATTTGAACCTACGCAAGCAGAAGTGCTTTGAGAAAGGACAGTGGTACTTTGGGAAAGGCGAATACCGCGAGTCGGCAATCGAGTTCACCAATGTCATCAGGATTGATCCCGCTTTCGCCGACGCGCATTTTCAACTTGCGGAGAGTTATCTCGCCATGCAGCAGCCTACGCGTGCATATCAGGAATTCGTCCGCACCATTCAATTACGACCCGACAATTGCCAGGCTCGAATGGAGCTAGCGAACCTCCTGATTTTAGGCCGCAACTTCTCAGCCGCGCAGGAACAATCGAATCTGCTGCTGCAAAAGCGGCCTACCGACCCTGCCGTGCACGTATTGGCTGCGAATCTTCTCGCCGTACAAGACAAACTCCCCAGCGCAATTGCGGAAACCCAAAATGCAATAATGCTGGATCCAAGCCGCTGGGAACCCTACCTGAGCCTTGCTCTTCTGCAGTTGAGAAACAATGAGCCCTCTGCCGCAGAGGCAAACCTCAAGAAAGTTACCGAGCTGAATCCGAAAGCGATGCAACCGCGGTTGGTTCTCGGCACCTACTACCAATCGCATAACCGGATGGTTGACGCGGAGGAGCAGTTCCGCTACGCGCTGGCACTCGATCCAAACACCATAGAGCCGCGTGAAGCGCTGGGCCGTCTATACCTCGCTGGCGGCAGAAAAGCCGATGCGGAAAACGTCCTGAAACAGGCCACACGCGACCTTCACTACAACCCGGCTAGTCTTATAGCGCTGAGCAACTTCTACTTCACGACTGGTGAACTCAGCAAAGCGGTCGCCGCATACTATTCGCTTTATCAAGAGCGCCCGAAAGACCTCCAAATAAAGAAAAAGTATATTCAACTACTGATTAAGACAGAGCATTATGACGAGGCACGCGGCCTCGATAATGAGATTCTCCAGGCCAACCCCAAGGACGACGATGCTCTGGTTTTTCAAAGCCAGTTGCTGATCAACCGCGGAGACGCGAGCGACGCCGCACGCACACTGCAGGCTGTGATCATGAATGCACCCGACAATATCCAAGCCCATTACGCTTTGGGCGTCGCATTCAAAAGGCAGGGGGATCTCGAGCATGCCGAGAGCGAATGGCGAGAGGCTTCGCGCCTTGATCCGAACTTTCTGGATGCGCAGCGCTCCCTTGCTGACGCCGCGATAATCCAGGGGGATATGAATACTCTGGAGAATGCTGCCAGCCAAATGATCCGACTACAGCCAGATTCGCCGGATGGCTATGCCTTGCGCGGCCTAGCTAATATCAATCGCAAGCACTATGCCGAAGCCGAGCAGAGTATTCGCAGGGCCGTTGCCGTGGCACCTCAAAGCGCCCTCGGTCATGTGCAAATGGGAAATCTCCGCTTTGCTGAAAAGCAGTATGGCGACGCTGCCAACTCCTACCATGACGCCCTACTCCGGAACGTCAATTCCACAGACGCTTTGCGCGGCCTGATAAGCACGTACATTGCGGAACACCAAGTCGATAAGGCCATAGCCAGCGCAAATACGCAAATCGCCAAATCGCCAGCTAACAGCAACTTCTACAGCCTGCTCGGCTCCGTGCTCTTTCATAATAAGAATGACCTCAGAGGAGCAGAAGAGGCATTCGAGAAATCCGCAACCCTCGACAAGTACAATTCCAACGCGCTGGTCGGACTGTGCCAAGTGCGTGCTGCGAAGGGCAACATTGATCAGGCCATCGCCACTGGTAAGCAGTCGCTCAAGGACAACCCTCGTCAGTCAGATCTCCTTCTCCTGATGGGGCGTTTGTATGAGTCCAACTCTGATTGGAAAAGGGCTGAAAATGCCTATCAGAACGCATTGGCCCTCAATTCCCAGAATCCGCTGGCATCCAATGACCTTGCCCGCGTGATGCTGCACACGGGCGGAAACCTCGATGTAGCGTTATCGCTGGCACAGGCGGCACGCAGAGGGCTGCCCAATTCCCCAGGCATCGCTGACACTCTCGGATGGATTTATTTCCACAAAGGTATGTATCCTCTGGCAGTGAATTATCTTCAAGAAGCACTTAGCCTACAGGATAGAGCGAAAATGCCAGATAACCCCGACATTCACTACCATCTGGGCATGGCATACGATAAGACGGAGCAGACGAACCTAGCCCGCCAGCACCTTGAACATGTTCTGAAGGTCCATCCCAACTATGGCGACGCCGCAAATATCAAAAAGGTATTAAGCGGTTTGAAATCGTGAAAGAAGACGGTCGCGGGTCACAACGCATGGCACGGAACATTCTCAACAACTGGTTCGCACTCATATATGAGCTTTCCGTCGGCAATCGTTGCGTATGCGATCCGAGCCCTTTCCCTGCCGTCCCCCTCTATGCGCCATGAGGTGCCCTCCTTGACTAGCCTTAACTCACTTCTCAGTCGCCACCACGCAGCCACCTCACTCGGCAAAGATATCCATGTTTCTCCTTGCGCGCGCAATTCGGAAAGGTAGCAAAGCAGGTCACGATAAACGCGACGAGCCGACTTATCAATTGTGTAATCAGGATGGACAATCATTTGCATGAGACCATATTTCTCTCGAATTATTGACATCTGTTCCTTCCACACCCCGATCGAATAGTCTTTCAGGATGTGAAAGAGCGTGTAATCCTGTGCCATGGTCACGGGAAGTTCGAGGATTTTGCCGTTATAGAAGGGAAACACCGTGCAACAGCCCCCCCTTTGGGGATCCAGATGCGCTACGTTTGGCACTGACATATCATAGGAAATATCCAGCGCATCGTACCAGTCAATATTCCGGTACAACACTGCTGACCGAAAACCCTTGGCTCCAAAGCTCTTCGCATAACGATTGATTTCGATCGCTCTGCGCAAGAACTCACTCCGGTTCGCCATTAAATTGCCATCATGGTTCAAGTCATGAACATTCAACTCGCACCCTCGTTCACGAATACACTCCAGGAGCGCTTGTGGAACGGTATAGCGTTCTTCCGGAACGATTTGAATCGCAGACTTGATACCATACGACTCGTCCAAATCCATCAGTTGGGTGCAGAAGTCCCTTCCCGCTCTTGTCTCAACATCGTGCGTCACCATACAACAGCTCAAAGCTCCATCCGGCCAGAACCAAATAAACGGAATTCTTGCCACGTTCCGAGATTTCATCGAGAGGATCAACAGCTGTTCCAGAATCCTCTCAACTGTCAGATCTACTGGCCAGCTCGGGAATGGAATGTCGTTCCAACCGCGATAGTATTGCCTTTGCAGATGCTTCCGCACGGCGACTGACATCAACGGCCGAGCCAGATAATAGAGCCTTCGAGCAAGACTATCTGCTCCGTTTGCAAGTTTGCCTACTGCTGGGTTCCAAAGATAACGTTCATGACGAATATTATTGACAACCTGAACGGGATCGAAAGTTAGGTGAACCGACGACTCGCGTGTACTCACATGCTCGATGGCATCATGGAGAGAATCCGTCACAGTTGAAGCCGGAACTCCGGATGAGCACTGTCCGTAGCAGGTAACACTAGGGCCAAACCGGAAATAGCCAGGTTTCCCGGATAGCTCTTCTGTCACTGTGAGCTCCACCATGCTGTCCGGACACCGAAAGTGGTCCGTCAGGAGTCGGCTCGGATCGCCTCGTTTTTGACTTATCATCATTTCGTCCTTGAAGTCTCCAGTTCCTTCGATTGTGCTCGACATACACGCTACAAACAGCACTTCGCCTAACAATCCGTCGTACTGAAACGTTAGCACATTGTGATATACGCGCCAATAGCAGTGGGTTCTTAGCGCATCGCTATCGACAAGGACGCACTATCCACACTGGCACTTACTACGCCGCATCTCGAAGCGACCCTCTTCATGCACAGTTTCCTGAACAGATGGATGCATTCCATGAATCATATTGCGGAACTGCTGATATACTAATTCGTGCGTACACCCCGAATGGAGATTTCGGTTTTATAAGCGGAACCACTCTGCAGACTGCGTGATTACTGAGATGGACATGAAACCACTCTACATGTGGTGCGCCTACCCACAGGATCTTTCGACTGAATCAGTCTCCAGGATATCCTTGGCCGTGCTGAGTGCCGACGAGCGCGCACGCTGGAGAAGCCTTCGCTTTGGCCAGAATCGCCGCGAGTACTTGGCCACTCGGATCCTCGTCCGCACTGCGCTGTCTCACTACTATCCACTTGCTCCCGAGGCTTGGCGATTCCAATTGAACCCACACGGAAAGCCTCATGCTGATCCAGATTGCGGCCTACGCTTCAATCTTTCCAATTCCCTCGACATGGTGGTATGTCTGATAGCCAAAGGAGATGAAGTTGGCATCGACTTGGAGTCATATGCGCGGGCAAAAGATATCCTTGACCTTGCCGACGACTTTTTTTCCTCTCAAGAACTGATCCAACTGGAAGCCTTGCGCGGTCCAAAAAGGCTGAACCGCGCCTTATCGTTGTGGACACTTAAGGAGGCCTTCATTAAGGCGCGGGGTACAGGGTTGTCTTTGCCTTTAAAGAGGTTCTCTTTTCTGTTTGACGATTTGAAGGGAATTCGACTGGAACTGGAGCCATGTCTGCGCGATGAGCCTCGGCGACACTGGCGGTTTTGCCTGTTGGACTACGCTGGGCACCGGATAGCCCTGGTGGCAAACAAGACGAGTATCTCTGAGCTGCAACTATGGGAACTGCACCCCTTGATGGCGCCCCCTCATAGACTTCCCAGCAAAGATGTTACCTGGTTTCCGGCTTTGTGTTAGGCTTCTCCGGGAGAGCGCACATCTGGATTGCGCCAGGGGCTGATTCGAAAGGAATCGCTGTTCGTGCACACGCACTTCTTTCCCACCTTACACCCTTCGCTACTTCAATAGCTCTGACAGTACCATGCAGGTACGCATCTCTTTCTCAGCCAATATGACGGTATACGAGTCGTCCCGCCCTGGATGAGACTGCATCGGGCAACACCGAGAATAGACCTCCAAGCGCAGGCTGGTACGACGCTACCACGTCCTTCACGCGAGCATTCTCCGGAAACCGAAGGTATGTAATCCGCGAGCGTCTCGTCCCGAGCCTATCCTTAAACTCAACCAATCCGTCGTTATCAAGTTCAGTGCGACCGAAGTCTATCTCTTCTGCGCCTACAGTCTTGCTCTCCTCTATTAACTTCCAAAAGAGAAACGGCATCGCGCCACACTGATGGAATCTCTCGTCGGAGCATCCATATTTGTATACCACGGTGCGGCCGCAACCCAGCGTCATAATCGCGGCTATCGGTATACCACCTTTGCTAGCGAGCCGAATCTCTGCGTTTGGACTCATGAAAGCTACCAGGTTCTTGAACCAAGCCAGCGGCTGCGGAAGCAGATGATGCCGCCTCCTCGTGATCAGGAGAAGACGGTAGAAGCCGTTGAGGAGTTCTTCTGAGCAGCCTCGTTCGTAGTAAAGTGATTCGCGCTCAGCGTGCCTGATACGTCGCTGAATGCAGTTCTTGTGCAAGTTGCAAAACATCTGCTCGATTGAGGAAGTCAGGTCAAGGGTGTGAAGCCAAAATGACCGGCTTGGTACTAGAGAACAATCAGGATGTATCTCAGGAGAGCGCGGGCGAAGCTCAATATATTGCCATTTGTGGGCATCGCACTCCGCTCTCAGCCATTCATTCAAATCGAATAGATCCTCGCTCTCCTTGCGTAGCGGATCGCAATGGTCTGCAAAAGGCATCGAGATTAGCCGGTTCCCAGTAATCCAACTCCTTACCTCACAAAAGACGATTCCGTTCGAAAGCTCCGTTCCAGGAGGTGCGCTTGTAAGCACAACCGGGCGGTAACCATAGGTTTTAGCCAAGGCCTTAAGCCACCCTTTGTGGTGGAATACAGATGCTCGAGGATGGAATGCAACCAAATTATCCCAACGGCTGTCGAGCATTGGATCTATTGTGTAGATATCCATTGGAGGGTCGGATCCTCTTCGTTTCGAACCGGCACGGCTGCAACTTCCGGGTTCATGGTTGTTCTCGCGAATCGCTCAACATTACTACCGATACTCCGTTGTTGAGCAGCCGCCAATCTGCGGCTTAACTCCTTAGCGAGAAGCGCAACACGGGGCTCCGCCAGCACGTTTTGCTGATGTCCCGGGATCTCGCAAACATCCAGTTTTCCGCGAAGTGTCTGTTTCCACCCGAGATACTCGTCTGCGACTAGACCATGTAGCTGCTTGCTGGATCGAAATAGCAGCACGTCTCCATTGTACGGACGAGGCACATACTGTTCAGCAACCTTAGTGTGTTTAATCGCAAGAACTTCGAGAATATAGTACATGGGGAAATGCGACAGATCTGCCTCGCCCTCAACTCTTACGTGGCCAAGCGCAATTGCACACTTGGCAGATACACGATCCAACGCAAAGCGTCCGCGTTCCACCAAATACCCTACGCCTCGGTAAGACAGGTTCTCAAGTTCCAAGCCGAGTCGCTTCGTTGCGCGGAACCACCAGCGCTGCAAACACGTAGTGGTCGGCCTGAACCGCATAGCTTGCGGATGCATCGATTGGATCAGAATGACCAGGGGAACCTCCTGCCCAACCGCGGCTAGCTGTTCTGCGGCCTCCAGTGCTAGCAACCCCCCAAAGCAGAACCCCCCAAGATAATATGGACCTCGTGGCTGGATTAGCTTGATTTCCTCGATGTAAGCAGCTGCCATCTCTTCAATGGAAGAATCCACTTTAATATGCCCATCGAGACCTTGTGCCTGTAGTGTATATACTGGCTGGTCAGGTCCTAACAGCTTCGCGAGTGGGCGATACTCCAGAGTGTTGCCGGTGTGAGCATGCATCAAAAAGAGAGGCGGACGATTGCCATGCGAGTTGATTGCAACAAGCGATTTCCACTCTTCGAGTCTGGCGCCACGGCTTAGAGCTCGCGCAAGCAACCGCGGGGTCGAGGCGTTATAAAGAGTGGCGAGAGGCGAAGCGTATCCCAACTTGCGCTGAATCAGAGCAAACAACTGCGCCGCGGCGATTGAGTTACCGCCAAGCGCGAAGAATTCATCATCAAGACCGATCTCGTGAATGCCCAACACACGTTGCCACAGAGGAAGCAGCGCCTGAAGCAATTCAGGCTCCGCCACTAGAATTCTTTCCGGCGAGCCCTGTGAAGGTTGCGACAAATCTAGTTCCGCGACCGAGGCATCCCCAAAGATTCTATGAACCGACTCAGATTTCGAAATCTGAGTATAAACGACTTCAGCAGCAGGAAACTCATTCACGCGCTCAAGCCATGCAAGACTCAAAGCCTCTCGCGACAGGTTTTCTGTGAACTCCTGAAAAATGGAACCGAGCATTCTCAGCCATTCTCTTATGGTGAGATCCTCAAAGAGCCCTACGTCATAGTGGCAGCGAAGCTCCAGGTTGTCTTCCTTTTCGACCGCATTCAAATAGAACTCAAACGACTCGTAGCCTTTGGGGTTTGCTTCGTAGTCAACAGCAAATCCGGCATGCTGCAATTCGTTTGGCTTGAATTTCTTGACGTTCGTGAATCCGGCCGAGATTGGCGAAATGCCCGGTGCGTGCGCACCAGCACGCAGGTCCTCCAGCAGACTGACCATCGTAAAACTGGCATGGTCCTGGGCGGCGAGAAGCTCACTCTGTACTCTTTTCAGGAACGCGCTGACCACTTCGTGTTCATGCAACTCCACTAAGAAGGGGAGGAGGTTTACGCAGTGTCCGACCAACCCCGGCATGCCCCTAACGGGTTGTTCAGCCGTCGGCAAAGCAATAACGAAGCGGCGCTGCTGAGAAACGCGCGCAAAGAGGATTGCCAAGGCACTGAGAAGCACAGCGAAGAAGCTGCAATCATGTGTTGCTGCCAGCGTTCTTAGGTCTTGCACGACTCGTGACGGCACGAAGTGAGCAACCCGGCGTGCTGTAAAGCCGCGCCTATCACGCCGTGCATGATCCGTCGGAAGCACCAGAACAGGAAAGCCATCCGAGAATTTTGCGCGCCAATAGCTTTCCGCTTCCTCGAAGTCATCAGAACGCTGACGGCGTGTTACACTTTGGACGTAATTAAGATAACTTTCATTGGGCCTTAGCAATACAGGTGTGCCCGATACTTCTTCTGAATAGAACGCACAAAGATCATGAATCAGTACATCTAATGACCACCCATCGCAAATAATATGGTGCGCAGTGAATATCACCGCCGCTCGATCTGGGCCAAGCAATACCATCTGACAGCGGAACAACGGTCCTTCTGGCAGTGTGAACGGAGATGCCGTTTCATTGGCAATCAGTTTGCGGAGACGCTCCTCTTGCCAGGATGGCTCACTGATTGTGGGTTGTACGATGGACAAATCGGTAACCGGCATTGCGATCTTGCGCGCCGGGTCAATCTTCATAATCTGGCCGGTTTCATCAAAACTGGCCCGAAGAGCATCGTGCCGCTCGACTAAGCGGTTCATGGCGTGCGCCATTTTTTCAGCTGAGATGTTGCCAGTAAAACGGACCGTCATGGACTCGTTGTATGAGGCCGACAAGTGTTCGGAAAGACACGAAGAAGCAAAGACGCCGCGCTGCGGAATAGTGGATTCCGCCTCAAGCGCACCAATAGCTACCGAGACGTCTCGCGACAGATTGTCTTCGGAGCTTGTCTCAGTTTGGACCGCACCGGCATCTGCAGATACAATTTCAGGGGATGTTAACTGTTTTACACCTGCATTTTCGAGGAGTGTTACCAAAGAGGCAATTGTGCGCGCTTGCTCGGCTACGACGTCTTCGAGCGTGCCGCCCGTACTGCCAGCCCTCGTAACCCGAGGCAAAGCATGTCCTGGAAGCGTGGACAAGCCTTTTTGGATGCCGTCTGTTTCCGCGAAGACCTGAGCTGGGAGAGTGTCATCAAGATGCGCTGCAAGCATGTCAACGTTGGGGAACTGATTCATAAGCTGACTAAAGCTCACCTTGGTGGAAAACTCCTTGCGAATGGCAAAGGCAACTTGCGTCAGGGATAGGGAGTCGAATCCCTGTTCCATAAATGTTGCCGATGTGCTGATTTGAGAACGCTCGCGCCCGGAGACTGGTATGAGAAGATCAACCACACGCGAAGCAATTTGGTTTCTCCGTGATGCTAACAACGCTCCTGTGGCGGCACTATCGAGAGGCGCAGAGCAATCCAATGGCGCGTCTGAGGGTTCAACCGGGGGACAAGGGATAAAATCGGAATGTGCAGCCCGGTCTTGGACTATGGTTGCCTTTTGCGCTGGATCTATCCAGAACCGCTGCCGCTCAAAAGGGTATGTCGGCAAAGGTATCCGCCTCCGTTCTTCGTGGGCGTAAAAGGCATCCCAATCAATAGACACCCCGTTCTGCCAAAGAGAGCCCAGGGCGAAGAGCACAGTCTCCCACTCGGAATTGTTTTCCGCTGTATCGGACAATGTGGGTAGGGCTGTGCAGGGATGACCAAACGAAAATTGCTGCCGAACAAGTGAACACATTGTGGAGCGCGGTCCACATTCAACGAAGAGGTCATATCCCTGTTCCTCGATATAACGGATCGCTTCAGCAAACTCGACAGTTTTCCGAGCGTGATTGGCCCAATAGGCGGGATTCGTTGCCTCAGCCTCCTTGATTGGACGCCCCGTGACCGTCGAGACAAACTGCTTCTTCGGAGCGTGCAAATCGATGTTGGCGACAGCATCACGCAACGGCTCAACAATCGGATCCATCATCCTTGAGTGAAATGCATGCGAAGTGTGCAGGAGGCGGCAGACGATATTCTCCGCCTCGAGTTGTTTTTGGAACCCGCGAACATTCGCTTCCGGCCCAGATATAACACACAGGTTTCGGGAATTATTGGAAGCAATTTGCAGCGCCTCTGGAAGAACTTTTGCAATTGCATCCGCGCCTATGTTCACAGACATCATAGAGCCGCGCGGAAGTTTTTGCATTAAACGGCCCCTAAGAGCGACGATACTGAGAACGTCCTCGAGTTTCCAAACACCAGCGAGTGTGGCGGCCACAAACTCCCCTATGCTGTGTCCGACCATCATCTCAGGCTCGATGCCAATCCCCTGCCAGAAGCGCGCCAGTGCATATTCGATTACAAAAATCGATGGCTGGGTATAGAGCGTATCTTGCAGCGAGATTTGGGCTGTCTTCTGATCTCCGCTTTCAGGAAAGATAAGTTCACGCAAATCCCGGCCGAGATGCGGCTTAAGGTACTCGCAGCAATCGTCCACAATGGCGCGAAAAGGAGGCTCGTCGCGATAGAGATTCAGACCCATATTGACGTACTGCGTTCCCTGACCACCAAAGAGAAAGACGATAGCCGGATTCCGGCGCTCGCAGCGCATGCTGCCGCAGCGAAGGGGATTCGGTTGTGCAAGCAGTTTCGCGGCTTCGCTGGAATCGGTGGCAACCACAAATCGCCGGTATGCCATCTGCCTGCGTCCTGTCTGAAAAGTGTAGGCCGTATCCGCAAAAGCTTCCGGCGCCGCACTCGCGAGACTATCCTGCAATGCGCGACTGTATGCATCGAGCGCCGTCTGACTCTTTGCGGAGAGCACCAGCAGTTGCCTGGGACGAGAAGGGCTTGTGGCCTTCGGTACGGGCGCTTCTTCCAGGATGACATGAACATTGGTCCCGCCAAAGCCAAAAGAGCTGACAGCTGCACGCCGCGCTTCCCTTCCCCGAGGAAACGGAATGAGCTTATCCGCGACTCTGAAAGGACTGCTCGCAAAGTCAAAGCTGGGATTCGGCGTTTTGAAATGCAGCGTCGGAGGAATCTCTCCTTTGTGCAGGACCAGAGCCGTCTTGATCAAGCCCGCAACTCCGGCAGCATTGGTCGGATGCCCAATGTTTCCTTTGATAGAGCCAATGTAACAGAACTGTTTCTTCTCCGTCTTGTGCTCAAAGACTTTTCTCAGCGCTTCCAATTCGATGGGGTCGCCAACAGGAGTGCCGGTGCCGTGTGCCTCGATGTAGCCAATGGACTCAACAGGGACGTCAGCGTCAGACTGGGCCATGGCAATGACTTCCGCTTGTCCTTCCACACTGGGCGCCAGAAAGGACGCGGGGCGCGCGCCGTTATTGTTCTTACCGCTGCCGCGAATAAGGGCATAAATGGTGTCTCCATCCGCGAGAGCATCGGCGAGCCGCTTGAAAATGACCACGCCGGCGCCATCACAGAACATCGTTCCCGTGGCTTCCGCATCAAACGGACGGCAATGACCATCCTTTGCGAACGTGCCTCCCTCTTGATAAAGGAAGCCGCTCTTTTGCGGAACAGTGATGTCGATGCCGCCAGAGATGGCGATATCACACTCATGGTCGAGAAGCGACCGATAGGCTTGGTCGGCCGCTAGAAGAGTCGTCGAACATGCCGTATTGACGCTGATCGCCGGCCCCCGAAGATCCAGGAGATAGGCTGTGCGAAGCGCTATGTAGTCCTTCTGATTGCCATACTCGACGGCAAGCTTTCCGGCCATGGCCAACAAATCCGGGTGGCTCAGAAGATTGATTGTGTAATAGTGGTTGTCGCCAATGCCAGCGAACACGCCGATCCGCCCCTTATAACGCTCCGGAGCGTACCCCGCGTTCTCCAGTGCCTCGTGAGCAAGTTCCAGAAAGACGCGCTGTTGCGGGTCCATGACACTCGCTTCCAGCGGACTGATACCAAAGAACGCGGCATCAAACAGATCCGCACCTTCGATCAGACCTCGAGCGCGAATGTAGTCCGGATCTTTGCGAAGATGTTCTTCAATGCCCGGCCCCAGTTCCTCAGGTGTGAAAAACGAGATCGATTCAACGGAATTGCAAAGGTTGCGCCACAGTTGATCCAGATTCGCCGCCCCCGGGAACCGTCCGCTCATGCCAATGATCGCGACCGCATCCCGCTCGCTGCCGTCCCCATCGTTCAGACTGCGCCATGGATGGCGTTGATGTCGCGCCCGATCTTCGGCTTCAAGAAGAAAATCAGATTTGCTCTCGTTCTTGTCGAGGAACTCTGCGAGCATAGCAATTGTCGGGTACTGAAACACTTTGACCGGGGGAATCTCCTGCCCAAAGTGAGCGTGATACTGCCTCACCATGCGGACCACCGCCAGCGAATCGCCACCCAATTCGAAGAAGCTATCGTCGATACCCACTTCTTCCAACTGCAGTTGCTCGCACCACAGACCCGCCAATTGCTTTTCCACCGCTGTCCGCGGAGCAATAAGGTCATTGGCGAGAAGCGGCCTCTTGCTTCCGGGCTGGGGCAGGGACTTGCGATCAAGCTTGGCATTCGGAGTCAGTGGAAAGTTTTCCAAACGCACGAAGGTTGAGGGAACCATATAGTCGGGAAGCCTGGTCCTGAGTGACTGCATCAACGCCGTAGAGTTCATGCTCTCGAGGCCCGTGTAATATGCAACCAGACGTTTATCGCCGGGACGATCCTCTCGCAGGATTACGACAGCTTGCTCAATCCCGTCGATGCCAGTCAGCGCGCTCTCGATTTCGCCCAGTTCGATGCGGAATCCATGGAGTTTCACCTGATGGTCGAGGCGCCCCAGGAACTCAAGGGTACCATCGGCACGCCAGCGAACCTGGTCTCCCGTGCGATAGAGACGCGCATCGAAGCGATTACTGGTAGGGTCGATCACGAACTTCTCTGCAGTCAACTCGGGGCGCTTGAGATAACCCCGGGCCAATCCCATGCCACCAATCCAGAGCTCGCCAGGCGTGCCCGCGGAAACCGGCTTATGGTCATCATCAAGGACCTCGAACTGCGTATTGGCAATGGGCTCACCAAGCGAGATCTGATCTGCAGAAGTGATGCGTACAGTCGAAGACCAGATCGTGGTCTCGGTCGGTCCGTACATGTTCCAGAGTTCGCGACAAGAAGAAAGCAATTGCCGGGCGAGATCAGACGTCAGGGCTTCGCCTCCGCAGAATATCCGCAGATCCCTCTTCCCTTTCCAACCGCATTCGAGAAGCATCCGCCAGCTCGCAGGAGTCGCCTGCATTACCGTTACAGCGTGCTGCTGAAGCAATTGTCCGAGCTGTTTACCGTCCGAAGCCTCTTCTGCGCTGGCCATTACGATCTGTGCGCCACACACAAGGGGAAGAAGCATCTCGAGAATCGAGATGTCAAAAGAAGACGGCGTCACTGACAGAAGCGTGTCCGATGCGCTCATACCAGGCGTTTCTGCCATGGACAGAAGAAAATTGACCAACGCTCGCCGCGGAATCATCACACCCTTTGGCTTTCCCGTTGAACCCGAAGTGTAGATGAGGTAGGCCAGATGATCGGGCTTGACACTCACGCCCGGGTTCGCAACCGGACACTTCCCAATTGCCTCCTCATCACGGTCGAGCAGTATAACTCGCGAGGTTGACTGCGGCAGACTCATCTGAGTAGTGGAATGCGCCATGAGGAGCGAGACCCCAGAGTCTTCAATCATGAACCCCAATCGATCCTGAGGATACTTTGGATCCAACGGCAAATATGCTCCTCCGGATTTGAGAATGGCGAGAAGACTTACAACCAAATCAAATGAACGATTGAGGTACACCCCTACCAGACTTTCCGGACCAACGCCTTGCCCACAAAGATAGTGCGCCAGTTGGTTTGAACGGGAGTTCAGTGCCCGATAGGAGATCTGTTCCCTAGCGGTAATGAGCGCAGGGGCATCGGGCGTGAGCCTAACCTGGTCCTCGATTAACTCGTGAGGACCGCGCTTGAGATCCTCATCCAAACGGCTATCGAGTTGAATGGGATTAACCTTTGGACTCATCTTGAGATCTTTACGCGCCCATCACTGGCACGCTTACCGCTGCACTTGCAATTTGGCATTTCGGTCCCGCGACGCCGCAATTCTCAGATCGACTATATTCATACAGCTGCTGAATTGCAGTAACCACGCCCTGATAATTGACGCGTGAGATGAAGTCAGGCATTCTGTGACTTTACCCGTTTCATAAAAGCTTGCACGGCTCAGCAAGGCTGGCCTATACTTCGCACCTATCGTACCTCTCAACACCGCACGATATTGGCAGACTGAATCCCTTTGGTGGCGTTTCGTGTGTCAACTACTAACCTAGCCTTCTGAACAATCATAGAGTACTCGTATTGCGAATGATCAGTCGCAATTACTACGCAGTCGAATTCCGGGATGCGGTCCAGTGATGTACTGGTCAAATTGAGATCGTATTTACGTCCCCTACCAACGAAAGCAAAGAATGGATCGTTATACTCGACCTGCGCCCCGCGCTGCTTCAGCAACTCTATGATTGTCAGCGACGGCGATTCGCGGAGATCGTCAATGTCACGCTTGTACGCCACACCAAGCACTAGCACACGCGCGCCGCGCAATGCTTTATCGCGCTGGCTCATCGCCTCAACGACGTTCTCAACCACAAAATATGGCATAGCAAGGTTGACCTGCCCCGCAAGCTCGATGAACCGTGTGTCGAAGTCAAACTGCTTAGCCTTCCAGGAAAGGTAGAAAGGGTCAATCGGAATGCAGTGCCCGCCGAGGCCTGGCCCGGGATAGAACGCCTGAAACCCGAAAGGCTTCGTCTTGGCGGCATCGATCACTTCGAACAAATCAATACCCATGCGCATGCAAAGCTGTTTCAATTCGTTAACCAGGGCGATATTGACGCAACGGTAAATATTCTCTAGAAGCTTCGTCATCTCGGCCGCCGCGGGAGAGGATACAGGGACAGTGCGGTTGAAGATCGTTCCGTACACAGCAGATGCCATTTCAAGCGCCGCCGGTCCGCAACCACCCACCACCTTCGGAACATCTCGCCGGGCGATCGTGTCGTTTCCCGGATCTTCACGCTCAGGAGAGAAGGCCACATAGAACCCATCGCTTTCCGCGTCACGAGCCAAACGGAGGCCCGAAGGATTTCCTTGTTCCAAGAGAGGGACTACAACTTCTTCCGTCGTGCCTGGGTAGGTCGTACTCTCCAGAATGATAAGTTGCCCATTTTGGACGTATGGAGCGACGCTTCGTACGGTGTCGGTAATGTAACTAAGGTCAGGCTCGTGATGATCGTTCAGAGGAGTGGGAACACAAATGATGACAACATCTATCTGCGCAATTTGGCTGAAGTCCGCAGTCGCGCTGAAACCGCGGCTTTGGGCCAACTGGATCTCCGTACCAGGAATGCGCACGATATAGGAACCGCCCTGATTGAGCTTGTTCACTTTGCCGCGTTCTATGTCGAAGCCCGTAATTCTGAAGCGCTCCTCGCTGAACAACAGTGCAAGTGGCAATCCCACATACCCCATGCCAATGATGCCAATCCGGGCTTCTCGCGTCTCGAGCCGATGCTCGAATTCAATTGTTCTGTCCATACATGTCGTCACCATAGTTCACTCCTCGCTTGGATAATCAATGATGTGTTAACCCTCTTTTGACCCTCTTTCGCGCCGCCAATGGCCTTGCAACACCTCTCTGTGCGTGCGTAGCCAGAGATATTACTGGTCGCATAACGGGTTTCCTTTAAAACCGTTTTTAGCATCTCATCTTGTCGTGATTCAGCCCATCAGCAAGCGGTACCTTTGACATACTCCAGAGTCGCCGCAACAGCGCCGCAGAGACTCTTCGAATATCTGATATCAGACGACATTCTTCTCGCTACGCGGAGTACGCTGGTCGTTTCACCTGGTATTTGGCAATATTGGATCTCTCCAGCCAAGCCCGAAGTTGTTCCGCCAAAGCCCGGATGTTCTTCTCTTGGAATACAAGATCGTCGTGATTGCCAGGCAATTCAAACACCTCCACTTCGCCTTTGTGACCGACTTCCATCCGAGATCCAGCGCCAGCCTCGGATCCCAATGGCCGGGGGCACGCAACCAAAGCCGAGAGAGGCCGCAATTCCGTAAGCACAACATAGAGATCGAGTGAATAGCCTCTGACTTATGTAAACAGCCGTCTCCCAGGGTGAGAAACTGATGCGCGAATTCGAAAGCAATTGCGCCCCCATCGAAAACCCCAAGAGATCATCGGATCCCTTGGGCTGGACCTTCAGAATCTCCGACAGAGAGTACACCGCCTGATCCTCAGGCGAAGGAGCGCTGGCTAACCGTCGAGCAGCGAGTGTGCCTCCACGCCATAGAAGGGGTGCTCCGTCCCTGTCGACTTGGCAGGCTTAAAGAAGCGAATGATATTTCCAGCGGCGCGTTGAATGACAAATATCTCCGCTTCCGACCCAGGTGCCTGTGGGGATACGACAGAAGAACGAGTTCCTGAGTGGCTTTCTGCAGCCTCCTTCTGAATCAACGCCGCATCGAAGATCGCTCTCTGAACCTACAAAGCCAGTTGTTCCATTGTCGGAGAACAGGAAATGGCTGTTTCCGGCAAAGGACAATAACACTCTTTTCGAACCCGCGAAATCAGTTTCAACGCCATCAGCGAGGTACTACCTGAATCGACACGGTTGGTTCGAATCCCTATTTGTGTCCCGATTCTGAAATGCTCGAAGACACGCCAAACAATCCGCTTACCGTGCAACCAGATCTTCTGTAGCTTCTGAAGCGCTGCATATTCTTGTCACAACCTCTCCGATAGTCAACAACCCGACACTGTGGTCGGACGCGAAAGAAACCACATCCTCCAGCAGTTCAGGAGTACAACCAAATCGAGATGGTGTGCTCCTCACATCATGCGAGTAGAAGATAAGCCAGCCTCTCCGTCGTTCGTTTTCCAACACTAGCCGTTTAGCCGCATCGGCCATATCGTATCCCCCATACAGGCGATTTGCGCGAAGTAGATTCAGATCCACATCCGGCCCATTCAACCCGCCACACGTACCGCGACAGCTTCCCATCAACGGGCCCAATATCCTCTTTACCTTGAGTGTCACCTCACCATACGGGTACGCAAAATTGTTGGATGGATTCATGCCAATATGTTCCACAATCTCTCTTTCGCAACGATCTACATCCCACATGAATTCCCTTAGTGGAGTCTTCCTTGCTGAGAAATGGCTAAAGCTATGATTCGCCACTTCATACCCACGCTCAACCGCAGAATGCAAGTCTCCAGGACGGAACTGCTCACCCAATTCGTTGCTTGTGCCCATCAGACCCATTGCCACGTAGTACGTCGCGCGCCCTCCAAATCGCTCCACAATCTCTCCACCACTCGTTAGTGCACTCCGGGGGCAATCATCGAAGGTAAACGACACGATCGGACCCACGTCCTGCAGCGCCACTGCTCTCCTATAGAAAGAACACAACATCTTGGCGCGCACTCTTCCTAGCTGTGATCGCAGGCTCATACTTTAGTCACTCAGCGAAAGGCTGTAGGTTGCAATCTTTATGATGCCATCATCCGGCATAACATTCTCCTTACGACAGATCAGCCGCGACACTCCACCAACATTCTCCACCTCTTCCATTTTAAGATCGGCAAATACCTTCCCTGATGCTGCGTTTCTATCGGTTCTCCTGTAGTTAGCCTGAAAGTCCATTCCGGTCATCCCAATGTATTGCCGCGTGAGATACGCAAGGAACGCATGTTCCACCCGCTTCGACTGAATCCGACAACTAAACATAAGGTCTGTCATCAGCGGCACACGACTGTCGACGATGCAAAATCCGACCACACCATAGGCTCCAAACCGGTCTTCCACATCAAGCACATAGGTATCGAGGTAAGGCGTAGACAGAATCTCTCGGAGCACATCCCGGTCGTATCGGTTCCCTGAGAAGTTCATCTGGTTAGTGCGTTGCGTCAACTCGTGAACTCTCTCTAGGTTGTCATGGATCATCGGTCTAATGTTCAACCGGATATCGCAGTTCTTCAGAAACGCAATGTAATCGTCACCATAACTGGCTGCAACGCTCTGCCTTTGCGACTCAACACGATACATTTTGCGTCGCTCTCGGCTCTCAGCTGTGACAGGCACATTACATTCATCAAGGTCCAAAATCTCCAAGTACTTATTTGCGTTCATAATGCGCACATCGGGGAGAATCGCACTGACTTGTCCGAGCTCAAAGTCGGAATCGTCAACAAACAGCAGGCTATCAAGCCCAATGTTTAATTGGCGCGCAATTTCCTGGATCGCACTACTCTTTGGCAGCCAGGAGATCTGAGGTGCCAAAAAGAATTCATCAATTTCCATCTGTCTGAGTAACGCCAGCGTCTCCCCTTGATTGTTCTTGCTCGCCACCGATTGCAAGATCCCGCGGCGGTCCAGTTCCTCGATCACCATCCTGATTCGCGGCTTTAACGTCAGATTCTTCGGCCCATCCTCGACCAGAATGCCATCCCAGAGTGTATTGTCCAAATCCCATACTACACATTTGACTTTGCGCGAACAATCCTTGCTATGATGTTGATCTAGCCCCATTCTATCTTGGATTTCCTGCACAAAGTCCATCATTCCGAAGAACAGAGTGACTTCTTTAGTGTCGTTATTAGGAATGAGTTCAATATTAAATGGCTCGCTTAGATTTACGACTTCCGAAATCTCACTGAAAGGAACCCGAACGCATTTATACCCCGAATCGACTTCAATGAGTTTCTGAAATTGAATCTGCACCTTCTGGTCGATCGACCGGATACTCATTGAAAGACGAACGGCAACGCTGCTCGGGTTAAAACATTCCAACAAGAAACACGATGGAAG
>Ga0326727_10008510_pt1 | contig 25966 bp, 25 predicted proteins | sample MB2enrmetagenome_FD_207643 | JGI IMG/M metagenome (GOLD analysis project Ga0326727, IMG submission 207643) | Lab enriched peat soil microbial communities from McLean, Ithaca, NY, United States - MB29MY | ecosystem: Environmental > Terrestrial > Soil > Wetlands > Peat | place: USA: New York...
GCGGATGTTGCGGCGGTGGTCCTGTTGCTGGGCCGTGCGCGGATTGCGCGGGGGCACGTACGCGCGCGCGACCTTGCCGTGACGCGTCTCGGAATAGATCACGGAGCCCTTCCGGCCCCGCTTTGGAATAGATTCGATCTTCATGTTGCTCCAGGCACCCGGCTTCTGCGGTGCGGGTACATCCGCCCGCAATTGGGTGGGTGTGTTTGAACCATAGCGATACCCGGACCTTTTTCGCCAGCGGTATTAACTTTCCCCGGGCGTCAGAGAAGACTCCCCTGCTTTAGGTTTGGGTCACGGCTGGCAATAAAGGCTTCACGCAGGGCGGCAAGCTTTTCTGGTGTATAGTTGCGCCGAATCTTCGCAATTTCGGCAGCAGCAAGCTGGTCGCATCGTTCGTTATCCGGGTGGCCGAAATGGCCTTTGAGCCACTGCCAGGTGACACGATGGCGCCCGGTGGCTTCTTCGAGTTGCCGCCAAAGATCATCGTTCTTCACTGCCTTCCGGTCGGCGGTGCGCCAGTGGTTGGCTTTCCACCGCGGCAACCATTCGGTGATGCCCCCGCGCAAATATTCCGAATCAGTGAAAAGTGTGACCTCGCACGGTTCTTTGAGGCTCTTAAGAGCAGAGATGGCCGCTTGCAGCTCCATGCGATTGTTGGTGGTGGCAGGCTCCCCACCAGTCAACTCGCGCACGTGATCGCCATATCGAAGCAGCGCAGCCCAACCGCCGGGTCCTGGGTTTCCATCACACCCGCCGTCGGTGTGGATGGTTATCTTCTTCCAACTGCCACTTCCTGCCATGCTCAAGACTTCGGTTCTTCCTTCTAGTCAGTCGAGGAATTTCGCATCGGCATGTCGGCGTCCACATGGGAATTTTGGGCGGACCTACGAGCACGGGAGCACTATCAAAAACGAGGACTGACTTGCTCGCGGCCAGAGGGCTAGAGGCTTCTCGGCTTTCGGCTTGGAGCCAGTATGCGCAGAGGCGGGCGAAGTGGTCCTTGTGGGTGGTGGTGTCCGGGAAGCCGCTGGCGGCAAGGTGAGCGGCGGGCGTCTGCCAGCCGAGTGGGTTGGCTTTGTCGACGGAGGGCTGTGGGACCTGGATGTGGGCGGGAAGGCGCTCGGGGTCCGCTGCGGTTATGTCGGAGATGGCGAGCCATCGAGCTTGGCCGAAGATGCCGCCGCCGACCGTCTGCACCTGGGCGAGGCCCCAGGCGGGGCGTTTCTTAAAGACTACGTAATCTGGTGTCTGGTTCATCGCGCTTTCGCCTCCGTCCTTCGCGTCGGTTTCTGTAATGCTTACTAGCCTGCTGTTTCGCCACCATTTGTCGAATGTCTGTGAGAGTGCATCTAGCGCCGCTTGCGCGCCAGGTCCCCGAAAACCCACTGAGATCTCAGTGTGATGTGGGGGGATGCTAAGGCCGAGGCCGCAGCCGGTCAAGTTTGCCGAACCGACTACGGCGATGCGGTCGTCAAAGAGCAGGATCTTCGGATGGAACCATCCTTCTTTGCCTGGTAATGGCCCGGGCGTGGCCGCAACCGCGTTCCACTGCGCTTGTCCGTCGCTTATGAGTTCCTGGAGAGACAGCGGCGCGATGGTGGGGTTCGTCTGGCCCTCGTCGGAGAGGATTTGCAGGTGTGCATGGCGTCGGCGGCGCCAGCCCCACGAGCCAGAGCAGCCCGGGCGATCCCACTGCGAACGTGGCGCATTTGATCTGTTGGATGCGGGTGCCTGAGGTAGCCTGTTCGACCCAGTCGCGCAGGCCGGACCCGTTTTCGAGGACCCAAACGCATTGGTGGGCGTCGCTCGCCGCTTGCAGGTCCATGACGTGTCAGCGACTGCGTGGAGCGGAGAGGATGGCGGGCGGTGGATGGGTCATTTCGGCAGGGGGCGTTTCCAAGCTGCGTAGGCGGCATCGCGCTCGCTGCGCCAGAACGCCTGCTCGTCCTTGGCGTGTGCGAGCTTACCCAGTTGCCGGGCAAGGTCAAAGAAGCCTGGACCGGGCTTGCCCTTCACGCTGACCGCAACGGCGCTGAGCATGGGCCTGCCGGCCTTGACCTCGTCTTCTGCGATCTCGCCGAGAATCCACCCAATCTCGCGGGACATGTGAAGACCCTTGTGGGGGAGGCCCATGATTAGGGCGATGTCCTGGTAGGTTGTTGCCCCTCGGTACTGTGCTGCGCGGACCAGTTCGGCCAAGACGTGGACGTACTTGGTCGTTCGTCTATATCTATCTGGGACTTTGCTCATGTGTTTTTGAAGTGCTTGGGCTGCGGTTACTTGCGGAGCTCGTTGAGGAGGACCCAATCGCCTGGGGGCGCGCTCGTATTGCCAGAAGGTCCAGCCGTTGCGGGTGCGGTGTTTGGGGGCGGCGGCGCCGGCCAGAGATCGCGATGTGTGAACCTTGCCGTTGTATCGGATGCCTGTCGCGAGACGTTTTCGAGGTGCCGACAGGCTAATTGCGAATGCCGAGCCATAAGGGTTCCTCAGTTCAGTCGGGGCAGCATGTGGGTTGGAGGCGGCGGAGTCAATGTGTTCTTGTGCGGCTGGTTGGCTCCTGTTTCGCGCGCCTCAAGAAACACTCTCGACTGCGCGGCGCGCGTCCTGACCGGTACCGCGGTGCCACAAGGTCAACTCCGTCGGCAACTGGACGTCTTATCCGGAGTTCCTACCCCGGCCGGCGGGAGCGGGGTTTGGCAATGCCAAATGCGGCAACCCAAAGTACACCGGCTGCAGGGGCAGGCTCCCGAGCAAAGGTACTGGGGATATGGGTTTTCCTGGTCTTCTTGGCGTTCCGGGCTTCAGTTCGCAAAGGTTGTGCTCGTCTTTGGGTTTCGGGGGCCAGCGGATGCGCAGGGCGCCGAGGAAAAGAAGCGTGTCATGCCAAATGACCCGAGAAAGGGTCAAACGTGAGGTGGCGGTGGTCTCAACCACGACGCCCATCCCAACCTCCGGTCCGACTCCTTTCTTGAACCCTTTCTGCTCCCCTCACAAGCACGCCGCCAATTCCTGTGTGAGGCCGGCTGCCGGGATATCCTTGCAGCCGGTCGGATTCTGGCCGGACCAGAGGGGAGAGAAATCACCTGAGCCACTGGCTTCAGCGCGGGCGCGCAAGGGAGCCAGGGCCTCGGCCGCCAGGGGGAAAGTGGGTGCCGCCGAGTTCATTGGGCCGAGCTCGCGCATGAAGCGGTTAACGATGCCGCGGGCGGCGCCGCCGCTGAACAGGTTGGTGAGCGCGGTATGGCGGGCAGCCGCGCTCTTAAGCGCAGCGCGGTGGACGGGCCGCGTCGTGGCTTCGGGACAGAGCAGGTAAGCGGTGCCGGGTTGTACCCGGGCTGCGCCAAGGGCCATCGCCGCCGCAACTCCTCTCGCGTCCGCAATGCCGCCGGCGTTGCACACGGCCGAGGCCAACGCGCTGCCTTGCACACCGGCCATCGGGGCCTGGATAATCGGCAAATCAATGCCCAAGAGTTCTTGCAGCTTCACCATCGGTTCGACCCTTGAAGGCGCCCCCCGCGACGCCTTTTGGGCAGGTAAACTATCGGTCTATCAAGCTGTCCTGGCAACTGGTCGAGGCTCAGAGCGTGGTTTGAGAAATGGCCGTCTGGGAGGGCGAGCGTCCTCGCGAGCCCAAATATTTTGAGGGAATGGCCGTAGTTAGGGCTCGCGAGGACGCTCGCCCTCCCGAGACTGAGTTTTCAGCAGGCTCCAAGTAAGCAAATCCCTTCAGGATTGCCTCGTTCGAAAGTAGTAGAACGGCCTAGTTCGTTTGCAGGGCAAAAATCCGCCCACATGGGCAATAGCGCCGAGCACTCTAAGAAGCAAGGTTGTCCCGTGATTGGAGAATGCAGGCACAAGACTCCGCGCAACTCTCCGGGTATTGGCGCAAGCCTTCGGCTTGTTGGTGGGCAACAACCCAAAGGGTTGTCGGGACCCGCAAGCCAGGGGCTTGCGCTACACCTGAATTGCGGTCGTTCTATGAGCGTCCGCTCACCCGCCAAAGGGCTGCTCGCGCCAAGCAATCGCGGGAGCATCACCATGCACGGCATTGATTGCATATGAGCAAAGAGCTTCTTAGACTTGCAAAGAACTCGCGGGTCCTGATTCTTGGCGGCGGCTTTGGCGGCTTCTACGCGGCGCATCACCTGGACAAGACGCTAGCCGCCGATCCAACCGTCGAAGTAACCCTGGTGAGCCGCGAGAATTTTCTCCTTTTCACGCCCATGCTGCACGAAGTGGCCGCCGGCGACCTTGATTTCGCCGACATCGTCAGCCCGCCACGACAGGTTCTCAAGCACGTGAAGTTTCTGGAGGCGGAGGTCGAGAGGATCGATCTGGACGAGCGGCGGGTCACGCTGGCTTACGGCGTCCATCGTTGGCAGAAGGAGTTGTTTTATGACTACTTGGTCATCGCGTTAGGTTCGGAGACGAACTTCTTCAAATTGCCCGGAGTGGAAGAGCGCGCGCTGACGATGAAATCGCTGGGTGATGCATTTTACCTGCGTAATCACGCACTGGCCCTGTTGGAAATTGCCAGCCTGACGGAGGATGAGGCTGCCCGGCGCGCGATGTTGACCTTTGTGGTGGCGGGGGGCGGTTTTGCGGGAACGGAGACCATCGGCGCGTTAAACGATTATTTACGCTCCGCCAAGAAATACTATCCGACCCTGGCAAAAGACAACGTGCGCGTGGTTCTCGTTCATCCCAGCGCCGTCATACTGCCGGAGCTGGGCGAAAGCCTCGGACGATACGCGCAAAGGAAACTCGCAGCGCGGAACGTCGAGATTCAACTGGAGACGCGTGTGACCGGGTACTCAGACCGAGGCGTGGAACTGAAGAACGGTGAAATCATTCCGACACTGACTCTCGTCTGGACGGCGGGCGTGGCGCCGCCGGGCATTCTGGAAAGTCTCCCTTGCAAGAAAGAAAAAGGGCGTGTGGTCGTGGAAGAAACCTTGGAAGTGCCAGGCTTTCCGGGAGTATGGGCGGTAGGCGATTGTGCCTGGATTCCGAATCCGCAAACGGGCAGCCCGCACCCACCCACGGCGCAGCACGCCCTGCGTGAGGCTTTGCAATGCGCGAAGAACATCGTTGCGGCGATTCAAGGAGGACAGAAGAAGAGGTTCGCATTCACCACAGTCGGTCAACTTGCGTCCATTGGCCATCGCACCGGAGTCGCCAAAATCATGGGTTTTCACTTCTCCGGCCTAATCGCATGGTGGTTATGGCGGACGATCTACCTCGCCAAACTGCCGCGGTTCGAGAAGAGGGTGCGCGTGGCATTGCGATGGACCCTGGAACTTCTGTTCGCAAAAGACATCGCACAGTATCTGACTGTGCAGGGCCTCGATCGGCTGGAGCGGCGAATTGAGTATCTCCGCCATCATCCGATGGTCGCAGCCCAGGCCCCTCAAACACATCCGCCTGAGCAGACTCGGGTTTCCCGGCCTCAAAGCGGATTCGGTTGAGTATGAACCGCGTCGCGCTTTACCTCGAACTGGCCAAGTCCCGAATTGTCTCGATGGTGTTGGTGACCACGACGCTTGGCTTCTTCCTCGGAGGCAATGGGGTTCATCCTTTGCCGCGTTTCCTACTTGCCTTGACGGGCGTGGGCTGCGCCACGGGCGGAGCATCCATCTTGAACAATTACCTTGAACGGAACTTCGACGCCAAGATGAACCGAACTCGCAACCGAGCTCTGCCCGCCGGGCTGATCGAGCCAGCCAGGGCTCTCATAGTTGGGGTGAGCCTTGTGCTTTTCGGTGTGTTTCTGCTCGTGTGGGCCGCGAATCTACTGACCGCCTTCCTGGTATTGTTGGCTGCGTTTCTGTATGTGCTTGTTTACACTCCACTAAAGCGAGTTACCTGGCTCAGCACGACGTTCGGAGCGATCCCGGGGGCAATTCCACCCATCGCTGGCTGGGCCGCGGCGACCGGGAGACTCGATCCGGGCGCGTGGGCACTCTTTGCAATCCTGTTTGCATGGCAGCATCCGCACTTCTTTGCGATCGCCTGGATGTTCCGTGACGATTATCGCACTGCGGGTTTCAAAATGCTGCCAGTGATCGAACCGACCGGCCTCCGGACGGTGCGTCTCACCGTGGGATTCTCACTGGTGCTGCTTGCTGTCTCACTGATTCCGACCCTCATAGGCATGGCGGGATGGCTCTATTTTTCCGGAGCACTGTTGATTGGATCCAGCACTTTGAGTGTCGCCCTGGGCTTTGCGCGCGACCGCAGCGTTGGCAATGCCAGACGGTTGTTGAAATCTTCGATTCTCTATCTCCCTTTATTGCTGCTCCTCATCCTTGCGGACGCCGGTTTGAAGCGGTTCGGTGGTTTATGATCAAGTTTAGGTTCATGATTCCACCGTGGATGTTTTGGATGGCGGTGCTTTTGGTCGCGCCGCAGGCTCTCTGTGGCGGGGAACGCGTGGACCCAACTTTGGTTCCGAGCATTCTTGCCCCGGAGTCTGCGCCCGCTCACTCCATTTCACATGTTGCAGGTTTCGTGCTGGAAACCACAGGAGGCATCTTCGTCGTCGTGGCCGGTCTCCTGGTGTATGTGGTGGTTCGTTTCCGCCGCCGCGCCAACGATGACGGCGTGGAACCCCCGCAGGTTTATGGCAGCGGCCCGGTCGAAGCTGCCTGGACTACGGTGCCTTTCCTTATTGTGGTCGTGCTGACCCTGACGACCGCGCGGGTCATCCAGCAGGTGCAGGACGCACGCGAACCGGCCTCGGCTGTGGACTTGCAGGTCATCGGGCATCAGTGGTGGTGGGAGGTTCGATATCCCAAGCTTGGCATTGTCACGGCCAATGAACTCCACGTGCCCGTTAGCCAGGGTGGCGAGCGGCGGCCGAGCTTCCTGGACCTGCGCTCGGCCGACGTGGTGCACAGCTTTTGGGTGCCGCGTCTGATGGGCAAGATTGATCTCGTCCCCAACAAGATCAACTCCATGTGGATTGAGCCGGAACGGCCAGGCCTGTTTCTTGGCCAGTGCGGCACTTACTGCGGAACCCAACATGCCAAGATGCTGCTGCGTGTCTATGCGGACCTGCCGCAGGACTTTGACCGCTGGGTGCAGCAGCAAAAAGAGCCCGCCGAAAACGCTCCGTCAGTGGCGGCGGGCCGGCTGGTCTTCGAGCGAACGGCTTGTATCAACTGCCATGTGATTGGTGGCGCCGGAGACAGACGATTCGGTCCCGACCTCACGCACTTGATGAGCCGCAATACACTGGCTTCCGGCGCCCTGAGTAATTCCCCCGCACTCCTGCGCGCCTGGATCAAGTCTCCCGAGCAGTTCAAGCCGGGAGTGTTGATGCCGACTATGAATCTCAGTGATAGCGATTTGGATCAACTGGTGGCTTACCTCACGAGCCTCAAATGAATGGCACGAGCAATATGGGCAGGATCAGCGGCGTAGTGCCTTTGGCCGCCGAAGACAAAACGGTCCTCCACACGTTGCATGCGTGGCTGGTGACCGTGGACCACAAGAAGCTGGGGCTGATGTATATCATCTACGGACTGGGCTTCCTGGTCGTTGGCGGTCTGGAGGCCACGCTGATCCGGTTCCAATTAATCGCGCCGAACCTTAAGTTCATCGGCCCTCAAGCATTCAATCAGTTGTTTACCATGCACGGCACGACCATGGTCTTTCTGGTGGGCATGCCGCTGATCTTCGGGTTCGCCAATTATTTGGTGCCACTGATGATCGGGGCGCGGGACCTGGCGTTCCCCCGGCTCAACGCGTTCGGGTTCTGGTTGAGCGCGCTTGGCGGGCTGCTGCTCTACTTCAGCTATATCGGCGGTGAAGGATTGAGCGGCGCGGGCAGCGCCCCGGATGTCGGCTGGTTCGCTTATGCCCCACTGACCGCCAAGGCCTTCTCCAAAGGGCACAGCACGGATTATTGGACGCTGGGCATACTCGTGGGCGGCTTCGGTTCCATTGCCACGGCTGCCAACATTATTACCACCATTTGTTGCATGCGTTGCCGCGGCATGGGCCTCGCCAGGATGCCGCTCCTGGTGTGGCTCTACCTGATCGTGTGCGGAATGGTGCTTATCGCAGTGAGTCCGTTGACTGCCGCCCAGATTATGCTCTTGCTCGATCGCTTCGCCGGCTCACACTTCTTTGATACCCAGGCTGGCGGTTCGGCGGTCTTGTGGATGCATTTCTTTTGGATATTCGGGCACCCCGAAGTCTATATTCTGGTCATTCCCGCCTTCGCGTTCGCTTCAGAAATCATACCAGTCTTCTCGCGCAAGGCGATCTTCGGCTACCCGGTGATGGTGGGAGCCACCTGCGCTATCGCCTTCGTGAGCCTCGGCGTCTGGGCCCACCACATGTTCACGGTGGGCATGACCTCGACCGGCAATACCTTCTTTGTGGTTTCGACGATGATGGTCGGCGTGCCGACGGGCATCAAAATCTTCAACTGGCTCGGCACGATGTGGGGCGGAAAGCTGCGCTTCGCCACCCCTATGCTGTTTAGCATTGCCTTCCTCTTCCAGTTTTTGATCGCCGGGTTGACCGGGATCATGCTGGCCTGCGCCCCGTGGGACTGGCAACTCAACGATTCCTATTTCTTGATCGCCCACTTCCACTACGTGCTCGTGGGTGCGATCGTGTTTATGATCTTTGCCGCGATCTATTATTGGTTCCCCAAGGCCACCGGCCGGCTGCTGAGCGAACGCCTGGGCAAATGGCACTTCTGGCTGTTCCTCATCGGTTTCCACATGACCTTTGATACGATGCACTTTGCAGGCATTCTCGGAATGCCACGCCGCATTTACACGTATGAAGCTGACCGCGGCTGGGGAACCCTTAATCTCATTTGTACGATCGGCGTAGTGTTCCAAATTGCCGGGGTGCTGATCATGTCAGTCAACGTCTTGCGTTCTTTGCGCAAGGGGAAGCTGGCGGGCAGCGATCCCTGGGATGCCTGGACCCTCGAGTGGAGCACAAGCTCACCGCCCCCGGAGTACAATTTCGTTGAAATCCCTGCCGTAAAAAGCCGCCGACCGCTTTGGGACCTCAAGCACCCAACCGACCCGGACTGGAAATACGAATGACCGCGACGGAAAGCTTATGAGCGCGACCACCGACACCGTGCGTCGGGAGCCTGCCGGCGGCTGGGCCCCCTCCAAGGGCCTGGTGGGCATGTCCTGCTTAATCATCGCGGAGAGCGCCATTTTCCTGATCTTTGTAGTGGCCTATCTCTTTTACCTGGGCAAAAGCGCTAGCGGCCCGACCCCGCGCCAAGTTCTAGAACTGCCGGTTCTGAACAGCATTTGTCTTCTCTCCAGCAGCGCCACCATCACGGTGGCCTTGCGGGCCTTGAGGCGGGGTGACACGAAGCGGTTCAGCCGGTGGTGGCTGGTGACGATTGTGCTCGGCGGTTACTTCCTGTTCGGCACGGGTCACGAGTGGTACCGGTTGATCTACCAGAAAGGTTTTACCATCCAGACGAACCTCTTTGGCACGACTTTTTATTCGCTGGTGGGTTTGCACGCCACACACGTGGTTATCGGACTTCTGGGGTTGCTGCTCGTGATGGCGTTTGCAGTAAGCGGTTGGGTCAAACAGGAACACGCGGAACGGACCCATGTGCTGGGGCTCTATTGGCATTTTGTGGACGGGGTGTGGGTCGTCGTGTTCACCGTTGTTTACATTATCGGGCGTTGACCAGGAGAGGGTTTTGCATGAATTCCAACGGCCAAGAACCCGCAAGTAAGCTCATTCAAGTGCCCGCCTCGACCGGATGGCCTTTAGTCGCCGCGTTCGGCTTCACGCTGGTTTTCGCCGGGTTGCTCACACATGTCATGATCTCAAGCCTCGGAGCCCTTACGCTGTGCGCCGGACTGGCCGGCTGGTTTGGGCAGGTCCTCCCGCAGGAAGTACACGACTCCGTACCGGTGGAGAAGGAGCAGCCGGTTCCGACGCCCTTAGGCCCTAAAGTGCGTCATCTTCAGATCGGCCAGGCGGGCCATCGCGCGCGCTTGCCGTTGAAAATCTATCCTTACTCGGCCGGCATCCTGGGCGGCCTGGTTGGAGGCGCGGCGATGGCGGTGCTCGCGCTCCTCTATGGTCTGCTCGGTCACAAGAGTATCTGGTATCCTGTCAACCTGCTCGCCGCGGCAGGCTCAGCCCGAATCTCGGCCATGAGCTACAACCAGCTTCTGCACTTCGACGGTGTGGGACTGGTGCTGGCCATCATCATTCACGCAATCAGTTCGGCTTTGGTGGGTTTGTTATACGGCATTGCGTTGCCGATGTTCCCGCGGCGTCCCGTTTTGCTCGGCGGGTTTCTGGCGCCGCTGTTCTGGTCCGGCATTTTGTACGCGGGGCTGGGCATCATGAATCCGGCGCTCCAGGCGCGAATCCACTGGGGCTGGTTCCTGGCGTCGCAGTTTGCGTTCGGCCTGGTGGCGGGGTTTGTCGTCGCGCGCCATGAGCCCATCACTACGATGCAGTACCTGCCCTTCGCCGTGCGCGCCGGCATTGAAGCGCCCGGCATCCAGGACGAGGACCCCCAAGACGGAGCCAAGCCATGAACTCACTTGGTCCGTCATGCGGGATTTACCTGGGCGCACTTTTGCTTTGTGCCAGTTGCCGGCCACCCGGCAAACCAACCGCTGGGGAAACCGAACTCAAACCGGAGGAGGTGCGCGACTTTGCTATCCTTTACAGCCAGAACTGCGCGGGTTGTCATGGTCAGGACGGCCAGGGCAGCGCCGCGCTCGGATTGGCGAATCCGATCTACCTGGCCATCGCCAGCGACGACACGATTCGCCGTGTCACCGCGCGCGGGGTTCCGGGCACGCTCATGCCTGCCTTTGCAAAAAGCTCGGGTGGAACCCTGACGGACGAACAAGTCGAAATCCTGGTGCGCGACATGCGAGCCCGTTGGGCGAGGCCGCCGGAAACGCTGGGCGCAACCCCGCCACCTTACTCCGCAAGCGAGCCCGGTGACCCGGTTCGGGGCGCGGCTGCCTATGGCGTTTTCTGCGCCGGCTGCCACGGACCCGAGGGCAAAGGCACGGCAAAAGGCAGTTCCATCGTTGACGGTTCCTTTCTCGCCCTCGTGAGCGACCAAAGTCTGCGCACGACCGTGATTGCCGGACGCCCGGACCTTGGCCAACCCGATTGGCGCCATGATGCGCCGGGCCGGGTCATGACACCGCAGGAAGTGAGTGACGTGGTTGCCTGGCTGGCTGCCAGGCGGAAGCCGGATGCCGGCCCGCCTTACGTCAGCAGAGATCCGTCCCAAAAGAATAATTGAGGAGACCGCCCATGCCAGAGACGACACGAAAGCCAGAGGGGGTCCCGGAGCCCTCAACAGCCGCCCAAAAAGTGCCGCGCCGCCAGATGTTGATCACCCTCGGTATTGCGCTCAATGTGGTGGCCGGAGTTCTGTTCGCCATTCCCCTGGTGGGCTACATCTTTGGCCCGTCAAAACGCAAAGAGATAAGAAAGGAACTGTCCTGGATCACTCTTGGTTCCCTGGCCCAGTTCCCCGAAGGCGAAACCAGGCTGGCGACCTACCGCAACCCCTTTGTTCGGCCCTGGGACGGTGATACAGCCAACATTCCCTGTTGGGTCCGGCGGATTTCGCCCGACCAGGTACAGGTCTTTGCCATCAACTGCACCCATTTGGGCTGTCCGGTGCGTTGGTTTCCTCAATCCGGATTGTTCATGTGCCCGTGCCACGGCGGGGTCTATTATGCCGACGGCGCGCGTGCTTCGGGCCCACCCCCGCGCGGTCTCTTCCAATATGACTACAAGATCGAAGGTGGCGAACTTTGGATCAAAGCCGGGGAAGTTCCGACCCTGGCAACTCCTCCCAGCCAGGCCTGCGCGGATCAGTTGAGGAGGCGCGCATGCGCTTGATCAAGGACGTGGCGGAATGGTTTGACCAGCGGCTCCAATTAGGCAAGCCGCTCAAGGAGACGATGCAGCATCCGGTGCCGCGCAGCACCGCCAGTTGGGCCTACGTGTTCGGCAGCGCCAGCCTCACGGTGATGGCGCTGCAGTTTGTCACGGGCATCTGCCTCGCGTTCGTCTATGTTCCCTCCGCTGGCCAGGCCTGGACGAGCCTGCAGGTATTGAACCAACAGCAGAGCTTCGGCTGGTTCGTCCGCTCCCTGCACGGATGGGGATCGAACTTTATGGTCGCCCTGGTGCTGGTACACATGGTGCAGGTCTTTTCGTTCGGCGCTTACAAGTATCCCCGCGAGTTGACGTGGATCGTGGGGATCTTCCTCTTGCTGATGACGCTGGGGATGGCGTTCACCGGACAAGTCCTGCGCTTCGACCAGGATGCCTACTGGGGGCTGGGCATCGGCGCTTCGGTCATCGGGCGAACTCCATTGGTGGGCGCCCCGCTGGTTCACGCGATGCTCGGCGGCCCAATCATTGCGGGCGAGACCCTCTCGCGTTTCTTCGCCATCCATGTGTTTATCGTTCCCGCCCTGTTGCTCGCCTTCGTCGGCGTGCACCTGCTCATGGTGCTCAAGCTAGGCGTAAACGAGTGGCCAATGCCCGGTCGCGTTGTCAAACGCTCCACCTACCTCCAGGAGTATCACGAGCTGACGCGCAAGGACGGCGTGCCGTTTGTCCCGGACGCCTTTCGCAAAGACCTGGTGTTCTCGGGGGTGATCATTCTGGCCCTGGTCGCCTGTGCAGCGCTGTTCGGACCGTTCGGACCGAAGGGACCACCTGATCCCACGGTGGTCCAAACGGTGCCCCGGCCGGACTTCTTCTTTCTTTGGCTGTATGCCGCTCTGGCGCTTTTGCCCCCGCAAATGGAAACCACCCTTTTGCTGGTCGGCCCGGTTCTAGCCATTGGCTTTCTCATCGCGCTGCCGTTGATCTCCGGCACGGGCGAGAAGCATTGGAGCCGGAGACCCTTTGCGATACTGTCGCTCCTGGTCATTATCGTCTCACTGGCGGCGCTCACTCAGCTCTCCGCCTACGCTCCGTGGTCGCCCGACATGGATGCGTGGAGCAGCACGCCGGTTCCGCCCAAGTTCCTCAAAGGCCGTTCGGCCCTCGAACGGACCGGCGCGGTCGTATTGCAAGCCAAACAATGCCGCAACTGCCACGCCCTCGGCGGCGAAGGCGGCCGGCGCGGTCCTGCGCTCGATACCGTGGCCACCCGCCTGACCGGCGACGAACTCGTCCGCCAGGTTCTGCAAGGCCGAGGCAACATGCCTGCCTATGGCAAGAACCTGAGTCCGGCCGAAACCACAGCCTTGGTGGCATTCCTTAAGACGCTGCACCCGGCCAACGAAGCGCCGGCACGCGATTCCTCGCTGGTGGGTGTTGTGGCCGCGCCTCAAACCCGCCCTGATGCCCCCAGCCCTTAAGCCGATGTCACCGACCTCCCAGGCGATCCTTACGTCATGGTCTTTGGACGCGAAGATCGCCTTGGGCCTCGAGGCGGCGCTCGTGCTCTATTTACGCGGTTGGTGGGTCCTGCATCGAACCTCGCCGGAACGATTCCCGGCGTGGCGATTGTGGGCTTTTATCGGAGGACTGGCGGCTGCCTGGCTGGCCATCGCCTCGCCGCTGGATGCCTTTTCCGGCCTGCTGCTCTCGGCCCACATGGTGCAGCACCTGTTGCTGATGTCCGTCGCGCCGCCCCTGCTTCTCCTGGGCGCACCGATGCTCCCGTTGCTGCGCGGTCTGCCAAGGAAACTCGCCCGCGACGGAGTCGGCCCCTTCCTGGTCTGGCCGGCGCTGCGTCGCGGTGCGCAACGGCTCACGCATCCGGTGAGTTGCTGGATTGTGATGGCGATAACTCTCTGTGCCTGGCACGTGCCGCCGGCATTCGACCTGGCGCTTCGCTCGCCGGCCTGGCACAAAGCCGAACACGCCTGTTTCCTGGGAGCGTCCCTCCTCTTTTGGTGGCCGGTGGTTCGCCCCTTCCCCAGCCAGCCGCAGTGGCCGGTATGGTCGGTGCCCCTCTACCTGCTCGCCGCCGACTTATTGAATACGACGCTCTCGGCGATACTCACGTTCTCGGACCATGTGCTTTACCTGCCGTACCTTCAAGCCCCACGCCTCTTCGGGACAACCGCCCTGAGCGACCAAAGCTGCGCCGGTGTGCTCATGTGGGTGCCCGGCTCGCTGGTGTTCCTGGTCCCGGCCGCGCTGATCGCGATGCAATACCTCTCGGCAGGTCATCGGCTCGTGCGTCCACAATTGCCCCAGCGCGGCACAGCCGCAACCGAGGTCGCGAAGCGCCTTGGAGTGCGGCAGCCCTCTGCCGCTTTGGGTGGCCCTTGGTTCCCGAAAGCGGGAGAGGGCTACCGCACTCCAGGACGCTTCGCGTGGTTCGTTGCCCGCGACTTTTCTCGCAGCCTGCGGGCATTTTCGACTATTGCAGCGCAGAGTGTAACTCTGCCCTACGCGGCCGTTAGCCAATCCCACCACCAAAAGCCACGATCTGCGGTTGGTGCCAGACGGTTCGATCTCCTATCCGTGCCTCTGGTCGGCCCATTCCTCCGTGCACAATCGGGCCGACGGCTCTTACAGGCAACGCTGTTCATTATCGCCCTCGCCGTGATTGTTGACGGGCTGTTCGGTCCGCAAGTCAGCTCCGCCAATCTCGCGGGTGTGCTGCCCTGGACCTATTGGCGCGCGTTGGTGGTGATCGGGCTGCTGGCCGCAGGCAATTTCTTCTGCATGGCCTGTCCCTTTATGCTCTTCCGTGAACTCGGGCAGCGCCTTGGCTTGCCTCAACGGCCCTGGCCGCGTGCGTTGCGCTCAAAATGGTTCGGCGTCGCGTTGCTCGCTTTGTTCTTTTGGGGTTACGAGGTCTTCAGCCTGTGGGATAAGCCCATCTGGACCGCCTGGCTCATTATCAACTATTTCATCGTGGCCTTCGCCATTGATGCCCTTTTCCGCGGCGCGAGCTTCTGCAAGTATGTCTGTCCGATTGGCCAATTCCAGTTTGTGACTTCGTTGGTTTCGCCGCTGGAAGTCAAGGTTCGCCAGCCGAGCGTCTGCGCCAATTGCACGACGCATGATTGTCTGCGCGGAAACGAGAGCCATCGCGGTTGCGAATTGGACCTCCATCTCCCGCGCAAATCCGGCAATCTCGACTGCACGTTTTGCCTCGATTGCGTCCGCGCCTGCCCGCACGACAACATCGGCCTGATGGCCGTCGCGCCTGGTATGGACATTGTCCGGGACCCACCGCGAGCATCCGTCGGCCGCTTCTCAGGCAGGTTGGACATTGCAGCCCTGGCCCTGGTGTTTGTGTTTGCGGCGTTTGCCAATGCCGCCTTCATGACGGCGCCGGTGGCGGCTTTCGAGGACAATCTTGCGGCGCGGCTCGGCCTCGCCTTCCCCCTACCGGTAACGCGTGTTCTCCTGCTCATCGCACTGGTGGTGGCCCCAGCCACATTGGCTGCGCTCTCCGCCTATGCCAGCCGGGCTGCAAGCCGCGTCTCGGTGACCATACGTGAACTGCTATGCCGATTCTCCATGTCCCTGGTTCCTCTCGGTGCGGCCATGTGGGCCGGGCATTACCTGTTTCATCTCAACGCCGGGTGGAATTCGGGATGGACGACAGTTCAACAGGCTGCCAGCCGATGGCATCTCCTGGGTTCGCCGGGCCACGCAATCTTTTCTCCTCTAATAGGAGCCGGCACCATCAGGATCCTGCAGGTGCTGCTCCTCGACGCCGGTTTATTGCTCGCTCTTTATCTGGCGTGGCGCATCGCTCTCGTCTATGCCCCGCGCGTGAGCGACGCCTTTCGCCTGTTCGCGCCGTGGGCGGGTATCGCCACGGCTCTCTACATCACGGGTGTCTGGATTTTCCTCCAGCCGATGCAAATGCGCGGGCTGTCCGCTCCCATCTCGCTCCCATGAAGCATGTTGGTCTTGCGCGGCTCCTACCGGGGCTTTTGATGTTTGGGCTCTCACTGAGCAACGCCCACGGTGATGGGGGTGTCATTCGATTGCGCGAAGCCAAGGGGCCGTTCCTGGTTACCATTTTCACGGCGGCCGAACCAGTCCAGGAGGGTCTTTGTGATGTAAGCGTCCTGGTACAGCGGCGGGATTCCGGTGATGCCATTCTCGATGCCACCGTGGAGCTGGCTTTCAGGGCACCCGTGGCATCGGCCGCCGAACCGGTTGGGCAGTTGTGCGGCGCGTCGGGAGCGTGGCTGCTTGGTCGAAGCTCAAGACCAGGTCAGGCCCAGTTAACTGTCCCAGCCTTCCGGAGGCTGGCGTCGAACAAACTGCTTTACGCTGCCCCGATCAGGTTCGGGACCGTCGGCAATTGGCAGTTGGAAGCTTTGATTACGCACAGGAGCGACGCTGTCAAGGTTGCTTGCAGCATTCCTATCGGATCACCGCCGCGCCGATTGATCTTCGTGGCTCCTTACCTGGCGGCGCCGCCGCTGCTTGTCGCGCTGTTCGTGCTAAACCAATGCTTGCGCAGACAACGATGGGCTAAATCGTCCCTGGCTGAAGGCGGAACAGTCCGCGCCTAGCTTCACATGCGCTCCTTCCGCAGGTTTCGGCCGGCGGTAATCCCTTGATGATGACCAGCGGCACTCGGGCGTGATCCGAACCCGGCCTAGCCTCGCAGATCGGGGCAATAGCTAACGCCGATGTCGCCGCGCAAGTCGGCGCTCGGCCTGTTCTATATCCGCAGGCCGTGCCGCTCATAGTGAAGATGGCTGGGTATCGAAGGGGGCGGCTAGCGGTCACTGTCCGCGAAATGTGAGAGAAACTCCCGGGTGCGCGGATTCTGCGATGCATTGAAGATTTGTTCGGGCGGGCCTTGCTCGACGATGAGTCCCGCGTCGAAGAACAGCACGCGCTCGGCCACCGCACGGGCGAAGTTCATTTCGTGCGTGACGACGAGCATGGTCATGCCTTCCTCGGCCAGGTTGCGCATCACGCGGAGGACTTCGCCCCGCAACTCCGGGTCCAGGGAGCTGGTGGGCTCGTCGAAGAGCATGACCGCCGGCTGCATGGCCATGGCGCGGGCGATGGCGGCGCGCTGTTGCTGTCCGCCGGAAAGCTGCGACGGAAAGAAGTCCGCGCGATCCAGGAGACCCACTTTCTTGAGCAATTCGCGGGCCCGGGTTTCGGCGCGCTCGCGCGGCTCGTGATTCACGCGGATGGGCGCCAGCGTGATATTCTGCATCGCGGTCAGGTGCGGAAACAGATTGAAGCTCTGGAACACCATGCCCGCGTGCAGCCGGAGGCGATGTTGCGTCGCGTGGTCCAGGTGCGCGTGGTCGAACTCGATGCCCGCCACCGAGACCCTGCCGGAATCAATCTTTTCCAACTGGTTCAGGCAGCGCAAAAACGTGCTCTTCCCGCAGCCGCTCGGCCCGATAATCACGACGGTTTCCCCGCGTTGCTGGCTCATGGAGATGCCACGCAACACCGCGTGCCGGCCGAAGGATTTCTTTAATTGCTCAACGGCGATCATGATGAAGTTTCCGTTCCAGGTGCCGGGCGATGAGCGACACCGGATAACTCAGACCGAAATAGATCGCCGCCGTCATCAGGCCGAGGCCCATAAAATCGTAGGTCGTCAGCGCGAGCATTCCATAGACCTTCGTCAACTCCACCATGGTAATGACCGACACGAGCGAGGAATCCTTAAACAGCGCGATAAAATCATTGGTCACCGGCGGGATTACGACGCGGACGGCCTGGGGCAGGACCACGGCGCGCAGCGCGAGCCAGCGAGGCATGCCCAGGGACAGCGCAGCCTCCATCTGCCCGCGCGGAACCGCCTGGATGCCGGCGCGGTAATTCTCCGCCTCATAGGCCGCGTAGTTCAGGCCGAGGCCCAGCACGGCGGCGGCGAAGGCGTTCAACCGGATGCCCACATTGGGCAAGCCGTAATAAATCAGGTAGAGCTGAATCAGCAGCGGCGTGCCGCGAATGACTTCGATGTAAGCCACGGCCGCCCAGCGCAAGGGGGCGATGCCGTAAAGCCGCAACAAGGCCAGCGCCAGGCCGCACACGATCGCCAGCGCCATGGCCAGAACGGAAATCTCCACCGTCACCACGGCGCCTCGCAGCAGCATCGGGAGGTACAGCCGCCAGTTGCGGAAGGTGGAAGCGTTGGTTTGTGCTGCGAGTTTTTGCTCGTGGTAGTCGGCGATCAGCAACTGGTTTTTGTCCCACAAATCCCACCGGCGGTAAATTTTCTCCAGGGTGCCGTCCGCGCGCAATTCCGCGACGGCCTGGTTGAGCGCGAGCAGCAACGCCGTGTCCTCCTTGCGCAGGCCGATGCCATAGAAGCCAGGCGCGAAAGGATCGCCGGACCGTTTCAGGTTCGGCTCTTTGGTCAGATAATAGACCGCGATAGGCAAGTCCAGCATGACGGCTTCCAGGCGGCCGTTGTTCAGATCGCGGAACGGCTCGGCCTGGCCGGGGTACACGCGCACGTCAATGCCGCCGGTACGTTCCATGAGCCGCTGGGCGACGGTGCCGGACAGCGTGCCGACTACGTGCCCTTTGAGGGAGAGAAGGTTGGTGAGACTGGGGTTGTCCTTGCGCGTGATGATTTGCTGCGAATAGACGTAGTACGGCTGCGACAGCGCGATTTGCTGCCGGTGCTCGTCGGTAATTTCGAGGCCGTTGAGCACGATGTCGAAGTTGCCGCGCTGCAACGCGGGGACCAGTCCGTCCCACTGGTTCTGCACCATCCGGGCACGGACACCCAGCTTGTGCGCCAACGCAGCGGCAAGCTCGACCTCGAAGCCGATGAAATGGTCCGGCTGCTGTGGGTCGGGAAAAACGTAAGGCGCGCCGCCCTCGGCGTCCGCGCCCCATTTGAGGACGCCGTCGCTTTGCACGCGTTGCAGGGCGTCCGTCGCGCCCGCGGAATGGAGCGCGGCTGAGATCAGGAGCAGCACGGCGCTGCGGGCAAGCGGGTGTTTCATCTTCGCTCGATCACTCGGGCTGATTGAAAGCATCACAGTTGCGGGTGTCAATGGCTTTCGCCCCGGCAACCTGCGAGATGCGGAGTAGAACCAGAAATGCAGAAGGAAGAAGGGTCGTGTGGGGTTGGCTTCCAGGCTTTGCCTTTGGCCTAGTCCGAAAGTAGTAGAACGGTCTAGTTCCTTCGCAGAGGAAAAATCCGCCCACACGGTCAATAGCGCCGGGCATTTCGGGAAGCGAGTTTGTCCGGTGATTCAAGAATACAGGGTTAGACTTCTATGAGCGTGAGTTCGACTGATAAAGGGCTGCTGACCCCGGCCAATTGCGCGGTCATCTTCCTCGATCACCAGCCGGAGCTGTTATGCGAAGTGGCCAACGGGGACCGGCAGGACTTACTCGACAACCTGCAGTTGCTGGCCCAAGCGGCGAGGATCTTCAGCGTGCCGGTAATCCTGACTGCGGTCGAATCCAAGGGGTTCAGCGGGGAAATCGCGCCGCAATTGCTGGAATTGTTTCCCGACCAGAAACCCATTGAACGTTCCAGCATGAACGCGTGGGACAACCCGGCTTTTGTGTCGGCGGTCAAGAGCACAGGGCGAAGGAATTTCCTGCTGGCGGCGCTGTGGAGCGAGGCCTGCCTGGCATTCCCGGCTTTGCAGATGTTGGAGGAGGGCTATGGCGTTTATGCCATCAAGGACGCATCGCGTGGCACGAGCCCCAGGGCCCAGGAGACGGCGCTCCGGCGAGTCGAGCAGGCGGGCGGTGTGACGCTCACCGCGCTGCAAGTATTGCTCGAATTCCAACGCGATTGGGCAAGAACGGAGCATGCCGAGCAGGTCATGGCGATCGTGAAGGAGCGCTGTGGCAGTGCGAGCCCAGGGGCCCGACGCCCAGCCATGGGGGTTCACACCGCCCCCGCAGGCCGCCAGCGCGAGGGTAGTCAACGAACCGCATAACGAAAGGAAATCAACAGATGAATAGAGTGGCTAGTCAACGAGGAGTTCCGGACATCCATCAAGTCGTGAGCGTGGAATCATGAAGAATTTGCTTAACAACGAGGGCCAAGAGCTCATTTTCCGCATCGCCCGTTCGTACAGCTATTGGCTGGACAGGCCGGTGGACGACGGGTTGCTGAGGCAGGTCTATGATCTGACGAAAATGGGGCCGACTTCAGCCAACATGTGCCCGCTGCGGATCATCTTCGTGAAGTCGGGGGAGGCAAAGGAGCGGCTAAAACCGGCGCTCGATGCGGGGAACGTGAACAAAGTCATGACCGCGCCCGTGACCGCTATCCTCGGCATGGACATCCGCTTCTACGAGAAGCTACCCCGATTGTTCCCGCACGCAGACGCGCGGTCTTGGTTCAAGGACCTGCCGGAGCCGGTGCTTGAATACATCGCCCTGCGGAACTCCTCGCTCCAGGGCGCTTATTTCATGCTCGCTGCCCGGTCCCTGGGATTGGACTGCGGCCCGATGTCGGGCTTCAACAACGCCAAAGTGGACGCGGCGTTCTTTCCCGGAACGGCCATCAAATCCAATTTCCTTTGCGCGCTCGGTTACGGCGATGCAAGCAAGCTTCATCCCCGCTCGCCGCGCCTCACCTTTGAGGAGGCGTGCCAGGTCATTTGAAGGAGCAATGAACGTCCCAGCCAGTACGAGAACTCGACGATATTAGGAACTGATAAGGAGAAACACAGATATGACAAACGCAACACTTGCAAAGCTCAGCAATGAGAAGCCTGCACCGACAGCCAACATAACGAACCCAGCCCTTGCCCAGGACGTGCTCGACGCCCTTGATGCGACGTCCGGGCTGCACCCCGGTTATCGGCCCGCCCATGCCAAGGGTCTGATGTGCTCGGGTACGTTCACACCTTCGCCCGAGGCGGCGAGGCTGACCCGCGCGCCGCACGCGAACCGACGGTCTACGCCAGTGACGGTGCGGTTTTCGGACTCGACTGGCCTGCCGACCATTCCGGACAACGACCCGGCGCGATCCGGCCCCCGCGGGATGGCCATCCGCTTTCACCTGGGCGAGCACGCACACACCGACATGATCGCCCACTCCACCAACGGCTTCCCGGTCCGCACCGGTGAAGAGTTCCTGGAGTTTATCCGCGCGGCGGCAGCCTTCGGCGCAGGCCAACCCGAAGCATTGGGAGCATTCCTGGCCACCCATCCAAACGCCAAGAAGTTCATCGAGACCCCGAAGCCGATACCAACGAGCTTCACGCGGGAAGCCTTCTATGGCGTCACGTCGTTCAAGTTCACCAACGCAGAAGGTGCGAGCCGTCACGGGCGGTTTCGCATCCGGCCTGAAGCAGGGACCGAGTATCTCTCCAACGAACAGGCGGCTGCGAAGTCCGCAAACTTTCTATTCGACGAAATCGGCCCACAGTTGGCCAAGGCACCGGCCAGGCTCGGCGTGTTCGTGCAATTAGCGGAGCCGGGCGATGACGTGACGAACGCCAGCGTGCCGTGGCCGGACAGCCGCAAGGAGGTACCCTTCGGCACGATCAATCTGACCGCCCGCGTGGATGAGCAGGAACCGGAACGGCGGAAGATCATCTTCGATCCCCTCCCCAGGATCGAGGGCATGGATTCCTCGGGCGACCCGCTCACGGATGTGCGCGCGGACGTCTATCTGCTCAGCGGCCGCCGGCGGCGGGCTGCGGCAGGCGATGGAGCAAAACATGCATAGCTTCGGAGCAGGAATCCCAACAGCTCACCGGAGCAGAACACCAATGAAATTATGAACACACATTCGAACACCAATTCAAAGAAACTCGCCGGTAAGGTTGCCGTCGTCACCGGGGCGTCCAAGGGCATCGGCGCGGCCATCGCTACGGCGCTCGGCGCCGAAGGCGCGGCCGTTGTTGTCAATTACTCTTCCAGCAAAGCCGACGGGGAAAAAGTGGCGAAGGAAATTGTCGCGCTGGGAGGCAAGGCGGTCGCCGTGCAAGCCAACCTGGCGAAGCCAGAGGAAATCGAAAGCCTGTTTGGCCAAGCGAAGGAGGACTTCGGCCGCGCGGACATTTTGGTCAACAACGCCGGCATCTATGAGTTCTCGCCCCTGGAAAAGGTGAGCGCAGACCACTTCCACAAGCAGTTCAACTTGAACGTGCTCGGCCTGCTCCTTGCCTCGCAGGCGGCGGTGAGGCAATTCGATGGGGGCGGCGGGAGTATCATTAACGTGAGTTCACTTGTAAGCACCCTCGCCGTTCCGGAGTCCGCGGTTTACAGCGGCACCAAAGGGGCCGTGGACGCGATCACGCGGTCGCTGGCAGCGGAACTCGGCCCACGCCGCATTCGCGTCAATGCCATTCGACCCGGGATGGTCGAGACCGAGGGAGTCCGTTCGGCTGGCATTGCGGAAAGTGAAATGCGCAAACGAGTCGAGGCACAGACCCCGCTTGGCCGGATCGGACAGCCGCGGGATATCGCCGGCGCGGCGGTTTTCCTCGCGTCCGATGACTCCTCCTGGGTTACGGGCGAAACATTTGTGATCTCTGGAGGATACCGCTAGAAAGGTGGCTTAAGCGAAAGGGAGCTCTATGAGTCCCGATCGAATCTTCCCTATCTCACGCCGTCGCTTCCTCGCCTCGACCAGCCTGGCCGCGGCGGCTGTACGCGGCTGTCTGACCCCAATCCCAAACCAAAAGGAAACTAACGGAAATGACAAGACACGCCTCCCAGAATCATAGTGCAACGGCTCTGCCGGCGGGCACCCCCGCGCCGGAGTTTAGTCTTCATAGCACACCGGACCAAACCGTGAAACTGAGCGAGTTCCGCGGGCAACCCGTCGTGCTCGCTTTTTATCCGGCGGACTGGAGTCCTGTCTGCGGAGACCAAATGGCGCTCTACAACGAGATGCTTTCTGAGTTCCAAAATCTCGGCGCTGAACTCCTGGGCATCTCGGTGGACGGCTCGTGGTGTCACGCGGCGTTCAGCCGGGATCGCAAGTTGCATTTCCCCCTCCTCGCCGACTTTGAGCCGAAAGGAGCGGTTGCGAGACTCTATGGGGTGTATCGGCACGGTGAAGGCACTAGCGAACGGGCGCTGTTCGTGATTGATGCGGAGGGCGTCATCCACTGGAGTTACGTCTCCCCCGTGGGCGTGAATCCCGGCGCAGAAGGCATCCTGTCCGCGCTGGAAGAACTGCAGGACAAGGTGGAGGTAAAATGAGCGGCCTTGCCTCGAAATCGCAACTGACCCTGCCGAACGCCAAGCGCGATCACATTCAAGGGCCGATTGACGCGCCCGTCGCACTCCTTGAATACGGTGACTACGAATGTCCCTATTGCGGCGAGGCCTACCCCATGATCAAGGCGATGCAGGGGCACCTGGGCGACAGGATGTGTTTTGCCTTTCGCAACTTCCCACTGGTCAATTCACATCCGCATGCGCAGCACGCCGCCGAAGCGGCCGAAGCGGCCGGCGCGCAGGGCCGCTTTTGGGAAATGCACGACCTCCTATTCGAGAACCAGGACGCCCTCGAGGATGAGAACCTCGCCCAATACGCCGAGGCATTGGGGCTCGATGCCCGTCGTTTGATGGGCGAAGTCCTGGCTGGCGCGCATACCGCGCGCGTGCGCGAGGATTTTCGGAGCGGAGCGCGCGGCGGCGTTAACGGCACTCCGACATTGTTCATCAACGGGGTGCGCTACGAAGGCCCGCTTGATGAGGAAGCGCGGCTTGAAACGCTTATCGATCCCGACTGATTAGCCAAAACACATAACAGGACAATGAACAAGACAGAGAAAGGAGACACACAGATATGAAAACCAGGTCAGAGGGACCTGTGCCGACGGCCAGGATGTTCGAGACAGAGAATGATATCGCGCAGGAGCGCCGCGCGGAACTCAACACGCTGATGAACCAGCGTCTTGCCGACGCGGTGGATCTTCAAGCGCAGATGAAACAGGCGCATTGGAATGTGAAAGGGCCGCACTTCATCGGATTGCACGAGCTGTTCGACCAGATTGACGAAGCGGTGGAATCATACGTGGATTTGATCGCCGAGCGCATCGTGCAATTGGGCGGAATCGCCGAAGGCACCGTGCGCGTGGCGGCGGCGCGCTCACGCCTCGAAGAGTACCCGCTCACCATCGCTGATGGTCAGGCTCACGTGGAGGCTGTTTCCAAGGCGTTGTCCACGTTCGGGCATGAGGCGCGCGAGACCATTGACCAGGCTGACGAATTGGGGGATGCCGACACGGCCGGCATTTTCACCGAAATCTCCCGCGGGATGGACAAATGGCTGTGGTTTGTCGAAGGCCATTCCCAGGCGGCGAAGTAAGTCCGCGGAGGTATGTTATGGCCGAGACTACTCCCGGCGTCGCGGGATCGTGCCGGGCCGGAGTGAGAGGCGCCTGCCGACCTGGAATCCGTCAAAACCCTGTAACCTTGGCAACCGTTCCGCAGTCTATACCTTATGCTCACGCCTTGCGGGAGGCTACGCCGCTTGCAGGGTGGGTTGCACGGGTGCTCGGCTTAGTGGCAGGGCAAAGGAGAGCAGGGGGAAGCTTCAAACAAGCCTGCAACAGGCTTACAACAGGCTTGCAACATGCTTGCAACTCTATCCCTACTCCGGCACTGCTACGGTGTTGCACTGGTGGTGGTCGGGACCACAACAACATTCCTCCAGCCGGAATCCTCCTGATTGCTGCGGCATTGCTTTGGACCGCCGGTTGCAAACCTAAATCACACGTCGCCCCGCTGGCTCCGACGGTGGAGGTGGCTCCCGTGACCCAGGCGGACGTGCCGATTTACCACGAGTGGATCGGCGTCCTGGACGGGCTGGTGAATGCTCAGATTCGAGCCCAGGTTACCGGGTACCTGATCACACAGGATTACCGCGAGGGGGACCCGATCAAGAAGGGTGATCTGCTGTTTCAGATTGATCCGCGCCCCTTCAAGGCGGCGCTCGACCAGGCCAAGGGCCTGCTCGCGCAAGCCGAGGCGAGGGCGGGCAAGACCGCGCTCGATGTCAAACGCTACGCGCCGCTGGTCCAGGATCGAGCCATCAGCCAGGAAGAATATGACGACGCCGTTCAAGCGGACCTGGAGGCCAAGGCCGCCGTGGTCTCGGCGAAGGCTCAGGTCGAGCAGGCCCAATTGAATCTTGAGTTCACACGAATCACCTCACCGATTGATGGGATCGCCAGCATTGCGAAAGCCCAGATTGGGGACCTGGTCGGGCCGGCCAGCGGCGAGTTGACGACGGTTTCGACCATTAATCCCATCAAAGCCTATTACCGGGTCACGGAGCAGGCCTACATCAACTTTACGAAGCTGTTTTCAACTGAGACGGACAGGATCGAACGGCTGAAGCAGTTGCCGATCGAGTTGCTTCTCACCGACGGCTCGGTGTACCCGCTCAAGGGCCAAATTTATGCGGCGGGCCGGCAAATTGGTTCAACTACTGGCGCGCTCAGAGTCGAGGCGCTCTTCCCCAATCCGGGTAACGCGCTTCGCCCCGGCGAATTTGCGCGCGTGCGCGTGAAGTTTGACCTGAAGCATGATGCCCTGCTCGTGCCCCAGCGCGCGGTGTCGGAATTGCAGGGCAGCTACCAGGTCGTCGTGGTGGACGCAGACAACAAAGTCCACATCCAGCCGGTGCGGGTGGGGGACAGGAGCGGCAATATGTGGATCATTGAACAAGGTCTCCACCTGGGTCAACGCGTGGTGGTCGAAGGCACCCAGAAGGTGCGTGAAGGAGTGACCGTGATCACTACGAACTTTGTGGCGGAGCCGGTCATGGAGTCGGCCTCGGCACAGCCAACCAAATAGGCCTCATGTCCAAGTTCTTCATCAACCGCCCAATCGTCGCCATGGTGATCTCCATCATCATGGTCATTGTTGGCTTGGTGACGATGCTGGGGTTGCCGGTGGCGCAGTTTCCCAAGGTCGTTCCACCCGAGATTTTCATCCAGGCCGATTACGTCGGCGCCGACGCGCAGACCATCGAGCAATCGGTGGCCGCACCGATCGAACAGCAGATGAGCGGCGTGGACAACATGCTGTACATGCTTTC
>Ga0326727_10008511_pt1 | contig 25965 bp, 16 predicted proteins | sample MB2enrmetagenome_FD_207643 | JGI IMG/M metagenome (GOLD analysis project Ga0326727, IMG submission 207643) | Lab enriched peat soil microbial communities from McLean, Ithaca, NY, United States - MB29MY | ecosystem: Environmental > Terrestrial > Soil > Wetlands > Peat | place: USA: New York...
GGCGGTGCGCCCATAGGTATTATCCGCCAGTACATCGAACAGCAACGGACAAAAGAATAAGCCGCTTCGCGGCTGGCCTTATATCCCCCCCTGAACGACGGGGTTTTACGGCCGATTCCGATAAAAGGAAAGGATCAGACGTGTCTGACCAACATATGGAAAGCAGATTCTTTAATTACAGAGGCGGTATCTCCATCCACTATCAGGTGAGGGGAAACGGACCAGTTCCTCTCGTCTTTCTGCACGGATTTGCAGCAGCGCACTCCACCTGGCACGAAATGGCTGGGCTTTTCCCTGCTGACCGTTTTTGCATCTACCTCCTTGATCTAAAGGGGTTCGGACTATCCGCAAAACCAAGGGACGGCGCTTATGCCGTCGAGGACCAAGCGGCCATGGTGCGGGCCTTCATCAAAGAACAGGGGTTTCGCTCCGTTATTCTCGTCGGTCATTCGCTCGGGGGGGCGGTCGCCCTTCGTGTCTGCCTTGAGACCCAACGCAGGGAGGAGCCATTTTGTGTTGAAAAGCTCGTCCTGATCGGCTGCGCCGCCTATCCACAGAGACTACCGAAATTCTTCCGCAGGCTGAATACCCCGCTGATCGGCCCTCTCCTGCTCCGTCTTATTCCGGCACGCATGATGGTACGGGATACCCTGGCAAAGGTTTTTTACGATGTCACGGTAATAACTCCGGAGCGGTTCGAGCGTTATCTGCGCTATTTTCGCGGCAAGGGGATTCCATATGCCCTGCGGGCCACAGTTAAGAATATCGATCCCAATGCGTATGCCCGTATATGTGAGAGATACCGGGAGGTTGCCGTCCCGACCCTGATAATCTGGGGGGAGGAGGACCGGATCATCAAACTGAAACACGGTCACCGCCTCCATGGGGATCTGACAGGCTCGCGACTGAAGATCATGATGAAGTGTGGTCATATCCCTCACGAGGAGCGCCCTGCTGAGACCTATGCCGCCATGAATGCATTCCTCAGCGCTCAGAGCGATACTTCGCAATAATGGAGAAGAAGAAAAGCGCAATTACCCCTTGAGCTTCTTCAGGAGTATCTCATTCACCAGCGCCGGGTTCGCCTTTCCCTTGGAGGCCCGCATCACCTGGCCGACGAAAAAGCCGAATACCTTCTCCTTCCCTCCCCTGTATTCCGCCACCTGGCCCGCCTCTCTCACCAGCACCTCGTCTATGATCGCCTCGATTGCGCTACTATCGGAAACCTGGACAAGTCCCTTCTCCTTGACGATCCGGACAGGCTCCTGGCCTGTCCTCCACATCTCGTCGAAGACGGTCTTGGCGATCTTGCCGGAGATAGTGCCGTTTTCCAGAAGCTCCAGGAGAGCGGCCAACCTTACAGGCGTTACCGGGCAATCGTTGATTGAGCGGTTCTCTTCGTTGAGGGCGCGGGTCACCTCTCCCATCACCCAGTTGGCGACCGTCTTGGCCTGGGGATATAGAGCCACGCACTCCTCGAAATATTCGCCCAGCTCCCGGGCGGAGGTCAAGACCTCGGCATCATACGCGGAGAGGCCCAGTTCCCGCACATAACGCTTCCTTTTCAGGTCGGGGAGCTCGGGGAGGGAGAGGCGCACATCCTCCATCCAGTCGTTGGAGATAACGAGTGGCACCAGGTCGGGATCGGGGAAGTAGCGGTAGTCGTGGGCCTCTTCCTTCCCACGCATGGAGCGGGTCGTTCCGGTAGCTGGGTCAAACAGCCGAGTCTCCTGGATGATCCTCCCGCCATCCTCTATCACCTCGATTTGCCGCTCGATCTCATACTCAATCGCCTGCTTTACGAAACGGAATGAGTTGACGTTCTTGGTCTCGGTACGGGTGCCGAATCTGTCAGAGTCAGCCTGCATAACCGAGACGTTGGCATCGCAGCGGAAGCTCCCCTCCTCCATGTTGCCGTCGCATATCCCAAGGTATACGATGATCTGGTGAAGCTTCTTGAGGTAAGCCACCGCCTCGTCGGCGCTACGCATATCCGGTTCGGAGACGATTTCCAAAAGCGGGGTGCAGGCCCGGTTAAGGTCCACTCCTGAACCACTCCCGAGCCCCGGTACATCGCCATGAACAAGTTTCCCTGCGTCCTCTTCCATGTGGATACGGGTTATGCCGATTCTCTTCACATCGTCCTCCAGCTCGATATCCAGGTGGCCGTTGCTGCAGATGGGGAGCTCGTATTGGCTGATCTGGTAACCCTTGGGGAGGTCGGGATAGAAGTAGTTCTTGCGGGCAAATATGCTGCGGGGCGCTATCCGGCAGTTCGTGGCAAGTCCGGCGCGGATGGCGTACTCCACCACCTTCCTGTTCAACACCGGGAGCGCCCCGGGGAAGCCGAGGCAGACGGGGCAGGTCTGGGAGTTGGGCGCGGCACCGAAGCGCGTGGAACAGCCGCAGAAGATCTTCGATTTGGTTAGGAGTTGGGCGTGGACTTCTAGTCCGATGACGGCCTGGTATTTCATGGGATTACTCCGGGATACAAGATCTTTAAATCCTAAGTTCACAGGGATGGAGAGGGCATACAGGATAAATCAAATTCCCAAATTGCTATGGATTATAACCAAGGATTCTTTGTTCTATCCATCATCTCCATCCTGTTAAATTTGAGCTTTTCTCTTGTGCCACTCCGTCGCCTGTTCGAACGTGTAGGCGGCACGGATGATGGTCTCTTCGCCGAACGGTTTTCCGATCAGTTGCAGGCCTATGGGGAGACCTTCGCTGCTGAACCTGGCCGGCACCGACATGCCGCAGGTTCCCGCCAGGTTGATCGGGATTGTGAATATGTCGGAGAGGTACATCTGCAGTGGGTCGTTGATCTTTTCGCCGATTTTGAAGGCCGGAGTCGGCGCCACCGGGGTGATGATGAAGTCCACATTTTCGAAAGCCCTGATGAAATCGTGCATGATCAGGGTGCGGACCTTCTGTGCCTTCAGGTAATAGGCATCGTAGTAACCTGAGGAAAGGGCATAGGTTCCAAGCATGATGCGCCGTTTCACCTCCACGCCGAACCCCTCGGCGCGGCTCTTCTTGAACATGTCGATAAGCCCCTGCGTCTTTTCGGTCCGGTGGCCGAAACGGACCCCGTCATAACGGGCGAGGTTCGAGCTCGCTTCGGCCGTGGCAATCAGGTAGTACGCAGCAACCGCATAGTCAAGCGTCGGGAGAGATATCTCAACGAACTGCGCGCCAAGCTCTTTGTATACAGCGATTGCCTCGTCCATTGCCTGCTGCACGTCCGGATCGAGCCCCGAGATAAAGCACTCTTTAGGAAGTCCTATTTTCATCCCTTTGACATCGCTTACCAGGGCCCCCGCGTAATCCGGCACGGGCAGGTTGACGCTCGTGGAATCGCACGGGTCATAGCCGGCCACAGCCCCCAGCATGACGGCGCAGTCGGTCACGTCGCGGGTAACTGGCCCCACCTGGTCCAGCGAAGAGGCATAGGCGATCACCCCATAACGGGAGACCCGGCCGTAGGTCGGCTTGAGCCCCACGCAGCCACAGTGGGAGGCGGGTTGGCGGATAGATCCGCCGGTGTCGGTGCCGAGAGTAGCCGTCACGAGCCGGGCGGCGATGGCCGTGGCTGAGCCGCCGGAAGAGCCGCCGGGGATGCGTTCCAGGTCCCAGGGATTGCGGGTAGGGCCAAAATGGCTGCTCTCGCAGGAGGAACCCATGGCGAATTCGTCCTGGTTCAGCTTTCCCACCAGCACGGCGCCCCGCTCCTTCAGTCTCTTCCAACTGGTGGCATCATAAGGGGGGATGAAGTTCGCCAGAATCTTCGATGCGCAGGTGGTCAGGATCCCTTTCGTCAGAAAGATGTCCTTGAGGGCGATGGGGATGCCAGTTAGGATGTCTATATCACCGGCGGCAATCCGTCGGTCCGCCTCTGCGGCGCTTTTCAGCGCCTCATCGGGGGTGACGGTGATGAAGGCGCGCACCTTCCCCTCCACCGCCCCGATCCGGTCAAGACAAGCCTTTGTCGCTTCGACGGATGATACTTCCCTTTTCTTCAGTTTTCCGTGCAGCTCATGCAGGGTCAGTTCGTATAGTTCCATGTAAAAAACTCCACAAAAAATGTTCAGGCTAAGGTTCAGGCTAATGTTGAGAAAAACCTTTTCTAAACCTTAACTTCAACCTGAACCTGCCTTATTCTATAACCTTCGGCACCCGGAAAAACCCCTCGGCCCGCTCCGGCGCATTGGCTAGGGCGTCCTCAACACCGATGGAGGGGCGCTCCTCGTCATCCCTGAAGGCGTTCTCCATCGGGACCGCATGTGCAGTCGGGATAACAGCCGATGTATCAAGCTCATTCAGTTTGTCCACATAGGCGAGGATAGCGTCCATCTGCCCCGTGAAGAGATCCATCTCCTCTTCGGAGAGGTCCAGGCGGGCCAGCCCGGCCACATGTTCAACTTCTTTCCTGGTAATTTTCATTTACTACTCCGATAATCAAGAAATCTTTTGCATTAAAAGGTTTTTTAGCATGAATGAGGGGAAAAGGCAAGGCGGAGGGTCCTTTTCAGAAACGGGGATTTTCGCAAGATCAAGGCGGTCGAGGAATTGTGCGAAGGCGTAACAGCGCTGGGCAGCACAAAAAATTCCGTAGGCCTACGCAGAATGGCGGGAAAGGACCGTTTCACCTAAACCCGTTCCAGCCCTGCGAACCTGACCAACAACTTCTTCGGCCCGACTGTATTGAACCAGACGATCACCTTCTTATCGTCTCCCCGACCTTCTATCTTGCGGATTGTGCCTATTCCGAACTTGGCATGACGCACCTGCATGCCAATTGCAACCCCCTCGGCATCTTCCGGCACCACCCGCACCTCGTTGCCGAGTTCCGGCTCCGGCTCCATCTGCAGGACAGCAGCCAGGTTGTGAAGGAAAGGCCCTTCGCTGGAAAACGCTTTTCCCACTCCCCTGTCCCTGATCCCCGGTTCCTGGTATTCACCCAAATCGAGAAAGTCCCGAGGAATGTCGGCGATGAAGCGTGACGCCTGATTGTACTGGTCCTGGCCGAAGATCCTGCGGCGCCGGGCATTGGTGAGGAAAAGACGTTCCCTGGCGCGGGTCATCCCCACATAACAGAGGCGACGCTCCTCCTCCATTTGCTCGCGGTCCTCCAGCGCCCGGACATGAGGAAAGAGCCGCTCCTCCATACCGATCATGATGACAAGCGGAAATTCCAGACCTTTGGCGGAATGGAGGGTCATAAGGGTCGTTGCCTCCTGCCCGCTCTCCCCCCGTTCCAGATCGGAAACCAGCGCAACCTGTTCAAGAAAGGCCGACAGGGTGCTTTCATCACTGGAACGTTCAAACTCTTCAAGGGCCGCCAGAAGCTCCTGGAGGTTTGCGAGGCGGTCGTCCGCCTCCTCGCTCCGCTCTCCCTTGAGTCTCTCCGCGTAACCGGTATCCTGGATAATGCGTGAGGCAAGCTCCGTAAGTGGAGTCGTCTCCGCCACCACTTTGAACCGCTCCAGCATCTCTACGAAAGAGGCTACCTTCCCCCGCGGGCCCGCGGACAGAAGTCCGCCTTTCGCCGCCTCGGCTAAGGCGTCATAAAAGATGATACGCTTTTGTCCGGCAAGCTCGGTTATCTTTTCCACAGTGGCTTGACCAATGCCGCGGGGCGGGGTGTTGATGATCCGTTTCAGGGCGACTTCGTCGGCCGGGTTGTCGAGCGCCTTTAGGTAGGCAAGGATGTCCTTTATCTCCATCCGCTCGTAAAAACGCATCCCACCCACCATGCGGTAAGGGATCCCTTCGGCCACTAGGGCGTCTTCCACCACCCGGGACTGTGCGTTGGTCCGGTAGAATATCGCCGTGTCACGCAGGTCCCCTCCCTGCCGGACAAAGCGCTCGATCTCACGGCAAACAAAACGGGCCTCGTCCCGTTCATCTTCCAGCTGACGGTAGACGATCCGCTCTCCTCCAGGGTTCTCGGTCCAGAGGGTCTTTTGCTTCCGTCCGCGATTTTTCTCCACCACCTTGCCTGCCGCGGCAAGAATTGTCCGGGTAGAACGGTAATTTTGCTCCAGTTTCACCACCTTCACTCCCGAAAACTCCTTCTCGAAATCGAGGATATTCCGGATACTGGCGCCACGCCAGCGGTATATCGACTGGTCGTCGTCACCCACCACACAGAGATTTTGCCGCGTCCCGGCGAGAAGCCTTACCAGCCGGTACTGGATCGGGTTTGTGTCTTGGTACTCATCAACAAGAAGCCACCGGTACCTCTCCAGGTAGCGCTCCAGAATCTCCGGCATGGTCTCAAAGAGTCGGACAGTAAGCAGCACCAGGTCGCCGAAGTCAAGGGCGTTGCACTTCTTCAGCCGCTCCTGGTAAGCGGTGTAGACCCGGCTGACCTTCTCCATGAAAAAATCTCCGGTCGGAACATCCGTCGGCAACCGGCCGGCGTTCTTGCAGTCATCTATAGCGGCGGCGAACATCTTTGCCGGAAAGCGTTTCTCATCCAGCTTCAGTTCCACTACGATCTCCTTTAGGAGCTTTTCTGAGTCCCGGTCATCATAGATGGCAAAGTTCCCGTCATAGCCTAGGTGGTTGATCTCCCGCCGCAGGATGCGTGCGCAAGCCGAGTGGAAAGTGGCGATCAGCGGGACCTCGCCCCCCCCCAGGAGTTTTTCCACCCGCTCGCGCATCTCTCCGGCGGCCTTGTTGGTAAAAGTGACGGCCAGGATTTGCCAGGGAGGGATACCTTTTTGCCTGATCAGCCAGGCGATGCGGTGGACAATCACGCGGGTCTTGCCCGAACCGGCCCCGGCCAGTATCAGGAGCGGCCCTTCGCCATGCAGGACGGCTTCACGCTGGGGGGGGTTGAGGTTGTGGAGGAGGTTCATGGAAATTCCTATATGGAGATGCTCAGAATAAATAAAATTTTTTACGGATTTGATCGTGGAGATGGTATGTTTTTTGGCGGGTAAAGGCAAGCCGAAAATATATAGATTTGCCAGATTATCGTTGATCTTCAGCCTGCTTTGAACACCCCTTTAAATTAAATAGAGGGGGATTAGCATTTTCAGGTAAGGCAATTCCCCACTTATCCCCCCCTTTACGAAAGGGGGGGATAATAACTCAGCAGATCCTCGGCAACTGCTCTCCTGCCAGCATCTCCACGGCCCTCATTCCCCCGACGACCGTCTCCATCTGCACCCGGCCAGCCGTTTCGGCAGTCACCTCGCCGATGATGGCCGCCTCGCGCCCGAACGGGTGCGCCCACATCCGCTCCAGCACAGCTTCAGCTTTCTGCGGGGCGACTATTGCGAGAAGTTTCCCCTCGTTGGCCACATAGAGGGGATCGAGGCCGAGTATGGCACAGACCCCCTTGACTGCTCCGTTGAGTGGTAGTGCCACCTCTCGCAGAGTAATCCCGACCTGCGACTGGAGGGCGATTTCCTTGATTGTGGTGGCCACTCCGCCGCGGGTAGGATCGCGAAGGACGTGCACCGCCTCTTCCTCCTTGAGGATTTCCACCACAAGGCCATTAAGCGCCGCACAGTCGCTCCTCAAGTCGCTTTCCAGGTCAAGCCCCTCCCGCCGGGCCATCACCGCAATGCCATGGTCGCCAATTGTGCCGTTGATGATGACCTTGTCGCCCGGCCGGGCGCCATTGCCAGCGATAACCAGGCCGTGATCGATGATGCCTACCCCTGAGGTATTGATGAATATCCGGTCGGCCTTCCCCCGCGGGACTACCTTGGTATCGCCGGTAACGATGGCGATTCCCGCGCTATCCGCCGCCGTGCGCATGGCGCCAAGAACCTTCGCCAGATCCTCCCTGCCAAACCCCTCTTCGAGTATGAGGCCGACGCTCATGTAAAGAGGCCGCGCCCCCATCATGGCAAGATCGTTGACCGTGCCGTTCACCGCAAGGCTGCCGATGTTGCCACCGGGGAAGAAGATCGGATCGACAACGTAGGAATCGGTGGTAAAGGCAAACCGCTGGCCGTTGTGCGTAACTATTGCCGCATCGTTCTGCCCCTCTGAAGGAATCCCGGAAAGGGTCGGGATGATGAGGTCGGAGAGGAGCTGATGGGAGAGCCTGCCGCCACTGCCGTGGCCCAACATGATGAGATCTTTGTCCACTATGATTCTCCTTGGAAACAGCAGTTCGCAGCTAACCGCTAGTTGCTGGTAAACAGTTGTACGTCAAATCTCTGGGAACGCCGTTTTTTTGTTCAGGCGAGGCTGTCGAGTATGAGCACTGGGGCGTTCCCATTAATTCCGGCGCAAACTTTTGCTTAAGCAAAAACTGGCAGCTCCAGGCTGCCAGAAGAACAAGGCCCGAGGCCGAGCCACAAAAGTTACGCAGCCGAAGCGGAAAGGGCGTTCCCTACCGGCCGTATTTGTAAGCCGCGGCGCAGGTCCCCTCCGATGAAACCATACACGCCCCAACCGGCGCCTCCGGGGTGCAGGCGGTGGCAAAAAGAGGACAATCGAAGGGTGATGTCTTCCCTTTGAGGACATCGCCACAACGGCAACCCTGATGTTCTCGCGGCACCTCCACCTTGACGGGTATGCTCTTTTCCGCATCAAACGCTGCGTATTTATCACTGATCTCCAGACCGCTTTCGGGAATTACGCCGATACCGCGCCACTCGGAATCACAGACGCTGAAAACTTCGGCGAGCACCGCCTGCGCCTTTCTGTTCCCCTCCCATTTAACGACCCGACCGTATTGAATCTCCACACAACTTCGTCCCTCAACCACCTGGCGGACAAGCATCTCCACCCCCTGCATGACATCGGTCGGCTCGAAGCCGGTCACCACGCAGGGGACGCCGCGTTTTTCAGCCAGGGGACGATAAGCATCGGCGCCGATGATGGCACTGACATGCGCCGGGCAGATATAACCGTCTATGGAAAGTTCCGGATCGCTGGAAAGGATTTCCATCGGTATGGGGATAGTCTTGTGGGCCGCCAGCACGAGGTAATTGGCGAGCCCCTTAGCAGAGGCAGCGATGATGCTCCCGGCAATGGCAGGAGCGGTGGTCTCGAAGCCGACACCGAGAAAGATCACTCTTTTTTCGGGATTCCTTCCTGCAAGGGCCACCGCGTCGAGCGGTGAGTAGACAATCCGGATGTCCGCCCCGCGGGCGCGTTCCTCCATGAGTGAAGAGGTAGAGCCGGGGACCCGCACCATGTCCCCGAATGTGGCGATGATCGTTCCGTGGAGCCGGCTGTAGGCAATGGCCCTGTCGATGTAGCCGTTCGGTGTGACACAGACCGGGCAGCCGGGACCGGAGATGAGCCGCACCTCAGATGGGAGAAGACTCCTGATGCCGTACTGGTAAATGGCCATGGTGTGTGTGCCGCAGACCTCCATGAAGGTCATAGGTCTTGCCCTTCCCGCGACCAGTTCATTTATCCTCTCCGCAAGACCGAGCACCACCCGGCGGTCGCGGAATTCGTTCATGTAGTTCAATTTAACCTCGATTTTCGTGCATCGTGCAAGGTGCTGCGTGTGAATTGCAAAAATTGTTCACGTAAAAGCCAAACGATTACTTTATGTCCTCGATCGGAAAAGCCTGCCGCATCAACTCCAGAGTCTCCAGAGCTTCTCTCTCATCAAGCTTCGAGATGGCAAAGCCGGCATGAACGATGACATAATCCCCCACCTGGACATCCTCGTCGAGAATCATGAGACTCGCTTCGCGCTTTACCCCGTCGGTAGCCGCCACAATGTCCATACCGTTAATACTCATCACCTGCATCGGAATGCCCAGACACATATATGCTCCTTTTAACTAACCTTCAAAATTTTAATCCAATAGAAGAAAATATTTCAAAGTGCAAATCACACACAAACTCAATTTACCCAAAAATAGTTTTGCATTTATGAATTTAGGAATTTACTTTATTTAGGTGCTTGTGATTTGGTGCTTAAATCCCGCCACCACCGCCTGCCCCAGGGCAAGCCCCCCGTCATTGGGGGGAACCAGGCGATGGGTGAAAACTTCGAAGCCCTTATCGGCAAGCCCACTGAAAATTCCTTCGGACAACAGCTTGTTCTGGAAGGAGCCGCCGGACAGGACCACCCGGTTGACGCCGTTTGCTCCGCGTATTTTCTCACAAACATCTGTGGTTGCACGGGCAACGGTGTTATGGAAGCATCGGGCGATAACGGAGCGCGGCTCCTCAGCCTGCAGATCATCTATCACACTCCGCAGCAAGTGACGCATGTCAAGGACTATGCCGTCATCTGCCGAGACAATGCTGTAGGGATAGATCATGTCCGTATCGGCCTCTTCCGCCAGGGCCTCCAATTCGATGGCTGCCTGCCCCTCATAGGAAATCCTGCTCCTGACGCCGATCATGGCCGCCACGGCATCGAACAGCCTGCCGCAGCTCGACGTAAGGGGGGAGTTGATCCCGCGTTCCAGCATTTTAAGGAAGATCTGCCGGTCCCGTTCAGCAACCTCCGCCAGGCAGGGAAGCGGCAGGTCATAGAGGGCATTTCCGTAGATATCATAGAGATATGAGATTACCATGCGAAGCGGCTCTTTTACTGCCGCGTCCCCTCCCGGCATCGGCACGGCGCGGAAATGGCCGCACCTGCGAAATACCCGGTAATCGCCGAGCAGGAATTCCCCGCCCCAGATGGTGCCGTCGAGGCCGTAGCCGATACCGTCGAAGACCACGCCGAGGGTTTCCCCTTCCAGGCCGTTTTCCGCCATGCAGGCAGCCATGTGGGCGTGATGGTGCTGCACGGGCAGTTGCGGAATATCTTGCAGGCCGGTGGCATAAACGGAGGAGAGATAATCGGGATGGAGATCGTGCGCCACCACTTCCGGCCTGATTTCCAGTATCCGCTCCAAATGCGTCACTGCTTCCTCCAGTGAGCGGAGGGTGGCGGCATTCTTCAAATCGCCGATATGCTGGCTCATGAAACCCCGATCTTCCCTAGTGAGGCAGACAACCGCCTTGAGTTCTCCGCCGACGGCCAAGACGCTCCGCTGTGTTGCCGGCAGTTTGACCGAGCGCGGCACGTATCCCCGGGAGCGGCGCAGAAAGAGAGGGTTCCCTTGGAAGACCCTGATTACCGAGTCGTCGGCGCGGGTGTAAATCTCCCGGTTATGGACCAGGAATAGATCGGCAATATCCTTGAGCCGCTCCAGCGCCTCATTGTCGCGGTAGGCGATCGGTTCGTCAGTGGTATTGCCGCTAGTCATGATCAGGGCGGTGAAATTGTCCCGCAGGAGCAAGTGATGAAGAGGAGCACTAGGGAGCATCACCCCGAAATAGCCGTTGGCGGGGGCTACCAACGGAGCAATGGGATTGCCTTCCCGTTTCGGCAGTAGCACGATGGGGCGCTCCGGACCGGACAGAAGGCGCTGTTCTTTTTCGTCACAACGGGCAAACCGGGCAATTGCCCGCATATCGGGGGCCATCAGGGCAAATGGTTTCTCGTCCCGCTGCTTGCGCCATCTGAGCTCTTTCACCGCCGCGTCGTTACAGGCATCGACCGCAAGATGATAGCCACCAATCCCCTTTACCGCCAGGATCCCCCCTCCCCTCAAGAGACGCAGCGCTTCAGCCAGGGGATCTCCGCCGACTGTATCGCCCCTGGAATCGACCATCTCGATCCGGGGGCCGCAGACCGGACAAGCAACGGGTTGGGCATGGAAGCGGCGGTTCGCGGGGTCCTCGTATTCGGAGCGGCAGTAGTCACACATAGGGAAAACCGCCATGGTGGTAAACGGCCGGTCATAGGGGATGCCGGTGATAATGGAGTATCTTGGGCCGCAGTTAGTGCAATTGATGAAAGGATAGAAATAGCGGCGGTCATTCGGGTCGAAAAGCTCCCGCAGGCAGTCATCGCAGACATCGCAATCCGGGGATATCTGGGCCCTGTTCGCCCCCCCGGCGCTCGGCAGAATCACAAACCCCGTTTCACCCTGAAAGCTTAAACGCTCACTCTTTATATCAGTTATGACGGCCAGTGGAGGGGCCTCCGCAGTGATATCCCGAAGAAACGCGGAGACATGCGCCGCTTCACCTTCCGATTCTATGATCACCCCTCCGGAGGTGTTCCGGACCCAGCCGCTGATGCCGTGCATTACGGCCAGCCTGAAGATGAAAGGGCGGAAACCGACCCCCTGGACGATCCCCTCGATTTCAATGCGAATCCTTTTTGTAGCCATATATCCTTATAGAATAACTCGTCTGACTGCTAGCAGTTGCTCCTGATCCGTTCTCCCAACCAGCCGTACCAGTCATCCATCCCCTCGCCAGTCCTGGCTGAAACCTCGAAAATGACAATGCCGGGGTTGACCCGGCGGGCCAATTCCCGACATTTCGCAACATCGAAATCCAGATGTGGAAGGAGGTCAGTCTTGTTGAGGAGCATCACATCGGCGGCATGAAACATCTGTGGATATTTGAGGGGCTTGTCCTCTCCTTCTGTTACCGAAAGCACCACCACCTTGTGATTTTCCCCCAGGTCAAAGGAGGAAGGACAGACCAGATTGCCGACGTTCTCAATAAAGAGGAGGTCCAGGTTGTCCAGATCGAACTCCGCAACGGCGTGGCTAACCATATGCGCATCCAGGTGGCAGGCGGCGCCGGTGTTGATCTGCTTGACCGGCACTCCGGTCGCGGCAATCCGCACGGCATCATTGTCGGTCTGCTGGTCTCCCTCGACGACTGCGGAACGGGTCGTCCCCGCCAAGTCCCGGAGAGTCTTTTCCAGGATAGTGGTCTTGCCGGAACCAGGTGAACTCACCAGATTCAGGACAAATACCTTACTGGCGGCGAACATCGCCCGGTTACCGACCGCCAGCCGGTTGTTCCGGGCAAGGATATCGGTTTCAACGGAAATCTTTCTTCCCCCTGCCGCCCCCCCTGCCACATGGTCATGTTCGTGGTTATGGTGATGATGATCATCACCGTGGTCATGATGGTGTTCTTCTGGACTGCAACCGCACGTTGTACACATGATTATTCTACCTCCAGTTCTTTTACCCGAAGCTCTTCACCGCGCAAAAGCTCTACCTTGAAACCGCCGCAGGCCGGACAGGAATCGTAATAGGCGCTTACCGGGAATTCCACCCCGCAATCACGGCAGAGCCCTTTGGGTGCGACACGGTCAATAATTAGCCGTGCCCCTTCGAGGAGAGTCCCCTTGGTGCATGCCTCAAAGCAGAACTCAACCGCGTCCGGCACGATCCCGGAGAGTTCACCCAACTCCAGGATTACCGTGAGCACCCGGCGCCCTCCCGCATTCTGCTCGCATATCTCTACCACGCTCTGGGTTATTGACAATTCATGCATAGAAATCTGAACCTGCCCCGCTTGATAATACGGACTTTTGTAATTATTTCGTTACTATAACATATCGTCAGGAAAAGTAGGAAACTTTATCTCGAAAGATCGCATAAATTCTTTCAATCTTTTAATAAGCCATAAAATAACCATTGAAGTCAATCACTTTCCATAATTCGCCATCATTTTGCTTAGAGGTGAACTCCTTAAACCCATTTGCCGTGGAAAATGCTGCACGCAGGATTAGGACCGAGCCTTTGCGTGAACCGGCCGTGAATTAGCCGGTCGGCCCATGCGCTGGCGCCCTTGGCGGGGAAGCGAAACCTTCCGCTTAACTTCAGGAAGTTTGTCCCGAGGAAATGCGGCAGGAATACCCTTATTTTAATACCACTTATTGGGACTGATGTCAGTATTAAATCGTGGGCCAGTGCCTAAGAGCCTCGGGCTTCCGCTGAGACAGGGCTGTTCGCCAGTCAAACACAGATCGGCCGACATCGAGGCCGTGGCTGCTGTACACGGAGAGATCCCCGGTTTTGGCGTTAGAATCCCCTGGCTTTAGCCCTGATCTTGTCCCATGAATTTTGCAGAACACCGCCTAGGGTTTGTAGTACAGTTTCGCCATGGTCATCTGTGGCCAGACATTTTCTCCGTGGACGATTGAGAATTTCCAGCGACTGGTAGACGAAACTCCTGATCTCAGTTGTCGTGCATTATCGATACGAGTATGCGACCTGCTCGCCTGGCGTCACCCCAATGGACGCTTGAAGGATGTGAGCTGCCATAAGGCACTATCCCGCCTGCACAAGATCGGCACACAGCGATTGCCGGACGTAGTTCAAAATTTAGCATTTACCAGCCATACTTTCAGCAAGAATGTGAAAGCGTGGAAATGAAGAGACATGGGTAATTACTGATTGTCCCCCAATTTATGGTAAAAAAAGGAATCTTTTCGGATCTGAATACCCGGGGTATTATCTCCCTCAGAAAATCAGGGATTGCGGCATTGATTTTTCAATTGCGGCATGGATTTTTCGTCGGGTTTTTGCAAAGGAGAAAGTCATCAGGATTAAGGTAGTTCCTTTGAATACACAAATCCGCCACCCAATATCCTCCCCAATGATTCAAGGTCAATCCTAGCCCGCGCTGTGGAGCCACAAATTCAATGGGTTAACAGCCAGGGATAGACCCTTTTTTGTTCATCCCATTGTGAAATTCCCACCGGCAAAGAACAAAAAGGAGATCTCTACTTAAAAGTGGAAAAACATTAAGAGCAAAGGGATATCCAAAGTCCCCTGAAACTCCGGATGGGATTCTATTGGTTTCCGATTTGGAAAAGAGATTTTTCGTACTGGCAAGAAAGTCGATGTATGAGACAGAGGCGTACGATGGTACGTCACAGAAATAATCCCGAGGATTGACGCCGTCAGGGCGGAAATGGACCGCTTTCGGCTGTAAAATCAAGTACACCTGGCAAAGCCGGGGGGTTTCCTATTGGACTAATTGAAATCTATCTTGTAAAAAATATCCCCCCCGCTCTCGGTACCTGCCTGGGTTTCAATCTGCCAATGCTTGAAGAGTTCGTAGCGGAGGCGTAACAGGCTGCCGCCGGTAATGAGCGACCGACCATAACTCAGGTAGAGCTGGGGTGTAAGGTATTTCCCCATTGTCAATAGGGACTCGGATGTGCTCGACGCAGGGGGTGCCATGCTGGATGGGACTACCTGTATAACCTTGTAGCCAATGCTGCCTGTGGTTACGCCGCTGCTCGTCTCGAACCCGAGTGTACTGAGCCCCAGCCTGCTCTTTATCTGTCCCTGCAAATCCGTTGCTTGGCTCGATGATAAGAGAGCGCCTGCAGCCTGGGCCAGTAGATCCGTCTGGGAGGTGCTGCTAGAGCTGCTGAGAGGATTGCCGAGGACAATGTATCCCAGGATATCCACATCCGGCATGGAGGGGTCGGAATACAGTTTTGTCACCGGTGCCTGGAGCGCCCCGCTAACCGTTACACCGGCTCGAACGTCGCCGATGGTGCGCTGGGCCAGGATATCCAGGGTCGGACGGTTGAGTGGGCCTCCGGCATAATAGAGCCGGCCACGGGCAATATCCAGGTTCACTCCGTAGGTCCTGTAGCTCCCCTTGACCACCCGGATCTCCCCTTTGCTCGTTATCCTGTCGAGACTGGTAAAGGTGAGGTCCATGCTACCTGCCAATTGGGCGTTAATACCCTCAGCCTTGACCAGTACCTTATCGCCTAGTACCATCCGCACCTGAATATCCAGAGCGAGGGGGGATCCCTTCTCAGTGGGTTTTTGTCTCCCTTCCACTATCACGTCCCTGCTCGGCTCTACAACCTTGTTGGTGGGAGGGCCGTTGATGAGCAGTTCCGGCAGCCGTACTTCGCCCCGTACTGAAAGCTTCACTGGGGTTCCCTCGAAGGTGAGTCGGGGCGTGCACTGTAGTTGCAATTCTGGGAAATAGACCGTCTGGAAACGTTCGCCGCCAATCTTTCCCCGGTAGCCGGACACTTGCCACCCCTTCAGATCGATCGTGGCAGTCCCCTCCAGATGGCCCGGACCGGAGGTAGCCCGCAAGGAGTCGATGCGGATTAGCTCCTTTTCCAGGTGCGCGCTGAGCTGCACATCTTTCACATGAATCCCCGCGGTGGGAAGGTAGGCCCCGGCCTTGACCAGATGCAGATTCCCAGCGATAAGGGGGTTCTCCCATTGCCCACTAACCATCAGGTCGGCGTCTAACTCTCCGCTGCTTTCCCGGATGATCCCCGGAAAGAAAGCGGTGAGTATCCCTTTTTCCCGGACCTTTCCGGTCAGGGACGCCTGGACTGCCTCCGCCGGCTCGATGAAAACGGGGAACCGCGCAGGGAGCGGCAGCTGGAAACTCCCCCTGGCCCCTCCATAATCCGCAAGCGACAGGGCGGCATCGCCGCAAAGGGTTTCCCCACGCCAAACCAACTTCATGGTGGCGGTGCGGAGGTTTGCATTCATTTCCCCATCGGGGTTTCGCCAGTGGGCCCTTCCCTGGGAGAGAGCAGCCTCGCCCTCCATATCCAGGCGATGGCCGGGAAGCAACCGTCCCTCTACCCTTCCCGAAACAAGCCCGTCGACTCTGACCGAGCCGGGGAACCAGGACCTGAGCAATTCCAGGTCAAAACCTTTCAAATCTGCCCTTATTTCTCCCTGTTCCGGAATGCTCATGCGGGCTGGGGCCGTCGTTGAGAAGCTCACTGTCAGCACCCCCCCTTCTCCTATACTGAGTTCCAAGCCCGCATGGATACCCTGGTCGTTCCCTGAAAACCTGAGCATGCTCCTCTTAACATTTACGCTCCTTCCATCCAGCGTAACAGTCCCAGCGGCTTCGGCCTTCCCCGCCACGGAAAGGCGCTCCCCTCCAGGCATAATCAACCGCAGATTCCCGCTACTGGAGCCAGTAACACGCACACCCTCTAGCCACTGGGAGACCCTGGCAAGGTTAAGCTCTCCCCATTCCATACGCAGTTCACCCTTTCGCGCTCTACTGACCAACTCTCCTGCGACCTCCATACGCTCCATGCCAACTCCACGGATGGCGAAGGGGGTGATGAAGATACTCGCGGAGCTGACCGATAACCTCGGGGAACCCTCCATTTCCCACGGCCCAACGCCGTCCCGTCCGTACAAGCGGACAATATCACCATGCCAGAGTCCCTTGTCGTATCCCCCGGAGAGGGAGAGTCTCACCTCGGCCCCGTTCGCAAAGAAATTTGCTGACAGGGTGTGTCTCAAGAGGGTCCCGTCCACTTCCAGGGTTGCGGAATCGACATGTATTCTATTAGACGACCCTTTTTTGAGATTCGCCTTGACGTGGAGAGGGTAGCCCTTGCCCTCGTCTAACTGCGCGGTAAGGTCCAGGGCGGCCGCTCGCATCCCCTGGGCGGCAAGACCCGTTCCGTGAAGGGAGATTGAGCCCACCGCTCCACCATTTCGCCAGCGCATCCAGCCGAAGGCACTAATATCCCCAGCAGTACCGGGAACCAGCCGGGAAAGATCGCTTATCCGCACCGCCAAATCCACCCTGCGCTTTAGCTCCCCCGCCCCACTTATATCGAACCCTCTACCCTGCAGGACAAGGCGGTCGATGCGGAGGTTTCCCGCAACCGACTCGGCCCGCACCTCACCGGTCAGTGCCTGCCCATGGAGGCGACTTTGCCTGAGCCTTGCGTTCACTTTCCAACTGAACGGGGCCACCCCCTGCCGACCCATATTCCCCAAAAGGTCGAAGTTCAGCACCCCCTTCCACACCGGGTCGATCCGGGCCGGGTTGAGGTTACTGCCGCTGATAGTCCCGCCAACGTTAATCCCCTTCCGCCAGTCGATGCCAAGTTCCCCCAGCACAACACCGTCCAGGAGCCTGCCATTAAGAGCAGCAAGCTTCATACCCTTTCCGTTTCCCTGGAATTTTCCGGCCATGGCTCCGCATTGCCACCCTTTCCCCCTGTTGGCAAACGAGAAACTGCCCCGGTATTCATTCATATTACCCGAAAAATTAAGCTCACCGGAAAGGTCGGTAGCTATCCTTATTTCCGGTGACAGATCGAGCCCACGCCCCCCAAGTTTCAGCTTCAGGGAAGGTTCCAAAGCGGCGAGATCTATTGCCCCTTCGCCGGTAACCACGCCGCGACGGCCTGGCGCGGTCAGGCAAAGATTGCGCATATTGAAGGAATGACGGGTCATGCCGGTCTCGCCCTTAAACTCCAGGCGTTGCCGAGAGCCCAAACTGGCAGAGATCGCGAAGCTCCCTGCCAACTGCTCAGGGCCGCGCCCGGGAAGGAGGCGGGCCTGGATCGACAAGTGGTCGACATTTGCCGCAGGCCGCGCCGGGAAAAGCACAAGGTCCGTTTTCAGAAAAGGACGGCTGAAGCCGGCCGCGATCTTGCCTTTCAAACTGCCGGAGGGAGTTACGACTGCCAGATCACCTAGTGAGAGGAGCCTGTAGCGCCAGCCGACAGCTGTGGAGATCGAATCCACAGCCAGTGGTTTGCCGCCCAGGTGGCGGTAGGTGAGTCCTTTCACACTGAGAATCGCTATCTTTCCTGCGAAAAGCTCGGAAATACCCGAGGCCTTGGGCCAGGACAGATCGGGCGGCCTTCCGGTCGGCGGCGAATTGTCCACGATCCGCACCCCTTGCAGGGCAAACTCTTTTACGGCTACCCTCCCAGTCAGAAGAAGTAAGGGCTGCCAACGCAGATCAAGTCTGTCCATCTCCACCACTACCTGCGCCGATGATATGCGCACCACGGCGAGTCTTAGATGATCCATTAGCCTCCCCTCGACCTTGCTGGCGGTGATATTCATCAGTGAATAGCTGGAGATCTCGGCCAGGAGCCATCGCGCGCCTTCAGTAGTGCCAGCTAGCCACCCTAAGGCCACTGCCCCCATCGCTATGGGAAGAGCTGCCATGGCTGCGCACAGCAGATATTTCGTTACGCGCTTCACAGTTCGAACCCGACAGTGAAGGCTATACGAATGTGGGGATTGGAGACTCCGAGCTGACGGGCCACATAGATGTTCAAGGCTCCCACCGGCGTGTAGTAGTGGAGCCCCGGACCCGTCCCTTGCGCGAGATGGATATTCAGGTAAGAATCAAAGGCGTTGCCAGCATCGTAGAATAGAGAAATACCCCAGTTTTTGAAGAGAGCCCTCTCCATTTCAATGCTCCCGAAGAGAAGATCCTTCCCTCCCACCACCTGGCCGATTGCGTTCTGAGGACCGAGGCTCTGATAGGTATAGCTGCGCACGCTTTGGTCGCCCCCGGCAAAGAACCTGAGGTCAGGCGGGAGGTTAGTCAGAGGGCCGCTTAGCGGTGTGTACCCCGCCTTGGCCCTCATCTGGAGGGTCAGCCGCCAAGGCAGCGGCGTGATATAACCTCCTTCAGTGATGAACTGGAGCAGTTCGGTGTCAGAGCCTAAATATTGGTGAGTGCCGCGGGCCTCCAGGGCAAGCCGGTAACCCTGGCTGGGGCGTATAAGGTTGTTATAATGGTTCTCGGTATAGCGCAGGCCGGGCAATACAAGCCTCGAACTGGAGCTCTGGTCGCCGACGGTATAATCTTCCTGCTGCAGCTTTAAATATGCAGTCAACAGCCTCCCCTTGCCGAGTCCGTAATTCCTGCCCAACTCCAGGGATTCCAGACGGCTGGAGTAAGTGGTTACATCCTCATGTTGGAGGTTGAGCTGCAGCGTGGTCGAACTCCTGATATCCCCGGGGCTCGGCAGGGTATACTTGATCGCCAATCCCTGAAGCCTTTCGGCGATTTCGAGATTAGCGCTCAATTCATGGCCCAGATGGAACATATTCAGGTCGCGGAAGTTGAGAGTAAATCTTCCTCCGGTATCCGTTCCGTACCCCACTCCCGGACGGATCCTCCAGCGGGGCGCCTGTTTAACTTGCACCAGCATAGGCACCTCATCCCCTTGAGCCTCCTTTTTTTCAGGGGTGACGACTACTTCTTTAAAGCGTTCGGAGTTGGTGAAATTGAGCTGCGTTTCGCCCAGTTTGTCATACGAAAAGATGTCGCCACTTTTGTATGTCAGGTTGCGGCGCAGGAATTCGTTGGGATAGTCGGGTGCGCCTTCGATGGTTGTCCCGTCAAAATGAAACTGTTTGCCGGTCTCCAGGAGCAGGTCGATGACCGCCACTGTTTTGTCACTGTCGATGCGGATTTCATGCACGGCAAAATCCGCATCCAGGTACCCCAGTTTCTGTGCCTGTGACTTGAGGACTCCCTTGGCCTCCTCATATTTAGGTTGGATGAGTATGTCCCCCTTTTTCAGGGGGAAGTCGGCAACCAGTTTTTTGAGCGACAGCTCATTGGCGCCTGGACCGTCCAAGCCCACTTTTACTGCCGTTATACGCACCGGTTTTCTCGGGACCACGCTGATCCGCAGACGATAATTACTCTCCCCGACCGTGCCAAGGGTGACGGTAACTCTGGCATTATAATAACCGAAAGGCTCAAGTGCGGTCAGGACCTTTTCATAGGCATTTCCCGCGAATCGTTCCAGCCAAAGCTTGTCAACTTTGCCGTCGCTGACCAGGCCGGGTGGGAACACCAGCGCCTCCTGCACATTGGTCAGCACAGCCCCCTCGATCCCTTCGATCACCACCTCAACCGGTTCCGCTGACCATGCAATGGTTGCCATTATCAAAAGCAGGAATATTCCCGCTATAATCGCACAAGACCGATCCGGAATCAAAATGAGTACAAGTCGACAAGGAGGGGGCGGCGCATGTTTATATATATAATCCGTTGAGATGCCACTGACGAAGTCAGCAACATAATCGTTTGATTTAAATTTGCAATAGAGCATCAATTCTTCCTAATACGCATCCCCTTTTCAAACGGAGAGGCAAGAAGGCAAAGCATCGCCCCATCTTGGCCGCGCTCTTGTATAAAGGGATCCGTAAACGCCCCTCCGCTATAAAGAGGGCAACTGTGATACCGATCCCTGGAATGACCCCGGCCACCAGAGAAGGAATAAAAAGGTCGAGTCTAAAAGGTACTAAAATGGTCAAGTCTACGTTCAACGTGAACCATGGTTCCATGGAATTCTAGGTAGTTGTCCCTGGAATAGTCCTAAAAGCGTCTAATTTTGGTTGATACTGTCGGTTGAATCTCTCGATCTAGGTCATCAAGCCAGCAATGATGGCTCTGAGCTACTCTTTGAAGAGCTGTAAAAGAATATAGCGGAGGAGCTTCCTGATGTTGACACAGCATCCGGCGAGAATGGCGTTGATTTTGTCACTGTCATCATTCTTAAGATAGTTGCGGGCCATTCGGTGGTAATGCCTGGCATGGCCGATTATCGGTTCGATGCCGCTTCGTCTTCTGTACCACTTCCATTCGCTGGCCTTCATGATTTTCTTTTTCTTGTTGGGCAGATGGATTTCGGAGTTGTCAAGCATCGCCGGCTTTCCCTTGTACCCCATGTCGCAGGTAAGCATGTTGGAGATTGCTAAGGAGAAACCCTGCAACTTTATTTTACATATTTTACATATAGTTCTGCCGACTCATCCGAGCCGTTTTAATTATGGTCGCTTATTATCAACCATCACTGACTCCAAGTCGCAACGGGGGGAGTTCTCCAGTTTGTGGATCTTGCCTCAGAGATTAATAAATTCATGAGGCCAGCGTCGCTGATTATATATCATACAGATTTCTCAGACATTTTTAATTCTTCGGCGACTGCCTTGGGACTCTTGATCTCCGCAATCTGCCGAAGCTTTTCAACCAAGCGAACTTTTCTGGATCTGCAACTGGCCAGCTTAGGAGTGATCATCGATATGGAGGAGGGGGCAGACCACCCAGCAATTTTCCGATTTTGAAAGCCCACTGGCGACTTTTTTGGTAAAGGTGCGTGGGGAATCGGCACCGGACTCATTCTCTAGGCAATGTTACAGCTCAGAGTGTTACATTGACGCAGCATTTATTCACTACCCGACTTATACACCCCTGCAGTTTACAGGCTAATAAGGAGCCAGCCAGATATTGAAGAGTTTACAGGGGAGGACCCTTCCTCTTTTCTGTGATTGAATCCGGGCATCCTGTTTAGCTGTTATGTCATGAAGTTGAGTTCGTCATCAGGCGATATGTCCATGCTGTCCGGCCTTTGGATAAGATCGTCCAGGACTATTGAGTCAAGGGTGCCGCAATCGGCCGATAACACATTATTGCGTTTCTCTCCAAAGTGGTGAGATAAAGGTTATTGTCCATTAGCATGCCGTCAACCGCCTCGGTATCTCCCAGCCGTTCCGCATGACCGACCAGTTCAGCTTCCATGAGGCTGGGGTCCTTGAGGTATAAAGTCGCGAAGCGGATGAAGGTCCAGGCGTTAAGAGCATGGCAAAAGAGGTTCTCCCAGCTGGAGCCTATTGCGTTTCCGTCGACGTGTATCTGATGCACCTTGCCGTTTACTTCTCGCCACTCCTTGCTGCCAAAAAACAGGAACATAACCCGGCTTAGACTTGGTGGAATGATCGTCGACAAAAACCCCAAGGCTTTTGCCGCTTGCCAGTTCAACAACCAGGTCCGGCCGAATCTCGGATCTGAGAAGTAGGCAACATCTCCAGCGGGGTCGGTGCGCGCGTTTTTATGTAACTGTTGAGGTGAGCAGCGGGGTCAGCAAATTGGTAGACCTGCTTCACCCCCAGTTTCACCAGAAAACCTTCGGCAAAACCGGGAAAATATACATGCAAAAAAATCGACCTAAACTTTTCTCACAGTCAACATTTCATATCTTCTCATAAAACTATAGCTCAAAATAGGTCGGACTCAATGGATAGCGCAAAAATGCTGTTTAGGGGCAAACGGGGATCACCATTATCGTTTTACCCATGATCCAGCAGAGCAGAGGACTCTTCGGGGAAGGGCCAATCTAGCAGGTAATCCTTGCTGAAACTACTCGCATCTCTCCGCTTGCGGGCAACAGGGGGCATGAAAAAACATAAAGCCAATCGTAAAACAGGGATTAAGTAATTGATCAACATTCGGCATTTTGATGCTGTCATGCTTGCTTGCCAGCATCGCTATCCGCTTACTAATCCTGGAAGTGAGTTGAAACGCCGCGGCAAATGGAGGCTTGCCATGGGTCGAAGGTGGAAATGGGAAGGGAGCTTTACCAATTCCTGGCAGCTTTTCCCCGGTAACAACCCTACATCCTGGTTCTACCGCCCATCTGTCGCTATCGGCGAATTCAACGGCCTGTCAGGCTCGATCTTGCTCTTGCCAGCGTTGGGAATTACGGAATTGTGAATATATTTGTACTCATACAGGATCCGGCCAACTCTGGGGCTTCCCCCCCCCCCAGCGAGCTTTATGGCCGGAATGAAACCAGTTTCTATAGCGGTCAGACCATGATCGAGATCGACGGGAGTTTCGGCGGGGGAAGCGGACAGATCCTGCGGACGGCGCTTTCCCTCTGCTGCCTCCTGGAAAAGCCTTTCAGAATCTACAATATCCGGCAGGGTCGAGCCAAGCCGGGGCTGATGCCTCAACACCTCATGTCGGTGAGGGTGGCCCACTCCCTCGCCCAGGCGAAGGTGAGCGGTGCCGCGAATGGCTCCGCCGAGCTTTCCTTTTACCCACATCGTGCCGAAGGGGGGAGTTCAACATTGGCATCGGCTCTGACGGCTTCATCTCCATGTTCCTCCGGGCCATCGTCCCTCCCCTCCTCTTCTGCAGTGGAAAGAGCAGGATAGCTCTCCCCTGGGGCACCCTTATCCCCTTCAGCCCGTCTTTCCATTACCAGGCGGAAATCTTTGCCCCCTTTCATCGGAAGCTGAGGTTCTAGGTACACCTTGACAAAGATGCCTACGGGTTTTATCCCAAGGGGGGAGGACGAGTCCGGGCCGAAATATGGCCGGCCGGGAGGAGGATGCTGTCTAATGCCATGGAGCGAGGAAAGTAGGTAGGGCCCGTGGTCGCTCAGTATAGGGGGATCTCCCCTTCTCCATTGCCGAGCGGCAGAAAAATGCCATTATGGAAGCGATCCATGCCAGGATCGCCTCTCTGCATATCCGTCTCCGTATCGACCTGTGTAATGTCTCCAGACCTAGGGTCTTTCTCAGGCGGAGTCAGGAACAGCCTCGCCGGCTTAACCTCCCACGGCGTGCAAGAGAAGCAGGCAGAGGCCGTAGGGGAGTAAGCGGTGAGGGAGTTCCTCTCCTATCATGGGACGGAGGCGGCGCTCGATCCCCACCTCGCCGACTAGATTGTCCTCAACATATCTCTCTGCAGAGAAAAAACCCTGTCTACCACCTCCTGCATCACCCGTCATCTACTGACCAATTCCCGGGTGAGCGGGATCTTTCACGAGCTTAGTTACACTATCGACGGGGAGATTGGGGGGACGGGTCCGGTCCGGATCAGTGAGCCTAAAAATAATAACCGACGAGGATGCAAAGGAAAACTGATAAACGAGGTTTCCCGAATGATTGTCGTCGACACTTATAAGGAGAAATCCTTTGCCGAGCACCGGGAGTAATTAATTTAGCAGAAGGGGACGGGGATGGTTGGGTTATACCTAGAGTCTCCGATCTACTCGATACGTTTGAAACCTTTAGGGTAGCGCTCGCTGGCCAGTTCGGCGTATTTATCCTTGTAGTAGAGCCAATCGCGCTTCTGCTCATTTGTTACCCGGCCGATCACCCTGGCCGGCACTCCCACGGCAACGGTGCCGTCGGGGACGAATCCCCGCACCACCGCTCCTTCACCGATTATGGCCCAGTTACCTACCACGGCATAATCGGTGATAATGGCACCCACTCCGATCACAGCGTTGTCCTTCACCGTGCAGTTATGCAGGATGCAACCGTGCCCCAGCTGCACATTGTCTCCCACCACGGTCCGGTCGCCGTCGCGGGCATGTATGACCACGTTCTCCTGCACCGAGGTGCGGCTGCCTATGACGATGGTTCCGTAATCGCCGCGGATACGAACACCGACGCCAATGAAGCACTTCTCGCCGATTGTAACGTCTCCAATCACGTCCGCTGTTTCGGGAACGAAGGAGCCTATGCCTATGGAGGGGCGTTTGCCCTCGAATTCATAGAGTGCCATAACGCGTCCTTCTCTTGTGCATGCGATTTCATCCGGCTACAGTTAGTGTACCCTCTTCGCGGGAAATGTCCAATGGGGAAAGGTACATAGGGGGTAGGCATGCTTAGGAGCTGTTACTAAATAAACTTTCATTTTAACCTCCATAGTGTAAGTTCTTGTAGATGGAAATAAATGCTTTTCTTAAAGAGTCGTATGTGGCTATTGCCCCTAATCTTAACGAAAAGCAGAGGCGTTTGCTGGCAGCGGCAGAGGCCAAGGTCTTGGGCTATGGCGATGTTACCATTGTTGCGGAATTAACCAATCTGAGCCGTCCGACAATAACCGAGGCTTTTAAAGAGCTATCCTAAATTACCGCAATCAATAAGAATGAGCGCATTCACCGTCCTGAAGTTGGTCGCAAAAAACGCAAGACAATGGTTCAGAACTAGTGGCATGATTGGATCGTCTCGTGGAACCGGAGACGCGGGGTGACCCGATTTCACCCTCGCGGGAAATGTAAAAGTACCCGAAACTGTCTCGTGGCTTAACGGCGGCGGGTCACCCCATAAGTCACAAAATCGTTGCTAAATTATTGAAAGGACAAGGTTACAGCCTCCAGGCAAATCGGGAGACACTGAAGGAGGTGACCATCCGGAACGGGACGAACAGTTTCAGTACATGAAATAACCAATCCAGCACTTTTTATGAACCGAGGCCTTCCGGCTTTTTCCGTAGACACAAAAAAAGGAACTGCTATGTCAATATAAAAATGGTTTCTTACAACTTCAGTCTTTACAAATAATGAGCAAACTTGTCATGCAAGAGCGGGTACAATTGTTTGTTCAGTGAGGCGGTAACATGCCGCGACAACACTTCGTCCAAGCCTGGTCAGGTAGTAACGGTATGTACCCATGATTTTCTTGATGATGCCGAGTTTCCGTAAACGCCACAGCTGCCGCGTGATACTGGCTACTGACACTTTGGGCAGAAATGGCTTGAGATCGGCACGGCGCATTCCTTTGAGATTAAACTCTGGTCGTTGCAGGGAACGCATCAATGCTTGTTCTGTCTTATCGAAGAAAT
>Ga0326727_10008514_pt1 | contig 25964 bp, 22 predicted proteins | sample MB2enrmetagenome_FD_207643 | JGI IMG/M metagenome (GOLD analysis project Ga0326727, IMG submission 207643) | Lab enriched peat soil microbial communities from McLean, Ithaca, NY, United States - MB29MY | ecosystem: Environmental > Terrestrial > Soil > Wetlands > Peat | place: USA: New York...
CGCTTCTCTGAAACCGACCGCCACCTTCGAACCCGCCGACCAGACCCCGCCTCATCTGCCTGTCCCATGCAGCGATCTTCAAACCACACACTCGCCCAACACCAGAGGGACTCGGCGTACGCTTACCTTTTGGAAACCAGAGTTGAATCAGGGCGCAGGAAGAACCTGAAGGCAATTTCAGAGACGATCGGCGCAGAATTTTCTTATTCAAACGAGATGAAGCAAGTCGTTTGGGCCAAATGCTCTGGGCCATTCCCCGGAAGGCGAGAGCCTAGCTAAGAGGCGCTCAGTGCTGAACACGATCAATTCCGCTACGGACACCACTTCTTAGAGCCTGTTATTAACTCTCTTCCTTTGGAATCATTGGTCTTTTGAAGAGTATCAGGGTGGCTGTTGCTTTTGACAACCTGACTTGGCCCTCAGAAGCTTCCAACTGCATTCTGCCTCGCCTCTAATGACGGCCAATTCCAAACAACGAGAAGATACCTTCCCTCTCCCACCACATCCACTGGAGTATAAGCGCAATTTGTCTCAACCTCACGAATGATCCATCGAACACCTGCAGTTGTGCTCCGATATCGCAAGCGCAAGGATTCGATGAGGTTAACGCCCTTTTGATTGTCGCCTTGTTCGAAGACTGACCGAGCAGCAACAAATCCTTGCTTCACTGCGCGCTGATTTTGAACTAAGTACCCCCAACTCGGCCTAGCGCGCATAAAGACTCGAAGATCTTCGTCGCGCATTGTTGATGCATTCGGCATGTTTCTTAGGATTGCAATGCCCGTTTCCAATTGCGAAAGCAGCGGATGGCGATCAAGGAGGGCAACGACCATCCGAATCGAAATGCTTCGTCTTCTCGCAATCTCCCTGATGTGCTCAAACGTCAGTTTGTTATTTGACTCTTGGGTTTCGATCGATTGACAGGTTTTCTCGGTGAGAAGTCCATTTATATACTCATAATCCCATTTAGCACGTTCTTCCCAGGAACAAAGGAGGTCAGCAGCAAATCGCCAGCAAAAACGCTCGACTTCTTCACTTCTGAGCCTATGATCATGCCTCACCGAGGAGGCTCGTTCAAGTAACGTTGCGTAGAATAGGTGACCTACTTCATGGGCTTCAACTGACCACCTGCGTTGATAATTCGCTCTTCCTACAGCGATCTGAATTCCCGGCCCCTCGTTCTGATCATCAGATTGGCGAATCCGAGCCCAGCCTTGACTTGGCAGTACAATGCCATGAGGATTGTTAGTCATTAGACGTTCAATGGCAAAATGGCTTCGAATCTTCTTCAGCAAGGCTGCGCCCTTGAGGTCATCGCAACGAAGGAAACGCCTTAATAATCCTGCCAACTTGTCTGAACTGGGAACGCTGGAGTGCGGTATCTGTATGTCGAGAAAGGAGAACCACTCATTCCATCCGGCGAATCGCCGAAGTGCGGACATTAGCGGACGCTCCAGCGATTCAGCCACTCGATACCTGCTCCCGGAACAACGTCAAGAGCTTCTGTGGATTGTTGTTGAACGCTGCGTATACGGCGTCCTCATTGCTCCAGTCAAACTCGCTAGTACCGGCAAACAAGTCTGCACCAGCGAAAGCTGGGTCAATGAATTCAATCGCACTTTGCAACCGTTTGTCTCTCTTGGCACACTGATGCGGATTGTGGTCGTCTTCTCTTAGTTGAGGCAAGAACCAAAGAAAGTACCGTTCGAGATCACTTTTCTCTCTAACCGTGTCACTCGCTAACCGCATCGCTTCTGGCAAATACGGAGGGTTTTTCCCGAGCTCAGACGGACCCACAAACCTAGGAATGTCGAGTTCTCCCACAGAGCTCCAATCAGACGTGCTAATCGCGTCCCAAGTATTCGTGAGCAGTTCGAAATGGTAAACTGCTTTCTCAGCTCTCTTGCAGACCCAGGATCGTGAGGCTCTGTCAATTCCCTGCGGAGGATACATGGGGCTAATGAGGGGTATGCCTTTGCTTTGAAGAATTTCGATGTTTTCTAGGAGCTGCTGCGAGGCTTCCAATCTCCAAAACCACTCTGGCTGCCAAGTCACTCCCCAGATCTTGATGTGCTTTGGCACACCGCGATAGAGAAGGCGACCTCGGAGCTTTGGCAACATCGGCCCCTGAATGAGAATTGCGGTCTCGATATCAGGAAAAGCAATCTTCGATAACTCCCAAATTAACGCATCCGCGATCAATCGCTCTGATACCCCCGCTCTCTTTCCAGCGCTGTCGTCAGAAACCGGAAATACCAGGCCCAAGTTTCCGGAAACATCTGATTGAGTACGGGAGTTCTTTCGACCGGGCAACCGGGCACGGTAGGTCGTTACGTTGACCTTGTCAATGGTTGAATCGAACTGACCAATGTTTACTACGAGGTCGAAGTCATTGAAATCGATCGGAGCGAGTACCCAATCATAGGCAATCGCTACCACTCTCTGTGGTCCCCTTTCCGACAGTCCGCGCGTTTGGCTCTGTAGCATTGTCTCACCGGGGATTAAATTTTAGCCTTGATCGCCTCCTGGGTCAACCTCTCTCGTCGGGATTGACTGCTGGCTGCACATATTCCTGAAGCGGTCCAGCGCATGGTGAACGAGGGGGTCGTCGGATTCAACTGAGACCGCCATGACCTTTGCCCACCGATTTCTGTCTCTTTCCGCAAAGATCGACTCGGAAAGAGGAACCCATCGGTTTGTAGGCATTCCCCATCGGTCCGGATCCTTATGCGCGACGGCGAGACATTCACCGATTACTTGGCTCGGACCGAAGCGGAATCGCCTTCTGTCGGGATAGGAGAGCATCCGTGGCTCCACAACTACATCTAAGAGGGCACGGAAAGGATAAAGAGTTTCGATCTCCCTAATTATTTCTTTGGACTTCATTAGAGTCGAGCTCGGAACATAGACGACCTCAGAGCAGGTTAGTCCCGTCTCCTTCGTCAGATGTTGCATCAAGGTCAATTCGCTGGAAGACTGAGGACGCCACTGCTCAAACGCGCTTTGAAAGATGAGCAAACAATGCTTAGCCCACTCGCGGAGTCTGGGATGAGAAGGAAGTCCAAGGGAAGCTGACGGACCAGCTAATTCTTCACAGATCTCCATCAAGAGTTCAGGCTCCCCCTTCATCCGATCCAACTTGTTATTTGGATGGGTAGTCTTTCTTAAGCGTCCCCAGAGTAGCTTCCGTGCTGTCCTTCCCTTCAACGACGAAGTGTCTCCCAAAACCGACCTCATGCTCGATGTGTAGGTCTGGTAATCTGGCCGATTCGTTATCTCATGTGGAACTGTTTGGAGTAACCAATGCAAGACGATTCCGCCTGCGAGTCTCTCAAGTGCACGAAAGCCAAGCTGATGATATTGATTCTTATATAGCCACCTCCGTTCCTCAAGAAACTCTCTTGCATGTTCACCCGCCGTTCCCTCCAAGGCTAGCAACCCGCTAGGGAGTAGCCGCGTGTTCGAGAACAGTAAATCCAGCCAGCGATAACTGTTTCGATTGTTGTCTATTGGGACGTGAATACCTTGGCGAAGGTATTCGCAGTCGCGCAGCACATAGTCGAGCTTATCCGCATCCAGCGGGGAATTGACAATAGCGTCGATCCAGTTCAGTCCAGATCTACCCTGAATGGCTGACTCCACCCACACGCGGAATTCACCTGGAGGGGCTTTGAGCGCCTTCGCTGTTTCATCAGAAAGAGAAAATACTTCATCTCGGAAATCCTCAAAGCAATCGCCCAGAACTGAGGCATCGTGGTGGAATTCAGAACTCCACTCTTGAATGCTCCAGTGGACTTCTGCCAGTATGTCCTCAGCCAGGTGTGTGAACGGGATGTGCCCGATGTCGTGATGCACTGCGCTGAACATCACGACCGTTGCAAAACGCTCCACGTCCCCTTTCGACAAATTGATATTGCCTCTTTCCACCAATTTGCGGAACCAAAGAAGAGCCAGATGGGCAGCACCAAAGCTATGCCTACGTCTGTTGTGATTTGCTTCCTTCTCAAGGGCACTGTCCGATTGATCCGCAGCGAGAGCGATTCTTGTCTTGATTCCCAACTGCCGTAGAAGAGCACAGTCCTGAAGATATCCCGGCGACTGAACCATCGCAGCGTCTTCGAGCAGCTCGTAGGAAGCGGGACAGCATTCTCTTTCCTTTGCGAATGTCTCCCATTTCCCCTCATCAAGCATGGCCTCTCCTCCATACCTCTGCATCTCCACTCCGGGGAATCCTTCATAAGCAGGCGCTTTCTTTGCAAACTCCTCGGCCGACAAGCAAACTGGTATTGGAGAGACTCCGAATAAGGCCAATTCCTGAAATAGTGGCGGCTTCGGATCCTTATCCACGTTGATCCAGCAGGAGGAATAACTGTTAAGCTCAATGGCACTCTCGTCTTCGGAGATCTGAGAACGCCACGAACGCTCATTGTCAAGGTCGGCACATATGGAAGCGAGGAAACGAACAAGTGCTTGGTCCCAAAGCCCGCTAAATCCAATGGATACGATGCAGCCGATTCGAGGGGCAATGAACTTCAGTAATTCTGTCATCGAAGCCAAAGCTGATCGTTCCTTTTCTTCGTACCCGGCAAAGAAGATCTGCAGTTGTCGTTGGGATCGACAATCGGGACACGGCGCTCCATCGAAATCGCCTCCTTTGAATTGTTCCCATAGTCTGAAAATAGGCGCACGAATTCCTGATTGCGGGCATTGCCTGTTTGTGCAAACAGCATGGAAAACATCTCCCCATATCTTTATGACAGGAACAAGCCTCAATTTAGGCCCGGAGCCGAGACTTTCACCTAGGAAATAACCAGAGATTTCATTGGGCTCACTGAGAACGACGGAGCTTCCCTTTTCCGTCGACCGGTCCAGCAGTTCTTGTAGAGCTCGATGTGTCAAACCATCAAAATTCACACTGATGAGATCAGCTCCGCCTTCTAACGCCCACTTAGCGACCAGCGCGTGCACACGGGTTGGAGATGTCCTTTTCGCGACATCCGAAATGAATTGATTCGAGAAATCGAGCCATGCTTTATGAAGGAGATCCGATAGGTTGCTATTGTGAGCCGTCTCATAAGCTCGCTGCATCATTCCAAGTGCCATTGCCGCTATTGAGCGAGGTGCGCCGCCTCGAGCGAGAGATTCGAGCCAATCTCTTAGCTCGTCTAAGCGTTCACTTGGCGGAAGACTTGAGGCGTCCTTTGCAACTGTCTCAAGAGAGACGACAGTGTTTCCAAGTTGACCCTTTCGGATTTCGTCGACCCTCGTGAGCAACTGCGAGAAGATCATCGGCATACTGGGTATATCAGCCGCAGCCGATGCGCCTGCGCCCAGAACAACTAAGACGCGGCGGCCCTGGCGCCAAGTTCGCATTAAGAGATCACGCGCCTGTCTGATCGGATCTTCAAGGGCCTTAGGGCCCGGTCGACTTTTTGTCATTTTTTGTTCCTCATTAGGGACACTGGTGGCTCCACCATAGTGCATTAAGAAGGAATTTCCTTTACACAGAACAATCCCCGGATGAGCCTTCTCACCAGATGGACTGGATTACGATGCAAAACTATACCAGATGCAGTCCATTTCCCAGTAATGGGTCGAATACGATTCGCGACAAATAGTGGAATTCCGTGTGGCGCGACGAGCTAACCCGAAAGCAGCAAGAGCGATCTGCATTGTGCTAGCGGCTTGTCCAAAGATTGCGAAGAATCACCTGCTCATTTCCAGATCGCGCCTATGTCCACTTTTCTGCCCCAGCATCGACGGTTCAATAACCTGCGATGGCGACTGCTCAGGGCCACGCTTTGGCAGCGGATGAGACGGCGTCTGTTCTCTCGCCAGTTCAGTTGCCGATGGCCGCGCCGTGGAGATGCCGAGCAATTCGCGCAGCCGCTCGCGGTCGCTGGTCACGACGACGATTTCCTGACGGCCGCGCGAGGCCCCAACGTAGAACAACTCCTGCTTCATCGCGTCGGCAGAAAGAATCACCGCATCCACAGTCTTTCCCTGGCTGCGGTGCGCGGTGACCGCATAACCGTGATCAAACTCCTGAAAATTGGCAGGCAGCGTCCGGCCATCCTCAAGATGAATCCGACCGCTGTCAATTTTGCGCACTTTGACCAGTTCGCCATTGGTGGCACGGAAGCTCGCGTCGCGGCGATTGCCCGTCAGGAGCAACCTGTCGCCGGGAGCCACTTCGATCTGTTGGCGTTCATGCACCGAAAAAGAGCGCGCCTGTGTAGGACTCACCGTGCGCTCGATGCCATGCTGGTCTTTTGCTACGATGCCCCAATTGTCTGTTCGCTCGACCGTGAGCGCTTCATACTTTTCGATCCCATGCGAAGAGCGATGGAAAAGCAGAACTTGTCCGGACTTGTAGTTCACCAGGTCCTTCTTTTGTGCCTCGGTCCATTGCAGCGGCACATAACGCTTGGAGACAATACCGCGATCCAGTTCGCCACGCTGCTTCAAATCCTCACGGATTGCATCGGTGATCTTGCCGATCTCCTCATGCGTGCCGGCGACAACGAGAACCGAGCGGTTTGAATCCGATTTGAGTGCCCGATAGGCGGATGCCACCGCTTGCGCACACTCCAGGTAGGGAACCTCACGAACGGCGCCAAGCTGTTCCAGCTTTTCAAGCCCCTGCTCCGGCGAATGCCGTAGCGCTTGTATGGCATCCCGATATTCAGCCCGCGTCTGCCGTTGCACGGCCGTCAGCGAGACGCTCTTCATTTTCGATTCCTGTTCCAAAATACGAAGTGCATCCGATGCCTCGACACTTTGAAGTTGCCGCGTGTCCCCGGAAAAGAGAATCCGTGCCTCTTCGCGCTCAGCCAGCTTGAGAAGCCCCTCCATCTGACGCCCTGAGACCATGCCCGCTTCATCCACAACCAGCACCCTGCCGTGCAGCGCGGTCTGCGCCTTTGGGTCCTCAAGCAATCGCGAGATCGTCATCGCATCGCGAAAGCCAACCTTCTGCAATTCCTCAACTGCGCCGCGCGTTGGCGCAACTGCCAGAACTTCACGACCGGCCTCGTGCAAACCGCGGGCGATCTCCGTGAGCGTAGCGGTTTTACCGGTTCCAGCGGCTCCACGCAGATTGATGGCAAAATCTTGCGAGTCCAGGATCTGATGTACGGCCCCCCGTTGCTCCTCTCGTAGCCGTTCTGAGGGGCTGAATTTACGTTCCCCGCCCAGGCGTTCATGGCGCCCAATGCCACGGTCCACCGTCGCAATCATGCGCTGTTCGCGTTCAAGGCTTTCGCGCGTGGCCAGATTGTTCCCGGCCCGGATAAGAGCGCCCTGCGACTGTTCCAGTTCCAGAGCACCGCGCAGTTGACGGCGATCAATCTTGCCGCGCCCGTGCCGCAGGGCATCCGTCATCAACTCGTGGTCACGCACGACAGAACTGCGTTCAAAGAGATGCTCCTTCGCGTGTTGAAGCGATTCTGCCTCCCGAAGAGGTTCGAGCGGATTGTGCCGGGTGTGCTTTAAGGACTTCTTATGGAGATTCTTCAGCGCGCGGCCCTCTTTGGGAAGCAATCTGGCCTGCTGTTGTTTCCGCAATCTCTCCGTAGAGATTTCAGCGAGCTTGTCGGCGCGAGATTCACGGACCAGTACTGCGACTTCGTTATTGGTTGGCTTGCGGCCATGCTCCACTCTGAATCGTTCGATGGCGGCGTCCCGCTGCGCGCTCCGCACGCTGTACTTTTCCAGCAATTCATCCGTGACGCCGTGAATCTCGAATCCGTGATCTCTGCCTTTGGAATCGCGGCGCGGCTCAATCTCATATCCCAGGCCATATACTTCGCGCGCCAGAGCGTTCCGGTAAACCTCGGTCAGATACGCCCGGCGCTCATACAGTCCTGACGCTTGCAATGCTTTCCAGCGCCCTTCCACCCCGTCATAGGTCAAATTGGCAGTAACGGCATGAGTGTGCAGTTGCGGATCGAGTTCGCGACTGGTGTCGTGCCGGTATGCGGCCACAATCCAGTTTGCCGTCGCGCGATCCTCGTTCGCGCCATTCAGCCGGACGCGTGCGGCAGCATAGTTTTCTGCCTCAGTGAGCGCCTCCCGGACGGCTCTGTCGTGAGCCGCTATCAACCGCTCATCTCCACCGACGAGCGCCTGAATTGAGACCGACTTCGGCGCAGAGAAGGTCAGATCGTAAAGAGACCTTCCTTTGCTCTGTTCGCTTCCATTTGCATCAATGCGGTCGGCACTGTGACGAGGCCGGAGAAATTCTCCCGTCCCTGGATGCAACCCCTCACGAACTGCTTCAAATTGCTCGCGCGTTACCTCTCCACACAGGCCCAGCAACTCCGCTCCTTGGCCATGCCATTCACCTTGAACGCGACGATGTTCATCGTAATAGTCGCTGTGTTCCAGATGCCGTTGGGCATATCCGGCGCCACCCGTCATGGCACGTAGAGTCAACACAACCCGACGCTACCCCTGTTCGAAATCCGGATGCAACGGCTTGCGTCACGATACCCTGCAGATGGAACACGCAGACACAGGAACCTGGAGAGCGCATTGTGCAATTCCTCATGGCATTCGGGCTAAGCTTGGAGGAGCGGTAAAAGCCAATCCAATATGGCGACCTCACTGCATTGCAGTCAAAGCCGCCTGATTCTGCAAGCATCATTTGGAGGAAACGCCCCAAAAATCATTCTCGCTGCGCTCGGTTTGAGGGAAGACACCATCCCTAAGCCTGTCGGCTTAGCGATGGTGATGGAATCTACTGACATCGAACGGAATTCGGACAACATCGGACAGTGTTCGAAGATGATCGAAGACTGTTCGCACTGCGTTCGAGAATCAATGTGGCCAATTAAAAGGGATTGCGATTGCCTCATCCCACGAACCCGGTGATGTTTTCCATGCAGCAGCGCACGCGCCTGAGTATTGGTCTCGGGCACGAATGCTGCACGAAAGTACCAATGCCATCTCGCCTGGTTGATGCGCAGCAGAGATTAAGCGAGAGTCGTTTGCGTTTGATTCTTCAGCTTATGGACGAAGGCAAAATAGGCCACCATCACGCGAAATGCCCTGGACCGATTCACCCCGCCAAGCACCTCTCCGCCAACTCTTTCCAACTCATCAGCGATCTCGAAGGTCAAAGGAAAAACGAATGCGGTGTCAATACTCTGGAATGGAATGTTCAGCCATTGGTTGTTGTAGAACGCTACAAGTTGCGTCTGAGCGACCTTGCTCTTGAAACTCATGATGATGTGTTCAGCAAGGGCGTTCTTTTTGCGGATTTTCAGCACGGCAAAGAGTTGGTTGAAATAGCTCTTGGTGAATCTGGAATCGACGGTAATCCGGAGTTGAGTGCGCTTATCTGCGGGAGCAACGACTCTGCGCTTCGGTCGAGTTTTGGCCTTCTTCGGAGCGGGCATGCGCCTTCCTCGTCGTGATTCATCTTACAGCATACTTGTATTATATTGGAAAACCAATACTAACCAACAGTAACCAAAAGAGTTCGCCTCAAGGGAGCCCGTCCGGGTAGCAGTGGATTCATTGCATGCAAGGACGAGATCGACAAGCCGAAAAAATCACAACAAGCTTAACCGTGGGGGGAGGGAGAAAAAGAAACGGCCGGAGGCCGCGTCGCGCGTTCCGGAATTACTCAGCCGAGGCGCCCTCGGCTTCTTCATCGAGCAGTTCTCCCCGGACCACAGACAGCCAGTCTTCGAATTTCGCCAAGGTGACCTTGTTCTTGGCGAGGTTGCACCCGAGGTGCGTGATGCGGGTGTTCTCCTTGCTATACGCCGTATCCTGGCTGTCGGTACGGTCCGGAGAGGCTTGCAAAAGGTAGTTCTGGGTACCCGGCACCAGTGGACCCTGGCACAGAAAGCAGCAGCCCTTCTGCTCCTGCCATTTCGTGCCGAGCATGATGTGGATGTCCGGCTCGGTCATCAATCTGATCGGGTTCACAGAGGTTCGTTCTGTGCCGCTGGCGGCGACGCGGCCCAGAATGCCTGCTGCCATCCTGCCGATCTCGCGGCGAATCTCGGGGCTGAGGTTCAGGAATGATCTCGTCTGCACGAACTTGCCGGCATTCTTGGGGCGCACAAAATCCACTACACTGACTTCTAGCGCGAACACGGCGTCCCGCTCCTGGCCGCCGAGTTCCACCACTTTGCCGCGGTTTGCGAATTGACCGAGTTGCCGGTATGCGACGGGAACCACGTCATGTGCCAACGGAAATCCGGTGAATTCCCAGATGTCCAACGCTGGCATGGACCACAGCCATCGGCCTCGGAACTCCTTTTGCGCCTTTTCCCAACTGTCCGCTGGAATGCAGTCCCGGGTCTCGAGAATCTGCTTAGGCTCGATGTTGACCGCTGACAGGAGGCGTTGACGATGCTCAGGCCGTTCTGTTGTGGCGGGGTTGCTAGTCCCGATGTAGACAATTACGTCACGGCCAGGCCGGAACTCCTGCCGTAGATAATCACCAACCGTCCGTTTGGAAAAGGAGACGGCCGGCCAGTAGTCGGAGGCGGGCCCCCATTCCGATTTCACCCAGATTCTTCCATCCTTGCTGACTGCATCGCTTAGCAGCATGGTCCCCTTTCATGGCACCGCAGGAGTAACCAGATCGTGCTCAATTTATGCCGAAGTCTGAAGCGCGCGATGCAGCACCGAATCCAGCAGGCGCGCGGCCTCGGTGTGCGTGGTAAAGAGATGCGACTCCAACTGGTCGCACAAGGCCATCAGCTCATCTACCTTGGCGACGATGCGGTGTTGTTCGGCGAGGGGAGGTTGTGGAATTTGGTAAGCCTTAACTGTTGCGACGTTAATTCGGGGCGCTGCGCCTCCCGTTGTCTTCTCTTTCGCAATTCTCGTTATGAAGGGGGAATTCAAGACCATCTCAAGGAATGCCGGATCAGTTGATCGCGAGGGCCGGATTAGCATCATTCGCTGCCCCAAGCAGAGCTGAACGTTTGGAGGCACACGGCAAGCCACACCTAAAATGCCACCTTCCCGACTGTATAAAATGTCATTCTCCTGGGGTTCGAGTCTTTGAATCCTCTCCAAATACGTCGACTCACTCACAAAGCGAGCATCGGAAATATCAAGTTGGCCGGGCCGAAACTGATTGGTCCGTACGCAGATCTTGCCCTCGGCCGTCCACCTCGGAGTCGAGTGGGGGCAGTCCACAATTGAAGATGCTACTGCCGTCAAAGGCTCAACGTGCCAACTAGCTGGAAGCCTAATTTCTGAGCCTGGAGTATTTCCATCGCGCGAATGTAGTATCCCAATGAAGTTCTCTCCATGTTGTGTGAGCATTCCACGGACGGCGAGGTTGAGGATGGTTTGACGGAGTTGCTTGATCTGGTCGGGGCGGGCGGTGAGGCGCGGGAGATGGCCGATGAAAAACTCAGCTTGGCTGCGCAGGGTTTCGGCACCCGCTCCGTTGTTCAGATGATGATGGGTTGAAGCTGTAAGCTGGTCGCGGTGGTTCTCCCGCTCGCGCTGCGCACCCTCCAGCCGGTCACACAGCGCCATCAACTCATCGACTTTGGCAACGATCCGGTGCTGTTCAACAAGCGGCGGGACACAAAGGTCTAACTGGCATGCATCATTGCGGCTCAGACCAGGCTTCACTCCCTTACCCAACGTGTCCAAATCCAGCGTATGTAAGGCAAAGTACAGATAGCGAATATTGAAAAACTCTGGAGGTTCAACGAAATAGGCAACGTCTGTGGTCCAGGATGGCCCTTCACAGAGGTTCAATGCTCCAGCTGATCCTTTCCGACCAATAATGACCGTGGACTTTTCTGAGAGCGCCTGCGAACAGTATCCGACGACCCCGTTTGAACCGAAGACAGGAACAAGGCCGCTGTCTTTACGCTCGGAAGCTGGCAAGCCTTTGCCATATTGAAGGTCAAGGAAATCCCCTACGGTACCGGCAAACCAACCTCTTGGCACCCCCTCTTGCTTCTGCAAATTGCTGCTGATGCGAAACCCTAACGAATCGTTGGAAGAATGATCCACTGATGATTGTTCAACCAGTTTCCCCCTTACAGCCAAATCAAGGATGAAGCGCCGCAGGCGCAGCACAGCACCCGGCGCATCGCTGATCCGGTCGAAATGGGCGAGGAGCAATTCGGCGTTCATCGGAGCAGCGCCTCGGCTAGGATGGTCTTGAGCTGGTCGCGAAGCGCGGCGGCTTGACTCTCGGCCTCATCGAGCTTCTTGAGCAGTTCCGCCGGGTCGTCGTGCTCATCGGCGACGGTGTTGGGGTTCTTGAAATCGAGGTTATAGCCGCGCGCCTTCACCTCATCGGCCGTCACCTTCCAAGCGACTTCATTCTCGACGCGCCCTTTGCGCCGGGCTCCGCCCCACCAGGCGACACACGGAATCAGGTGCTCCACGCGGATGGGTTTAGTCATGGAGTAGGCCTTCTGGCCCTCGGGCACGCGATGTTCGTAGAACCAAATTTCCTGCGTTGGCGAACCCTTCTCAAAGAAGAGCAGGTTGGTGCCGATGCTGGCGTAGGGCCGGAAGACGCTGTTGGGCAGCCGCACGATGGTGTGCAGGTTACACTCCTCCATCAGGTGCTCTTTGAGGCGCGTCTTGACGCCCTCGCCAAAGAGCGAGCCGTCGGGCAGCACAACGGCTGCGCGTCCATTGGCTTTGAGGATGCGAACGATGAGCGCGAGAAAGAGGTCGGCGGTTTCGCGGGTTTGGAAGTGTTTGGGGAAGTTGCTCTCGATGCCGTCTTCCTCCTTGCCGCCAAAGGGCGGATTGGTGAGCACGACATCGACGCGGTCAGATTGCGTGTAGCTGATGTAGGGCCGGGCGAGGGTATTGTCGCGGCGGACGAAGCTGGGGTCCTCAATGCCGTGGAGCAGCATGTTGGTGACGCAGAGCATGTGGGGAAGCTGCTTCTTTTCTACTCCCTGAAGGGCCTGCTGCATGGCCAGCTCGTCTTCGACGCGCTTGACGTAGTGCTCACGCATGTGGCGGATGGCGCAGGTAAGAAACCCTCCTGTCCCGCAGGCGGGGTCGAGCAAACTTTGGCCGGGATGGGGATCGACACGGTCGACCATGAAGGCCGTGACTGCGCGCGGCGTATAGTACTCGCCCGCGTTGCCGGCGCTCTGCAGGTCGTTCAGGATCTGCTCGTAGATGTCGCCGAAGTGCTGGCGTTCGGCCAGGTTGTTGAAATCGACCTCGTTAATCTTGTTCACGACCTGGCGCAGGAGCTGGCCGGACTTCATATAGTTGTAGGCGTCTTCAAAGACGCCGCGAACGACGCGGCGGCGGTCGCCCTTCTGGCCGGCGACGGGGAGTTCCTTGAGCCCGGGGAAAAGATGGTCGTTGATGAAGCCGAGCAACTCGTCGCCGGTGATGCCTTCGGGGTCGGCGGCCCAGGCGCTCCAGCGGAGTTTGGCCGGGATGGGCGAGCGGTAGTTCTCGTGCATCAGCTCGAGTTGCTGATCCTGGTCGTCGATGATCTTGAGAAAAAACATCCAGCAGAGCTGGGAGATGCGCTGGGCGTCGCCATCGACGCCGGAGTCCTTGCGCATAATGTCTTGGATCGACTTGACTGTGTTGCGAACCGACATACGGTAACCTATCGAACTTCAGGGAGTTGTATTTTGATCTTTTCTGTCATCCGACGCAGCGGATCTTGTTTCGATGAGGGATAAAGTGCCGCATTTCCTACCTTCTGAAATGCGTCGTCCTTCCAGAATGTGTTTGGGTTAAATCGGAATTTGGCAACTAGCCTGCGGCCGAAATCAACTTCAAAGTGATGATAGAGCTGTTTTTGCTCGATCCGGCTCATGTCAGGATACTCTCCAAGAAGATAACCTTCCTGAATATGTGGGCGAAGAGCCGAAGGTGGACAGACACTAGAGAGGCGAACGATCTGAAGCCCTGCCTCGGCACTCGCAGTAACAGCGCCACTCAAATTCGGAATTCCTAGGACGAAAACGAATGCTTCGTCGTTGTCATCATTGGACGCAAACGATGCCGCAATCCGAAGCGAATGGGTGACATCCAGCAACGGGGTTGCACAGACTTCGTAATGCTGGAGGATCGCCCACCGCAGAATCTGATACCGCTCTAGCCGAACGAGGCCCGTGAACTTTCCTTCACGATATTCTTCTACTAAGAGTTGTTCAGCTCGTTCAAGGCTTGTGAAGCGTTGATTGAGATGGGCAAGGGATGGATTCTTCCCCGCCACCGGCCTAAGTAAAGAGGGCTTAAGTGTGGTTCGGCGGTGGGTATTTAGATACTCTCGTGCTTGGCCGCGAAACATCAACACATGGTCACGATTCCTGAATTGCAGTTCAGCGACCTTCTTTGCCAACTCCAGATAAGAGCCCACCTTATGTGGCGACGTGCTGCGAACTGCCAAGCATTCTCTTACTTCCGCCTTCTCAGTACCAGCAGAGAAGGACCATATCTCTTGCTTACCGATGGTTTCCATAGTGTCTCTTATGCAGCGTCCTGGTAAAGAGCTGCCTGCAACTCCTGTACCGCGCATTCAAAGTCCGAACGCGTCCCGAATTGTCGGATTAATTCGACCGGTGTACCTATGGCATTAAGCGGCGGAATCTGTAGGATGCGCGGGTCGCTGAGGTCGAGAACGCCCTCGTCTTGATATTTGACGAGAAGGGCTTCCAAGACGGCGTGCGCCTGTGGGCCGTACCTGGTGAAGACGTCGCGCTTACGCACATTCTCCACGCGCTCATGGCGGGTGAGAGCCGGCTGGTCAAAAGCCACGTGGCAGATCAGGTCGAAGGGATCGAGGTCCTTGCCGACTTCTTCCGCGAGAGGCGCGAGCGAGAGGCCCTCGGATTCGAGTTCTTCAACGATGGCCTGCTTGCGCTCGGCTGACGTCCAGCTGCGCAGGAAATCATCCAGGCTTGCGAAGCGCATCTTGAGGGCCTTTTTGGTGTAGTCGCGGAGGGTCTCGGTGACGAGCTTGCCATTTTCATCGAGATACTCGACACGCTCGGCCATGATGGTGACGTCGACCCCATCGACATAGACCTTGCGCCGAGGAGTGTTACCAGTATCGATGCCGATGTCCGGCGGGTTTCCATCGACAATCGTTTCGTCGCGGCCGGGCTCGGGCGGCAGTGGCGTGTCGTCCTCATCGCTGCCGGTAGGTGGAATGCTGGGCGGCGGCATGATTGGATCGTCTGGGCCCGGTTCGTAGATCTGAACCGGCTCGCCGTCGAACTCGGGGTCGGCAAAATGGCTGGTGGCGCCGCGGAAGTCGATCAGCGTGAAGAAGAACTTCTTGGTGTCTTCATGGACGCGGGTGCCGCGGCCCACGATCTGCTTGAACTCCGTCATGGAGCCGACTGCCCGGTCGAGCACGATGAGGCGGCAGGTCTGCACGTCTACGCCGGTGGAGAGAAGTCGAGAGGTGGTGACGAGAACAGGGTATTTTGACTCTGGATCGATGAAGTTGCCTAATTCCGCCTGGCCCTCAGTGTCGCTGCCTGTGATGCGCATGACATAGCGGTGGTTTTCGTCGCACAGATCTTTGTTCTCGTTGACCAGTGCGCTACGCATGCGGGCGGCATGCTCCTCATCGACGCAGAAGACGATGGTCTTTTGGAAGCGGTCGCCGCTCTCTTTCAGGAACTCGGTCACCTTGGCTGCCACCAGCTTGGTCCGGTCGTCGATGACCAGGGTGCGATCGAAGTCCTTGGTGTTGTAGAGGCGGTCTTCCACCTCCTCGCCGTCGCGGTCGGTCTTGCCCGGCTCGGGGCGGTACCCCTCCACATCGACATCGATGTGGACCTTGATCACTTTATACGGTGCGAGGAAGCCGTCCTGAATACCCTGCTTGAGCGAATAGGAGTAGACCGGTTTGCCGAAGTAGTGGATGTTCGAGGCGTAGGCGGTCTCCTTGGGCGTGGCCGTTAGGCCGATCTGGGTTGCGGCGGAGAAGTGATCGAGGATCTCGCGCCAGGCGGAGTCCTCGGCAGCGCTGCCGCGATGGCATTCATCGATGACGATCAGGTCGAAAAAGCCGGGCGAGAACTCCCGGTAGAGCTTCTGCCGCTCCTCCGGTCCGGTAATGGCCTGGTACAAGCCCAAGTAGACCTCGTACGCGGTGTCGATGCGGCGCTTCTTGTCGAGGGCCGTGGTGAGTCCGACCTCCGTGCCGTCTTCGCGCTCAATCGTCTTAGCGCTGGTACTGAGCTTGGCCATGGCAGCGCCAAAGGGGCGAAAGTCGTTGACCATGGTTTGGTCGACCAGGACGTTGCGGTCTGCGAGGAACAGGATTCGCTTCTTACGGCCTGCCTTCCAAAGGCGCCAGATGATTTGGAAGGCGGTGTAGGTCTTGCCCGTGCCCGTGGCCATGACCAGAAGGATTCGATCTTGGCCCTTGGCGATAGCTTCAATGGCTGCGTTGACGGCATTGCACTGGTAATAGCGCGGGGCCTTGCCACTCCCGTCGTCGAAGTAATTCTGCAGTACAATTTCTTCTTCGTCGGGGTTCAGGCCTTTCCATGCGCGGTATTTTCCCCAAAGTTCAACTGGCGATGGGAATTGGTTCAGCGCAAGGGTAGCTTCCTTTTCTGCACTGGTGCCGGTGCGGTCGTGAAACAGGAAGCCATCGCCGTTGGAGGAAAATACAAAGGGGATGTTCAAAGTGCTCGCATAGCCGAGAGCCTGCTGGATTCCGTCGCCTACGCTGTGGTTGTTGTCCTTGGCCTCAATGATCGCAATCGGGATATTGGGCTTGTAATAGAGGATGTAGTCGGCCCGCTTGGCCTTGCCACGCGTGACAAGCTTGCCCCGAACAATGATCCTTCCGTTGGTGAAGGAGACCTCTTCGCGAATCTGCAGCATCGGATCCCAGCCGGCTTGCTGCACAGCGGGGCTGATGAACTTCGAGCAAATGTCGCGCTCACTGAGGTCCTTCTTGCTCATTCAGATCTCTTCTCACACCGGTGAGGCTTGCAGGCTTTTCGGATTGACAGGCGGGTTCTGAAGACCACTAGTATTCTTGAATCATAAATCTAATCTGGTATAGTCAGAAGTTCCCGAATCAGTCTTGCCTGCTAACCGTCTGCAATTTTACTCTTTATTCTTCAATGTGTTACGCGCTTTCTTGCTGCTGCCGAATGCCCAAACCTCGTTCATGGCAGGCCCAAGTGATTGTGGGCACTGGGTCAGCTTGATCGAATTGTCGCTGGTGCACGTTGATCAGGCTCCAAATCGCCACACATCCCAAATCCCGAACCGGATGCAGTATCTGGGGTGGCCTCCGCAAGGGGCCGCAACGGCAGACCCTGAATTCTCCTTAGCAATGACACCCCTCTTGAACCCCGATAAAACCTGATCTCCTCCGTTCGAGTGCGCGGGTTGTATGCCCAACTGCGGGCCAACTCGCGGGCCTTCAGGGAAACAGCAAGTGCTGAATCCCCGTCAGTTCCCAGACCTCATGCGCCTAAAACGGAACAACGCCTTCTACGACATCGCCATCATCGGATTCGATCTCGCCGCCGTGGCCGCTGCGCTGTGCGAGTGTCTGGCGGGCAATCGGATGGAAGCTGAGCGGCGGCGCTCCATTGAGTCTTGCCTCAGGGGCGCCCCGACCTCGCGCCGCTCTTTGGAGAATTCAATCCAGCCCGTGCCGGTCACTTGACATGTAGCCTTAAAAGCATGGACAGCGGCTGATTTGGGAATCGCAAAACATCGTAGCGATCACCGAAGGCTGAAGACAAATGATTAGAAGCCCGGAATACTGAATTGCAGGAGGTCTTTGAATGACTAGTTTTATGTCGGAGCACACAGTGGAGTTCTACTTGGTTCCGCGCTTTAGAGCTCTCCTTAACATTCACTATTCGCGCGTCCTCCCATTCTTTTATTGGAAAACGCGTGAAGGAAGCGCTTTATCACGCAAAGATGATTTCCCCGCGCTGGTCAGCGTGTGTGCCATGTTTCCACGTCGTCCAAAGGTGCATGGGGAACAAATTGAAATGACGGTGAATGAAGAGGTCTATCTGATGTCGGAACATTTACGGCAGGCTGGAATTCCAACTTTTCTCGGTTTTCCCCGCGTTAATTCGCTATCAGAATTTGCAACCGATTTTGAATGCTTCTGGTTTTCGCCGAATTCAAAAGAAATTCGATATACCTACCATGAAATCCCTTCAGGCAAGGGAATAACAGAACATTCCGCTCTATTCGGCCCCTTCAAAGATGAAAAGAAAATCCATGGATACATTGAAGCGAATGCAAAACAGCAAACGTGGTCTAGCCTTTTGGATCTACTTTTCGATGTCCATAGCAAGATCAGCCAGGAGGATATAATCGCAAGCCGATTTCGGTTCGGGCCACCTTACAAACCAGTGTATTTCCTAATGTGGTGAGACGCGAATCACGCAGCCGTATGGTGGCAGAGCTACCAAGACCGCTGAAGCTGTTGTCCACGTGCAGCCCTGAAGCGCGCCAGCGCCGCCCTATTTACGTCAAGAAAAGGAAAGAAGTCGCGATCTTGGCCAGAAATTCCCTCCCGTCTAAGCACTTGCAGCAATAATTCGGCAGCATCGAGCGACCGTAACAGGTAGTCGTAGGCATCGACAAACGAGGCCTGGGGAATCTGCAGTGCCTGTGCCCTAAGGCACGTCAAGTAATGGCGGAACGCATCCTGTTCGCCCCAGTTCACTGTCGATGGGGGTAGTCCTTGGAAGAGAGGATCAGCATACTTGGAGCCGAGGGCAGCATCCGGCCGCATGAGATTCAGAAGGCCAGCGGTTAAAGCGATGTCAAGAAACGGAAGCTTGTACTCGGAGAGCGTTTGTGGGCAGTAGTACCATGTAGCACGCCTCGATATCTCTTCTTCTGTTGGGGTGAAAAACTTGTCAGGCGGAAAAGCGCGGACGTTTAGCCATGTACCAGCCGCAATGGCGTCTACCCTCGCTGCAGCCAGACAAAGCATCTGATGATTCGAGTAGCCGACCACAACACTCATTCCGAGTAGCTTTAGGCCGGATGCGAGAATCAGCAGGTTCGCTACCCAAACGGGATTGTCCACAAGGTAAGCGCCAGGCGTTTCCGCAACCAGGTAAAAGCCGGTAAGATTCGTCCAGTTGTGGGCACGTTCGATCAAGTTCTCAATTTGGATCTCATCGAGCATTACCGCGCTCGAAAGCGCAATCGTGATCAGGATCGGTTCGACTCCAAAATGGTTGGGGGCCTCGTCGATGATGGCTTCACATGCCGAAAAATACTCATCATTGACCGCACCAGCCAAAGGCGCGGGCAGGATGTGACGTTCAATACCGAGGGAGCGGTCAAGGTCGGCCAATGCGGCTAGAAGCTCCGCAGTTCGTATTCCACCCAAAAAGACCTCGTTGGGATATTGGCTAATAACTCCCCAATAAGTGTGCTTCGTCAGTCGATAGTGGTCGGCCTGGGTCGAAAAGCACTGAGGATCAAGTAGCGGTTCCGCGCCAGTTTTCTTGATATCGGCAGCGACCTTTTTGAGTTGTGGCTCAGTAAGGTCTCTTGGACTCAATATTGCAGCGCCGCTCTTCCACGCCGAGAGCAGTTCTCGCGTATGAGCCATCATTCCGTGCCCGAACTGGAGGAACATTTGCATGACGTTATCTCCGATGATAATGGCTCCCGTCTGAGAGTCGTAGGGATAGCAGATACCTCCACCGTGCTGTACAAGAACATCCACGCTTTGCCTATTGAACCGGAGGATTAATTGCTTGGTAAATCGGTTCAAACGCTGCGCGTGCTTCGGCAGCCGTTTGCGGCCTCCTGCCCGGAAATCGCTGCACGAGCCAAGCAATGAACGTGCTCAGTTCACCGTTTGCATCAATGGGAATTGTCAATCGCGGCAGTTCCTGTGCGCTCATCTTCCGCATCAGATCGTGAATGTCTTGAACCCCTTGCCTCCATGGACTGAACCCGCAAAGAGATTCGTAGAGAATTGTTCCAATCGCGAATAGGTCAGCCCGAATATCGATCGGCGCTCTCATTAGGCGCATTTGTTCGATTGGCGCGTATCCCAGCGTTCCTACACCGTGCCCCGTAGGTGTAATCGAAGTAAGGTCAAGGTGTTTCACGAGGCCAAAATCCAAAACCCAGAACTTTCCGCTCGCATCTCGGATGATGTTCGCCGGCTTCAGATCTCGATGTACCAAGTCGGCAGTCTCACAATCCACTGCAACATTGAGGAGAATATTTGCAAGGTACACAACGGGCTGGATGGCCTGAATGGGCTGCGCCTGGAGGAGCGCCGCATAGGTCTGTCCTTCAATGAACTGCTCGACCAGAAAGACGCGCTCTACGCCTTCCAGTGTGACTATTCCTGATTCGATCACTTCAGGAACAAACTGGCAGTGCAGTTTTGATACAGCAGCCATTTCTCGGTCGATCCGCTCATGATCATCAGCGACGCGATGAAAGAGCTTGATGGCGACCCGACGTTGCCCCTGAAATGCGCTGACCACTTCCTTTTGGCCTGACGGCACATTGATGGCCTGGAAGTTGGAGTAGCTGGGAAACAGGGTCGCGAGTTCCGCCAAATTCATAATGATTGCCCTTTCCTGAGCGCCCATTCGTTGAACAACCAGGACCCATAAGAAGTTGGGATCTGAAATACTCTCGGCGCAACGACTTGATTGACCTCGTTATCATCGAAGACCAAAACTCCGACCCCTAATTCCGTGGCCCGCTGCGAAATTTGATCGATGGATCTGCTCGGGGGGATCAAGATGAAGCTGTGAGAGGCAAACCAGCGGTTTGCCGCAGCCTGCTCCAGGGCTCTCGACCAATTGCTAATCTTCGCTTCAATCGCGAAGATCTGCTTAACAGCAAAGCTGCGAGAGAGCTTTCCTGGCGCGATCTTACCAGCACGGATTGAAATAAGATCTGCATCTCTCAAATCTGTCGCTAAGCGCTGCAATTCGCGCTGTGGCATCCGCACACGAAATGCGAGTTCTTCAATTGTGGTGCTGCATACGGTATGGAGTCCGTGAAGTATCCGGATATGGGCCGCATTAAGGCGGAGGCGATCCGGCGTCAACTCCGGCTGTTTCTTGGACATATACACCGCAACCACATCGGGCAGTCCTGTCGGCATCTGTGGTTCATGGAAGAACACAGCAGGTAATTGACGCCGCAAGAAGAACTCTGTTTTCAGCGCAGCCCGGATCAGCCGATTTTCTGGTCCTGGCCGAGCGATCCTCTTCCGAACATGAATAACACGTTTCGCCGCAGCATTTGCATTGACAGATTGCTGGATCGCAGCTTTCATGAAGCGGCCTCTTCCATTTCCGATCTTGTTGCCACTTGCGAAGACACACTCGTGACAGATTTCTTGGACGTTCGAGAGTCTAATCCATGCGGGCGATCAACGTCTTCGACAAGAAAGACAATCCGCTTTCCCAAAACTCCAGCCGCCCGGGCAATTGTTTCAAGTGAGACTGCAATATTCTCCGGATCCAGTAAACGCGCGAGTTGAGACCGGCTCGTCTGCAGTTCTTGAGCCAGCGCCTGCTTGGTTTTCTGTCGCTCAACGATGGCCTCGTTCAGATGCCGAACGATGATCTTCTTCGCTGCGATTGCGTGTGCCCGACCCCAGCCGTCGCTGTGCTTCCGATTCCCAGCCTGTTTTGTCATGCGTATTTGTCCTCACTAGGAGCGGCCGCATAAGAACGTCATCCGGATCGACAGCGCGTCACCTTGGCTTCGTTCTGGATGATTGTACCGCATACGGTACGGCCAGGAAAATGTCTTCAGAGGAACCGAAGAGCCCCCGGCCTGTAGAGACGCGTTCTGAATTAACTGGCAAGCTTCTGCTCTATCCACTCGTCGAGGACGGAGGCGCGGAACCGCCAGACTCTGCCGATCTGCAACGCGCGAATTGTCCCCCTCCGTGCTAGCTTCTGGAGCGTCTTGGGATGGATTCGCATGATCGCTGCCGCTTGGCTTGAGTCGAGCAGTGGCTCTGGGCAAAATGCGCCCGTCGGAAATGCTTGCAGCCGAAACCTCGAAGGCTCAGCACCAGTTGCGGCTGCCGCTTGGGTTTTCTCCGGAATGCCCCGCACGGTTAATCTGTCTTTCCCCGGAAACGCCTCGCGCAGATCGTTCCGCGCCCCAATGCCGGCAAATGAAGAAGATGGCTCCATCGCACGGCCATCCTCTCTTCGTATCGCATTATTCATCACTGCCCTCCAAAACGGTACTAAAGGAATATTCTTATATCATACTATAATTACAGCAGAAAGATATGAAAGTCGCGGGACAAATAACGCTATTAAATCGCCCACAAATAAGGCGATATCTTTCTATTTCTTGGGAAATGCGATGGTTGGGCCAGTCGGTCTTCGATCTCTAGCGGGCTTGCCGCCCTTCATTCGCTGTTGTTTCAGCCCCTGGTCAGATTTAGCGCATATCGAGCATGCTTCCGCTCGCCCGTTCGGACAAGTGCGCCTTTTCCCGTGAGGTCTGCCAAATCGCGGGTTGTTGTGGCCGGTGAGGCTCCGGTAATGGTGCTGTAGTTGCCCGCGCTCAGCCCACCCTTGAACCCTTCGGGGCCTTCCCTGAACATGCGCAGGAGCGCCTTCTGCTGCCTCTCATTGATGTGGCTGCGCAATCGGTCAAGTAGCTTTGTCTTGGCAATCAGGAACTCCACTTGCGCGATGGTGCGGCGCTGCGCTTCCAACGCGATGTCAGCAAACCATGTGAGCCACGTGGTGACATTCATCTGCCGATTGGCCTTTTCAAGGGCTTCGTAATAGCTCTTCTGATGCGCCAGAATCGTCGTGGCCAAAGCGACGAGCAGGGGTTGACCGAAGCTCTGCGCAATCGCCTTCTCGGCGATGGCGCGACCGATCCGGCCATTGCCATCTTCAAAGGGATGGATCGACTCGAAATACAGATGGGCTATGCCTGCTCTGGTAATGGCCGGCAGCGGTTCCGCTCCCTGTGGCGCCGTCCGATTGAACCAGGCAATGAACCGCTTCATCTCTGCCGGAACCTGTTTTGACGGTGGAGCTTCGAAATGCACTTTAGGGTCGCCAATTGGTCCGGAGACAACCTGCATCGGCTCCTGACTGGTGCGGAATCTCCCAATGTCAGTGAGGTCCTTACGTCCCGAGGTCAGCATCCTATGCCAGGTAAACAACATCTCGCTCGAAACAGGCTGAGAGAATGACCTGTAAAGATCGACCATCATCTCAGCGATGCCCTGTTCCGCCGGCGTTATGCGCCGCTTGTCGGCGGCCAGCCCAAGTTGACGCTGAATAGACGATTGAACGCTGTCACGATTGAGAATTTCGCCTTCAATCTCAGAAGTCGTCAGAGCTTCCCCACTCATCACTTCGACGAAGAGCTGGTTGTGCTGATCTTCGCCCAGGTGCTTGACGGCTCCGATGACAACGCCCGCACCAAGGAGAAACTGCTCCTCCGTAGCGGCCAGCCGGGAGCGGTCCCACTTGAAGTTTGGCCAATTCGGATTTTGCCAGTTCCATGTCATGAGCGATAGAGAACCTATCTATCGCTCATTATGACACGTATTCATGAGCGATACAAACTGACCCTATCGCTCAGGTTCATCGCCGCCTGGTGCTTTTGCCTGACCATGGCGCTGCCGCTTTGGACTGCCAACCGACCGACCACCCTCTTGAGGTTCGGGCATTGGAAGAGCCCGCACCGCTGCTGGCGAAGTAGCCACCGCAGGGACCGAATCCAGGCAGCCTCGAATCACCATTCCAGCAATCAGTCCGATCATCAGGGCTGCGGCGGAGATCAGCGGAATCCAGACATACAGCACATAAGTGTTCAGTTGTTGCAAGAGCGCGTCAAGTGCATTCTCCCGTTTTTCCAGAGACAGTATTAGCCGGTTGTTCGCAGACTCAACTTGAGCGACGACTCCGCCCTTTGGATCACTCAAATTGCCAAGCGCGGCAGTGAGTTCCTTCTGGGCGCTCGTCATCATCGCGTTGGTTCCTTGCAGACATCTTGCCGCCGCGGGCAGCCCAGATTCGAGAAAACTCTGGCGCACACTCTCACTCAGCAATCTTGCAATCTTCTGTACATCAAGCCCCGATTCGATCTTCTCGGGCAGTCGAGCAATCCGCGACTCCAGCTTGTAAACATAGTCGAGCATTTTCTGTTGCGCTTCGTCTGTAGATTCCTGATGAAGATCGAGCATCTCCTGAAAGCGCTCGCGCTCCTCGGCAATTTCCATCGGTGTTTGGCGGGTGAGCAGGGCCAGGATGCCCATTGCTTCAAGAATGCGGAGCATCTCGTCGTCTGGGCTGAGTTTACGAGTGTGTGCAAGAACGCGATAATACGCAGCCTGCAGTTCCTCGGGGACAAGCCGGGCGAGAGAGTCGAACAGAGTCGACTCTCCCTCCGCAACAATTGCAAGGTTGGAAGTGCCCGGTTCCGTACTCATGGCAGGAATACCTGCCTTGCCCGGTCGAATTCAGAGAAGAGCCGCCGCCGGTAGCTCTGCGCGCGCATGACGAGAGACGCTCTTTTCAGTTCATCAACACCGGTATTTCGGTTGGCCACCTGCCCCAGTTGAATTCCATGTTGCCGGACTGGGTTCTCTAGTTCCGCAAGACGAAACTCCATCTGCAGGATCTCTGGAGAGAAGACTTCGCGGAAGCGATTTGCCTGCTCCGTAGACTTCCAGTAGGTGAAGTCCGCCAGGGCGCTGGTTGCGTTCTCGATAATGACGTACTCGACCCGTTCCTGAAGGCGATTTGCCCAGGCAAGAACGCTTTCCACACTGGCAGGGTCAGGCGTGACCACGCCAACCGCCGTAAAGCGGACACCGGTTGCAGCGACATCTTCGTACATGGACTCGAACCAGTCGGCTGCAACCTGTCCGGCGCCGGATCCCATATCGGCAAGAATGATGGGCGTGCCGCCATCGAGATGATCGACGAAGGCGTCGAGTCCGGCCGGCGTGTGGATGTTGACTTTGGTGACCCGCTCATTGAAGAAATGTTGCAGGGAGCCACGCGCCTTGTTCTCAGTGTCGAGATCGAGCAGCGTGACAGGAATCTGATTCTCTTCAAACCACTCGGCCAGGGCGGCCATGACGCCCGTCTTGCCGACACCGCCTTTACCGCCCATGGTAAAAACTACACGCTTCGTATTGGCCGTCATTGCTTACCTCCATTGGTTGTCAGGGTTAGGGGTTCGTTCTCACGGAAAACGAAGCGGGCGCGCTTCGCTTCCCGCACTGCGGGCTTTGCCTTGAGAGCAGCAACGCGTTCGAGCGCCGGCGAGTCTACGGCAGCCAGACCCACTGGCGGCAGTTCAAATTGCGTTCGCTTGCGATGCTTTGCGCGGACCTTCACGAAGGAGTGGAGGGTGCTGAGTGCGACATCCAGCCCCAGCCGCTCGTGGAAAAGGCGAGCGACTTCGCGATACGTGTGCCCTTTGCGGCGCAGTTCGCGGATCAGTTCGCGGTGGGGCTCCAGTTTGGAGCGTGGAGGCTTGGGCGGAAGACCGGCCAACTCGATTAGGACGGTCTGGTGCTCTGTATTCGCCGTAGAAAAAGGAAGAGTCATGGCTATCCCTGGAGGCGGCTGATGCCGCACTCGGCTGACGACCATTGGGCAGGTCGTTGGGGAGCTTTTTGAGCGACTGAAAAATCAGTCCCCATTCGTTCTAGGCCCATATCCATTGGTCAAACGCAAATTTCGTCGACCTCAGAACCCGACCATTGGGTTAGATCGTTGGGCAGATCGTTGGGCATTGCAAATTCAGTCCCCATAAGGTCCCCAATTAGCGTTTCCAGCCGTTCCTGGGGGTTCTCAGGGTTACCACTCGTGCCCTGTTTTCTTGTACTTACCGAAGGTTTGCGTTCCTCATAACCCAAAGGTCGCTGGTTCAAATCCAGCCCCCGCAACCAATTTAATCAATCAGTTACAGAGCTTGAGAGTTCCGGAGCGAGGGTCCAGTAAGGGTCCACTAAGGATTTCGCCCCGTCTGAT
>Ga0326727_10008515_pt1 | contig 25963 bp, 20 predicted proteins | sample MB2enrmetagenome_FD_207643 | JGI IMG/M metagenome (GOLD analysis project Ga0326727, IMG submission 207643) | Lab enriched peat soil microbial communities from McLean, Ithaca, NY, United States - MB29MY | ecosystem: Environmental > Terrestrial > Soil > Wetlands > Peat | place: USA: New York...
TACCTGCTGAGCTACATGGGCTTGTTTCCGGCAATCGGGCGTGGTAATGAAGTACAATGACCCGTTGCAGATTAAGATTATATCATGAGATGGAAGAATCTGTCAAGAAAATTTCCATGATTTTTCCGTTCTTTATTCCCTTTTTGTCATGGTTTCCGCCAAGCGGTTCTCCATTTTCATCAAATATTATAGAAAAAACGGCAAAATCTCTCCTTGCGAAGAGGATCCTCAAGGAGATCGCCAAATTTCCGATAGAATAGACGACATGACGACCGGTCAAAGGAAGAGACAGTCATGGGATGGGAGAAGCCGATGCCGAAAACGAAAAATTTCAATATCCTGCTGGCCTGCGCCATTTTGTTGATCGGCGCCGTTTCATCGACCGCAGGACTGGAGAAAAAATACGCCCTGGTCTATTTCCGCTATCTTCCCACCGATCTCGGTGTGGAAATCACGACGGACGGACCGACCGCCGATTCCGGCGATCAAACCGACTACATCCTTCCCCGTATCGACGCTTCCACCGGCGATGCCCGCTTCTTCCTCGTGCAGGATTCGCCCCTGGAACGAGAAAAGTTCGACACCGTTTACCGCTACCGTATGATCTTCTATAAAACCCAGAAGATTGACGGACGCGTCGTGAAGGTTCCCGTTTACTCCTTCCGGCTCGGTTTCGACGGAGACAACCTTTCGGTCCGTTACGAGGACGGCTCGACGAACAGCTTCACCCGCTCGATCGATTCCGGCGCTTACATTCTGCGTGACAACAACGGTCAGGACTTCGATCTTTCGGAACGGATGCGGCCGGTGAAATTTACCGCCTGGCTGCGGAAAGTCGCCGACGGAGTCACGAACTACACGCCGCTCGATCCCGCCTATCCGCTCGAACTTCTTCTCGTGCGCAAGGAGGCCGAAAACGACATCCGCACCGGCGACTCCGCGTCCGTTCCCGCCGGAAAGGAGATCACCGTCGGGCTTTCCCCTTACATTATCTCCAACGCCGATGTCAACGAACGTTTCCGTGTTCGCGCCGTCCTCGTCGGCTCGAACGAGCAGCCCGAGCCCGTGGTGCACTTTGCGGAAGCATGGAAAAATCTCTACGAGCAGCGTATCGTCGTGGAGGACGACGGAAGCTGGGCGGACATTTCCTTCGACGACGGCCTTTGTCAGCTCCGTTACTCGCTGACAACCCGCAGAATAGCGACGAACATCTCCGTCCTCACCAACAGCGCCGTGCTGACGAATGTCACGGTACTAACCAATACTTCGGTATCCAACGCTCTGGATGCCATGTCGAACGTCGTCGTTTTCACGAACACGGCAATTACCTCCAATTGCGATGTGACAACCAATGTTTCCACGATCTCCAACGTCTCCGTCGTCACCAACATCAAGGATTCCGGTTCCTTCTCGGTGGAAAAGAGTCCTTTCTCCTTCTCGCTGCGCGCACTGGACGGCAAATCCGTTTCCGTCGCCGTCACCGCGAAGGACTACGCCCTCCGCTACCTCGAACGCGCGACGGAGAAGATCGCCTTCGACGTTTCCGCCGCTATGAGCGGGACGGAACTCCTGCGGCAGGCAGCGAGCAATTATTCCGACTCCACCCGCATCTTGAGCGACGGTTCGCTCCTCGTGAACCCTTCCTTCGGTAAATCCCCATTCGCCGTGCTTTCCACACCCGAGAACGCCAAGATCTTCGTGCGGCGGACCGAGCCAGTTCCCTCCCGTTCGACGAACGTCACTCTGGATCTCGGTCAATCGCCGGCCTTTTTCCCCGCGCTCGAATACGGACGCTACCGGGTGACCGCCGAGTGGTACGACCGTTCCAACGCCCAGATCGTCACCCGCCGCGCCGGTGCGTCGGTAGAACTTTCCTCTTACGGCACCTTCGACCGTACCTCGGAGAAACGGGAACTGCCCCTGATCGCGCACGGCGATACCAAGATCCCCTATATCCAGTTCCGCTTCGAGAACGCGATACCCGTGAAACCGGTTTCCAATCAGCAAGCGGCAGCGACCAATTCCGCCTCGGCCTCCGAAGGTTCATCCTCGTCCGTTTCCATCGTCAAAAAGACAAGACCGGAACCCGTCCAGTGGATTGTGGAACCGGTGAAGAAGGCGCCCTCAATACAAGGGCCTTCCTATTACATCCAGCTTGCCGCATTCCGCAAGACGGAGAGCAACTGGCGCTTCAAAGCGGCGAATTTCCTCAACGCCTACCTGACCAGTTCCCGCGTCAAGAACGGCATCGACCATTCGCGGGAATGCCGATTTGCCGAGAAGATCGTCAAAGGCAGCCGGTACGCGATTATCGTTCAGGGCCCTTACTCCCTTGAAACCGCCCGCGAGGAAGTGGTTCACGCGCTCGAACTTCTTCCGCAGGCGTTCCTGGTGGGGCCCGACGCAATCCGCGTCATGGAGCAGTAAAATGGGAAACCGTTCTTGGTTGATGCTTCCGGCGCTGCTGATCCTTTCAGCCGTGTCCTGCGGACAGGCGACGAAGATTGCCGTGGTGGTGGACGGAGCTTCCGGCATCGCCGTGGACGCCTCCTCGCTGACCGACACTCTCGCTCAGGCCGCTTCCGATGAGAAGCTTTCCGCGACCATCGATTATCGCGTCCAGAACGGCGCGATGGACGAGGCGAAAAAGGATCCGCTTTCCTTCCTCTCCCGGACGGCGCAGGAAAAGCCCTCGGACCCCGCCATCCTGCTCGTTTTCCGTCCATACGAGGACAGCGTTTCCCGCTCGATCCGCTACGAGGCGCTTGCCGCTTCCTGGCGCTCCTCCGTCGAACGTCTGACCGCGTCGAACCAGAGCCTGACGAACGCACTGGACATCGTTCCGGCGCTTCGCGAATTCGCCCGCTCCCAGGGAGAGAAGGCGCTGGACCGGGTATACACCTGGGGTCCCCGGAAGCTCGTCGCTTTCGCTCTGCTGGATAATCCCTCGAACGTTTCCTTTGATAGCGTCCGCTTTTGCAAGTCATTCGAGGATCTGACGCGGGAAAGTTACAGCGGTCCCGTGGAATTCCGGAAGATCGAGTCCAACGGCGCTTTCCCTCTGCTGACGAATAGTCCCGCAGCGTTCCTCCGCGCTCTCGTTCCGACCGACAACGCCGTGATCGCCGCGGTCCGGCCCTACGCCAACAGTGACGGGTCGAACGGGGTGGAGTTCGTCGCCGCAAACGCTCTCGCCAATGCCGCAAACATTACTGTCACGACGAACTTCCTCGAAGACGCCTCATCCGTCTACAAGGACATCCGGAACGCGATAGCCGATCCAGCTTCGACGGGCTGGTACTTCTGGAAGCGTCCCGAGGAGATCCCCCTGCCGCCGCCGACCAACACCAACGTTGAGCCCCCGAATCCCGTCGTGACGAACACAGCGGAATACATCGAATACCGGAACTACCGCGATACGTTGGAACTTCCGGGACGCTATTTGCTCGTCACGTCGGTGCCGCAGATCGCCCCGGCGGGAAAATTCCGCCTCTCCGATCTTCTCGTGAACGGCGTGTTCGATCCGAAAACCAATCCGGTCGCGCTGTCGTTGAAGAAAACCCTGGCCGACGGCGAATACCAAAGCCTCTTCATCGGAACGAACGGAAGCCGCATCGCCGGCCTGTATTTCTTCGAGTATGTCACGACGGGCGACACGTACGGCCGTCTGCTGTTCGGGCCGGTCGACGAAACCAACGTCCAGACGGCGAAGGACGTCTTCGCGAAGGCCGGGATCACGCTCTTCGCCCGGACGGTGAAGGGAAGCGACTTCCGGTAGGGGTTTGACAAATTTCCGGCTCCTTTTTATCTTTAAAAGGATTGATTTTTTGCCGGAGGTTCCTATGTTTCCTTTTTTCGATTGGACGATGGTTCTTCTGATTCCCGGTATCATTCTCGCGCTTTGGGCTCAGCACAAGACGAGTTCCACCTTCAAGAAATACTCTGAAATCGGCTCATCCAGGGGCATCACCGCCGATCAGGTCGCCAGGGAGATTCTCCGCAATTACGGCGTCAACGATGTCGGCGTGGAAAGAATCGCCGGCCAACTGACGGACCATTACGACCCTCAGGCCAAGACACTCCGGCTTTCCGAAGCGGTTTACGGCAACTCCTCCATCGCCGCGATCGGCGTCGCCGCCCACGAGGCGGGACATGCCATCCAGCACGCGAAAGGTTACGCGCCCATCGAAATCCGCAACTCCATCGTTCCAATCGCCAATGTCGGAAGCATGCTGTCCTTCCCGTTGCTATTCATCGGACTCCTCGTCGGAGCTTCGGCCCACAGCCCGCTCCATTTCCTCGTTCAACTGGGCATTCTGCTTTTCGTCGGCGTGGTGGTTTTCCATTTCGTGACGCTTCCCGTGGAATTCGACGCCAGCGGACGCGCCCTCAAGATCCTGCGCGGCGGAAGTTTTCTCACACTGGAGGAAGTCAAGGGCGCGAAGGCCGTCCTGACCGCCGCGGGCATGACTTACGTCGCTTCGGCTCTGATGGCGCTTCTCAACCTTCTCCGTCTGCTCCTCATCTCACGGGAAAACTGAGCCGGGATTATTCCAGATCCCGAAGACGATGGAAGGCTTGACATCGCGGACGCCCCGCCTTATATTCTTCTCATCTCAAGACCGAGGAAACTATGCGCGCCTGCCTCATTCTGCCCGAACGCACCGAAATCGGCGCGATCACCGACACGCTTCAAACCGCGATGGAGCTGGAAACCATCGAACCCGGCGGCGTCATCGACCGTCAGGCGGACTCCCTGTTTATCGACCTGACCTTCGACCTCTACCGCCGGGACGTTTCCGTTTCCTGGCTCTATTCGGAAGTGGGACGCATCGCGTCGATGCTGGAGCATTACGATACCCGTGATCTCCGGATTTACGTTCTGCGCGGTTACCCGTTCCGCTCCAATTCCCGCGCTCTCCTGTTCCGGCAGCGCGTTCTCTCCGACTTCTGTCACGCCCTCGCCGAGTTCCACCAGGCGCGCGCCGTTCTCGTGCCGACGGTCATTTCGCGCCAGAGCTTTCTGTCGGCACAGAACCCGTGCGTGCTCATCATCAACGCGGTACGGCAGGACACGGCCACCAAGGTGGGACTGCGCGAGGATTCGCGTTTCCGTCTCATCTACGAGATGGACCTTCTCGACGCGCTCGCGGGCGGTTCCCTGACGCCGGGCAACGTTCCGCTGGCCGTGGAAGGCGCCGAAATCAGCCTCCGGGACGTCTACGAAGGAGCCTCCCGCGCCGCGGGTAACACGCCCGTCACGTGGGACTCCAAAAATTTCGTTCACTACGACTATCCGGAGGGAAATTTCGACACCGTCTCGAACCTGCGCTATTCCTTCGGCGACATGATGGTGGATCTGATCAGCTATCTGTTTTAACAAGGGGAAATAATAAAGCGAGGACTTTCATCCTCGCTTCCCCGTTTGCACGGGACGGCAGATTTGGGAGGGGAATCGAAACCTGCCAGAAATATTATCGGAGCCTCACAGCAGGAATTAAACTTTTTGGTAAAAATTTTTACAACGGCAATTTTATTTTCAGTACAATCACCTACCCATTCCCGATTGACAGTTCCACCGCTCTCCGGTATCATGTTGGAAACGTTCTCAAAACGGAGGAAAAGATGCGTATAACCCTCTCCCTGTTGATTCTGATACTCGCCGGAGGTACCGCTATGGCGGCCGTTCCCGCTTCCGACCAGATGTTTAAAGACCTCGCCATCGAGGTGAAGGCTCCGAAGGTGATGCAGTTCTTCTACGGCGACAACATCTCCGGCTATTACGAGGGCTACACGCACGCGTTCAAGCGCGGCGCGGGCTACAAAATGAAGACCACGCCGGTCTACATGGACTTCGCGGCCTGGAACGGCACGAACCTGCTGATCCGCAAGCAGGCGCAACTGACGCGCGTGATGCCTTACGGCGTCCGCACCATATACGACGGCGGCACTTGGGACGAGTTCTCCCTCTACCAGCACGATTACGCCCTTTCCGTCCGCGTGCACTCGGACGCGAAGGCGAAACTCTCGCTCATGCCCGTATTCGCTCTGCAGGAAAGCGGCACGGTTATTACGAACATCGATGGACTCCTTGTCCTCGGGCCGAAGAAAGAGTCCAAGAACTCAGATTATCCGACCTTCGTCGCGATCGGCAGCGCGACGCCCGTGGATGCGGCTCAGGCCGACCTCGCGGCCTTCCCCGAAGTGACCGACACGCTCAAGCTCGGCGCTTCCATCGTGAAGCCCATCGTTACCTCGAAGGACGAGGTAACCGACCTCGAGGTGCTCGTCGCGTTCGGTTTCACCCGGGACGAAGCGGTGAAAAAAGCCCAGTCGATGCTGAAAACGGACCATCTCGCCGTCCACAAGAAACGGATTTACGACTTCCTCACCAGATCCATTCTCTGGACCGACGATGCGGATTACAACCGCGCGCTTTCGTGGATGAAGCTTTCCAGCTACTTCCTCGTGGTGGAGCAATTCGGCAAGGGAATCTGGGCCGGTCTGCCCTGGTTCCAGGACAACTGGGGCCGCGACACCTTCATATCTCTGCCCGGAACGCTCCTCGTCACCGGCTGCTTCGACGACGCCAAGTCCGTGATGACCAATTTCTCGACTTTCCAGAACCGCGGCAACATCAAAGTGGCTGTCTCCTACGATACCAACGACAACGATCTCAAGGACAAAGCCAAACAGTACCTCAAGGATCACTTCGGCAAGAAGCTTTCGTTCAAGGACGACAAAATCTACTGTTCGGTCGATCCGCGCTACATCCAGAAGCAGGACGAACTCCGGAAAGCGCTCGACGAGATGCAGGCCGCCCTTCCCGGCGTTACGGCGGATTTCACCGTCGAGTTCGACAAGAACTACGGCCGCATTCCCAACCGGGTGGCCGGTTTCGACAACATCATCTACAACACGACCGACGGAACCCCATGGTTCCTTCGGGAGATGTACGAGTACCTTTCTTACACGGGCGACACCGCCTTCGCGAAGGAAATCTACCCCGTCGTCGTCACCGCGATGGACGGCGCCATTTCCAACTACGTCGACTCGAACGGATTCCTCACGCACGACGACGCCGACACATGGATGGACGCGAGAATCAACGGCGGCCTTCCCTGGTCCGCCCGCGGCAACCGAGCGAACGACATCCAGGTGCTCTGGTACAACGCGCTTCGAGTGGCGGCCTTTATGGCCAACCAGAACAGCGACCAGTCGAATGCCGACAAGTGGAACAAGATCGCAGACAACCTCAAGGCGAATTTCGTAAAATACTTCTGGGACGCCGACCAGAAACTGATGGCCGACCGCGTCCGCAAAGACGACTCGAAGGACCTCAAGGTGCGCCCCAATCAGCTCATGCTGATCTCCGTGCCGCAGTTCAGCCGGCTTCTCCCCGCGGACATCGAGGCCCAGGTACTGAAGAACGCGGTTTCAAAGCTGCTTTATCCCTACGGAATCGCCTCGCTCTCGCAGGATCATCCGTACTTCCATCCGTACCATGACGGTCAGGCCAACTGGAACAAGGACGCGGCCTACCACAACGGCACCATCTGGGGCTGGAACGCCGGTCCGACGGTGACGGCTCTCACCCGTTTCGGCTACGCGGACTTCGCCTACGAATTCGAGAAGAACCTCGCGAAACAGGTACTGGGCGAATACGGAGTCGGCTGTCTCGGCGGAATGAGCGAACTCGTGGACGCCCTGCCGACGAAATCGTCGAACATCAAACCCAGCGGCACGTGGCATCAGGCCTGGAGTTCGGCGGAATACAGCCGCAACGGCTTCCAGGATTTCGGCGGCTTCCGTCCCGATCTGCTGAACGGCGCCATCGTCCTCTCGCCCTCCACGCCCGGCGCGTGGAATGCCTATTCCGCCTCCTACGCCTTCGGCAAGGGCGCGAAGTGCAACGTCGAGTTCGCACGCAAAGGGTCGACTGAACAATATACCGTCTCGACCTCCGATTACGCCGCGAAACTGACGCTTTCGTTCATCGCGACGCTGAACGGCGCGAAGATGAAAGTGACCGCCCTCCTCGGCGCGAAGCCAGTAGTCATTGCCGTGGACACGAAGGCGGGAACGATCACCGTAGACGGCAAATCCGCAAAGGGCGACACCGTCCAGAAGGATTTCACCGCCTCGATCGGCACCCTCCAATTTGTGGAACCGAAGCTTCTCGACAGTTGCATGCCGGTGACGGAGAAGGACTGGCTGATGAAGGTCGTAAAAGACAAGAAGTTCGAGTAGAAAATCGGACGATTTGTCGAAAACGCCCTCCCGAAAATCGGGAGGGCGTTTTCTTTTACCATAAACAAAAACATATTGTCTTATATCCAGTAAAGAAATAATGAAATTTTGATAAATTAATTGAATTCGATGTAACCTTTTCGCCTTCAGACGTGTATATCCTAAAGTAGGCGATTACATTCGCATCTAATTGTATATTAAATAGATATATTAATATTTTTGCAATCTCTACGCATCGGAAAAAAATAGTTGCATCTTTTTTTTAATGTTGCGACTTAGCCAACTGACACATACAACTAGTTGTATCAAATATCAAAATCAAACAAAAGGAGAAACTGCCATGTCAGAAAATGTAAAGACGCATTCCCGGTTCTATGGGATTGTCATCGCTATGCTTCTTTTATTCGTTGCTGGTTCTGCATTTTCCATCACCGTGAACGGAACCGTACAGCCCAACCTGGAGTTGAATTCGTCGAACCCATCGAACAATAACATTGGAATTGTCAACGCCATCAACGACTACAATGTCAAGCAGACCATCCTCAACACATATTACCAGATCGAAGAAATGGCCAACGAGAAAATCTGGTTTGAATTCCACATCGGCTTCGGAGAAAATACTTTCTTTTCCACCAATAAAGCGGAACTCATCACCCACAACTACCTTTCCAATCCTTATTCCGATAGTACGAACTACACCAGTTCCTTCAATGGAAATCTTCTTCTGAAGGTGAACCTGTTCAATCCCAAGCTCCCTTATGCGACCACTCTGATCTCTCGTATGGACTATCTGCAGGAATTGGTGGACCAGTACGGGTTGCCCCTGTCCGCAGATGCCGCCACCAACCTGGCGAAAATCCGGAAAACCATCGAAGATTACAACAGCGAGTTCTGGTACAAACGGGTTTCGCTGGGGCTGGGCATTCCTTTCAACCCCTTACCCAATACGAGTTACAACAACAATTCGACATCGCTTGCCGGAAACATCTTCCATGTGGAAGATACCTTCGTCTTTGTCGGCTACGATCTGGGGGACTTCGCCACAATCGAACTGGGCGCGAACGTATATCTCAACCGGATCTTCCTCGGTGCCTCCTTCGATGTTTCCACGCCCAGCTACCAGTTGAGCGCCGGCTTCGTGAGCCTGGTGAAATCGCTCTTCGGAGTACCGTCCGGCACCACCATTGCGACCAGGACGCTCTACTGATTCCGATCCTACCGTAAATCTCCCCGGCGGCGCTCAAACGACCGGCGCCGCCGGAAATAACAGAGGTGTTTATGAAAGTTATTCTATTGCTTATTATCCTGGCGATAACGGGATCATGCTCGATGCTGACTCCCGACCTGCCGGGCCACCAATGGCAATCCTTTGGCACCGCAGGGTTCTCCGCAGGAACGGCCCAGTATGAGTCTCTGGTTTTCAACGGCGGTATCCCCTACGTGGCTTTTCAGGATGTCTTGAATGATGGCAAAGCGACCGTGATGTATTACAGCAACAACACATGGAATACTTTGGGTTCCGCGGATTTCTCCGCAGGAACGGCCCAGTACGAGTCTCTGGCTTTCAGCGGCGGTATCCCTTATGTGGCTTTTGCAGATAACGGGAATAATGGCGCAGCTACCGTGATGTATTACAGCAACAACACATGGAATACTTTGGGTTCCGCGGATTTCTCCGCAGGATCGACCTGGTATGAATCACTGGCTTTCAGCGGCGGCATTCCTTATGTGGCTTTTCAGGATGGCAATAAAGGCAGTAAAGTCACTGTGATGTACTACAGCAACAACACATGGAATACGTTGGGTTCCGCAGGTTTTTCCGCAAATTGGGCCCAGTATGAGTCTCTGGTTTTCAACGGCGGTATCCCCTACGTGGCTTTTCAGGATGTCTTGAATAATGGCGCAGCTACCGTGATGTACTACAGCAACAACACATGGAATACGTTGGGTTCCGCGGATTTCTCCGCAGGAGGAACCCAGTACGAGTCTCTGGCTTTCAACGGCGGTATCCCCTACGTGGCTTTTCAGGATTATGGAAATAACGGAAAAGCCACTGTCATGTACTACATCAACAATACCTGGAGCACATTGGGTTCCGCAGGCTTTTCCGCAGGAGGAACCCAGTACGAGTCTCTGGCTTTCAACGGCGGTATCCCCTACGTGGCTTTTCAGGATTATGGAAATAACGGAAAAGCCACTGTCATGTACTACATCAACAATACCTGGAATACGTTGGGTTCCGCAGGTTTCTCCGCCGGAGGGGCCGGATATTTGTCTCTGGCTTTCAACGGCGGGATTCCTTATGTGGCTTTACAGGATGGCGGAAATACCAATAAAGCCTCCGTGTATGGCTTCCAGCCATTATAACCGATGGCGCATTAATGATAAGGAGGCCTGTGCGCGTCATCGGCGGAGCGTTCCCGTAATTTAACACTCTGCAGTAGATAGCTTGCCGATTTCAGCGGCAATGAATAAATTATCGTTACGAATAATTCCAAGCAAGCCGGATTCACATCCGGCTTGCTGTTGTATATTCTGCAAGATAATATTATATAGTTTCAGTATAAAACGGAATTCCATTAAAAATGACGCCAGTTTTAGTTATTTCCCGCATCCAGCGACCGGTTTTCCGGATTAATAAGATATCCAGTTTGAAACTCAATCAGTTCCGCCTCCGCAACTTCTCGAGAAACACCGGCAATTTGTCGCGGGACTCGTCTTGAAACAATGCCGGTGTAAAAACGGATTGACATTATAACACATTGTCTGTATACTATATAACTTGTTTGAAACGGAATCGAAAGCTCATTCCCAGCAGTCAACCCCGTCAGGAGGATTCAATGAACAGGATGTTCATGGCCTTGGCAATTCTGATAATTCCTTTGATGTCATATGCCAATCAAGCCGGCGAGAAATATATCGAAAGCGGAGACATCAAAGGCCGATCGGGAGATCACCGGGGCGCGATCGAAGACTTCAACAAAGCCATCGCGATTGATTCGAATAACGCGATCGCCTATAACAACCGGGGCTACGCGAAGAATCACCTGGGTGATTATCCGGGCGCAATCGAGGATTTCAACAGAGCCATCGGAATCGATTCAAATTATGCCAGCGCGTATAACAGCCGCGGATATGCCGAAAACCGGCTGGGCGATTATCAGAAGGCGATCAGGGATTTCACGATAGCCATCGGTCTGAATACGAATTACACAAGCGCGTATAACAACCGCGGGCATGTCAGGAATCGCCTGGGCGATTACCAGGAAGCGATCGAAGACTTCAATAAGGCCATCGACCTTGATCCGAAATTCGCCAGCGCTTTCAACTACCGAGGATATGCCGACTATCATTCCGGCGACTTTAAAAGCGCGATCGCGGACACTTCCCGGGCGATAGATCTGGAACCAAAATATGCATTTGCCTTCAATAACCGCGGACTTGCCGAAATCGGTCTGGCGGATTACAAAAGTGCGATGGATGATTTCAGCCGGGCGATCGAACTGCAACCGGATTTTGCAAGAGCCTATAACAATCGGGGATTTTCGAAAATCAGCATCGGGAAAAATAATGAAGCAATCGAAGATTTTGACAAAGCCCTGAAGTTGGATCCAACATATGCCATGGCTTATAATAACCGCGGCTATGCCAGGATGAAATCGGGAGACAATCCGGGGGCTATAGAAGACTTCAACCGGGCGACGACCCTGAAACCGGAATATGCCAGCGCCTATTATAATCTGGGACTCGCCAGGATGAATCTGGGAGATAACAAAGGCGCCCTGACGGAACTGAAAAAGGCTTTGGAAACCGGTTATACCAAAGCGGCGGAATTGATCAACCAGATCACGAATAAATAAAAGGAATGCGTCTGCTCGTAAAAGCCTGTTTCCATCGGAGGAAACTATGAAGAGAATGCCCTCTATGATAATAGCAGTCGTCTGTCAATTTTTGATTGTTACCGGGACATCCTTCGCGGCAGAAGCGGAGGCGGGGCATGTCGCCGAGGACAAGAAAGCCGAAGCTTCTCATGTCAATGCATCTCCCTCTCCGGATAACAACAGTCAGCATACGGTCGCCGCAGAACATGTATTCATTCCTTCCCAGAACAATAATCCCGTTCAACCCGATAACCAGGATTATCACAGCGATAACAATAACCATATCAATAACAATAATAATGACAACGACCCTTATACCGAGAGAAAAGTCGACCGTTACCTGGAATACCAGAGTATTCCGATCAATCCGACTCCAGCGCCCGTCGTAAAAAATGATCTTCCGCCTGGAAAAAAGATGAATGTGTCCGTGGTGGAATTTCAAACCATCGGTCTGGACGAGCCCGGATCCGGCTATGTGGTGTCGGAATGGCTGGTGGATTCCTTATACAAAACGAAAGCTTACAATTTAATGGAAAGGATATCCCTTTCCAACGTCATCAACGAGATGAAATTGAGTTTGTCGGGAATGATCGACGAAAAAACGGCGGCGGAAATGGGACATCTCCTTGGCCTTGACGGAATCATTGTCGGCTCTGTAGCTAAGTTAGGCGATATCTATACGATATCGGCCAGACTGATCGATGTAAAGACCGCCTCCATCCTCATTTCCGGGACCATCAAGACAAAAAACATGGACGATCTTTCCGACGCCATTCCCGATCTGGTCAGAAAGTTGATGCCGCCGCAAGACAAGGTGATCGACTACAGAAAAGCAATACCCGCATTGAATCTGCTCGTCCCCGGCATTGCCCAATTCCAGGCGAACGATAAAACCTGGGGTGAAGGATTCATCATCGCTGGAATCGTCGGCGCCGGCATGGTAGCCGATGCGGAATTCAATTTCAACAATTCCTGGAACTTATATCTGAAAGCTTCCAATGTCGCGGATGCCGTGACCTATTACGAACAATCCAGCAATTGGAGAAACCTCAGCATAGCCGGAATCGCCGTCTGGAGCGGAGCGATCATCGTATCTACGCTGCATGCCCTTTTTTCGCCTGAAATTATTACAGCGCTCGCCCCCGATACCAGTCCTTTCCGAATGGCGATCGACCGGGAAAGTATGAATTTCAGTTTCGCTGCGAGGTTCTGAATGAAAAGCAATATTATCCGGATGATCATCCCGTTTTCCCTGTCGTTACTGACCATGACCGGCTGCAGTCTATTCGAGCTTCAGCACATCAATGAATACGATCCGGAAAATCCCAACCACACAACCAATCCCGTCATCGGAATCTTTTCCGAAACCTACCCATCCAATCTGGTATCCGGGGGGCTGGTGAATATCGATACCGATAACGTGACTCTGTCTTACGTGCAGAACACCGGAAGCGGGGACGGAAACGAGTGCGCCCTGATATCCATCGCCCCTGATGCAAGCTGGGGACTGGACTATTTTTCGACGAGCACTACCAATCTGAACGCTTTCATCAACGGCGGCCTGTACTTTGAAATTGCTTTTACAACCGCGAACGAACTGGATATCCGTATTGCATCCTATGACAATTTCAATACCAATTTCTCCGTTTATGTGCTATCGAATTCAGGCGCCACCAACGACGGTGACTGGTGGTCGGTGAGGATTCCATTCTCCGAATTCCAAGACATCAATCCCAGCTTGGATTTCAATAACATCATAGACTATTTCGGGATTACCTCACCGGTACCATCCGGTTCCGACGATACCATTTATTACGACAATGTTTACATCACCAACGGGTGGCCGAATCCATCCTCGGCACCCCGGCGCACTGTTTGCTGGCACAAAAGGAAATCTTCACTGTAATAGTGCAACACGACCCTGATGATCGGCTTTCGTGCGATCACCGCGATAAAACCAAATTCACCGGCAGCCGATCTTGAACACGCACAACGAAACCAAGGCTTACTGCTTTCCCGATTTTTTGTCGGCGGCCGCTCTACTTCGCCAGCGTCCAGCGTGCCATGCGGAGCATCAGCGCTTCCGCGTCCGGCTGGGTACGGACGGTTCCGGCGGAAAGCTCCGCCGCGTCGGTCGCCTTGCCCGACAGCTCTCCCAGACGGCCGAGTTCGCTCACGAGCTGGCGGTACTCGGTTTCGACCTGCGTTCGATCCTCCGCCGCATAGATACCGTTGGCGGACAGGACGGCCAGCTCATAGATGCGACCGTTCAGGCGGGAGAAAAGACCGTTGAGACCTTCCTCGTAAATCTTCTGCCCGGTTTTTCCGCGCTCCGAAGCGAGCTTGAGGTATTCCAGGGCATAGGACGTCCTGTTGAGATACGCGCCGACCACGGCCCGCTCCTGCGAAACGGCGCTGAGACAGTTGTCGATAAAGCCGATCGCCTCATCGAAGGATTCCGGCGTCGGCTGGAGACCCTTGGGGAATTCCCCGATTTCGGAATAGAGGTCGCCCGAGTCCAGTCGGAAATGCACGGTAGGCTTCCCGGCGGAAAGGGTGACGGGAAAGTCGGAAACCTTGCCGGGCTGGTTCGGCGCGCAGTAAAGGGACATTCCGTTGAAGCAGGCATGTTCCATCTCGCGGCGGATTTCATTGGCTTTCAAAGCAATCTCATCCGCCATTTTGAGGCGGTCCTTTTCCGTATAATTTCCGCTGGTGCCTTGTACAGCCAGCCCCCGGATCTCCTGGAGATTGCTGTGGAAGTCGGCAAGATAACCGGAAGCGCAGCCCAACAACTCCCGGAAAACCTGGATGTTGCGGATTGCGCACTCCTGCGCTTGCGCTACATCGAGCCTCGGAAGCGGAGAAGGCTCGCTCCGGAGCGCCGCCGCGGTACCGGTTCCGGAATTCGACGCGCAGGAAACGGACAAAAAGAAAAAGATCACAAAAAACAGGAACGGCAAGGTTCCGAAGCGCATGGAGAACTCCTCGTATTTTTATTTAAATTATCGGAAGGAGTTCCATTTCCCTGAGAGGGAATAAAAAGCCGTTTTCCCCCTTCCTTTCCATTTCATCCAGAAGAGATAGAAACATCTTGTTGAATTATATGTCTAGCGTCTCCTCTCCCGGACTCTGCGCAGCAGGGCATGGGAAAGGGAATGAGGACGCCTACTTCCCCGCCTGCTCCTTCAAGGTTTTCAGAATGAACTCCAGCGTTTTGTCCTTCGCCTTGAGCATCTCCGCCTTGCCGTGACTCTCCAGCTTCCCGCTCGCCGCGCCGGTGTGCCCGTCGCCGATGTTGAGTGTGCGGACAATGTCGCCGAGGTCATACCTGCCGGCTGCGTGGATGGCGAGGCTCATGGAAAACATGAGATCGGTGGTCTTCACGCCCCGGTCGAAAAGCGGCAGAACGGCGATCACGACGTCCGCCGACGGTTCCTTGAGAAACGCAAGGCTCCGGTTGACGCGGATCGGGGTTTTGAAGTCCGAGAAATCGAGAAGCAGAAAGCGCCCGGTCTCGGGATCGGCGACTTTCAGAATCTTGTCGATCAGTTGCAACCCCCGGTCCTCGTTCTCCTTCGTCCGCTTATAATTCGAGAGGATGTCCGGCTCTTTCACGAGTTCGCCGACAGGGGTTTTCATCAGGCGATAGGCCATTTCCCGCATATAGGAGAACTGCTCGCGACGGCTGTCGAAATCGGCCTTGAGCGCGAGGTCGATGATCCGGTCGGGAGTTTCCCGCCGCCAGTCGGCGATGTCGGCGTAACTGAAACTGTCCACGCGGTTGACGCCGGTCACGAGTTCCGGGATGAATTCCGGGAAGGGAAAACTGTCCCGGAAGGTGTCGTAGATGAGTCCCGCGCAGCTCGGGTAGACTTGCCGTTTCCCGGGGATGGCGTCCGGGTCGACGCCGAGAAGCTTCACGTCCTCGGTGTTGCCCTCGTGGTGGTCGTACCAGAGACCAGCGGGCGTACCGTAGGGAAGATCGACAATGACGTCTGTCTCCGAGAGCGGCATTTTGCGCATATTGATGTCCACCGGCCCGCTGAACGCGACGTCCATCTTTCCATACATAAGCATGCACAGACTCGCCGAAGCGATCCCGTCGAAATCCGAGTGAGCGACAATGCGCTTGTAATCCATGGGATCCTCCCGATAAAGTCCGAACCGCGTTCAAGGTCTATCCAATTTTTCCAGCAAGCGGCTGATGATCGTCCCGGATCGAAGAAGCCGTCAGAAGAACAGATTGCCGCCGGTCTTCCGGCTGACAAAAGCACCGATTCCCCGTCGTCAGAAAGACTGGAAAGCGGGCTTCCTCGTGGAATCCCGTTCTTGCAGAGCGGTTCATGGAATGCTTCGCTTTCCTTTCGCTTCCCAAGCCGGATATTCAAACACAAGACACGAAATCCCGCGAAAAAGCATCCTTTGTAAATTTTCGTGCCTTTTTGCGGATTTCGCGGTTAACCATCCCCTGATGAAGTCGGTAACAACTCAGTGTCCGCAAAAGCGTTCCAGATAGTCGAAAAAGTCGGGAAAGGTCTTGGAAACGCAGCCCGGGTTTTCGATGACGATCCCTTCGATGAAAAGCCCCGCCACAGCGAACGCCATGGCGATGCGGTGGTCGTTGTAGGTGGCGATGGAAGCGCCGCGATAACTTTTCGCGGGAAGGATGACCAGTCCGTCGGAAAGTTCCTCCACCTCCGCGCCCAGCTTCCGGAGTTCGGTACACAGCGCGGTGATCCGGTCGCTCTCCTTGATCCGGAGATTGGCCACGTTCGTGATGCGCGTTTCGCCCTCCGCGAAGAGGGCCGCCGCGGCGAGGGTCAGCACCATATCGGGAATCGCGTTCATGTCGATGTCGATCCCCCGCAAGTGTCCGTCGCTCCGAAGTTCCACGAAGTTCTCGTCCATCGTGACGCTCGCGCCCATTTTCCCCAGCACACCGGCGAAGGCGGTATCGCCCTGCAGCGAGTTTTCCCCGAGGCCTTCGATGCGGACACGGCCGCCCGCAATCGCCGCCGCCGCGAGGAAGTACGAGGCGCTGGAGGCGTCCGGTTCCACGCCGAAACGGCCCGGTGAACGATATCCCGTCGGATTTACCTTGAATTTACGGTATCCGTCGCGTTCCACGCGAGCTCCGAACTGCTCCATCATTCGCAGCGTCATATCGATGTAGGGCTTGCTGGAAACCTCGCCGCCGGTGCGCACCGTCACGCCGCGCTCGCTGCAAGGGGCCGCGAGGAGAAGGGAGGAGATATACTGACTCGAGTTCTTCCCGGTGACGACGCATTCGCCGCCGCGGATACCCTTCGCGCGGATGGCGAGAGGCGGGCAGCCGTTCCGGTCCACGTCGCAAACGTCGCAGCCAAGCGCGGAAAGCGCCTCCACCAGATCGGCGATGGGACGCTGCCGCATCCGCTGGTCGCCGTCGAGAAGGAATTCCCCTTCGCCGAGGCAGAGATAACTCGCGAGAAAGCGCATCGCCGTGCCGGCATTGCCCACGTAAAGCTTCGCTCCTCCCTTCGGGGGGCGGCCAGTGCCATGCACCGTGCAAACGGCGCGGGATTCGTCGGCTTCTACGCGCAGCCCGAGATCCCGAAGCGCGCCGGCCATGTAGCGGGTATCGTCGGAAAAAAGCAGATTCGTGAGTTCGGTTTTCCCTTCGGAAAGAGCCGCAAGAAGGAGCGCACGATTGGAAATGCTCTTCGATCCGGGAAGCCGGACATCCCTGTCGAGGACATTCGTCAGTTTGACGACGCGGTAGATTGATTCCATGGTTACCTCGAATTGGTAATTCGGTTTTTCCGCCGGGACGTTGATCTCAGCGTATGACGCGAATGATGTCGCTCTCGCATACAATCCGGTCGAGAATGACGTCGAACTCGCTATGCGGCACGGAGTCCATCAACTGAAAATCATAGCAGACACCGATGCTTTCCCGCACTTGACCCAGGCTGAGGTAACGGTCATAATAGCCCTTTCCGTAGCCGATGCGGTAACCGTCCTGTCCGAACACCACCCCGGGAACCAGCGCCACATCCACTTTCCCCTTCCAGGGCTCGGTGTCGGGTTCCGGGATATTATAGGCGCCCGGCCGGAAGTCGAAGAAGAGGTCCCGGATCACGTAAGGCACCACGCGATCGTTGATCAGCCGAGGAAAAAGCACCTGCCTGCCGGAAAGAAAAAGGTCCCGGGCGAGGGGGATCAGGTCCACTTCATGGTTGATCGGAACGTAAAGCATCACGCTTTTCGCGTCACCGCCCAACACCGGGGCAAGCCTGCGGATCACTCGGTAAGATTTCTGCTCCACGCTTTCGCGGGAGAGTGAACGCCGCATTTTCAGGAAGCGGCTTCGCAGTTCTTTCTTCTCGGGCATGAAAAAGCCTCTCGCCGCCGGGAAGTTCCCTCGATCCGCAGGGTCTGCGGAAGAAAGAACTTCCAGGTTATTTCAGGGATTCCCTCGGGCGTTCAGTTTTTTGATGAGTTCCTCTGTCCTGTCGTATAAATCGGGGGAAAGTCGCAGCTTGTTCTCCAGTTTGTAAAGCGGCAGCACCAGCTTGCGGGAATTCTGCGATTCCGCCCCGTCCAGGAAAGCTGCAAGCAGACGCTCGTCCGGACGCTCCTTCCAGGTGGTGAGGAACTCGTTTGCGAGATCTCCGAGCTTGTCCACGGCCGCGGGAACGTTGGTCATCCCCCCCAGCGCGATGACGATCCAGTAACGGCCCTCGTCATCCCAAGTTTCCTGGTAGTAGTGGTAAAGGATAACCGCGTCGTTGGATTCCTTGCTGATCGCCCCGAGGGCTTTCACGCCCATGTTGAAGACCACCCGCATCCATGCGGTGCGTTTCTGTGCGTTCTGATTGGCGGAAGGAACACAGGCGTCGATGAGTTCGCGAACCTCGTCCCGGGCCTCGGTAACGTGAAGCTCGCGGATGCGCTTCAGGGCGCTGCAGATGAGCTGGACGTTTTCCGGCGCGGGAGTCTGAGAGATAATTTCAACGAGAGAACCCGCCGACTTGGCGTCCACCTGATCCAGCAGATTGAAATCCGATTCCTGCATTTCGGCGTACATGCCGACCGACGTCAGGCAGAGCGAGGCAATTACCGCTGCGAGTGTCCGTTTCATGGGTCCTCCCGTATCGCTTGCGTTACAGTTCCACTTCGGCCGAATCCGACGGCTCGGCCTGTTCGATCTTCAGATAAAGCGGTTTTTCGATGGCGAGCGTCATTCCGCCGAGGTCGCCGTCCGTGAACAGAAAATGGAGCGCGCTGCAAAAATAATAGACTTCCTCCATCGCCGCCCGGATGGTCTTGCCGTCGATGACACGCGAACCGTCGACCTTCTTGTTGAAGTCCAGAATATCCTCGGCGTTCTGGACCACCTTGCCCAGCGAGCGAAGATCGTTGACGATGAAAAGGAACCGGCGGGAAAATTCCTCGAACAGTTCCCGCGCGTCCTTGCGGATCGCCCGCGAAAGCTGGCTGCGCTGGATGGAGCACTGGTTGTAGCGGGTGGTTTTTTCATCCTGCTTCATGAACGCGTCCTTGTCGACCTTGCGGATATCCCTCAGGATCTTGAGATAGGCGTTGGTCCGCTCGTAAATATTGTTGATCTTGTAGTAGTTGTCCACGAGTTCGCGCTTGAGATCCAGCTTCGCGCCCGACTGGAACGCGATGTTGAAGGCGACGCGGTTGGAGTTGAACAGAAAAGAGTATTCCTTGTCGAAGAAGTCGATGAGAACGTACGACAGAAAGATCTTGTCGCTGACCGTGAAGAGTCCCCGAGGATCCTTGTTCTCGATGTAGGACTTACGGATCGCCCGGAAGCGGATGTTCTGCTCGATGAGTCGGAGCCCCAGGCGCACAGGATCATCGGGATTGTCGGACGACTGCTCACCCGGGAGCGTTTCCCCTCCCGGCTGGTCCGAACCGGCGCCTTCCCCCCTCGTCTGGGCGGCGAGCGCGCTTCGCCTGGCCGCTTCCTCGCTGCGAAGCTGCTGCTCGATCTCTTCCTTCCATCGGGCGGTCAGCATCCCGACGGAATCCTCTTCAACCACTCCGCAGAAGTCGCGAAAGTTGGTCTTCAGCCGCGCCGGGTCGGTATGATAGTACATCTCGGCGAGAAGAAACAGTTTCGGATAGACCTTCTGGAAAACGAAGTCGGCGTTGGCCGATATCCGCTTGAGATTGGCGGAGGTGACGTTGGGATCGAGTCTCCGAATGTCGCGTTCGATCGAAAGAGCCTTCTCTACAGCGCTTTTGAACTGGAAGGCATAGGGTTGAAGAATGTAAAGCCCCTTGAAAAGCCGCAGAACCATCTCCTTCGCACTTTTCACGGACTGAACGGAGTTCTTCATCACGAGAAGCGCCTGAAAAACCTGCTCGTCGTAGAGAGCGTCGAAGCGCTGGATAAGCTCGAAAGCGAAGGGCTGAAGACTATCGGCGATCATCCGTTTCTTGATCTCCGCAGCCACGAGCCGGTCCTGGTAAAGAATGGATGCGAGCACCATTCGCGAGTTGAGAAGCGTGTTCTGGTAGTTGATCAGAACGAACTCGTGGAAAGCAGGCTGAAATTCCTTTCCGCCGAAAGCGGTGATTCCCGAAAAGAAACATGAAAGCCTCGATGTGAAACGTTCCAGCCAGAGCGAAAAGCCGCTCTCGACCGGCTTCGCGGCGGGGCGGGACATCGGGGCGGGTTTTCGCTCCTCCTCCCGGTGTTCGGGACGGCGGGGCCGTTCATAAACCTGCTCGCGTTTCTGCGGAGACTGTTCCATGCGGGATCGCTGTTCGACCAGCCGCTTCTCCCGCTCGGCTTTCTCGAGATCGACCACCTGTCCGCCGGCTTTCACGAACTTGTTGAACATTTCCTTCTTGTCGGTGTCGCCCAAGCGGGTAACGCCGAGCTTTTTCTGCATCCCGTACAGTTTATCGTCCGGCATAGGCTTCCCCCAGCCATTCGAGGAACGGCGTTTCCGACATGTCCACCCGGACCGGAAAACCGGCGCTTTCGGCGGTGAAATCCCCCGCTCCGTATTCCGAAATATCGAGCGTCAGACGGTTCGGGCCGCTTTCCAGCGAGACGGTGCGGGGCCGTCCGTCCGGATTGCGTGCGGTCACGGACAACGTCACGGAGGACTTGCCCGCCACGAACCTCGCACTCGCGAGACGGCTGCCGGCCGTTTCGACAGCCTCGGCCGGAACGGCGCGGGAAAGATCGTCGGCGGTGGCGTCGCGGAAGAAGAGCGGCAGTCCTTCGGAAAGCGCCTTCCCGAGGTTGACGTCGAAACGCCTTAAAACGGTCTTCTCCGTATAATCGGCGATCTCGATCTTCCCGTCGGGATCGGCCGAAAAATCGAAAAGACGCGCATTCAACAGGTTGTCGTACACGCGGAACCGGAAATTCCTCCCAGGTTCCAGAACGGCGTCCCCGCTTCCATGGAACTTTTCTTCCCCCATCTCGGCGAAAAGGAAAAAGCGGAAGGAAATCCATTCGCGATCGGCCGGTTTCACGTATTCGCGGCTCGAACAGGCTCCCAGCAAAATCACTAGAAGGAACGGCGCCGCGAGCAGCGTTCTCATTCTATGTTCCCCGTCACCGAGATTCCGTCCACGAGCACATGCGGGGCGATGAGACTCCCGCACCGGTACGTGCGGTTCTCCAGGGAAGCGATATTCTTCAGGAGCTCCCAGGCGTTGCCCGAAATCATCGCATCTTTCACGCGACCGACTACCCTGCCCTTCTCGACCAGCCAACCGAGTTCGATGTTGACGGAAAAGTCGCCCGCGACCATATTGGACATGCCGCCGCCGAGGAAATCGCTGACAATGAGCCCGCGATCGATCCCGGCGATCATATCGGCGAGCGGAACGGAACCCGGAGCGACCACGAGGTTGGAATTTCCGGGCGACGGGAGCGAGGTGGTTCCCCGATGACCACGCCCGTTGGAATTGCGCCCCGTCCGCTTCGCGGAAGCGAGATCCAGTGTGAAGTTGCGGAACACACCCTTCTCGATGACCGGCATCGCGGCCGGCACCACGCCCTCGTCGTCGAAGGGATAACAGGAGGATCCGTCCAGATCGAAAGGATCATCGGTGAGCGTCAGAAGCTTCGATGCGACGGTTTCGCCTTCCCGACCGTCGAGAACCGAGATCCCCCGCTGGAGTGTTTTCCCGCTCGCGGCGAGTTCCACCGCATCGAGAAGGATGCCCAGCGCTTCCGGCATGAAGAGAACCGGGAAGTAACCCGTCGGAGCGTCCACCTTGACCAGTGAGTTGCGGTAGCGCCACTCGATATTGGAAATGATCGTTTCGACGTCGAGGTTCGTGCCGTTGCGGCCATCGCCGTCGGAAACCGACAGAAGACCGCCTCCCTCCTCCACGCGCAGGAGACTCGCATGCATCGAGAAACCGGTTTCCTCGTAGAATCCCCGGAAACCGGAAGAGTTGTAGAGCCAGCGACTTTCATGCGACCGACCGATGGAAACGCTCGCCTGGGCCTCCGGATCGATGGTCTTCAGGCGTTTCATCACTTCTTCGCCGCGGCCGATCATTTCTTCCTTGGAAACGGCGTCAGTCTCGGGCCGGCATAGCGGAAGTTCCCGCCAGGCCGATGGACCGGGCAAATCGAGGTCGAGTTCCTCGCCCAGGGCGGCGCTCGCGGAGGCATTGGCGATCAGGGCGTCAACATCGTCGAAGGAATTGATGTAGGAATTGCCGACACGCCCCTTTTCGAAGATACGCAGTCCGACCGACCAGCGGTCGATGTCTTCCACCGATTTCAACCGGTCCATCTCGAAATCGACCGGAGTGGTGGAAGAACTCGCGGCGATCAAGTCTGCCTTTCCGACGCGGGAAAGGATCTCTCCGAGGCGGGCTTCGATGGTTTCGCGGCGCATAAACTCCCCACCGCATTATTACGCGGCGCGTTAAGTATAGAACGGAACGTCCGTTTCGTCAATAAGCGCGAGATTGCGCCGGCGTCTCATTTTCCTCCGGCGGGACGCAGCAAACACCAGTGGCGGATACCCGAAAACGGCACGCGCGTCTCGCCCGTTACGCGGAACCCGAAATGTTCGTATATCACCACATTGACGGCACTCTCAGCGTGTCCGCCTCTTCGATGACCCTGCGGAAGAGGGAAGAACCCACCCCTTTCCCCTGGCGTGCAGGATCGACCGCCGCAACCGATACGTATATCGCGCCGCGCGGCATTTGCCGGCGTCTAACTCCCGACGACGCGAGCGCGTAAGCGACGAGGCGAAATATCTCCCCGGGTCGCAGCACAGCAAGCAGCCGAAACGCCGCCCATACGAGCGGGACGGCCTTCGGGGAGTTTCCAGTGAAAGCATGCGGCAATTTCCGGAGCAGATATCCCGACCCGTCCGGCGCGAAAAGGAGATCACCCCTCCCGGCGAGGACGACAAGTGCGTACATCCGCTCCAGCTTGACCCTCCGCTTCTCCGCATTCGGGAAAAACCACGCATGGAGAGGGTCGCTTTCCATCGCGGCCGCGAACACCCTGGACGCCTTCGCCGGATCGATCGCCGGGAATTCTTCCATCGGCCGACTCCTCATTTTTCTCCCTTTCAGTTTAACTCGGACCTTCCGGGAAATCAACACAACCGTTTCCGCCCGATGCCGAAGCGTCTCATTTTTTTGCCGTCGATGGAGTTAATACGGCTCACCCATCCCGTTTGTTGACAAAGGAAGTGCCGATTCCTATAATTATGAATTAAGATCTGAATGCGGAGATCCGCAGGAATCCGGGAGGCACTATGGACGCGTTCCAGAAAGTCCTGTTCGTCGACGCCACAACCGGCTATTACAAGATGAAGCGCTATAAAATCGGCGATTACTTCGGTCCGGTGGACCTCGGCATCCATCTTGCAGACAACTACGAAACGCTGAACGTCGGCGTGGGCATTCTTGCGGGTTCCATCTTTCCGGGCTCCAACCGCCTCATCTTCACCGGTTTTTCTCCCAGCTGGCGCGGCTTCTACATTTCCAGTATGGGCGGAGCGGGCCTGGTCTTCGATAATCTCGGCATCAATATGCTCTCCATCGGCGGAAAGGCTCCGACGCCCTCCGTCCTTTTCCTGAACCGCACCCACGGCGAGGAGATCGAGGTCGAAATCCTTCCCGTGGACGCCAACGCCGTCTGGAAGGGCCAACCCGAAGGCCCAGCGCAGAATGCATGCGCGGAGGGGGGGAGCGAACGCGTCGGCGTCTACTCGATGACCGACTGGGTATACAAGAAGTTCGGCGAACGCTATCAGAACGACCCTCGCATTCTCGTGACCGGCCCCGCCGCTCTTTACACAGACTCCGGCGGCATCTGCTCCATGCCCATCGCCAATAAAAAGATCAGTTACGTGGACACCTGGGCTGGGCGTGGCGGGCTGGGAAGCAACATGGCGGGAATCCACGGCATCGTGGCCGTGATCTACGGCGGCACGGTCGTGGACGAGGACTTCCGCGACCGCAAGGTGGCCGACGAGTGGTTCGAGAACAAGTACAAGCAGAAACTCGCTGCGAAGGACTTCGAGGCCACCACCAAGTACCGTTTTGATCCGAAGTGGGGTACGGGTGGCACCCTCGGTGTGAATTACGCCACGATCGGCGGCCGCATCATGGCGCTCAATTATCGCACCATCTACGACACCGAGGACAGCCGTCTCGCGATGAACGAGAAATTCGTGATCAGTCACTACCTCAAGCAGTTCAACGAGGATACCATCGCGAAGAAGCAGCAGTTCAACTGCGGCGAACCCTGCTCCGCCGTCTGCAAGAAGATGAACGGACCATATAAGAAGGATTACGAGCCTTATCAGACGATGGGCCCGCTCTGCGGCATTTTCGACCAGGCGGCGGCGGAAAAGCTCAACCATCACTGCGATGCGATGGGCTTCGACGCCATCAGCATGGGCGGCGTGGTGGCGTGGCTGATGGAACTGCTGTGGGAAAACGTGCTCAGCAGGGAAGACCTCGGCGTGACGCGCCTCCCGAAATGGAACCTCGCCGACTTCGACCCCGTGACCGATTCGATGCACAACGCGGAACTCGGCATCGAACTCTTCGACGCCATTTTGGAGAAGCGCGGCGTTCTGGACCTCTCGCAGGGAGTGCGCAAATGGGCGCGCCGCATCCAGCGCGAACGCGGCGTGCGCATCATCGACAAGTTCGTCTTCACGGCGTTCGGCCGCAAGGGCTGGATGGTGCCCAACCAGTACTGGACGCCGGGCGTACTCGCCCCGATGCCGATCATGGGAAAGTATTACATGTACTACGGCAACGACTTCATGACGCCGCGCAGACTCGGCAAGCATTGCGCCGAGCGGATGAAGGCGGAACTCGTGATCGACAACCTCGGCGTTTGCCGCTTTCACCGCGCCTGGGCCGAGGACATGCTGCCCGACATCGTGGAGTCCATCTACCAGCTCAAGGACGCCTTTCTCGCCAATATCTCCGTTACGGCAAGCCGAATCAACAGCCGCAACGCGGGCGTTTACTGGGAGAGCGAGCGAGACACCGACTACGTTTACACCTTTCTCAAGCGCTTGAAGGACGTGGAGAAGAAGCAGGACCCGGAACTCGACCGCTGGATCGCCGAATTCGAGAAGGACAAGAAGGAAGCGGCCCTTTCCTGGTGGTTCGAAATGCGCAAGGGGATCGACGAGAGTTTGAGAGACTTCTTGTAGGAAGATTTAGATATATTGATTATAGGCTTATTTTAAAGAGGTGAGTAAGTTATGTATAAGATAAACCGCATGAAAATTAGTGGGTTTAGGAGGTTAAAGTTAATAGACTTACAGGTTAGTCCCTTTATGGTGCTT
>Ga0326727_10008516_pt1 | contig 25958 bp, 17 predicted proteins | sample MB2enrmetagenome_FD_207643 | JGI IMG/M metagenome (GOLD analysis project Ga0326727, IMG submission 207643) | Lab enriched peat soil microbial communities from McLean, Ithaca, NY, United States - MB29MY | ecosystem: Environmental > Terrestrial > Soil > Wetlands > Peat | place: USA: New York...
AAGGCGCGGGATTCCCACTTTCCCACACCCCCGGCGGCGGGTCCTCGGTAACATTTTAAATGGCGCGACGACCTGCCCGAAAGTTACATTTTTAAATGGCTTGACGCGTGCGCAGAAGGGATCGAGGCCAGAATCTCCGGATCGTAGGCCGTTTTCGCTCGCCATCGTTTTCGCACTCAGGACCAGTATGGCGTGGGCAGGATCAGTCCGGAATGGTCTGCGATCGGGCCGCTTCCCAAGCCAGCATGGCTTTTTTCCGGGCGGCGCCCCAGTGGTAACCACCGATTCCTCCCGCCTTGCGGATGACGCGATGGCAGGGAATCAGAAACGCGATGGGATTTTTCCCCACGGCACTCCCCACCGCGCGGGCTGCTCGCGCGCTGCAAACCCTGGTGGCAAGATCTTCATAGGGGATTACCGAACCCATGGGAATCTTGAGCAATGCTTCCCATACCTTGATCTGGAAGTTGGTTCCTTGCAGCACCAAAGTGATCGGTCGGCTCCCATTTCGCTTTTCCCCGCCAAAAATGCCGCGGATATAGGGCTGGGTCAGCCGTGGGTTCTCCCCCCAGTCCGCCTGCGGCCAGCGCGACTGGAAATCGCGGAGTATCTGAGCGCGCCCACCAACGCCGATGAATCCCAGACCACAAATGCCCCTCTCCGTCACAGAAAGCAGGCACTCCCCGAAAGGACTCGGGTGAAAACCGTAGCTGATCTGGAGCCCCGCTCCCTGGGCTTTAAACTCGCCCGGCGTCATGGCTTCGATGTTGACGAACAGGTCGTGCAGCCGCCCGGGACTCGAAAGGCCGGCGTCGTAAGTAGCGTCGAGCACGCTGTGCGACCCCTCGAGCAACTTCTTGGCATGTTCCAGGGTCAAGAATTGAATGAACCGCTTGGGACTGATCCCCGCCCAGCGTCGGAACAAGCGTTGAAAGTGGAATTCGCTCAGGTGCACGCTTTGGGCGACCTCACGCAGTTCCGGTTGGCGATGGTAGTTATCTTCCAGGAAGAGAATGGCTTTCTCAATTCGGGAGTAATCATTGGTCATCGGTTGCATGGTTTTTGGCTCCTCCATTTGTTTCTGCATCATCTTGAAGGGATCCCAAAAGTTGAGCAACCCGAATCTTGCTCACTTCGGGACGCGGGGCATGGGCATGGAGGCCCGCCTCATCCGCGGATCCCCATTTCCTGCTGCTCTTCGATCGTCGGGAGTCTTTCGGTGTCAGGAGCCACGGGCGCGGGCTGGTGACGGTGGGAAAGGATCAGCGCCACGGCACCGACAATGATGGCCGTGGCCAGCAACTCACGCGCGGAAATGGACTCGCCCCCCACAGCCCAGCCAAGGAAAACGGCCACGACGGGGTTGACGTATCCGTAGGTCGCGACCCGAGATGTCGAGACCACACGCAGGAGCCAAATGTATGCCGTAAAACCCAGCAGCGAACCCATTCCAACCAGATAAAAGAGCCCGGCGGTTGATCGCCAGGAAATCGCGTGCCAGTGGAGTTGGCCGCTTTCAACCAGCAAGCCCAGAACAATCAGCATCGCGCCCCCGGCCAGCATTTCCATCGCCGCAGCCAGGAAAGGTGAGGGCGGAAGCTGAGCGCCGCGGGAAAATAGCGAACCCACCGCCCAGCAAAAAGCGCTAAACATCAAAACTGTTGCACCCAGGATGTCCACTCGCGAACCTCCCAGGAGCTTGGCGGGACCGACCAGAATCACGATGCCTGCCAACCCGATCACCAGACCGCCTGCCACACGTCCCGTCAGCTTGGGGCCGCTCTTGCGGAAACTGTCCAGCAGGACCATCCAAAGGGGAATCATGGCGAGAAGGATCGCGGCCAATCCCGAGGGCACGCGCTGCTCTGCCCAAACCAATGAGCCGTTTCCGCCCACCAATAGAAGAGCGCCCACCGCAGCCGCGGCGAGCCAGTGCTTTCGAAGCGGAGGTGGCGTGCCCCGCCACCGCATAAAGGCGTACATCATCGATCCCGCAAGAAGGAAACGTGTGCCCGCCATCCAAAATGGCGGGATCGTTTGCACTGCGTACCTTATGGCTAGAAAAGTTGAGCCCCATAAGATGTAAACCACACCGAACGCCAGCACAATCTTGGCGCGCGAAGGGCGGCCGGTCTGTGAAGGTTCAATCATGTGTCCCGACTCGCAAAGTCAGATCTCTCATCTCTTCCCGCCACGCTCATTAGTTCTTCCGAATACTATTTCAACTGGCGCACAACGTCCAGGCGGGGCGCTCACTCGATCGACAAGTCTACCTTGCGCTCGCCGGACAGTGAAGAACCCTCCCCTTTTTGAAACGGCTGGGAGTATGATGTCCCGGATGTCAAGCGGCGCCCCGCAGCATCCTATGCCCAGACTCCGTCCCAGCACAACGCTTGCGTTCGTCCTTCTCTTGGGTGCGTATGTGCCCCAAACTCCCGATGTCATGAGCGCCGACCTGGAACCGAAGACCCTGGAAGCCTTTAATCGCTACGTTCAAGTTACGGAAGCACGCATCGACAAGGAAGTGACGCGGCCCGGGGCCTTTCTCTACATCGAAGGCTTACCCGAACCCAAGCGCTCGCAAGCTCTTGCCAGCGCCAAGGGCGACGTCTACATGGACCGTCTCCAAACCAAGGACGCTTCCGGCTCGGTCATCGAAGCCCCGGATGGATTGATCCACCACTGGATCGGCGCGGTCTTCATTCCCGGAGTTACCTTGCGCCAGGTTCTGGACCTGGTCCAAGACTATAACCATCACCAGGATATTTACAAACCTGAGGTGGTTCGCTCGCAATTAATCCGCCACGAAGGGGACGAATACCAGATTTATTATCGGCTGCGCAAAAAAAAGGTCATCACAGTCACCCTCAACACCAACCATGACGTTCTGTACATCCCCGTGGACGCCACCCATTGCCGAAGCCGTTCCGTCGCAACCCGCATTGCGGAGGTTGCCAACGCCGACCAGCCCGGTGAGTCCGAAAAGCCCATTGGACACGACGGTGGATTCCTGTGGCGGATGAATTCCTACTGGCGATTCGAAGAAAAGGACCAGGGCGTTTATGTTGAGGTGGAGTCCATCTCGCTGACGCGCGACATCCCGACGGGATTAGGCTGGATTATCAAGCCATTTGTAACCAGCATTCCTCGCGAATCGCTGGTCATGACGCTGGGTTCGACGCGCTCAGCCGCCGAAGCGAAAATAGAGAAGCCAGGTGGCAGAAGCCAGAAGTGAGAAGTTAGAGGCTAGAATAAATCCTGCCCACAGCCCAAATCCCGCACCGAATATTGACTCCTGACTCCTCGCTCCTAACTCCTAGCTCCTCCTACAGCGGCAGTCCCACGGGCCGCTTCACGCGCGCGGAAATCTGAGAAGCAAAACATATTTCGTGCGTCAGCGCGGCATCCTCCAGGTTGGCGTGCGACTCACGATTGTTCAGAATGCAATCGACGAAGTGCCGCACTTCATCGTTGAACGGGTGATGCGAAACCTCGCCGCTGTCCGGCATGACGGTGGGAAACGTCGCCCAATCCTTTTGGCCCGTCCAGTGCTTGGAGAAAATCTGATTGTTGCGGATCGTCCCCTGATCTCCGAAGAGGGCGAGGTTGAAAATGTAAGGCTGAACGCACTCGATGGATGACGCCACTTTCCCGATGGTCCCGTCCTCAAATTTTACCATTGTCAAACTATTCGGCTCATATTCATAGTGCAGCGGATTCTTCCGGCTCACGTTGCCATAGGCAAACACTTCCACCGGGCGGGAGCCGACGAACCAGCGCAGGCCATCCACGGCGTGGCATCCGGCCGTGAGGAGGTCGCTGCCGGCAATATCCTTCTTGGTATTCCATGCGTACTGCGCGTACCAGGGGCCGATTCCATGGAAATAATCCACCTCGGCGAGAAAAAGATTCCCCAGAAGGCCGTCCGCTAGGAAGACCTTGATCATTTCGAAGAGGGGATTCCAACGCAACACGAAGCTGACCACGGTTTTGACCCTGGCGGCTTGCACGGCGGCTTGGAGTTCGCGCATACCCTCGAGATCCAAGGCTACGGGCTTCTCCAGGACCAAGTGCTTCCCGGCCTGGGCCGCGGCGATGCCCTGGGCGACATGCAGATGGTGGGGTGTGCAAACGACCACAATGTGAATGGAAGAATCGGCGAGCATTTCATCCACCCGGTCATAAGAGTGGCAGCGCGGGATATGGAACGCTTCCGCTTTGGCCTTGGCGCGCGCGCGGTCACGACTGACCAGTGCCACCACCTCGGTGTGCGGGTTCGCTTCAAACGCTCGAATGTACTCGCCGGAAACCCAACCCGTTCCGATAATGCCCACTCCCAATTCCTTCATTTTTGCCTCCCGGTTTTGTGAAAGATTGAAGCGCCGGCGCCCGCCCTGGTTACCGGTAACTCTCAATGTTGGCGATTGTATTGCATTTCTGCTTGAACTGTAAGGGGGAGGTTTGGGCAAACCGCGCCTTCCTGCAAATTCCAACCGGCTCCGCGGCACACCTCCTCGAGTCCTGCGTCATTTATTTGTCGCCATTCCTTATCGCCCGACTCCCTGTGGTACAATAATTTTTTTCGCGGCATCACAAGTTAAAGGCGAGTGAAATTCCTTTTGGTCCAATCGTGCCCTTTGTGTTTTCCACGCGCGTCCCCGTAGCCATGTTGCGGAGCCTCATTCTTATTTACGCCTTCTTCTTTGCCGCAACATCTGCATTTGGCCAAGGCGGGCCGCCCTTCTACACCAATGATCCCGGCACCCCCGGCAATCACAATTGGGAAATCAATCTCGGTTACATGCCCTTTTTCTACAGCAATCAGTCCGTTTCCCACACCCCCGATGTCGACATCAATTTCGGCGTTGGCGATCGCATCCAGCTCACGTACGAAAATGCCTGGCTTCGCGTCCAGAATCCCGGCTCCGCGACCAAATTTGGCCTGGGCCAATCGAATCCCGGCGTCAAGTGGCGTTTCTACGACGCCGGGGAGGATCACCTCTCCATCTCGATTTTCCCCCAATTCTTCCTCAACAACCCTAATAACGCGGTCCGGCGTGGGATCACCTCGCCGAGCGATACCTTTCTCATGCCCATCGAATTCTCCAAGAAATTCGGTCCTGTTGATGTGGATTACGAAATCGGTTATCAGCTTGTCCACAAGGGACCGAACGGCTGGCTCAGCGGTCTCGTCCTCGGCCACGACCTCACCAAGAAACTCGAAATCGACATGGAACTCTATGGCCAAGGCCCCTTCCATGCCCCCGACATCCAACCCACGTTCGACTTTGGCGCACGCTACAAACTCCATTGCCCGGTGATCCTCCTCCTCATGGCCGGGCGCAGCCTCGAACCCACCAGCCCCAATCAGTCCTACTTCATCGGTTATTTTGGCATTCAACTTCTGCTGCCTCCGAAGTCCTACAAATGAGATCGACCCTCCTCACTCCGTATGGGCCGGCGAGCCTCCCGCCGCTTTCTTCTAGATTTCGTTTCTCATTGCGAATATTATCGTCCCCTTCCGAGACGCGCGGGATTGACCGCGGTCGCGCCCTCCAGTCCGGCCGATGAGGGCGAAGAAGGCTCAAGGGGTTCAGACATGAAACGTCTGTTCGTGGCAATATTTGGCTTGATGCTGGCGTCGCAAGCAGCGGCTCAGGCGCCTGTGGGAAAAGGATGGGTTGCCCTTTTTAACGGAAAGGATCTAAGCGGTTGGGTAAATAATGGGCAAGAAAAGTGGATCGCAGAGGATGGCACGATCCTGGGTGAGAGCACCGTTGGACACTATGGTTATCTCACGACGGAGAAAACCTACAGCAACTTTATGTTGCGGCTGAGGTTCAAGCCTGAGACCGACGGAAACAGCGGGGTGTTCACCCGCTCGCGCATTACCGGCAACTCGCCCCAAACCGGTCCGGATATCGAAGGCATGCAGGTGGAAGTCGACCCCACTCGCAATACGGGCTCAATTTACGAGAGTGGTCATCGCGGGTGGGTGGCGATGGGGACGCCCGCGTGCGAGCACGCCATCAAACCCCGCGAGTGGAACGATCTGGAAATTACGGAAGAGGGACTCCATTACGTCACCCGCTTGAACGGCGTGCCCTGCGTGGACTTTACCGATCCTCATCCGAATTTCACGGTGGGCGTCATCGGGTTACAACTCCACACCGGCGGCGGAGTAAAAATACGGTTTAAGGATATTTACCTAAAGGAGGAATTCAAATGACCGATCAAGTCAAGAACACGCTGGGCCGAAGGGAATTTCTGGGGGCAGCCGCGGCAGCGAGCTTCATGATCCTCAAGCCACAGCAGGTGCGGGGGACGGCCGCGAACTCGCAGCTTCGCTTCGGAATTCTCGGCTGCGGAGGCCGCGCCACCGATGAGGGTTCGAGTTTCGTACAGAATGCCGGGGCGCGGGTGACCGCCATCGCCGATCTTTTTGCCGATCAACTGGAGAGAGGGCGCCGGCACTTTGACAATTTGCAGCAAGCCAAGGGCTATGCGCCCATCGACGCTGCACAACTTTTTAAAGGTCCTAATGCCTATCAGGACATCGCTGCCTCGAAAGAAGTGGACTTCATCCTTATTACTACGCCGCCCTACTTCCACCCGCATCATCTTGAAACGGTGGTGGCCGCGGGCAAGCACGTCTATTGCGAGAAGCCGGTGGCGGTGGACGTGCCGGGCGCCCATCACGTGATCAGCATCGGCGAAAAGGCGCAGGGCAAGCTAAGTCTCGCGGTGGGATTCCAGATTCGCAATGCGCCGCCCATGGTGGAGCTGACGCGGCGCATCCACGAGGGAGCGCTGGGGAAGATCGCCTGCGGCCTCGCTTACTATTATTGCTCCCATATCGATCGGCCCGAGTGGCCCAACGCCTCACCCGAGGAAAAGCGGCTGCGCAACTGGGTGTGGGATCACAAGCTTTCCGGCGACATCATTGTGGAGCAGAACATCCACGTCATCGACATGTGCAACTGGATGCTGAAAGGCCATCCCATCAAGGCCGTGGGGATGTGCGACCGCAAGATGCGCACCGATGCCGGAGATTGCAAGGACAACTTCAACGTGCTCTTTACCTATCCGGACAACGTGCAAATCAGCTTCGGATCCACGCAATTTGACCGTCCGACATTTGACGCCGCCGTGTATCTATTCGGGTCCGAGGGCGGCTCCGAGTCGCACTACGATTGGCGCGTCAATATTACCGGCCCAAACAAATGGGATGCCGGAATGAGGCCCAGTGGTGGGGTGGAGTTCTCCGCGGCGGGAAAATTCGCGGGTGCGCTCGACCAAGCCGACTCGGAAAAGGAAAAGGCGTTTGTGGCCAGCATCACCAGTGGCCAATTCCTCAACCAGGCGGCGGTGGGCGCGGAATCAGCGATGAGCGCCATGCTGGGCCGCAACGCGGCTTATTCCGGCAAACCGCTCACTTGGGAGGCGTTGCAGAAATCGAAGGAAGTGTACGATCCCAAAATCGATATCACGAAGTTTGCCTGATTGTCCGTGGTCAGTAGTCCGTTGTCCGTGGTGCCTGACCACCGACAGCGGATTACTGACAATACGTTTGCTTCGCCAATTTTGGAGGACATCATGAAGAACAACCCCTCGCGTCGCGATTTCCTGAAAGTCTCTGCGGGCAGCGCCCTGGCATCGCTGGGCCCGGCGGGCGCCAGCCTGGCGGCCCCCGCGCCCGCCCCCGCCAGCGGGCGCATCAAGAAGGCCGTGCAGATTTACATGCTGCCCAAGGACCTGAGTTACGCCGACCGCTTCAAACTGGCCGGCGACGTAGGTTTCGAGGGCGTGGAAGCCCAGACCATGGAAGACCCCAAGGTGGCGGATGAAATCAAGAAGGCCTCGGAAGACGCCAAGGTCCCCATTCATTCCGTCATGAACATGGCCCACTGGAAGTACCCGCTTTCCTCCAGTGACCCCGCCGTGGTGAAGACATCGCTGGATGGCATGAAGACCTCGCTCCACAACGCCAGGCTTTGGGGTGCGGAAACCGTGCTGCTGGTTCCCGGCGTCGTCAACGCTGACATCAGTTACCAGGATGCCTGGACGCGCTCGCAAAAGAATATTCGCACGCTGATCCCGCTGGCGGAAGAACTGAAGATCACCATCTGCATCGAAGAAGTGTGGAACAAGTTCCTGCTCAGCCCTCTGGAAATGGCGAAGTATGTGGACGAATTCAAGAGTCCCTGGATCAGACAATACTTCGATGTAGGCAACGTGGTGATTTTCGGCTATCCACAAGACTGGATTCGCACGCTCGGCAAGCGCTTTAGAAAAGTTCACCTGAAAGATTTCAAGGTGCTGTCACACGGGTTCAGCCCATTCCAGACGGAGTTCGTGAATCTCGGCGATGGCGACATTGACTGGGCCGCCGTGCGCAAGGCGTTTGCGGAAGTCGGTTATACCGGATGGGCGACCACGGAGCTTGAGGCCGGCGACGAAGCATACCTGCGCGATGTGGCCAAGCGCGTCGATCGGCTGGTTCTGGGCTTGTAAGAGCCGGCCTCGATCCCTTATCTATGGGCTTCTTTGAAGGCCTTTTCGAACAGGTCCTCGACATGCAACTCGCGGGCCCACTGGTTCAAATAGGCCAAGTCCAAGCTGGTGGCCTGCACCCTGAGAATGCCCACTACGTCCTTCCACTGATTCTCAGATACCTCACCCCCCGCGCGAAACCACTCAAGCTTTGAGAGGATGGTGTCCTCTGCCGTTGCAACGTACGCGGGTACAGCCGATTCTTCTAAAAGGCGCCGAGGTTGACGGCGGGCGAACTCCTGTTGGCTGAAACTTCTTTTCCGAAGCGGGAAGAAATCTATTTTGAGGGACGATTGCAAATGAATGAGGTTGAATGAGCCGCCCATTTGCAATGAACGGTGGATTGAGGCGCGATCCAAATAGAACTCAGGTGCGAAAGCAGAGGCGAACTTCTCGACTTGATCAGAACCCAGGGCCACGACCAGATCCCCATCCTGGGTCGTTCGCACGAAAGCATAGAAGGAACTCGCTGCGGATCCGCTGACCATATAAGGAATGCCTAACTCCTCGAGCTTGGAAATCACGCGTTCGAGGATATCAAGGATCTCCATTCGCCTACCTGATGGTGGGAGGATCGGGTTCAGGCCCGTAAACTTGGGTGGCTAATTCCGGGCCCAGAAGAATTGTGGCCAGGCGGCGGTGAAGTTCCTGAGGGGTGGCGGAGGGGAATCGATCCCTGAGGCCCGCCAAGGCCACGTGACGCATCGCCATATTCAGGTCATTCCATAGCTTAAACTTTCTCCACGAAGGCATCGAGCGCAGGATTTCGATTTGTACGCGCTCGGCGTCCGCCGAAGTGTCTGTAAGCCGTGTCGCCATGCGTCCTGACTTTATCATACTATAGTTTCTCGCCCGAACTCATGGAAGGGGCTTCTCCGCGTTGGCGTTACCTGCATAGAGACACGCCCCCCATCCCTCCTCAGGTGAACTTCAGATGCACCGCGGTGGTCCTACATGCGGGCAGTTGGTAGCGCGCAAGTCCACTGGGCGCGGCGGATCCTGCGATGGGCGAAAGCGTCAGCGTCTCTCGTTGATCCACCACCAATTCCCCCTCACAACCCGCAGGCAATTTCAGCGTCAACTCCCGGCTCCCGATTTTTCCCCGGCCGCCGAATTCGATGGGGCCTTGCACCGAATGTACCGTCAACTCGAGCAAATCGAGGTCCGCCAGTTGCGGGCGAATCTCACAGAGTTTGAAGCCGGGAACCAACGGGTTAATTCCCGCCAGGCTCATGGTGGTAACGTAAAGCGGGGCGACAGGGCAATGGCTCCATTCCGAACTCGAATCCGGCTTGGCGTGCCAATCCTCCTGTAGGGCGTTGTTCAACTGAACCGATTCCATATTGGCCCAGCGCTCGCGAAACTCCTTCACAATAACATCGGCGCGGCCCCCTTTGCCCAGCGCCCACAGCCGCCAACCCGCATTGGCGGGATAGGAGAAGCCCATATCCGGCGGGCATTCGGCAAGCACGCGCAGAACGGCGTCCATCTGCCCGTGGGGGCATTGGTCAAACAGGATGGCGGTGGCCAATGAGCGGTCGCACATGCGCGGAGAGCCTTCCTCCGCGAGCCAGGGGAGATTGTTGATGAAGAGTTTTTGTTCCGGGCTCCAGAAACGCCGCACGGCGGCCTCCTGAATGCGGCGGCCGAAATCCCGTGCGGCTTGCGCGCGGGGTTGGTCGCCAAATGCATCGCACAGGCGGGCCAGCGCATTTTGCAGCATGGCGGCGGCATAAAGGTTGAATGCACATTGCTTGTGGCGTTGGCGTTGGTAAGCAATGTGGTCGATCCACACAGCGGGAACCCCCAGGTTTTCGACCGGCAAAAGCCCGTCCGGGCCCGCAATGCTCTCGAGGTATTGGGCGAAGCGCAACAGCCGTGGATAGGGCTCGCGGAGATCGTCGAGATCGCCCGAATAAAGGTAATGATAAAAGCAGTCAAAGTTGAAGCCCACCCCGTGATCCAACAGGGGCCCCCAGTTGGTGAGTTGAAGCTGCCGCTCAATAAGACGCGCCAGTCGATCATACGCCGGCCACGTATCCAGGAAGAACCCTTCCAGGGTTAGCCCCTGGCTATACGTGGCGAGGAAGCGCGCTGGAAGCCGGGTTTCACCCAGGTTGAGATGGACGGGGTGGACTTGATGGCCGCAGTCCCCGCTGTATTGCTGCCGTTCCCGCCCTCCGCCATCCATGATGGTTTCCTGCGCACAGTTGTTCATGGTGTTGATTGTGGCATCAATCAATCGCTGTAGGGCCGGGTCCGAGATGCGTATATCGGGCGTGTGCGGCCAGGGGAAAACCCTCCGCCGCATGCCCACGCCCGAAACCGTTACTTTGCCGGGAGCCCCGTGAATATGTAGTTGGACCCAGCGGCAGCTCTCAAAATCAAAGGTCTCGAAGTGGTTGAGGCCTCCGCGACAAATGAAGCGCGTCCAACTGTTGAAGTGGGTGTTGAGCAGTGCCGGCCCCCCCACCTGGTGAGCTTCCTGAACCATGAGTTCAATGGTGGTGCCGGCCGGAGCTTCGATCGCGAAATAAGGCCAGCCGACCATCTGCTCGGTAAACTCAAAGGTGAGTGCTGCTCCCCGCCGGCCGTCGAGTTCGACTTCCCATGTGCCGGCAGCGGTTTCCTTCGCGGCGGGTTGCCGGTCGGAGCGGAAGCTCTCCGGCGGCAGGAATTCGAAATACTCCTGGGGGGAGCGTATCCACTCAATCCAGCACGATTCGGCGAGGCGGGCCACGGGCACCAGGGTCTCGCGCATAAGCGGGATGCTTCGTGCCCGCAATTGCGATTCGTTGGGGTCACCACGGGCTTCCAGCATGTATTCCGGATAAGTTGAGCAAATCGCCGGCTTATCCGCAGGGCATTCCAGAGGCATGGCGGGGAGCCAGTCCCGGTTGGGAGTGAATTCGGGTTTTGACCAGCCATTGGGATAAAGGCGTGCGTCAAACTCCTCCTGAAGGCTGCGCAGGTACCAACGCTTGTATTGACCGGGTTTCCAGGCGCGGGCGAGAAAAGCTTCCCAGGCTTCGTCCGATACGATGGTCTGCTTCCCGCCGTGGACGGTTTCAATTTCCAGCCAAAAAATGAATCCGCACTTTCCGATCGGGCAGGTGCCATCTCCCTGGCCGTAAAAGAGCACTTGCGCGCCGATGGTGTTAGCGCCAGCTTGCAGGAGCGCGGTCAAATCCACGGGATCCGCATCCAGCCAGCGTGGGTCGCAGGGGGCCGGCCCCCATTGCACGCGTTGGCCGTTGACTTCCAGCCGGTAGCGGCTTTCCGCTGTCACCCACCCCTTGGCGCGAAGTGGCTTTTCCGGCAAATTCAGTTGGCGACGGAAAAGCACGAAGGTGTTTTGCAAGGTTCGCTTTGAGGGATACCAGATCCAACGCGCCGGCCGCAAGTTCAGCACGACGGTCTTGGGAAGGGGCATGGGGAGAATGGGAGCTTGCAGGCCCGAAGGCGACTCCGAGGCAGGGGTTTGAGGCCCTACCGGTGATAGCAACGAACCTCCAGCCAATGCAGAATTCTTGATGAAGTCACGGCGTCTCATGATGCCTCCAATCGTGGTACAGAATGCGGCCTGGCCCAAAGAGGTCAAGAATTTTCGGGACAGAGTATACAGGCTTTGGGTGGGGGGTGTGGCCTCAATGTGCGGCAACGGACGCGCCGGCGCGGGGCTTGGCGCTCTTCATAAAGAACATAAAAGGGATCATGGCGATGAAGGTCCAACCCAGCAGACTGTAAGCATCGACATAAGCAAGCATGTTGGCCTGGCGAACCAGGTTGCCGTAAAGCAAACCCTGCGCCTGAAGGTGAGCGAGCGTGGAAGTTGAACCTTGCGTCATGAGCATTTGCTGCGCGCCCTGCGCGGCGTTGCGGTAAGGAGCATCGTAGGGAGTGAGGTGAGCGACCAGCACGGCCTGATGGATCTGCGCGCGGCGAGCGAGGAGAGTGGCCACGTTGGCGATGCCCACACTCCCGCCGATATTGCGCGCCAGATTGATGATGCCGGTGGCGTTGTTCATCTTTTCCTTGGGAATAAAATAGAATGCCGTGACGTTAATGGGAATAAACAGAAAAGCCATGCCGATGCGGGAAAATGTCCAGGCGCGAACCGCCGTCCAGATATCAAGTTGCAAGTTGAAGGTCGACATGTGCAAGAGGGCAAGGCCAGTGATCCCCAGTCCGAACGCCACGATCCAGCGCGCTTCCACCTTTTGGGTCAGACGGCCCACAATCGGCAACGCCAGAATGGTGAAGATGCTCCCCGGAGAGAGCACCAGTCCGCTGAGCAAGGCCGTGTAACCCATGAGGGTTTGCAACATGAGGGGCAGCAACACGGTGGTGCCGTAAAGGACGAACCCGAGCATGAACATGGTAAAGGTAGCCAGAAAGAAATTCCGGTCCTTCAACATACGGAAATCCACAATGGGGTCTTCGCGCGTGATTTCCCAAAAGAACGCGCCGACCAGTCCCACAACGGCGATCAGAGTGCAGCCGATTATGAAGTTCGAGCCGAACCAATCATCCCGCTCGCCCTTGTCAAGGACCACCTGAAGAAAACCCAGCCCCACACTCAGCAACCCCAGCCCCATGTAATCAATCCGCAGGCCGCGCAGGCTCCTGCGCACGAGGTAGGGCGGGTCGAAGATGAGAAAAGCGGTCAATACGAGGGAAATCACGCCGACGGGTATATTGATGAAGAAAATCCATCGCCAAGTGTAGTTGTCCGTGATATAGCCCCCCAGCGTAGGGCCAACGACAGGCGCCACCACCACGCCCATCCCGTAGATCGCCATGGCCATGCCCTGCTTTTCCTTGGGGAAACTTTCCACCAAAATCGCCTGCGAAATCGGCTGAAGGGCGCCGCCTCCCGCCCCCTGCAAGATTCGAAAAACCACCAGCAGACCGAGGGTGGGAGCAATGCCACAAAGGAAGGAACAAACGGTGAAAATGGCCACGCAGGCCATGAAGAAGCGCTTGCGGCCAAAGAGCGATGACAACCAACCCGTGAGGGGCAGCACGATGGCGTTCGAAACCAGATAGGAAGTCAGCACCCAGGTGCTCTCGTCGACGCCGGCGGAAAGGTCGCCGGCGATGTGCGGCAGCGCCACATTGGCGACACTGGTGTCAAGCACCTCCAGGAAGGTGGCGAGCATCACCGTCAGGGCGATGAGCCAGGGATTGATCTCGCCGTGTTTTCGCTTTCCACTAAAGAGTTGGTCCATGAAGATTGTCGGGCCACGGTCAGGAAGCCCTAAGCATCCACGCTGCGCCGATTGGCGGGGCACCTGTCTCTCTCTTACAATTCGATGTATTCCCGAAAGCCCTGAGCTTGCCTGATAAATTCGACCGAACCGTTGTTTTCCCGGCGGCGTGGAGCCCGGATAGATCCGGCGCGCTCAATGCGCGCTCGGGGGCGTTCCGTGTGGCCGGGCCTTCTTCATCAAAAACATGAGGGGGATCAAAGACAGAAACATCAGCCCCATCATCCAGAAATCATCCACGAAACCCAGCATAGCGGCATGCCGCTGCAAAAGCCCATAGGCCATGCCATTCGCCTGGACCTGCGCGTCCGGGTAACTGGACCCCGCCACGTACAGGATCCTCGCCGCCCCATTCACCATCGCCTGGTACGCCGAGTCGAAAGGAGTCATGTGGCTGACGAGCATGCCCTGATGGACTTGGGTTCGGCGCGCCAGCAAAGTCACCACGTTGGCGATCCCGCAACTGCCGCCGATGTTCCTCGCCAGATTGATGATCCCCGTGGCGTTATTGAATTTCACTTTGGGGATGAAGTAAAACGCCATGACGTTGACCGGCACAAAAAGAAAAGCCATCCCCGCTGATTGATAGATGCGCGCCATCATCGCGGTGCGAAAATCGATGTCCAGAGTAAACGTTGCCATGTGAAACAGCGAAGAGGCCACAATCACGACGCCGCAAATTACCAGCCAGCGCGCATCGAAGTGGGTCACCAGCTTGCCCACGAGGGGCAGCATGATGATCACCATGATACCTCCCGGCGAAAGCACCAGCCCGCTCAACATCGCCGTGTACCCCAGCAGGGTCTGAAGAAAAATGGGAAGCAAGGCCGTACTCCCGTACATGACGAACCCCAGCATAAACATCGTTAAGGTAGCGAGAAAGAAATTCCGGTTTTTCAACAGCCGAAAATCCACGATGGGATCCTGGCGCGTGAGTTCCCAGATCAGGGCCGCGACCAGCCCGATCGCCGACACCGCGGCGCAGGCAACGATGAAGTGCGATTCAAACCAGTCCTCGCGCTGCCCCTTGTCCAAAACCACTTGCAGAAATCCCAGGCCCACACTCAGCAGGCCCAGCCCGATGAAGTCGATCCTGACTCCCGACTTAAACCCTTTACGCACGAGGAAGGGTGGGTCAAAAATCAGGAACAGAGTAAGAATCAGTGAGATCACTCCCACCGGAATGTTGATGAGGAAAATCCATCGCCAGCTATAACTGTCGGTGAGCCAACCACCCAGGGTAGGACCGATAACCGGCGCCATGACTACGCCCACACCGAACATGGCCATCGCCATGCCCTGCTTTTCTTTGGGAAAACTTTCCAACAGGATAGCTTGAGAGATGGGCTGCAACGCCCCCCCTCCTGCGCCTTGCAGGATGCGGAAAAACACCAGCCAGGCAAGACTGGGGGCGAGCCCGCAGAGCATGGAACTGATCGTGAAGATGGCCACGCAGGTCATGTAGAACCGCTTGCGGCCGAACATCGTGGAAAACCAGCCCGTGAGTGGGAGCACAATGGCATTCGAAACCAGGTAAGAGGTCAAGACCCAGGTGCTTTCGTCAACCCCGGCGGAGAGGTTGCCGGCGATGTGGGGAAGCGCGACATTGGCCACGCTGGTATCGAGCACTTCCATGAAAACCGCCAGCATCACCGTGAAGGCTACCAGCCACGGGTGGGTTTCTCCGTTTTGTCGAGCTCGCGCGAACAGATGCTTCATGATCTGTTTCGATTCTTTGGCGCCATCCTCCCGGATTGCAGGGGTACGGGTTGCCGTACCCTCGTTCGTTATCGCGCGACCGAACCAAGCGGGTACGGCAAGCCGTACCCCTACAATCCCGCTGGAGCCACCCTGACATTTGTAGTGTGGAGGGCCGAAAGGATAATGGAAACCGCCTCCTTTTCCCCCAGGCACGAGGAGAGCATCAAATGGTACAGATGGCGATTCTGCCAGTTTTCGCCATAGTGATCACGGACGTAAGCGGCGCGAATTGCGTCTTCCGAATCCAGTTTCTTTTCCGCCTCGGATTTTGAAAGTCGGGCGTCGCGGCGGAGCACCCGCGCCAACCGTTCACCCCGGGGCGCGTAAATAAAAACATGGAAAGCATCCTCGCGCTGCTGGAGAATACACTGGCTTCCCCGCCCCACAATTACACAGTCGCCAATCTCCGCCGCCTCTTCGATGATTCGGCGGGTCAAATGGGCCGCGACTTCAGCATCAAACCAGTTGGGCGCGGGGCCTCCGATGTATCCCCTCAGCCCCGGAGACTTCCAAAAGACCTCTGCCAGCCGATTGAACCAAGGGTCAAGGCGCTCGTCCACTTTTTCCGCCACTTCGGGCTCAACCCGGGCGGTTTCCGCGATTTTTTCCACCAGGCAGCGGTCGAGCAGTTTCCATCCCAGGCGGCCGGCCAACAACTGGGCAATCCTCCCGCCCCCGCTTCCGTACTCTCGCGCTACGGTCACGACACGGAACATGGTTCCTCTTTTTCTGGGGGCCAGGTGCTGGGTAATCGGGGCTGGGGGTTGGGTGCTGGGGGAGAGCCATCCCCCAGTGCCCAGCACCCAACCCCCAGAACCCTGCACCCAGCACCTACTTCGTGATAATCGTCGCCTCAACGTTCATGCCGGGGCGCAAAATTGCCTTGTCCGAGGAGTTCGGGTCCAACAATATCTTCACCGGAATTCGCTGCACCACTTTCACGTAATTGCCTGTGGCGTTTTCGGGCGGCAGCAAGCTCAGGCGTGCGCCGGTGGCGCCGGCGATGGAATCCACATAGCCGGTGACGGTCCGGCCGTACATGTCAACGTCGATCTCTGCCCTCTGGCCGGGACGCACCTTGGCAAGCTGTGTCTCTTTGAAATTCGCCGTGACCCAAATGTCATTCAAGGGAATCAGGGTGAAGAGCCCCTGGCCGGGCTGGATGATTTGGCCGGCCTCGACCGATTTCCTTGTGACCACGCCGTCACTGGGAGCAGTGATGGTGGCGTAACTTAACTGCAACTCCGCCGATTCCAAATCAGCCTGGGCCGCAGCCACGGCCGCTTCCGCGGAAGCCTGGTCGTACTCGCGAATGGAAACTTGCTTATGGTTCGCCATCGCCTGCGCAACCATGGCGTGCGCCTGCTCCACCTGCGCTTTGGCCGCCAGCATGGATTCGCGGGAAATTTCCGCTCCCTTCTCGGCGGAATTGAGCTTTTCGTTTGCGGCTTTCAATTGGCTGTCGGCCACGCGCGCGGCGGCGAGATAGGCGTCGTACTGCTGCTGGGAGATCTCACCCTTTTCCATCAGGGGTTTCATGCGGGCCAGATCCGCTTGGGCGCGATCGTTGTTGGCTTGTTGCGCCGCCACGTTGTCGCGTGCATAAGCCAGCTCCGCGGAGGAATCCTTTTCATAGGAAAACTTGGATTTGTCGTAATTCGCCTGGGCGGCGGCCAGTTGCGCATCGGCGCCAGACGTGGTGCTGTCGGTAGTTTCCCGCGTCAGCGGGACGCCCACGACCGCCCCCCGCGCATGAGCCTCGGTGAGCGCCAGCGCCGCCTTGGCTTGATCCACGCGGGCTTGGTAATCGCGCGGGTCAATCCGGACCAGAACCTGGCCCTCCTTGACCGCCTCGTTGTCATGAATCATTACCGCAGCGACGGTCCCGGAGACCTTGCTGGCGATGGGCACAATGTGCCCATCCACCTCCGCGTCGTCCGTGGAGACGCGGTTGTGGTAATAAACCAGCAATACCACCACGACGATGATCAGCGCCGCCGCCGCCCCAAAGGCGGCACGGCGCACCCAGGGGTCAGCCCAGCGCGACGGGTTCTTGTCAGCAGCTTCCGGGCTGATTGGTTCGGCGCTTCCTAATTCTTTTTCCAGCTCAACAACATTGGGATCTGTACTCGGCATAGTTAAACACCTTTACTTGGCTTATAGTGCCGTCCTTTAGGGCGGCGCCTGCCGGGCTCAAGCCCGGCGCTACTTCGAATAGAGCCCTTCGATCTGGCCGATGGCGTGCGATAAGTCGGCCCTTGATTGGTTGTAACCATAGAGCGCGCCAATCTGGTTATCGTTGGCGCGAGCCAAAGCGTCCTGGGCGCTGACGACTTCAATATTGTTCGCCACGCCCGCCTGAAAACGGTCGCGTGCCTGCGCGACTTCCTCTTGCGCCAGCTTCACCCCCAGGTTGGCTACATCCACCTCGTGTCGCGCTGCGTCCAGTTGTGCTTGCGAGGTTTTCACTTCCAGCGCAATCTGGTTGCGCAGGTCTTCACGCTCCCGGTCCACCTTCTTGAGTTCCAAATCGGCCTTGGCAATCTCCGCGTGAATCCGCCCTCCGGTAAAGAGCGGGACGTCCACGGTGACTTGGTAGACATAAGCCGGAATGGCGCTGGGAGCCGACAACCCTTGCTGGCCCACCGTACCGGCGAAATTAACGGTGGGCAGCCGCGACTCACTCGCTCCGCGCCTGGCAAGTTCCGCCATTTGCGCACGCGCCGCAAGCGCCTTCATCTCCGGGCGAGTCTCGTAAGCCTGCTCAAGACTCCGGCTGGCGTCCATCTCCGGGGTCTCATAAAAACTAGGCGTGTCCGCCAGTTCGATTTCCCGTTGCGGTTCGAGATTGAGCAGCCGCGACAATCCATAGAGTGCAACCTTTTGCTGGGTCTCCGCTTCCAGAAGGCGTTGCTTCTCGTTTTGGAGTTCGACGTTGGCGCGCAAAGTATCAATCCCCGTACCTACCCCGTGTTTCTGTAAGTCATTGGCTTGGTCATAGAGCGCCTGCGCCAGATCCACGCGCGACTGGGCGGCTTTCACCGCTGCATCGGCGCGCATCCCCGCCAAATATTGCGAAACCACCAACAGCACAACCTGCTCGCGAACGGTGGTTTCCTGCGCCTGGCTGGCGTTCACTCCCTGGTGAGCTGCCTGCCAACGCCGCCACAGGGTCAGGTCAAGCAAGGGCATGGTCACACCCGGGCCTCCCTGAAAAAATTGGAACGGCCCTGAGTGCTCAGCGATGCCCGGGAACTTGCTCCCAAATTCCGAATAGATGTTGAACCGCATCGCCCGGTCGAAAACTTCCACGCCGGCTTGCGGAAGCAGCGCCGAACGCGCAATGGATTTGTCCTCCTGGCTCTCGGCGAAACTCAGCGTGGCAATCTGCACCTGCGGGTTTTCCTTGAGCGCGGTGGCCACCGCATCGTGCAAAGTCAGGCGCAGCGGTGTGGCATCCGCCGCCCGCGCACGCGTGGCCGCAAGGAGCGGAAGCAAAAGAATCACGAGCAGGTGAGCGGTTTCCTGCTTCAACTTGTGTGCCGCCTTGCCGGGTTTCACCGGAGGCTTTTCCGTACAGATTTCGTCAATCAGTGATTTGGGCATGAGACCGGAGCCCACCAGTTGCGCCCCCGCATGGGAAATCGAGCAGAGCAACTTCTTTCCCGCCGGGTCAACGAAGGTCACGCCAGACAGATCCACCACCAACCCCTTCTTCCTATAGATGTCCGTCGACATCTGCCAGCAACGCTCGAACTCCTCCACCCAGGGGCCGGAGAGTTTACCCTCCAGCTTCAGTGTGACTTTTTCATCGACGTCGCTTGTGGTGATGCGAAGCATAATGGCAACTCCCCTTTATTGTAAGACTTGCTATAGGGCAATGCCGGGGCCAAACTTCGATTGTGGATACTCAGCAAATAAGGGCTATTCCTCAATACTTTCCGCGCTTCAGGGTCATGCCAAGGAGGGCAAGAGGGGGCTTTCGCGCCGAAATATCGTCACTTGCCGGAATCTAGTCATCGACAGTGGCTATATTAAGTCATTTGTTATGGACATTTTGTCTCTAGGCGGCACAGCCTGAGACCGCCTGGCACCTCTAGCGCGATTCTCTCTCCACGGGTGACGCTTCGGCACTAGTTGCAAATCTTATCCCGGCTATAAAAACAATTCATTTAACAGCGGTGCGCAGGGTCGATGATAATGGAAGATGCTACATCTGGGCGAATCTGTCTCTTGGGGGTGGGAGGCGGACGGTTGTTGTTGGATTCGTTACCCCTTTCCTCTCCTCCGCTGTTTGGCAAGTGGTCAGCGTAGGGGCTCTGCGGCCTTTCAAAAGGCATAGGTCAAACGCTGTTGATGACATGCTGCGGCGGTAGGCGCAGACTGAGTCATCGTGTCGAAATGGATGGGCTGAACCCTCGCGCCTTTTTGGTGATGCGATGGGTTGACCGAAGGTTTCGCACTCGCTGCGCAGGTATGAATTTGAGATTTGAGATGAGCGACGAACTCACCATTAACGGTTTGCCGAAGCCGCAGGGTCTTTACGATCCGCGCCACGAGCACGACGCTTGTGGGATCGGCTTTGTAGCCAACATCTCCGGCGAAAAATCCCACGACATCATCCTGAAGGGGATTGAAATTCTGATCAACCTGACGCACCGCGGAGCCTGCGGGTGCGATCCCCAAACGGGGGACGGCGCCGGCGTGTTGATCCAGATTCCGCACGCCTTTTTTGAAGGTGAATGTTCGCGCCTGGGTTTCCCGCTGCCCTCGCCCGGCGAATACGGCGTGGGCATGGTTTTTCTGCCCGTCGAACCGCACGAGCGCATGAGCTGCGAGGCCATTCTGGAAGAGATTGTGTGCGACGAAGGCCTGAGCGTGCTGGGTTGGCGTGACACGCCGGTAAACGCCAACACCATTGGCCGCCTGGCGCGCAGCACGCAGCCTTACATCGAGCAGGTTTTCATCAAGCGCGCCTATGGCATGGACGACGCGGCGCTGGAACGCAAGCTCTACGTCATTCGCAAGCGCGCGGAAAAGGAAGTGGCGCAAACCAATCTCCGCGAGAAGAGCTTTTTCTACATCCCCTCGCTTTCCTGCCGCACGATCGTTTACAAGGGCCTTCTGCTCGCGCCGCAGATTGCCAACTTTTATCTGGAGCTGTCGAATTCCGAGGTGCGCAGCGGTCTTTGCCTGGTCCACCAGCGCTTTTCCACCAACACTTTCCCCACCTGGCATCTCGCGCATCCCTACCGCTACATTTGCCACAACGGTGAAATTAACACCCTGCGCGGAAATGTGAACTGGATGCAGGCGCGCACCTCCGTGCTGGCCTCGCCGCTTTTCGGCGACGACATGAAGAAGCTTGAGCCCATCATCGCGCCGGGCGGAAGCGATTCGGCGAACCTGGACAACGCCGTCGAACTGCTGTTGCTGGCGGGACGCAGCCTTCCGCACGTCATGGAGATGCTCATTCCGCAGGCCTGGCTGAACGACCCCACCATGCCGGACGACGTCAAGGCGTTTTACGAATATCACGCCTCGTTGATGGAACCCTGGGACGGTCCTGCCGCGGTGGCCTTTACCGATGGCCGCATGATCGGCGCCAAGCTGGACCGCAATGGCTTGCGTCCCGGCCGCTTCGTGGTGACCAATCGCGGCTTGGTGATCATGGCTTCGGAAGCCGGAGTGTTGCCGATTGATCCGGAAGAAGTGCGCTTCAAAGGGCGCCTCGAACCTGGGCGCATGCTGCTGGTGGATACGGTGAAGGGCCGCATCATTCCCGACGAGGAAATCAAACAGCAACTGGCGGCGCGCCAGCCCTATGCCCAATGGCTGAAGGAAAATCAGGTCACGCTGAAGGATTTGCCCGATCCCCAGCGCACACACGCGAGCGACAACTCCACCATCCTGATGCGGCAGCGTGCCTTTGGGTACACGGACGAGGACCTGAAGACCATCATGATTCCCATGGCCACTAACGGTGAGGAACCGGTGGGGTCGATGGGGACGGACACGCCCCTCGCCTGTCTTTCTGACAAGCCGCAACTGCTCTTCAACTATTTCAAGCAGATGTTCGCGCAGGTCACCAATCCGGCCATCGATCCCATACGCGAAGACCTGGTGATGTCGCTCTACGATTACATCGGGCGCGAAGGGAACATCCTGGAAGAGACGCCGCAGCTTTGCCACACGCTCAAGAAGCGGCATCCCATTGTGACCAACTGGAACCTCGAGAAAATGCGCCGCGTAAGCTGGGGAGATTTCCTGGCCACCACGCTGCCCATGCTCTTCCGCGTGGGCGAAGGCGAGAAGCGCTTGCAGGAGGCGGTGGACAGCCTTTGCCGCCGCGCCTCCCTGGCCATTAAATCCGGTTACACCCTGCTGATTCTCTCCGATCGCGGTGTGGATGAAGAGTATGCGCCGATTCCAACGCTCCTGGCGCTTTCCGCCGTGCACAACCACCTGGTCCGCGAAAAAACCCGGAATCAGGTTGCCCTGATCGTGGAGACGGGGGAGCCGCGCGAGGTGATGCATTTCGCTTTGCTGGTGGGCTATGGCGCCAGCGCCATCAATCCCTATCTCGCCATTGAAACTCTGGAGGACCTCCACGCCAAGGGTTATTTCCCCAAGGAATACCCTTTCCAAAAGGTGCTGAAGAATTACATCAAGGCCGTGGACAAGGGTTTGCTGAAGGTCCTGTCCAAGATGGGGATATCAACTCTCCAGAGTTACTGCGGGGCACAGATTTTCGAAGCCGTGGGATTGAACAAATCGCTGGTGGAGCATTACTTCACCGGCACGTCGTCGCGCATCGAAGGTGTGGGTTTGGAAATTCTGGCGCGCGAAGCGCTGATGCGCCACACGTTTGCCATGCAGCCTCCGGCGGAATCGGACACTGAGCTGGAAATCGGCGGCAGCTATCAATATCGCGAGCGCGGCGAACGCCACATGGTGAACCCTCTCACCATCAGCAAACTTCAGCACGCGGTGAGGAATTCGAGTTTCCCAACCTACCAGGAATACGCCCGCATTGCCAACGAGCAGAGCCGCAGCCTCTATTCGCTGCGCGGCTTGCTGGACCTTAATCCCGCGGGCCCGCCCGTGCCCATTGAGGAAGTGGAACCGGCCGCGGAGATCGTGAAGCGCTTCGCCACCGGCGCCATGTCCTTCGGCTCCATCAGCAAGGAGGCGCACGAAACGCTGGCTATCGCCATGAACCGCATCGGCGGGCGCTCCAACACTGGCGAGGGCGGGGAAGATGAAGAGCGCTTCAAGCCCGACGCCAACGGCAATTGGCGGCGCAGCGCCATCAAGCAGGTGGCGTCGGCGCGCTTCGGCGTCACCACCAACTATCTGGTGAACGCCGACGATCTTCAGATCAAAATCTCGCAGGGCGCCAAGCCCGGCGAGGGCGGCCAACTCCCCGGCCACAAGGTGGATGAGATCATCGCCCGCGTGCGCCACTCCATCCCCGGCGTGGGACTGATCTCGCCCCCGCCCCACCACGATATTTATTCCATCGAAGACCTGGCGCAGCTCATCTACGACCTCAAGAACGTGAATCCGCAAGCCCGGATTTCCGTCAAGCTGGTGGCCGAATCGGGCGTGGGGACGGTGGCGGCGGGCGTGGCCAAGGCTCATGCCGACGTTATCCTCATCAGCGGATACGATGGCGGCACCGGCGCCTCGCCGATCTCTTCGATTCGCCACGCCGGAATCCCCTGGGAACTCGGCCTCTCCGAGACGCAGCAGACGCTGGTGATGAACGACCTGCGCAGCCGCATTCGCCTTCAGGTGGATGGGAAGCTCCAGACCGGCCGTGATGTGGCCATTGCCGCCCTGCTGGGTGCGGAGGAATTTGGCTTCGCCACCCTGCCGCTGATTTCCATGGGCTGCATCATGATGCGCAAGTGCCACCTGAACACCTGCCCCGTGGGCGTGGCGACGCAGGACCCTCTACTGCGCAAGAAATTTCAGGGCCAGCCGGAGCACGTTATCAATTTCTTTTTCTATATCGCCGAGGACCTGCGGCAGATCATGGCGCAACTCGGCTTCCGCAAGCTGGAGGAAATGGTGGGCCGCGTGGATTGTCTGACGCAGCGCAAAGATGTGGACCACTGGAAAGCCAGCGGCCTGGATCTTTCCGCCATACTTTACAATCCTCATGTGCCCACGCGCGTGGGGCGCCATTGCACCATCAAGCAGGACCACGGAATCGAAAAAGCTCTGGATTGCCAGTTGATTGAACACGCGCGCGATGCCTTGGAGCGCGGCAAGAAAGTGTCCATCAGCCTTCCCATCCGCAACACGCACCGCACGGTGGGAGCGATGTTGAGCGGCGACATTGCCCGCCGTTATGGGGAGGCGGGCCTGCCCGATGACACCATCCGCTTCCAGTTCACGGGTTCGGCGGGGCAGAGCTTCGGCGCGTTCCTGGCCAAAGGCGTCACCTTGACCCTCGAAGGCGAGGCCAACGACTACGTGGGCAAAGGACTCTCCGGCGGCAGGCTGATCATTTACCCACCGCGCAATTCCTCCTTCCAGCCCGAAGAGAACATTCTGGTGGGCAATGTGGTTCTGTATGGCGCTACGAGCGGCGAGGTCTTCTTTAACGGCATGGCCGGTGAACGCTTTGCGGTGCGGAATTCCGGCGCCACCGCCGTGGTGGAAACCGTGGGGGACCACGGCTGCGAATACATGACCAGGGGAACCGTGGTGGTGCTGGGCAAGACCGGCCGTAATTTTGCCGCGGGCATGACCGGCGGCATTGCCTACGTTCTGGACGAGACGGGCGAATTCGTGCGCGTGCGCTGCAATCACGCGAGCGTTGACTTGGACCCCATCACCGATCCCCAGGATATCGAGCTTATCCAAAACCTGATTGCGCGCCACGCGGAATTGACAGAGAGCCCGCGCGCCAAGTGGATTCTCGACAACTGGGAGAGCATGCTGTCCAAGTTCATCAAGGTTTTCCCGCACGAATTCAAGCGCGTGCAGGGAATTCCGCGATCCCCTATTGCTTTGGCATCCGGAATTCGGAATCCGGTATCTGGAATCCGGAATCCGGAATCTCCAAGCCCCACGCCACCCCCACGGGAGGTGCTGCGTGGGTAAACCTACCGGATTCATGGAAGCCACGCGCGAGACGCCCACACGCCGCCCCGTGGACGAGCGCGTGAATGATTACCGGGAAGTTTATCAGGACTTCCCTGAGCAGAAGCTGCGCACGCAGGCGGCGCGCTGCATGGATTGCAGCGTCCCCTTCTGCCACACGGGCTGCCCACTCAACAATATCATCCCGGACTGGAACGATCTGGTTTACCGCGACCGCTGGAAGGAAGCCATCCGCACGCTGCACGCCACGAACAACTTTCCGGAATTCACCGGCCGCATCTGCCCCGCTCCTTGCGAGGCCGCGTGCGTGTTGGGTATCAATGAGCCGCCGGTCACCATCAAAACCATTGAAAAGACCATCATCGAGCACGCTTTCAAGGAAGGATGGATTCGGCCGGAGCCGCCTCCGCTCCGCAGCGGCAAACGCGTGGCCATTGTCGGCTCGGGACCGTCGGGCCTGGCCGCCGCGCAACAACTAAATCGCGCGGGGCATTCGGTGACCTTGTTCGAAAAGGCCGATCGCATCGGCGGCTTGCTGCGGTATGGCATTCCTGACTTCAAGATGGAGAAATTCGTCCTCGACCGGCGCCTCGACCAGATGCGTCAGGAGGGTGTGGTTTTCCAAACGGGCGCGCACGTGGGCAAAAGCGTGCCGGTGGAAGATTTGCGACGCCACTTCGACGCCCTGCTGCTTACGGGCGGCGCGGAAAGTCCACGCGACCTCCCCGTACCGGGGCGCGAGTTGAAGGGAATTCACTTCGCCATGGAGTATCTGCCGCAGCAAAACCGTCGCGGCGCGGGCGACGTGGTGGACGGGCAGATTCTGGCCACGGGTAAACGCGTGGTGATTATCGGCGGGGGCGATACCGGAGCCGATTGCCTGGGCACCGCGCATCGGCAAAAGGCCGCCGCGATTCATCAATTTGAAATCATGCCCCAGCCGCCGCTGGAGCGCTCGCCCCTTACTCCCTGGCCGCTCTGGCCGCTTCAGTTGCGGACCGAGAGCGCGCACGAGGAAGGCGGCAGGCGCGATTGGGCCGTTGCTACCACTCGTTTTACCGGGGATGAAAACGGCAACGTGAAACAACTGCACGCCGTTCGCGTGGGCCCGCCGCCGAAGTTCGAAGCGATTCCCGGAACCGAGTTCACCATCGATGCCGACCTGGTACTGATTGCCATGGGCTTTCTGGGCCCCGTCAAGAACGGCATGATTGAAATCCTCGGCGTGAAGCTGGATGCGCGTAGCAATGTGGAGAC
>Ga0326727_10008517_pt1 | contig 25954 bp, 20 predicted proteins | sample MB2enrmetagenome_FD_207643 | JGI IMG/M metagenome (GOLD analysis project Ga0326727, IMG submission 207643) | Lab enriched peat soil microbial communities from McLean, Ithaca, NY, United States - MB29MY | ecosystem: Environmental > Terrestrial > Soil > Wetlands > Peat | place: USA: New York...
GGTCATGGCGGCGGCGCTGAATCTGGGAGATCAAACGGCGGTGTCTTAAAGACAGGGAACAGGGAACAGCGAACAGCAAACAGGGAAGAGGAATGCGATGCGGGTGGATCCTTTTTACTCTACGAATCTAGTGGGTTCGCTGGATCAGACTCAGGCGAGCGTGCAGCAGTTGACCTCCGAACTGTCGAGCGGGGTGAGCATTACTTCACTGAGCCAGAATCCGGTTGGTTCGGGAGAGAATGTGTTGCTGCTCAACCAGATGCAGCAGGATGATTCTTTCACGCAAAGTTCCACCCTGGTTACCGGCCAGTTGCAGGTGGCCGATTCGGCTTTGGGCAGCGTGGTGACCGAGCTGACCTCTGCCATTTCGCTGGCCACCAGCGCCAATAACGGCACCATGAACTCCAGCAACGTCAAATCCATCGCAAATCAGATCTCCGGCATTCTGAATGAGGTCACATCGCTGGCCAACACCAGTTATCAGGGTCAGTACATCTTTGCCGGCGGCCAGACTTCAACGGCCCCCTTTGTCACATCGACGGCCACTTCGCCGGCCACCACTGCCTACAATGGCGATGAGAACGTCAATTATCTTCATACGCCCAACGGGCAAAAGATCCAATTGAATGTGCCGGGCGACCAGATCTTTATGGGCGCAGGGTCGAACAGCGTCTTTGGGGCTCTCAATGCACTGATCGCCGATTATTCCAGCGGCACCGTGGACACCAGCCAGGCAGTGAGCGATACGACCGCGTTGGGCACGGCGCTGAATTATGTTTCTCAACAGCGCGTGACGATTGATAACTCCATCACCCAGGTCACCACCGCTTCCGATGCCGTGAGCAATGTGCAGTCCCAACTGACCACCGCGCAGACCAACCTGATGCAGGCCGATATTCCAACCATCTCCACGCAGCTTTCGCTGGCCGAAACGCAGCAGACGGCGCTGGAGGATGTGATCGCGCAACTGAATTCGACTTCGAATGACTTGTTCAGCAAGTTGCCGGCGTGAAGACAGGGACCAGGGACTAGGGAATAGTGGTCAGTCAAGTAGGACAATATTGGAAGTGCGCCGAGGGAATCTGTCACAATCACTTGTCTACTTATAGCGCCTGAGTATGAAACGGGGGTCGAACACGACCACCGCTTAGGAGCCCAATCCGTCTATACTCAATGCGAAAGGGCTTTCCATGCTCGCGATGCTTCGTTTCCTCTGGAATGCAACGCGCGGCCATCGGCTGGCTCCGTGGCGGAGCGAGTATTTGCGCTGGCGTGTGGAAACTTACAGCGGCAAGAGGGCGGAAACGCTGACGTCCATGGAGGTGCTTAACTTTCTCTGGAGCTCGCGCTGGGAGCTTCTCAGCTACTTGGCCTGGATTGGCCGGTTGCACCGCGAAGTGCGCAAATGCAGCTAACAGTTTTCAGCTAACAGCTAACAGCCGGCATCTGTAACAGATCGCTGTTCGCGTAAACTGTACGTTATATGAGATTCGTCTTTATTCGCCTCTATTGTTTCGCGTTCATGGCATGGCTTATGACCGCCGCAGTTACTGCTGCGCAGCAGATGCCCCCCGCAGAACCTCCGCTTCCATTGCCCAAAACCCACACTGAGACAACTACCCTGCGCGTGACCGCCAACGAGGTTCTGGTGCCCACGCTGGTGGAAAAACCCGGCGGGGGCGTGGTCTATGGCCTCAAGCCGCGGGATTTTGTGCTGGAAGACAACGGCGTTCCACAAAAGATTCGCGTGCAGGAGGAGATGGACACGGCGCCGGTGGCGCTGGTGGTGGCGGTGGAGCTGGGCGGCGTGGGCGTGCTGGAATTCAACAAGCTGGCCAAGCTGGGCCCGCTGCTCGACTTGTTTCTTTCCGACGGCAAGGGCGAGGCGGCGCTGGTGGGCTTCGACTCGAAGCCTCATCTTATTTGCGACTTCACGCACTCCAGCGATGAGGTGAATATAGCCCTCAAGAATCTGGAAGCGGGCAACGGCGGCGACGCGATTCTCGATTCGGTCAGCTACGCCGTCGATCTGCTGGAAACCCAGCCCAAGGATTATCGCCGCGTGCTTTTACTTATCTCAGAAGAACGCGACCACGGCAGCCGACACATCAAGCCAGCGCAGTTGATTGAGAAGATCGGCAAATCCGATGTGCTGGTGCTGAGCGTTTCGTACTCGCCGGCAAGCGCCGAGCTTGCTCACGACATCAAAGATAATGGCGACGACCGGATGATGAGTATGATCTCGACGCTGTTTATGGTGGTGCAGGCCTTCAAGAAAAACGTTGCCAAAGAAGTGGCTCACATGAGCGGCGGCGAGTACAACACCTTCACCGGCGAAAAGGGCTTTGAGAAGCGGGTGGTGGAATCGGCCAAGCGGGCACGCAACAGATACTTGATTACCTTCAGCCCCTCCGATCCGACGCCGGGGCTACATACCATCCGGGTGCGGCTGGCAGAGGACTACGGCGCACGGGTGGTGGCGCGGGCGAATTATTGGAGGGAGCAAGATCAGTGATCAGTGGTCAGTGAACAGTGAACAGTGAACAGTGGTCAGTGGTCAGTGAACAGTACCCAGTGGTCAGTATTCCGTGTTCCTGCGAGGGGTACCCCCACCCGTATTTTGGGCGCAAAATCCTTGTTTTCTTGGGGTTACAGGTAGGGTTGCGCTGCAAAATATAGAAAACAAAGAAGTTCCCTGCAAAATAGTCCAGGATAAGGAGTTACGGGCCGTTTTGGTCTCATCTGGCTAAAAAACGACGCGATGAAGAGGCGTCAGGACGATGATTTGAAGGACTACTTCTGAGATCATTGTGCAACAAAGTGGGGAAATAATCTGCAAGGGCTTGCCGCCCGGGCGGACGGCGCTTGCGCGCCAGGAGGTTTGTGGCATCACGCGTCTCCAAATTACTAGAGACCGTGAGCACCAGGCTACGCAATCTGTTTAGGATTCTAGCGACAGGACGTAAGAGATGGCGCATTCCCTGGTGGCAGTCCTAGAAGCTATGAAGGCATCGATCGCTGCAGTTCCGACTAACGCTGCAGCTGGACCCGCAAACGCGATGAGATGTGGCCAGGAGAGTGCGCCGAAGAGTGTCAGCCCCACAGCACCGACTGGCATGGTTCCGACTGCCGTCCAGGCGCCCTTTGCAAGACTGCCTAAAAATGTCTCGCCGATTCCTTCTAGCTTTTTCCTATACGCGGTCGCGGCCGGAACAATCTCTGTCGTCACTATCTTCGAGACCGCTACGTTGTAGTCATCATCTGGCTTGAGTGCACCCTGCTTCACCTGAAGGACAGACAGATGTTCCAGGAATTCCTCTCGAGCAGTTGTTGATTCCTTTCGATATCGGACTACATCACGAATGGTCATTTCCGCGAGCAGTTCCGCTGGAATCAATTCATCGAAGACACTGAAGCTGAGATCTGTCAGCTGCACGGAAGGAACCGTTTTTTGAGCTGCCGAAATAGCCCGTTGGTATTTGGAACCGAGCAGATCACCAAACGGTGACGCGTCAGCAAACGGTGTCATTCCGTGTTTGCTGCTCGCTTGTAGGGCGACATTGATATTGACCGAGCATCTGGCGGCAGAGTGAACTAAGACTCGTGCCTTTTCGACTTCGGTTCTTGTTTTGAACGGTTCCACGGTGCCATCTATCAATAAAGCCATCGCATTCGGATGCTGACTTAGTCCCTCTACCAGATTCATTCCGACGAGAGTTTTCACCAAGTCTTCCTGCATTCCCGATTCACCGTAGTTGCCAGGTACGATCTCAATATCGCGAAATGTAGTAGAAGTCGCCAAACCGTTTTGGAAACGCGACACGAATGACGAATCGTTGATGTCTGCGGTAACCTGTTCAAGGATTTCGGCAGGCAGCGGTCCGATCGGGGCCGCATGAACGTAAAGAGGCACACCATTCTCGCGAAACGAAGACTCAAACGAACGAAGCGGAGATGCGCATCCTATAGTCATAATCTGGCCCATGCCACCGCCACCAAAAGAGTATGAGGCCCGATCGATAAAATGAATTTCATCGAAGAACAAAATCGCCTTCTTTAGCGTGTCCTCGCTCGAAACCATGTCTGGGTAATAGAACGCATTCACCGGTGTTCTCATCAAGACTCCTCAATTCATGGTCCGTTTTCCGCTCTGAGCATATCACCGACCATTCGAAAGTGACCCTCATTATCGACATTTTCGAGCAAGCCGGACAAAATGCCGCGAAAAGTGTGGCATAATGTCCTTATGGGTCAAAGTGCTGCCTTTCCTGTCGTTTCCCCGCCTCCTTTCAACTTTGATTGGAGGGAGATTGAACGCGGGCTTCCGCTCTCGACGCTGGAGGAGTTTTCCACCTATTCCGGCATAGCAGTCAAGGATTTGCTGGAGGTGGTGATTCCTGCGCGGACGCTGAAGCATCGGCGGCAACGGCAGGAGCCGCTCAACCTGGACGAGTCGGACCGGCTGGCGCGGGTGGCGAGGTTGTGGGAACTTGGCGTCAAGGTCTTCGGCGACCCCGACAAGGCGCGCCGCTGGCTGACCAAGCCAAAAATGCGCTTTGAGGAACGTTCGCCGCTGACTATGATGCATACCGACCTGGGTAGCCGCCAAGTGGAAGAGATGCTAATCCAGATCGATGAAGGCATGTTTGCTTGAAGATCGACACTGAAAAGCTAGTGTGATGAGTCAGAAGTTTATAGAAGAACAACCGCAGATCCTTCGACTCACCACCCCCAGGCTGAAGAGTACGCCTGGGGCCCCGTTCGCTCAGGATGACAGCAGAGCGTATTTTAGGATGACAGTAGTTTTCGTACTGCGTATTTCTGACTCAGGACACTAGAGAAATGTTGGCTTCGTACAATATCGGCGAAAGGAATAGATTATGACCGATATTGAACTGAAAACATTCTGGCGTATTAGCGATTACATTGACCTGAGCGGTGAAGGTGGCCGCAAAGCCGGCGCCCGCTGGCATACAGCAGGTTCCCGGATCGTGTATTTGGCCGAATCACCGATGGCGGCTCTCGTTGAAACGCTGGTGCATCTTGAAGTGGACAGCGAAGAAACACCGGATTTCTACACCCTGCTTAAAGTATATGTTCCAGATGGATTTGCCATTAAATCGCTCGATCCACCTGCCGTGAGCGATTGGAAGCGCGATTTGGAATTGACCCGACGCATTGGCGATGCTTGGCTCGCTTCCTTAGAAACCCCATTGGCGCGTGTTCCTTCTGTCCTGGCCCCGCAAACCTGGAACTACCTGCTGAACCCCGAGCATCCTGAGGCGAAACAGGTGGTGGTGGCCGAGGTGATCCGCGAGCAATTCGACAACCGGCTCTTCCGTTTTGGTTCGCGGTGAGCGGGGCGGGTTTGCTTTTGGGTTCCGGTTGTGAAACGAATGGCGCTAAACCGCTGATTCGTGGTAATCTCACAATAGACACTGAAGAGTGGACAGAGAAGACAAGAGGAGTAACAAACGCCGTGCTGGCGACCGCCAAGAAAACAACCCTGATTGAAAGCTTCCGCACCCACGATAAGGACACCGGTTCGCCGGAGGTCCAGATCGCGATACTGAGTGCGCGCATCAGCGAACTGACCGAACACTTCAAGACGCACAGCAAGGACCACGCTTCCCGGCGCGGTCTTTTGCAACTGGTCAGCAAGCGCCGCCGCCTTTTGGACTACCTGAAGACGCACGATACCGATCGCTACCGCGACGTGATTGGCAAACTCGGTATCCGCAAGTAGCCAGAGAGCCGGCCCAGAAAGCCCACATTGACCCGGAAGCGCCCAGACCGAAGATTGGTCACGGCCCCCGTTCACGACAGGACCTGGGGCCTAGGTGTACCTGGCGAAAGCGACCCGCAGCCAGGGACGGCGCCGAGCCATGGGCTGAGCGGGTTCCTGGAGTCGCAGGCCGCGGAGAGAATGCAAATCGCAGGCCAAATCAGTCAAAACAAAGCCGCAGGGGCTAAAGCCCATGGCATATTTTGCCGTGTTTGTGGCACGACTGAAGTCGTGCCCTGTTACAAAGCAGGCTTGCCTCCACATTCTTTCGCATCCTACACATCTGCGTCTGAAACCAGCTTTTCAGCACCGGCCGGCGCGATTCACCCACAAGATTCTCAAGCGAAAACAATGAAACGAGGACTCGTATGTCTAAGCATGAAGTAGCAGTTGAGCTTGCCGGTGGCAAGCGGCTGATTTTTGAGACGGGGCGCATGGCCAAGCAAGCCTCCGGCGCCGCACTGGTGAGCACGGGCGAAACCGTCGTTCTGGCCACCGCCGTAGCCTCTCCCGAAGCCCGGGAAGGCATCGACTTTTTCCCCCTTACCGTGGATTACCGCGAATACACCTACGCCGGCGGACGCATTCCCGGCGGCTTCATCAAGCGCGAAGGCCGGCCCAGCGAAAAAGAAGTGCTGACCTGCCGGCAGATTGACCGTCCCCTGCGCCCGCTCTTTCCCGACGGTTTCCGCAACGAGACGCAGCTGATTGCGCTGGTCTTCTCCGCCGACAAGGAGAACGATCCTGATGTGGTGGGCATCAACGCCGCCGCCTGCGCGCTGGCGCTCAGTGACATTCCCTTTAGCGCCACGGTGGGCGCGGTGCGCGTGGGCCGCGTGGAAGGCGAGTTTGTGATCAACCCCACCTATGCCGAGCGCGCCGCCACCACGGTCAACATTATGGTTGTCGGCCACAAGGACGGCATCGTGATGATCGAGTCGGGCGCCAAGGAAGAGTCTGAAGAGACCATCCTGGCGGCCATCGAGTTTGGCCACGCGGAGATCAAGAAGATCGTCGCGGCCATCGAAGAGCTGGTGGCCCTGGCCGGCAAGCCCAAGAGGGCCTTTACACCGCCGGAGTTTGACGAGGCGTACTACACCGAACTCAAGGCCAAGATCGAGGACCGGCTGAAGGACGCACTGGACACCCAGACGCATCCTAAGCTGGAAAGCCAGAATCTGATCAAGGCGATCAAGGACGAGCTGGCCGCCGAGCTGCCTGCCGATGACGCCGTCGCCAAGAAGAAGCTGGCGCACTACTACGAAAAACTGAGAGAGCAAATCTTCCGCGAGCAGGTGACAAAAGAGCGGATTAGGCCAGATCGGCGGCTGTTTGATGAGATTCGCCAGATCACCATCGAGACCAGCGTGCTGCCCCGCGTACACGGCTCAGCGCTGTTTACCCGCGGCGAGACGCAGGCGTTGGTTACGGCCACGCTGGGCACCTCCGACGACGGGCAGCGGTTGGAGGGCTATGAGGGCGAGAAGAAGAAGCCCTTCATGCTGCACTACAACTTTCCGCCCTTCTGCGTTGGCGAAACGGGCCGCATGACAGGCACGGGCCGGCGCGAGATCGGCCACGGAGCGCTGGCGGAACGCGCCATTACAGCGGTTCTGCCCAGCCCCGAAGAGTCGCCTTACACCATCCGCATTGTCAGCGACATTCTGGAGTCAAATGGATCGTCGTCCATGGCTACGGTCTGCGGCGCAAGTCTGGCGCTATTTGACGCCGGCATTGCGCTCAAGGGGTCGGTGGCCGGAGTGGCGATGGGCCTGGTCAAGGAGGGCGACGACTACGCCATCCTGACCGATATTGCGGGGGCTGAGGATCATTATGGCGACATGGACTTCAAGGTGGCCGGCACGCGCAAGGGCATTACCGCGCTGCAGATGGACATCAAGATCGGCGGCCTGACGCGCCAGATTCTCTCCGAAGCCATGGAGCAGGCGCGCAAGGGCCGGCTCTTCTTGCTGGACAAGATGGATGCCGCGCTGGATGGGCCGCGCACCGAGCGCTCGCAGTACGCGCCACGCATCGAATCCGTCATGATTCCCACCGACAAGATTCGCGATCTGATCGGCAAGGGCGGCGCCACCATCCGCAGCATCATCGAACAGACCGGCGCAAAGATCGATGTGGACGACACCGGACGGGTCAATGTTGCCTCCTGCGACGCCGACGGCTTGAAGAAGGCGCTGGAGATGATCGGCAACCTCACCGCCGTGCCCGAGGTGGGCAAGGTTTACCAGGGCAAGGTGGTTCGGCTGGCGGAGTTTGGCGCGTTTGTCGAGCTGTTCCCCGGCACCGATGGCCTGCTGCACATCTCCGAGATCGCGGAACACCGCGTGAAGGAAGTGAAGGACGAGCTCAGCGAGGGCGACCAGGTGATGGTCAAGGTTCTGGCCATCGAGGGCAATCGCATCAAGCTCAGCCGCAAGGCGCTGATCAAGGAACTGAAGGCCAAGCTGGGCACGCCGGCTCCGGCTGCGGTTGAAGTGGAAGATGTGGAGCTTTCCGCCTCCGAGTCTCCGGCCGCGCCTTTAGCGCCGCCCAGGCAAAGCAAGCCGCTCAATGAGTTCGACGAGCGCCAGCCCAAGTCAAACCAGAGCACCATCCTGATCGAAGGCGGAGACGACTTCGACGAGGTGGACGGCGAGGAGTTCGACGAAGAGAACGAGCCGAACTTCAATCGCGTCGATGGCGCGCCGGTTCCAGTCGCCGGACAGCCGGTTGGCGCGGGCAGGCCAAAGCCCGACAACAAGAATCGCCGCCGCCGCCGCCGCCCCGGTGGTGGTGGACGCGGATAGTAAAGGACAGCTTCTAGCTGCTAGCTACTAGCTTCTAGCTACTTTTACGAAAATGAAATGGGAAAGGCCCGGAGCGCATCCGGGCCTTTTCCATTTTGATTGCATATGGCTTCAACGGGTCAAATAGTAGCTAGTTTTACATCCTGAAAAGCTTCTGTGGAACAATTCGATCTTTGAGCGGCCGTATTATCGACCGGATCTGCCGAAGCGTGCTTATTGTCGTACATTCGCATGTCGGCCGCTACGCAGAGAGACTCCATATCGTCGGCGTCGCCGGGGAAGACCGCAATACCAACGCTGGCGCCGATCTGCACCGTATGACCGTCCAGTTGAAAGGGTTTTTTGAGCAACTGAATCAGCAAATGGCCAATGTATTCGGCATCCGCGCGGCTGGTAGGCTCCTCAAGAATCACGGAAAACTCGTCTCCCCCGGTTCGAGCCACAGTATCGGAACGGCGGACCCGTCCGGAGCAGATAGCTCCAACGCGCTCCAGCAGCAGGTCGCCGATATGATGTCCCAGCGTGTCATTCACCTTCTTGAAGTGGTCCAGGTCCACTACCAAAAGGGCTGCCTGAGAATTGGAACGGCGAGCACGCTCCAGTGCCCCGGCCAAACGGTCCTGGAATAGGCGGCGGTTCGGCAGTCCGGTCAACACATCATGGAGCGCAAGGAACTTGTTATGTTCGATCTGGTCTTCCAGCAGGATCAGCAGCATGCCCATGGCGACTATGAATTTTGGCAGATCCCCGACTTCTTTATCGAGATGGACCAGAGGCAGATACATGATGGCCAGCGGCGTCACTACGAAGCTCATCGCCCAACAGAAGAATCCAGTAATGGTGATGAAGGCTCCGGCGGTGGCGCGGTGATACGTATAAGAAACAAAGACGAAACAGCTAAAATAGACGGCGAACATGATGGCATGCCGGGCAACTTCCGGGTCACTTCCTGAACCATGTCCCAGCCGGTTCTGAATAATCAACAGGAAGATCGAGAGAGCGCCGTAAATCAGCACGAGAACCCAGCGAAGCGGATAATTAGCGCGGCGGGGCGATAAGAGGATGACCGTCAGCGGGCAGAGACCCAGTAAGGCAGCGGCCACAGTCAGCATCCAGCGCCCACCCGGCGCCAGGCGCACAACCGCGATGTAGAGTGCGCTGGCAGCCATCAGCGAACCGAGCATCCAGCGGCAGGAAGCCTGCCGGCGGCCGGGAATCGCGGCGTATATGTACAGAAATCCAGCTCCGGCAAACAAAGCCGCCTGCGCGATAAACGCCAGCGGCCCCCAGATTCCCGGCAGGTTCTGAAAGATGGCGGCTATAAAGTGCAGCAGAACCATCAGCCAGCCTGACAGCCATAATCGGGAGGAAGGCGTGGGACTACGATGTTCCAGGGAGGCAAATGCGCACAGTAATAGCACAATCATCACCACATTCGGAATGCGGCTCCAGTCCATCATGCCTCTCACTCAGATTCGCAGACTACTACTCATTGAATCGGCGATGGATTCGTGATAGTGATAGAGGAGTTGCGGTACTAAAGTAATTTAAATCGTCCTTTTCCTATTAGATGTTGACGCTGCCGCGGCAGGGAAGGTTGCTTTTTCATGTGGTAAATGCCGCTGAGCAGCGTGGTTTTCTTAGAGCGTGTTTCATAAATGACCTCCTTGTCCCGTTTGCAATCCCTCAGGGGTTAAAAACCCTTGTTTTTAAGGCCCTTTTCAGCACGACTGAAGTCGTGCCCTGATACAAAGCGGGTTTATGAAACACGCCCTAAAAAACTATATTAAAAACTGTAGCCTTCTCATACGATCAGCCTTCCTCTGTTACCTCATTCCTGGCAGGGAAGACATTGCCCATGCGGTGAATCTCTGCGCCCACGCCAGCCAACTTCTCCTCGATGCGCTCATAGCCTCGATCCATGTGATAGACGCGATCCACGATGGACTCGCCGTCGGCAACCAGTGCAGCTAGCACCAGCGAGGCCGAAGCGCGCAGGTCCGAGCACATGACAGCCGCAGCGGAGAGTTGAGCCGGTCCGCGCACTGTGGCCGTGCGGCCTTCTACTTTAATATTCGCGCCCATCCGCGCCAGTTCCCGCACATGCATGAAGCGGTTTTCGAAGATGTTCTCCTGAACAAGGCTGACGCCCTCGGCCTGTGTGGCCAGCGCCATGAATTGCGCCTGCATGTCTGTGGGAAAGCCGGGATACTCTTCCGTGGAGATGTCAGCGGCGTGAATTTTTCCGTCCGAGCGCACGCGCACCGAATCGTCACTGAGAATCTCCACGCGCGCGCCGGATTCTTGAAGTTTGTTGATGACGGCGCCCAGGTGCGCGGGATTGCAATCGGCTACCGTCAGGTCTCCGCCGGTGATGGCGCCGGCGAACAGGAATGTTCCGGCCTCGATGCGGTCGGGGTTGATGCGATAGCGCGCGCCATGCAGCCGGCTCACACCTTGAACACGAATGGTGGACGTGCCCGCGCCTTCGATCTTCGCGCCCATTGCGGTGAGCAGCGCGGCCAGATCGGCAACCTCGGGCTCTCGCGCGCAATTCTCCATCAGCGTTTCGCCCTCGGCCAGCACGGCGGCCATCAACAGGTCTTCGGTCCCGGTGACGGTGATCTTGTCGAAGAGCAGGTGAGCGCCGTGCAATCGCTCCGTACGCGCATCCAGATAGCCGTGCTCCTGAACGATGCGCGCGCCCATCTTTTCCAGGCCCTTGATGTGCAGGTCGATGGGACGGCCGCCGATGGCGCATCCGCCGGGCATGGCGACGCGCGCCTCGCCCGCGCGGGCAATGAGCGGACCGAGGACCAGAGAGCTGGCGCGCATGGTCTTGACGATTTCGTATTTTGCGATGGGGTGGGAGAATGTGCGGCAACTGATGGCGATGGAATTCGGCGCGTCGGCTGGCTGGACCTCAGCGCCCATCGAGGAAAGCAGCCGCCGCTGGGTGGCGATGTCCCAGACCTGGGGAATGTTATCCAGAGTGATCTCGTCCTCGGTGAGGATGGCCGCCGCCATGCAGGGCAGCGCCGAGTTCTTGGCCCCCGAGACGCGAATCGTGCCTACGAGCGGATTGCCGCCGCGAATGACAAATTTGTCCATACTTGCCGAACTGCTCCTGGGAATGCAGAGATGCCTCTGAATTTCTAGTGTAAATTGATGGGCGGGGAGGGGCAGGGAAGGGGCGGCTCGCAGTAAGCGTATGGGCTAATGTTTGCTATCATTCGTGAGTCGTTTGTTTTTACGGAGGAGAAATGCCGAAGACGCACCAGATATTCAGCCGTTATTGGAGCCTGGCGGCTGCGCTCTTGCTTCCACTCATCGAGTTTCCCAGTGAGAGGTTCATCCGGCTTTTCATGAATTTCGAAGTAGCGCGGGCAGCGCTTTCTGTGGTTTGTATTGCACTACTGGTTCACTCGTGGTTCATGCAGCGCAGGTATGCCGAAAACAAATGGCGACTTGCCTTCTTTACTCTCTTGCTGTGCGTGCTGGTTCTTGGGCCTGTGTGGCTTGGATTGAATGTGCTGCGGGCACACTACTATCCCTTGTATTGGGATGATCAGGAAGTCGCTGTTTGGTCGAATATCTGCGATTTGCAAGACAGAGTCAAGCAACTTGCCGAAGTATTGGGAATAGCCGTCGCACTGTGGGCGCTTGTTGATTTAGCGCGGTGGCTGGCAAAGCGAATCCGGGCGCGACGATAACGCCATTCCCCTTACAGCTCCAGCACATTGTCCTCGATGGCCAGGCGGACGTTGCCGTCGGATTTTGCCAGGCGGCGGACGGCCTCCGGCTTGTCGACTTTGGCTTTGAGCATGACCAGGGCCACGGGGACGCTGCGGCCGGCGCACTTGATGGTCTCGACGGCGGTGGCACGGTCGATTTTGCAGGCGCACATGAGGATGCGGATACCGCGTTCCACCAGCTTGGAGTTCTGCATGTGGACGTTGACCATCAGGTTTTCGTAGACGTAGCCGAGCCGGGTCAGGGCGCCGGTGGTGATCATGTTGAGGATCATCTTCTGGGCGCTGCCGGCCTTCATGCGCGTAGAGCCGCAGATGACCTCGGGGCCTACATCGGCAATAATGACGGTTTCGGCGGCGGCAGCCAGCGGAGTTCCCTGATTGCAGGTGACGGCGGCGGTGTGTGCTCCGCGGGCGCGGGCGTAAGCCACGGCGGCTACCACATAGGGAGTGCGGCCGGAAGCGGAGACTCCGATGACAACGTCCTTGCGTGTGGGGCGGCGGCGGGCAATGTCGCGCTGGCCCAATTCTTCAGAATCTTCGTTGACCTCGACGGCCGAGGCCAGCGCCTTGGGCCCGCCGGCCATGACGTACTGCACCTGACCGGGAGCCGTGGAATAGGTGGGCGGACATTCGGCGGCATCCAGAGCCGCAATCCGTCCGCTGGAGCCGGCGCCGATGTAAATCAGCCGGCCACCCTCGCGCAGGCTACGGGCCACCTGGTCGATGACCAGAGCAGTCTCCGGAATCGCCTTTTTGACCGCTGCCGCCACCTTGGCATCTTCGTGATTAATGATGCGGGCGATCTCCAGGGCGGACTTGGTGTCAAACCCCTGAGAAGCCTCGTTCAGGCTCTCGGTGGTCAGTTCCTGAAGCTGGTAGGCCGGATCTTTCTGCCTGTCTACTTTATGGGCGGCGGCCGTAACCTGCGTCGCCGAGCTGATTAGCATCGCATCTGTACCCATTTTTTAATTGTATCTGCAAATCGGTCAACTCCGGATAAAAAATCGCCCATTTTTAGGCCTATCGGGGGTTACCCAAGGTCTGAAGGGACCTCAAAGGTGACCAGTTCGGCACGGAAGCCGCGGGTGCGAATGGCCCCATAGGTGATGCCGGCGGCCATGTAGGTCCTTATTGTGCTGCGTTGGCAGCCGTGGGGGTGATGGTTTCAGGGGCGATATTCCAGCCTTCAATCCGCACAATGGGATTGGCGGGGGCAGTGTCGGGCAGCAGCGCGGTCAGGGTGCGCGACTCACCGGGGACAAGCTCGATCCAGTTGTCAGACCAGAGGACCGGCGCGATGAGCCCGCCGGAGGGCGTGCGAAGGGCAGCGCTGATCTGAAAGGCCAATTCAACCGAGGAGTTGGAGAGATGCAGTCTTAGCTCGCGGCCGCGCGGCGTACTCTCGATCTCCGCACGAGCAGTCACCTTGGACGGCGGCAGACTGGTCAGCGCTGCCAGGTCTTCGTGGCGCGCGGCGGGGGTGTGCGTGTAGTCGGTCTTGGCCCAGTCGAAGGCGGTGAGCGTGGTGGGCACCCAGTAGAAGTTGCGGCTCAGGACGATTCCTGTGGAGTCCGCGAGTGTCAAGTCGATGAATAGGATGCGATCGGAACCTTGATAGAGATTCTCCGGGATCGAGAAGACACGCTGCACGCTGTCGGCAGCAGCTTCGACAACCGTCTCGGCGCTGTAGATTTCCTTTCCCGCCAGGTTGTAAACGCGGATGCCGGCATGGAGTTTTGCGGCGGGCGCGTAGGTGCTGTTGACCACCATGATGGAGAGATCGTCGTAAGAGTACTGAATATGCAGCGGCTCGCAGGCCTTCTTGGCGGCGAAGTAACCGGCTCCCGTATCGAGGTAATAGTCGTAGAGGTGCCAGTTCATGGAGGGCCAGGCGTTGTTGAGCATCCACTGAATGACGCCGGTGGAGGCGTATTTGTTTTTGCTGTAAGCCTCGAACATCGCGCGCTCGGAGTCGTACTCCATAGTTTGCGCCAGGCGCTCATATTCGAAGGCTGAATGAGGCTTGGCGTAGATGGCCTCCATGGCGTCGTTGAAGACCTGGAGCGTGGTGAATTTTCCGCTGCCGTTGTGATAACTCCAGGCTGCGGACGGCGGCCACGCCTGGGGGTCGGGCAGAAATTTTTGCCGGCTGGCCAGCGATGGAATGGCCGGGCCGGGACTGGTTTCGGTGTTAAAGCCGTAGGCGCCGCCGTGTTGCCGATCCAGATACCAGTAGCTGGGCGCGACGTAATCGTAGGGCCCGGTCATCTTGACGCCGCTAGGGCCGGTCACCGTGGTGGGCGAGGCGGAGGCGGAAGAGAGCACGGGATTGGGCCAGTGAGTCTCGGCCTCGACCTTGAGGTAAGCGCTTTCCACGCTGGCGGGCGGAGGGCCGTCGCTGCCATTGAGCCACACCAACAGGCTGGGATGGTGTCGGAGGCGCAGCATCTGCGCGCGCAAGGATGCGGTGGCGATGGTCAGGTCTTCCGGAGTCCAGTCTTTCCAATGCTCCCAGTGGTCGCAGCAGCACCAGCCCAGCATCACCAGGATGCCCTGCTGATCGGTCAGATGGAAGAACTCATCGGTTTCCAGCTTGCCCTCCAGGCGAATGGTGTTCAGGTTCAGATCGCTCACCAGCCGGAACTGGTCGCGGAGGCGCTTGTCGTCGGAGCGCAGCAGCATATCCTGCGACCAGCCCGCGCCGCGAATCAGGATGGGCTTGCCGTTGACGCGAAAGAGGCGACTGCCCGTGGCTGTCAGTTCCGAGGTGATCTCGCGAAATCCGAAGTCTGCGCCTTGCTCGTCGGTAAGCCGGCCTTTCACGCTGAAGCTCACGGTGAGGCGCTCCAGATGCGGCTCGCCCATCTGGCGAGGCCACCAAGGCTTGGGATAGCGAATTCGCAATTGCGGAAACTGCTCGGAGGCGAAAACGATTTCGCGGTCTTCATGCGGCGACAACTCAACCGGCTGCTCGAAGCGAACTCCGGCAGCGGCTCCGGTGACCAAGCCATTGACTGCGTGATCGGTGGAGTTGTGCAGCTCGGCGTATACGGTTAGGTCGGCCGTGTCGAGCGTTTGGTTGAGGAAGTGCGTGACGGCCAGCGGCGAACGCAGGGTAACCGAGCCAGTCGAGACCAGATCGACCTCGCCCGTGAGGCCCATATCTTTGTCCGGCGGAGCGGGATTCCAATCGACCCAGTTGATGCCCAGGTCCCTTTCCGTGGGCGCAAAGGCCTCCACAGCCAGCACATTCGTCTTGCCGGGCTTCAGAATCCCGGTCACATCAAAATCATAAGTGCGATAGGCTCCGGCAACCTGTGACGAGTCCGCTATTTTGTGGCCGTTCAGCCAGATTTCGCCACGATAGTTGATGCCGTCGAAGTGCAGCCAGGATCGCGCTTCTTTTTGCGTGGCGGCCGGCGCCGTGAACTCTGTGCGATACCACCAACCGCAGCGGTAGGGACTCTCCTGCGCCATGGGCAGATTGGCAAAGATGCGGCCGATGGGATAATCCGTGCCGGGAATCTGGCGCAGGTTCAAGCCGAAGTAGGGATCGGGAAAGACGTCAGCGGCCACCTGCGCGGCCAGTACGGTGCTGGGAACAGTGGCCTGCAGCCAATCCTTTGCGGAAAATCCCACTGCGGAAATCGAGTCGCCCGCGGCCTGAAGCTTGCAGGCGGACTGTACGCGCCATCCTTCACGAAGCGGCGTCACGGTTCCGGCTATAAGAGCCGACGGAAGAACAAGCAGCACCAGAAAAAGCGGCGCAAGTCTTCTTTGCATGATGGCTGGAGCTCCTTCGTACACGGAATAGAGATTCTCTCACAAAGGCCAGCGATAAAGTCTTCAACAATCCTACTCAGGCATGCGTTGTTCTGTCCTCAGGGAGGGGTTGAATTCCGCCTTCCCAATTCCGCTAAATTCCCGCAAATGACCTTTGGAACTTCACCTCTAACCGTTCACTGCAAACTTGCTTGCGGTTCAAACGACTCTGTGGTACAAATGAATTATTCCAGTTTGCCCCCCAAGGCAAGCCTGGATTTCATGCAGAGTGGCTGAGGGACGAGCCCTGTGACGCCACGACAACCTGCCTGGGCAAACCAGGAGTATGGTGTCAACTCTCGCCCGTATTGGGGAACATGAGATTCGGGGGTCGCTTCAGCACTCTTGATTGAGGCGTCTCGCAAGGTACTTCGAGTCATTTCACGTTCGCTCTTTTGAGCCGGTCACGCGCTCGTATAGCCGCAGCCTCTCGCATATAGCGAGGGATGATGACGATTGCTTACGAATTGCGCTGCCGGGAATGCGGTAAATCCTACGGAATTCAGCCGCTTTCCATTTGTGACGAGTGTTTTTCTCCGCTTGAGGTGGTCTTTGACCTGGAGTATGCCCGCACCCGCTTTACCCGCGAGGCCATCAGCCAAGGACCGTTGAATATGTGGCGCTATAGGGCGTTGCTGCCGGTAACTGACAGCTACCAGCCGCAGACGCCGGCGGGGTTTACGCCGCTGATGAAGGCTCCGCGGTTGGGCGCGCGCATCGGCGCAAACAACCTCTTCATCAAGAACGACGCTGTCTGCCTGCCCACGCTCAGCTTCAAGGATCGCGTGGTGGCCGTGGCGCTGGCTAACGCGCAGGCCTTCGGCTTCGACACGGTGGGCTGCTCATCCACCGGCAACCTGGCCAACGCCGTGGCCGCGCAGGCCGCGCGGATGGGCCTGAAGACCTTCATCCTGATCCCCGACGATCTGGAGCCGGCCAAGATTCTCAACACCCAGGTCTATGGCGCCACGCTGGTGCGCGTCAAGGGCAACTACGACCACGTCAATCGCCTCTCGTCACAGATCGCCGACCGCTACAACTGGGGCTTTGTGAACGTAAACCTGCGCCCATTTTATGCCGAGGGCTCGAAGACGGTGGGCTATGAGATTGCCGAGCAACTGGGCTGGCGGCTGCCGGACAACCTTGTTTGCCCCATGGCCGGCGGATCGCTGATTACGAAGATTCACAAGGCTTTCGACGAGCTGATCGAGCTCGGCCTGGTCGAAGACAAGCAGGTTCGCTTCTTCGGCGCGCAGGCTACTGGCTGCTCGCCTATCATCAAGGCGGTCAAAAACGGGACCGACGTGATTGAGCCGCAGCGTCCCAACACCATCGCGCGATCGCTGGCCATCGGCAACCCGGCAGACGGCGCGTATGCGGCGCGCGCCATTCGCGCCACGGGCGGCTGGGCCGAGGATGTGTCAGACGTGGAGATTGTTTCAGCCATGCAAGAACTGGCGGAGACCGAGGGCGTCTTTGCCGAGACGGCCGGAGGCGTGACCACCGCGGTGACCGCGCGGCTCTATGCCCATGGGCGCATCAAGCCCGATGAGCAGACCGTCATCTGCATTACCGGCAACGGCTTGAAGACCACCGATTGCCTGAATGGAGCTTACGAGCAGAGCCAGGCCATCCGTCCCCGGCTCAGCGACTTTGAAGCTTTTGTGGAAGAACACAACGAATACAGCCCAGCACTGAGTCAGGACCTGGTCCTGGCGGGAGAAACCGATGGCCGTTAGAGTTCTGTTGCCCAATGCCTTTCAGAAGCACACCAACAATACGCGGGAGATCTCCAGCGCCGCGGCCAATCTGCCGGAGCTGATCACCGAGATCGAGGACCGTTTTCCGGCCCTGCGCAAGCACCTGCGCGGCGAGGATGGGCAGATTCGCCGCTTCATCAATTTTTATGTCAACGAGGAGGACATTCGCTTCCTGGGCAATGAGAATTACCGCTTCCAGGAGGGCGACGAAGTGCTGGTGATTCCGTCCATCGCCGGCGGATGAGGTTGACATTGTGAGGCCGGGGTATCGCACGGTATGCTTCCGTATGGGAGCTACGTAACTCACGCTGACTCCCAAAGATTCGTTGGAAAGCTGTTAACCTTATGATTTTTCGTTCGATACGGCGCGCTGTTGCGCTGGTGTTTGCTTTATTCCTCAGCATTGTTCGTTATGGGCTGCTGCGTTTGCGCGGCCCTATTCCCCTGGAGCGCCGCGCGTTGTGGAGCCAGCAAACCGCCCGCTTAATCCTGGCCTGCATGGGAATACGCTGCCGTGTCGAGGGTACTCCGCCCACGCATGGGCTGGTTATCGCCAACCACCTCGGCATCATCGATGTCGTCATTCTCTCGGCGGACATGCCCTGCTTTTTTGTCGCCAAAATTGAGGTCGGCGGCTTGCCTTACTTTGGCTGGGCGGCGCGCGCCTGCGGGACCATCTTCCTGGACCGCTCCAGCTTGGAGAGCGCCATGAGCGTAGCCGATCAGATGGTGGAGCGGTTCAAGTTGCAGGTTCCAGTGCTGTTATTCCCAGAGGGCACCAGCACCGACGGCGTCCAGTTGCTGCCCTTTCACCCCCGGCTCATTGACCCGGCCACCTCGACCGGAACGCAGATTACCACGGCCACCATCCGCTACGTTCTGGAGGGCGGCAGGCCGGAGAAGGAGCTGTGCTGGTGGGGCGATGAGCCGTTTGGGACGCATATGCTGAAGATTCTGGGCGTTGCCGGGTTCACCGCCATGGTGCGCTTTGGCGAGCCGCGCATCTACACCAACCGCCGTGTCGCCGCCGATTCGACGCGCGCCGAGATTGCGGCTACGCGCGAGCAAATGAAGTAAGACAGTTGTCAGTTTTCAGTTCTCAGTGGTCAGAGAACAGGGAACAGGGAATAAAGAGCAAAGATCAGGCGTGAAAACGCAAAACAATAACCTCTACTTCGAAGTAGAGGTTTTTTGCGCGAAATTGGGTTATTTGGGAAGCGGGGACTTGCCCCTTCGGCAGGCTCAGGGCAAGCTGTCCAGGCAGACGCCTTCGGCTCGGCTCAGGGCAGGGTCTGGGGGTCAGGGTCCGGCTACCTGCGGTGGGGGACTGGACCCTTAACAAGCTCAGAGCAGGCTTTCCAACGCTGCCGATCTAGCAAAAATCGTGGTGCTTCACGACTCAAGCTATAGAATTGGTTGCATATGCCGTACGTTCCTACGCGAGAGCAGGAAGCAATTCTAGCGCACGATTGCCATCGTCACGCACGAGTCCTGGCTGGCCCGGGGACGGGCAAGAGTGCAACACTCGTCGCGTTGGTAGACCAGCTTCTTGAAGGTAATCCTGCTCCATGCATCAAACTATTGACGTTTACGCGTGCTGCTACCACTGAACTCGCTAAGAAGGTTTCAGAACACCCTGCGGCTGCCGCCGAACGCCCAAGTACCATTCACTCGTTTTCGATCTCGGTGCTGCTGCGAAATCCTGGCACGGGTGGCTTCCCCGAGCCACTGCGCATTGCTGATGATTGGGAGGACAATCATATCGTTCTACCAACACTCTCGCGCCGCGCCGGGGTACAGGTACGAAAACTTGGCCGCATGATACGTGAAATGGCGGCGAACTGGGAATCACTTCAGCCCGCTACCGATCCGCGTGTTGATGTAGCTGAGCGTGCGCGTTTTTTGGCGGCGTGGGATGAGCATCGCCAGGTCTACGGGTACACGTTGTTGGCGGAGTTACCTTACGCATTGCGGCATGCACTTCATGATCATCCGGACCTGGAGGGTGTCGGTTATGATCTTCTGATTGTCGACGAGTACCAAGACCTCAATGCGTGCGATTTAGAGGTTCTGCACCTGATCGCCGAGCGTGGCTGCGCGATTATTGGAGCAGGTGACGACGATCAGTCGATCTACTCGTTCCGTCGTGCTGCGCCTGAAGGCATCCGCCGATTTGCTGATGACTATCCTGGTTGTGCAGACTACACGCTATCCATCACGCAGAGGTGCGGGGTCCGCATCATACAGTGGGCCTCATATGTGATAAACGGCGATCTTGACCGTCCTCATGGACGGCCACAGCTGACAGCCGTTGAAGGTTCTCCGCTTGGCGAGGTGGCGTTACTGGCGTTTGACCGTGAAGGGCCGGAGGCACAAGGCGTCGCGGCATTGATCCAACATATGAACCAACTCGGCATTCCTTCCAATGAGATCCTCGTGCTCATGCGCGGGGACCATAATGGATCATTCAGCCGGCCGATCAAAGAAGCGCTGGATGCACTAGGGATTCCTTATTCTGATCCAGAGGCAGTGGTTCGTATGCTCGCAGAGACACAGAACAGACAGATGCTTGCGATGTTTCGGCTGCTCGTCGATCAACGTGATTCTCTTGCCTGGGCCACTCTGCTCGTGCTCACTCCAGGCATTGGGGAAGCCTTCTGCGATCACATCTATGAACTTGCACGGGTGGGGCGTATTCAATTTGGCGAAGCGCTTTTCAGTACGTTCGAAGCTAATTTTCCAGCGGCTCCGCGTTCAGCCGCGCGAGTTTCGGAACTAATGCAATCCGTAAATGGGTGGATCACGGCAAATCCATTGCCAAACGAAACGCCCGATGAGGGATGGGGCCATTGGATGGCCACTGTAGCTGGCGGTAACATCACTCCCGCGCCGAGCGCCGAATGTACTTCGCTGCTCGAAACGATGGATGATGTTATGGAAAGCCAGAGCTTCAGTCGATATCTCTCGCAGATTACACCACTCGCAAAAGATCGCGCGCTCGCGGAAAGCCAAGGCGTACGCATCATGACAATGGGCGGGGCCAAGGGCCTGACTGTGCGTGCAACGATTGTTATGGGCCTTGAAGAAGGAATCGTTCCTAGACCTGACGCGGACTTTAGCGAAGAGCGACGTCTGCTCTATGTCGCCATGACTCGCGCGCGAGAGTTCCTGTATTGCACTTGGGCGCGTCGACGCTTAGGACCGACTGCACGCGCTGGTACCCCGCGGGTGCAGGATCGCCGCAATTGCACCAGCTTTTTTCGTGGAGGCCCAGTAAACTCGCAAGACGGATATACATATTTGCATATGCATAACTGAAGCAATTCGGAAGTTGCCAATCATCAAATTTGCCCTACACGAAAGACGGGTTGAAGCTCCTACCATTCATTCGCGGCTTCGCCGCGTGGGTTGGTTTCTAAAAACGGGTAGATATCGGTCCTTTCCCAGGGTTTCACCCTGGGCTATTTTCACATCGCCCCTCCGGGGCGGAAGATTTTGTTGCGTATGCATTTGACGAGCCCACTCCGGTTCAAACGGAGAGGGCTCGCGTTTTTCCAGTTGCACTACAGCGCGCCGAGCGCCTTGAGACGGGCCTGGGCGAGGACATACGTGTCGGTTGAGCTGATTGGGCCTTCAGGCTTCTCCACTTTGCGATAAGCCTCGATGGCCGCGTCTTTGATTCCATACTGCTCATAAATGGAGCCGAAGCCATACCAGACAGCCGAATTCGGCTCGGACAAATTCTCCGCGGACATGGCCTTCAGCAGCAGTTCACGAGCCTCGCTGGTCTTGCCCTGAAAGGCGTAGATGCAGGCCAGGGTGTGCAGTATGTTGAAGTTGGAGTTATTGGTGAGCATGCTGGCCTGTTGCGCGTCCTTCACGACTTCCGCATCGACTTTGCCATCGAAAAGAGCTGACCAGGCGAACCTGTTGTAGTCATCGGCAGTTGCTTTGCCCTTATCGATCACCAACTGTTCGGTCGAACGCGCCAGGGCAAAATCGCCGTGCTCTTCAGCCAAATAGGCCTTCTGATGCAGCAGATTCTCATCATCCGGATGCTTGGCGATGCGCGTATCCAGCATCTGGCTCCAATGATTCCAGTCCTTGAGAAGCGCGTCAGCCCTCCCCGCCAGGTAAATGGCCTCGTAAGAGTCGGGATACCTGGCAAGAATCTCCGCACTGACGGCCTTGAGCGCGGGACCGTCCTCTGTTTCGGCATATCCGTTTGCCAGCAGAAGTCCCAAATCCAGGCGCTTCTGATCATCGGTCGCCTTCTCCCATGCGGAGCGAATCGAGGGGAGAAGCGGCTTGATGGCAGGCTTGAACACCAGCAGCGACGCGGCCGCCAACTGAATCGCTTCCGGCCCCCCGGTATCGCCGACGGACCAGAAGCGCGGCAGGAGCGGTCCGGAGAGCGGGTCGTCGCCGCCGCCTTTGTGCAGACGGTCGCGCATCCAATCCAGCAGGGAGCGCGCTTCCGCTTCCTTGCCGGCGTGCAACAGGTAGAGCACTTCATTGCCAACCTCTGAGAACGTCTTGCCATCCGAGACAATCTTGAATGTGCCGTCTTCCCTGGTCACGAAGTACGGTTGCGCCTTCGATCCCAGGCTTTGCATGGAGATCTTGTATCCAGACTGGTCATCTCCCTGGACGGAATACTTCAAGTTGCCGGCAAATAAATCCAGCAACACGTTGGCCGGCAATCCTGATCTCCCGGCGAGAAGATGGAAAGAACCCTTGCTTTCACGGATTTTTTCGTAATTTCTCGACCACTCCAGTTCAGAACCGTATGCATGGCGCGCAAGCAGCTCCGATGCCATCTGCTCGGAGAAATCGCCGGTCATCAAATGCAGGAAAAATTTTTGCACCGCGCTTCGAGGGTCGGATGCGGGAAGATAATCCTTCTTCCAGGGAGTCAGTTGGCGGAACAACGCAATCTGCTGCGTGACGCCGGCGGCATTGCTCTGGCCTTCCACGCCTGCCGAAAAAATCTCGGCGGCTTCGGTATACAGCCTCAGGTGCACCAGCTGGTTGCCGGCGGTGACCAGCGCTGAACTTTTTTCCTGTGCTCCCGACGACAGGTGATCGGCGCGGTCAATGCCCGCCTTGATGCCGGGGGCGCCGCCCAGTTGCGCAACCGTGGCAGTGATGCCCATAGCGTCGCGAGTGACGGTGGAAGGAAGTTTTTCCAGTTCCTGCAGGAGTTCCTTGAATTGGCCGCTATAGAGCAAGTCAAAGAGCAGATTGTCTTTGTACTGATCCGCCACCGGCTTATTCTTGTCTTTCAACGCCCTCAACACGTTCACCGCGTCCGATAAGCGCGCTTCGGTTGTGTATCGTTCGCCATCGTGATCATATTCATCGAGGATGGCCAGATTCACAGCGGTGTTTGTATCATCCGGGTCCAGCTCCATGGCCTTCTTGTACGCTGCCGCGGAGCAATCCCAATCGAAGCCATGGCTATGCTGAATCCCGATGGCGTTAAACTGGCAAACCCACCCCAGTATGACAAAAGCGGCCTTGGACTTAGGGTCGAGACGGGCGGCTTCCTGCGCCTCGGATCTTGCCCTGTCTCCCATGCCTGCCTTCAAAAATGCGGAAGCCATCTGCGCATGGGGCAGCGCCTCAGTGGGTTGATGCTCAATCAACGCGCGGTCTGTGGCCAGCGCCTCGCGGAATTTTCCCGCGGCCAGCAACTTCGATCCCGCCTGATCGAAGAGCATTACGATCATGTCCTGCTTGTAAGCCGCCAGGATGGCCTCTCGCAGCGCCAGGGCTTCTTCCAACGAATACTTTTCCTTGACGCTATCAAAACGCAGCACCGCGGTGATTTTGCCCTTGGCGTCGGCTTCGTAGTGCTGGGTGAATTTGGCCGGGCCCAAATCCGCGTTCTTGTCTTCCGGCAATGCTCTCAAAACAAAACCGACGGGCGGAGTGATTTTGTAGCGCCACTCCGTGATGAAGGGATGCACGTCATAGACGGCAACCCGCGCCTGAACAGCTTTTTTCTGGTCCTCTTCCTGTTGCGGAGTGAGCTTGTCGCCACTGGGGTTGGGATCGGTTCTAAACCACTCAGGCAAGCGGTAGAAGATGCTGGTGAATGGAATGGCGACGGCGGCATCGTCCAACAAAGTATTGCCGCGCTTGGCCTCGGCCATATCCAGCTTGAGCATGAATGGCTTGCTGAAATCCCTGCCGTCGCCATGCTCGACACTGGTCAGCGCCTTGGCCAGGTATTGATTCTTGGCATAAGTTTCCAGATTCGTCTTCAGCTTGCGGGTATCGGCGCCGCCAAAATCCGAACGGTAGCCCGCATCGACTTCGCCGTGGGTCAGAGAAGTCTCGGTGATGTGCGCAGGGCCATACCCCGCCATTACGACATCGCGCAGTTCTGTCAGAACGTCATCCTCAGGCTTCGGACTGGGCGTCATGGTAAGCGCATCCGTGCCGTCGGCAATAACCAGCGCCAGCCGTCCCTGGTCAATGGATGGCAGAACACCAACCTGCGCATACTCCGCCGTGGCGTCAATCCACAGGGGCGCATTGCCTTGGTTATCCGCGGGAAGATATACGATGGCGTGGTCGAACTGATTCATTCCCGGCAGTTCCGGCGTAATGTCAATACCGGGCCCGGTATCGAGCAATGCCATGTTGGCCGGGATGCCGGCGGCCCGCAACATCGCCACCAGCATCGCCGCCTTGTCTTTGCAATCGCCGTAATGGCGCTTGAGAACCTCCGTGGCGGTCTGTGGTTGCAGGCTGGCCTGGCCAAACTCGATTCCCGTATAGCGGATCTCCTTGTGCAGCCGCGAAACAATTTGCTGAATCTTATCCATCCGGCTGGTGGAGGATTCGCCGGGCAGCAGCGATTTCACTTTGGCCGGATCGATCTGTCCTTCCGCCAATTGACGGTAAGCGCCGGCCACCGCGGCCCACGACTCACCTGTCGAAAACTCGATCATGGGATGCAAAAAAATTTGCGTATTCAGCTTGATGTCGGAGTCCTGGTGGGCCTCCATATATCCCTGGACAAACTTCAGATGGCGCACGCCATCCCGCACTTCGTCTGTTACCGCAATGTTGGGAAGCAGATGAGTGCGATATTGAAGCTTCAATTCTTTTGCGGAGTCAATAATCAGTTCGGAGTGGACAATCGGCACATGCCGCGAGAAGTAATCGCGATACACTCCGCCGCCATCGAAATAGGCGGATTTGTCCTCCAGAACCGTCTCCTCCTCAACGATGGCGCCAATCGACAGGCCCGGCAGCGGCACCTTGCGTATCCGCGCATCGGTGTATACGTTATCGTCGCCTTCGCTGGCTGGGCCATCGGTAATCGTCTTCTGGTCCAACTGGCTCACGCTGCTATCCGGCTGGATCACCCGAGCATGAATCTCCGGCCGCTTCTGGTACCAGGTCTCCCAGCGTTGCGAGATCTCCGCCCAATCATCGACGCCCCCCTTGGTCTCGATGCGATAAATGATCGAATGACGATACGTTACGCGCCCATGAGAATCGAGTGTATAAGTGTCGCGCTCGAATAGAACGGTTGCCTCGACAAACTTCTCGGGAGAAACTTTTGCGGCGGCTTTCTGAATATCCTCCACAGAAGCGCTGAAGGCCGGTCCATCCAGCGGCCATGCAGGAGTCTGTCCAACTACGCGAGTCGACGCCAACACAGCCAGGAGAAACGCATATGCCAGGTTATTTCGCAGGCTGGAATGGAACGGAAGGATATTCATATCGAAGGCCCTTTCGGTTATGTTTGCTGGATCACACCAATTCTAACCCACACTCCGGGAACTGAGTAGCAAGGAGCTGTATTATTCAATTGTTTCAACGCCTATTCGTTGTCGGCGATGAGCAGGCGGAGGTCGCGCAGGTTTTGGCCGGTGGGTCCGGTGACGACGGCGTCGCCCAGAGCGGTGAACATGGGGCAGGCGTCGAAGTTGGCCAGTGACGACTTGAGATGGAATCCGAAGGTGTGTGCGCGGGTGACGGTGGTGGGGTCGGCGACGGCTCCGG
>Ga0326727_10008518_pt1 | contig 25954 bp, 25 predicted proteins | sample MB2enrmetagenome_FD_207643 | JGI IMG/M metagenome (GOLD analysis project Ga0326727, IMG submission 207643) | Lab enriched peat soil microbial communities from McLean, Ithaca, NY, United States - MB29MY | ecosystem: Environmental > Terrestrial > Soil > Wetlands > Peat | place: USA: New York...
CGTCGCGCCAGCCTCATCTCAGCCGCGCCGATCCCGGGCCGGTGCAGCACCGGCGGCGCCGCATGCGGTCGCTTCGGTCATGGCCGGCATCGTAATCCCGGCTGGCCGGAGGACCCGCGCGTGGCGCGCACGTACAATCCCGGCAAATGCCGAGCGGTGCCGAGGATGCCCTGGCCGTCGTCCACGAGCACGTCCTGGTCTGCACCGCCTGCCCCCTCCACGCCCGGCGCACCCAGGCGGTGCCCGGGACGGGGCCGGCCGCCGCCCGGATCATGGCGGTGGGGGAGGGGCCGGGCGAGACCGAGGACAGGATCGGCAAGCCCTTCGTCGGCGCCGCCGGCAACGTGCTCACGCGGCTGCTGGCGAGCATCGGCCTGAGCCGCGACGACATCTACATCACCAACGTGGTGAAGTGCCGGCCGCCCGGGAATCGCGACCCCGAGCCCGCCGAGATGGAGGCCTGCTCCAGCTTCCTGGACGCGCAGATCGAGATCATCCGGCCCGACGTCATCCTCATCCTGGGCCGCCACGCGCTGGCCCGGCTGCTCCCCGGCGCGGGCGGCATCACCGGGCTGCACGGCCGCAGGGTGGTCCGCGGCGACCGGCTCTACGTTCCCCTCTACCATCCCGCCGCCGCCCTCTACCAGGCCTCCCTCATGAGCACGCTCGAGGAGGACATGCTCCGGGTGCGCCAGTACCTCGACGAGGCCGAGGCGCGCCGCCAGCAGCCCCCGGCCGCCGTCGCCCGCCCCACCGGCGCGCCGCCCGAGCATGTGGAGGAGCCGCCGGCCCGCGACCAGCTCGACCTGTTTTGATCGCTCCCGCCAACGTCAAGACCCCCCGCACCGCCGCCGTCGCGCGGCTCCGCCTGGTGGCCCTGGGCGGGCTCGGAGAGATCGGGCGCAACCTCATGGCCATCGAGTGCGGGGAGGACATCGTCGTCGTCGACTCGGGGCTGATGTTCCCCGAGACCGAGATGCTCGGCGTGGACCTGGTCATCCCCGACGTGAGCTGGCTGGTCGAGCGCCGTGAGCGGGTGCGCGGGATCGTCCTCACCCACGGTCACGAGGACCACATCGGCGCCCTCCCGTACATCCTTCCCCGCCTCGACGTCCCCGTCCACGGCACGGCGCTGACCCTCGGCATCCTGCGCAACAAGCTCCGCGAGCACCGGCTCCTGGACAGCACCCGGCTGGTCACCGTGGTCCCCGGCGACACGGTGCAGCTCGGCCGGCTCGCGGTGGAGTGGATCCACACCACCCACTCGGTGCCGGACTCCTGCGCGCTGGCCATCCACACGCCGCTCGGGGTGATCGTCCACAGCGGGGATTTCAAGGTGGACCAATCGCCGATCCACGGCGAGCCGCCCGACCTCGCCCGCCTGGCCCGCCTGGGGGACGCCGGCGTGCTGCTGCTGCTGAGCGACAGCACCAACGCCGAGGTGGAGGGGATGACCCCGAGCGAGAGCTCGGTCGGTCCGGCGCTGGCCAAGCTCGTCGGCGGCGCCGAGGGCAGGGTGCTGGTGGCAACCTTCGCCTCCAACATCTCCCGGCTGCAGCAGGTGATCCGCGCCGCGGAGGACGCGGAGCGCCACTGCCTGGTTATTGGACGCTCGATGCTCAACAACGTCAAGGTGGCCCAGGAGCTCGGCTTCCTCACCGCCGAGCGCGGCACCTTCGTCTCCCCCCGGCAGGCCGACCACCTCCCCGACGAGCAGCTGTGCATCCTCTGCACCGGCGCCCAGGGCGAGCCGCTCTCCGCCCTCAGCCGGATGGCCACGGGGGAGCACCGGCTGGTCGCGCTGCACGCCGGGGACACCGTGGTGCTGAGCGCCAATCCCATCCCCGGCAACGAGGAGGCGGTGCACCGCACCGTCAACAACCTGAACCGGCTCGGGGCCCACACCTACCGGGGGAGCGCCCACGGTCTCCACGCCTCGGGCCATGCCGCCCGCGAGGAGCTGCGCCTGCTGCTCACCATCTGCCGTCCCCGCTACTTCATCCCGGTGCACGGCGAGTACCGGCACCTGGCCGCCCACCGCGAGCTGGCGATCGCCTCCGGGGTTGCCGCCGGCAACGTCGCGGCCGTCGACAACGGCGCGGTGGTGGAGATCGACGAGACGGGCCTCCACGTCCTCGACGCCAAGCTCTCGGCCGGCTACGTCTACGTCGACGGCCTCAGCCTCGAGGACGCCACCGACGTGGTCTTCCGCGACCGCCGCCAGCTCGCCGAGGACGGCCTGATCATCGTCCACCTCGCCGTGGAGCGCTCCACCGGCGTGGTGGTGGCGGGGCCGGAGCTGATCGCGCGCGGCTTCATCGAGGACGGCAATGGGGCCAGCCTCTTCGAGGAGGCACAGGTGCGCATCCGCGAGACCCTGGAGCACCTCGGCCCCGACGCGGGCTGGACGGTCTGGCAGGGCGCCGTCCACGAGGCGCTCAGCCGCTTCCTCTACAAGCGGACCAGCCGGCGTCCCCTGATCCTCCCCCTGGTGACGGAGGTCTGAGGCAGGGTCGCGTTCGGCGGGTCGACCCCTTCGGCGGAGGCGGCCGTCGCCGAAAGCGCCTCGACCCGCGTGCAGGCGCAGGGCTCCGGGCGCCCGAAGAGGTACCCCTGCGCGGTGCTGATCCCCAGCGCGAGCAGGGTGGCCCGCTCCTCCTCGACCTCGACCCCCTCTGCGACCACCAGCGAACCCGCCTGCCGGGCGAACTCGGCCAGGGCTCCGACCATGGCGCGGCGCATCCGGTTGAGGTGGATGTCGCGGACCAGCGAGATGTCCACCTTGATGACCTCGGGCTCCATGTTGACGATGTGGCTCATCGACGAGAAGCCCGACCCGGCGTCATCGACGCCGAGCAGCACTCCGGCGCCACGCAGTCGGGTCAGGGCGGCGGTGAACGACGGATAGTCCTCGATCCGGGTGTGCTCGGTGATCTCCAGGACGATCCTCTCCGGCTGGGTCGCGAGCAGAAGGGCCGCGAGCTGCGGCGCCACGGCCACCGCCGGCGAGGCGTTCAGGTGGAGCAGGCAGCGTCCGGGGAGGTGATCGAGGTGCTCGAGAGCCAGCCGGATGGCCTGCAGCTCGAGCTCGAGCCCCAGGTTGTGCGCGGCGGCATCCGCGAACCACATGTCCGGAGGCTGCTGCGGCGGCGCGGTGATCCGGCAGAGGGCCTCGAAGGCGACGGGCTTCCGGGTCCGCATGTCGACGAGAGACTGAAACACGACGCGCATGAGGTTGTTGTCGAGCACGTTGCGCAGCGAGATCAGCTTGCCCACCGCCTGCTCAGCCTGGCCACGAAGCTCGGCGCCGACCGCGGTCGCGGCGGTGGCCGGGATCGAGGCCTGCCCGCGGATCGCCCGATGCACACCGTCGAGGACCTCGTCGCCGGCAGCACCCTTGACGATGTAGCTGATCGCCCCGGCGCGGATCATCGCCATGATCGTGGTGGCGTCATCGCAGGCGGAGAGGGCGACGACCCGGGTCTCGGGGGCTGACCGCCGAGCCTCGGCGGCGACGACCTCCCCGCCCCCACCCGGGAGCCGGACGTCGCACAGGCAGACGGCCGGCCGCAGCACCCGGACCATGGCGGCCCCCTCGCTCGCATCGGCCGCGAAACCGACGACCTCCAGCCTGGGATCGACGTCGATCAGGTCGCCGAGCGCGCTGCGGAAGCCGGCGTCGTCGTCGACGACCAGCACTGTGTGCGTGCGCCGGGCCTCGCCGATCTCCGCGATCGCCATGCCGTTCACTTTGGACGTTGTGATGCGTATGGACCAGGTGCACTTGCGTCAGGTTTGGGTGGGGCAGATGGACTCTTCAGAGGCGCGAATCAAGATAGTTCGTCACGAACATTTCGTGACGAATCTTCGCCGATAGCGCCAGAAAGCAGAGGTGTGGCCCCGCGGAGGAGGCCGGTGATCACACTGGATCGCCGTCACCTCAACGCGGCTCAGCCCGGCACTGCGAGTCGCTGTCCCTGGTCCCCTGATCGGGGGGGGAGGGCCCGTCTCCGCAAACTGTCCGAACGCCCATTCGCAATCGGTCCCTCCCTGCTACGATCGACGCGGCCCGCCGCCTTCCCCACGTCAACACGCGAGGCTCAGAGAACACCATGCCTCCCCGGACCCAGACCCGTCCCCGCTCCCGGCCGACGCGCCCCGCTCCGCGCCGGTCGCCGGCCCGCCGGCCCCTCAAGCCGTCCCGGCCGCCGCGCCAGCCCCTGATCAGCGCCGACCAGCGCCGGGAGCTGAGCGCCGTCGGGCTGGTCGGCCTCGGGGTCGTGCTGGCGGTGGTCCTCGCCCTTCCCGGGGGAGGGTCGATCGCCCGTCCCGTCCACGACGCCCTGCTCGGCGGGCTGGGCATCGGCGCCTGGCTGATCGCTGGCGGCCTGGTCCTCACCGGCATCCGCCTGCTCGGCGGCCGCGCCTGGACCGGGGGCGGGCTGGCCGCGGCCGGGAGCCTGCTGGTGGTCGTCGCCATGCTCGGCTTCTGCGGGCTGGCGATCTCCGGGAGCGCCGGGTCGCTGGGGGAGCGCTTCAGCTCCGCGCTGGCCGAGCGTCTGGGCAGCGCCGCCACCGGGGCCCTCATGGTCCTCCTCGTCCTCGCCGGGCTGGTGCTGGCGGTCGAGCTGCGCATCGCGCCCGCGCTGGCGGCCGCGCGCGACTGGCTGGCGAACCGCTCCGACGCCGCGGCCGCCAGGCCGTCCACCCCGAGCCGGGGTGGCGACCGCGAGCCGGCCGTCCACCTCACCGGGGTGCCCACCCCGCTCGGCTTCGCCTCTCCGCCCCTGCCGCCCCCGACCTCCGAGGGGCTGCTGCCGCTGCCCTCGATGGAGGCCGGCGAGCCGGTGGAGGAGGGGACGACCCCGCCGGTGACGCCCGACAGCTTCACCCGCGAGTTCGAGGGCCGGGTCGAGGCGCGCCCCCTGGGGCCCATCCCCGAGATGACCGCGGCCCACGGCGACGCGCTCGGCGAGGAGGAGCTGGAGAAGGCCTGGGTGCTCCCCGGTCCCGAGCTCCTGGACACCGTCGGCGGCAAGCGCGAGCGGCTGGAGAAGGAGGTGCAGGCGACCGCCGCGCTCATCACCAGCACCCTCGCCTCGTTCTCCATCCAGGCCCGGGTGGTCGGGGCCAACAGCGGCCCCACCGTCACCCAGTACGAGCTCCAGCCGTCGCCGGGCGTCCCCGTCCGCAAGATCGTGGGCGCGCAGACCGACCTCTCCCTCGCCCTGGCCGCGCCGATCCGGATCCAGCCCTTCATCCCCGGCAAGTCGGCGGTCGGCATCGAGGTGCCCAACAAGGCGGCCCAGCTGGTGTCACTCAAGGAGATCGTCACCGCCCCCGTCTTCAACGACCCGCGCAAGCGCCTCGCGGTCGCCCTCGGCGCCGACGTCTCCGGCCACCCCGTGGTCGGCGACCTCTGCCGGATGCCCCACCTGCTGGTCGCCGGCGCCACCGGTAGCGGCAAGTCGGTCTGCATCAACGCGATCCTGGCCGGCTTCCTGCTTCAGGCCACGCCCGCCCAGCTCAAGCTGATCCTGATTGATCCGAAGAGGGTGGAGCTGTCCACCTTCGCCGACGTGCCCCACCTGCTGGTGCCGGTGGTGGTCGAGCCCGAGGCGGCGGTCGCCTCGCTGCGCTGGGCCTGCAAGGAGATGGAGGAGCGCTACAAGCTCTTCGCCAGCCACGGGGCACGCAACATCGCCGCCTTCAACGAGCGCGCCCCCGGGCTCGGGGTCTCGCCGCTCCCCTACGTCGTCATCGTCATCGACGAGCTGGCCGACCTCATGATGGTCGCCGCCGGCGAGATCGAGGACCTGGTCTGCCGGGTCGCCCAGCTGGCCCGCGCCGTGGGCATCCACCTGATCGTCGCCACCCAGCGCCCGTCCGCCGACATCATCACCGGGCTGATCAAGGCCAACATCCCGAGCCGGGCCGCCTTCGCCGTCTCGAGCGGTGTCGACTCCCGGGTCATCATCGACGAGATGGGCGCCGAGAAGCTGCTCGGCCGGGGCGACATGCTCTACCTGCCCATCGACGAGGGCAAGCCCCGGCGCCTGCAGGGCGCCTTTTGCTCGGACCGCGAGCTGGAGGCCCTCATCGACTTCTGGAAGCAGCAGGGGAGGCCGGAGTACCAGGAGGAGGTCTTCCAGGTCGAGGCGACGGTGTCGTGGGCCCGCGACGCCGGCAAGCGCGACCCGCTCTTCGCCAAGGCCGCCCACACCGTTGCCGCCGAGGGCCGGGCGGCGGCCTCCCTGCTCCAGCGCAAGCTCAACATCGGCTACACGCGGGCGGCCCGGCTGGTCGACCAGCTCGCCGAGCAGCGTGTGGTCGGCCCCTTCGAGGGCAGCAAGTCCCGGGAGGTCCTGATGGACGTCCTCCAGGTGGATGAGCTCCTCGCCGAGCTGGGGGAGGAGTAGCGGCTCCCCCGGACCGCGGCGCCTGAGGCGGCCGGCCCACCGGCCGCCGCCCCGGCTCCACCTGGGCCTCGGAGCGCATATCCTTGGGTCTCGTCATGGCCCAGGAGTACTCCTTCGACGTCGTCAGCGACTTCGACCACCAGGAGATGGTCAACGCCGTCGACCAGACCCGGCGGGAGATCCAGACCCGCTACGACTTCAAGGGCGTCACCGTCGAGATCACTCTGGAGAAGGAGCAGCTGGTGCTCCTTACCGAGAGCGACATGCAGCTCCGCGCCATCATCGACGTCCTCCAGACCAAGCTGCACCGGCGGGGCATCGACCTCAAGGTGCTCGACCCGCAGAAGCCGGAGCCGGCCGCCAAGGGCAACCTCCGCCAGGTGATCAAGCTCCGCCGGGGCATCTCCGAGGAGCTCGCCCGCACCCTGACCAAGAAGATCCGGACCGAGCATCCCAAGGTGCAGGCGCGCATCCAGGGGGATCAGCTCCGGGTCGTCTCCAAGGACAAGGACGCCCTCCAGGGGGTGATCCGGGCGCTGCGGGAGATGGACCTCGAGGTGCCCCTGCAGTTCAACAACTACCGGTGAGTGACGGAGTGAGGAGGCACCGACCGCAGGTCGATGACTCCGAGCGGAGGGTCCACCGGTACCACGTACCGGTGAGTGACGGAGTGAGGAGGCACCGACCGCAGGTCGATCGGTCCGAACGGAGGAGCCATCGGTACCGTTCACGTGTACCGATGACGTGACGACGGAGGAGCCATCGGCACCGGTGCTCCTGCAGGTGAGACGTCACCTCAACCTTCCCAATCAGCTCACCCTGCTGCGGCTGCTCCTGGTTCCGGTCATCGGGCTCTCGCTGGTCATCGGCTTCCGCTACCACTACCAGGTCGCGGTGGTCGCCTACGCCCTGGCGGCGCTGACCGACAGCCTCGACGGTCGTGTCGCCCGGTCGCGTCACCAGGTCACCGAGCTGGGCAAGTTCCTCGATCCCCTGGTGGACAAGATCATGGTGATCACCGTCCTCGTGATCCTGGTCGAGAAGTCGCTGCTCGCCGCCTGGGTGGTGGTGATCGTCTTCGCCCGCGAGTTCGTGATCACCGGGCTGCGCTCGGTGGCCGCCGCCCAGGGTGTGGTGATCAGCGCCAGCCCCTGGGGGAAGACCAAGACGCTCACCCAGAACCTGATGATCGGGCTGGTCATCCTGGCCCAGCCCTACCCCGTGCTGAGCACGGTGGCGACGGTCTTCGTCTACATCGCCGTGGTCGGAACCGTCCTCAGCGGGCTCGACTACCTGTGGCGCTACCGAGGCTTCGTGACGTGAGACCGACCAGCCGGGGACAGCCGGGGTGACCGCCCCCCATCTCGGCCCCGCGTTCCCCGAGAGCGAGAGCCTCGGCCGGCGCCTGCTCGCCCGCGGGCTGACCGTGGCCGTCGCCGAGTCGTGCACCGGCGGGCTGCTGGGCGCCGCGCTCACGGCCACCCCCGGGTCCTCGCGCTACGTGCGCGGCGGGGTCATCGCCTACGCCGACCTGGTCAAGATCCAGCTCCTCGAGGTGGAGCCGGAGCTGCTCGCCCGGCTCGGCGCGGTGAGCGCCGAGGTGGCGGCGGCGATGGCGCACGGGGCGGCGCGGCTGCTCGGCACCGACATGGGCCTGGCCACCACCGGTGTGGCCGGCCCGGGGGCCGAGAAGACGGCCAAGCCGGTCGGGCTGATCTACGTGGCCGGCTGGCTGCACGGGCGCACCCAGGTGGTCGAGCTCCACGAGCGCGGCGGGCGGGAGGCCAACCGTGCCGCCGCGGTCCGCACCGCCCTGGTGGTGGGCACGGAGCTGGCCGACTCCCGTCCCGATCCGCCGGCGCAGCCGGGTGGTCCGGGACACTAGACTCGCGCGATGGCCAGCGCAGGAGACCGAGCGCGCCGCTCCGTGGAGGACTTCCACTTTGGCGCGAGGGTCGTCTCCGCCGACGGGAGGCACATCGGCTCCCTGACCTTCATGATCGTGGACGGCGAGAGCTTCGACGTGCACGCCTTGGTGGTCAAGGAGACGCACCGCTTCTCCGGCCATCACGTGGCGGCGACCGCCATGATGGAGGACGACATCGCCATCCCGGTGAGCGCGATCCACGAGGTGACCCACGACCTGATCACGCTCTCCATCACCTCGGCCGAGGCCCGGCGGACCCAGCCCTACCTCACGTACCACTACGCGGCGGTGGAGAAGGGGGACACCCGCCGGCTGCTGGTGGACGAGTTGGCTCAGACCGCGTATGCGCCCGGCCTGGTCGAGGAGGCGCACAAGCGCCTCGACGAGCTGGAGATCCATCGAGGCGAGAACGTGATGCTCGGGCTCACCGGGCGCAAGCTCGGGACCGTCCAGGATGTGGTGCTCGACGAGGGCGAGCTGGCCGGCGTCGTGATCCGTCCGGCGGGCTTCTTCACCGAGGACGTCCTGCTCCAGGTCCGCTTCCTGGGCCGCAGCGACGACCTGGCGCTCTTCGCCCACCTGACCGAGGCCGACCTGGCCCGACTGCGGCCCTTCCACCCCGCCGCGCAGCCCTAGCAGCCTCTGACCTCTTGCGGGCGGCGCCCGAACCCGCTACAGTGCAGCGTACATCTGTTCGGATTCCGCCTCACCGTACGCCGCCGCAGGAGATCATGCAGTGACAAGCACACAGCAGAGTGGTACCATCGATCGTACTATGGTGGAGGTGACCGGGCGGCGAGCGGCCGCCACCAAGGAGGCGGAGCCGGTGACGACGGAGCGTGAGCGAGCCCTCTCGACGGCGCTCAGCCAGATCGAGCGGAGCCACGGCAAGGGGGCGATCATGCGCCTCGGCGACGTCCAGACCCAGCGCGTCGACATCATCCCGACCGGTGCCCTCACCCTCGACATCGCCCTCGGCGTCGGCGGCATCCCGCGCGGCAGGGTGGTGGAGGTCTTCGGCCCCGAGAGCTCGGGCAAGACCACCCTGACCCTGCACGTCATCGCCGAGGCCCAGAAGAGGGGAGGGGTCGCCGCCTTCATCGACGCCGAGCACGCCCTCGACCCCCAGTACGCCAGCCGGATCGGGGTGCGCACCGAGGAGCTGCTGGTGTCCCAGCCCGACACCGGCGAGCAGGCCCTGGAGATCGTTGAGGTGCTGGTCCGCAGCGGCGCCGTCGACGTCGTCGTCATCGACTCGGTGGCCGCGCTGGTGCCCAAGGCCGAGATCGACGGCGAGATGGGGGACAACCACGTCGGCCTCCAGGCCCGGCTCATGTCCCAGGCCATGCGCAAGCTGACCGCCGCCATCAGCCGGTCGAACACCTCGGTCATCTTCATCAACCAGCTCCGCGAGAAGATCGGGGTCATGTTCGGCAACCCCGAGATCACCAGCGGCGGCCGCGCCCTCAAGTTCTACGCGTCGGTGCGGCTCGACATCCGCAAGATCGACACCATCAAGGTGGGGCTGGACGCGGTGGGCAGCCGGGTACGTGTCAAGGTCGTCAAGAACAAGGTGGCACCGCCGTTCCGCAACGCCGAGTTCGACATCCTCTACAACGAGGGGATCTCCTACGCCGGCAGCGTCCTCGACATGGCCGCTGACGCTCGCATCATCGAGAAGAGCGGAGCCTGGTTCTCGTATGGCGACCTCCGGCTCGGTCAGGGCCGGGAGAACGTGCGTGACTTCCTCAAGCAGAACCCGGAGCTGCTCGAGGAGATCGCCGGCAAGGTGCGGGTCCACGCCTTGCCCGAGACCGCCACGGAGGAGGCGGGGGAGAGCCCGCCGGCGGTCCCGGTCGCCTGACCGGCTCCGCCGGGCGACGTCGATGCCCCTGCAGCGCTCGCGCGGCGGGCGTGGCCGCCATACGGAACCGCCTCCCGCCGTCGATCCTGAGGATGGCGACGCCGCGGCGGCGATGGCCCAGCGCCTGCTCGCCATCTCCGACCGCTCGCGGGAGGAGCTGGTGCGGCGGCTGGTGCGGCGCGGCTACACCCCCGAGGTGGCCCGCGAGACGGTGGACCGCCTCCAGGCCCGGGGCTGGGTCGACGACGGCCGCCTCGCCGAGGAGCTGGCCCGGCGGCGCCTCAGCCACGGCTATGGCCGCCGCCGCGTGCTCGCCGACCTGGCCGCGCGCGGTGTCGACCCGCAGACCGTGAGCCGGACCGACGAGGCGATGGCCGCCGGTCAGGCGGCCGCGATCCGGATCGCCGCGGAGCGGCTCCGGCGCAGCCACGACGGGCCGCCAGAGCAGGCCGAGGTCGTCCGGCTGGCCGCCGCGCTGCAGCGGCGCGGCTTCGACAGCGCCGACATCCGGGCCGTGCTCCACGAGATGGCGACCGAGATCCCGCTGGCGCCCGAGGAGGTGGACTGAGCCGCCCCGGTCAGAGGCCTGGCGCCGCGGGGAGGAGACGTCGCTCCCGGCGGACCAGGGGTCCGAGCAGGAAGTAGGTGGCCAGGGTCAGGAGCACGCCGAGGACCACCAGGCCGTCGAGGGACGCGAGGCTCACCGCCACCCCGCCGAGCGCGGCGCCGATCGCGCCGCCCGCGGCCAGGGTCACCGTGTAGAAGGACATGAGGGCGGAGCGGTCCGCGGTGTGGGTCTCCGAGCAGTTGGCGAGGTACGCCACCGCGGCCGGACCGAAGCCGGCCAGCCAGAGGATCCCCACCGCGGCCACCGGCAGCAGGCCGAGCAGGGCCAGGTGGGGGAGGTGGTCGGCGAGGAGCAGGGCGGCCGAGAAGAGCCAGGCGCCCGGGACGGCCCGCCGCATCTGCCGCAGCGGCCCGAGCCGGATGATCCACGGAGTCCAGAGGGCGATCCCCACGACCAGCAGCGCGATCCCGCTGACCAGGATCAGCGAGATCAGCCGCGTGTCGAGGTGGTGCACCAGCCCCTGTCCGGCGACCGGCGCGTGATGGAGGAGCGCGGGGAGATTGGAGGCGTAGGCGCCGATGAGGGCGAAGGTGCCCAGCCAGGCGGGGAGGAAGCCGCGGATGGGCCCCGGCCCGAGGATGTCGCGGAGCAGCGTCGACAGCCGCGTGACCGGCAGCGGGGGCACGTGGGCAACGAAGCGCAGGCAGACCAGGCCGGCCAGCAGGTACACGGCCGCCAGCACCAGGAAGCCGCCCCGTCCCAGGTAGTGGTATGCGAACGGCCCGAGCACGAAGCCACCGGCGTAGCCGGCGAGGGTTGCCGCCTCGAAGGCGCCACTGGCGCGGGCCCTGGTCCTGGCGCTCTGCGAGGTCGCGGCGGCGATCGCGCCCAGCGCGGTGGGGACGAAGGCGGCGGCGGCGACCCCCTCCAGGAGCCGGGATCCGAAGATCTGGGGCGGATGGAGCGAGGCCGCGACCAGGAGCACCCCGAGAGCGCCGATCAGCGGGCCCCCGACCACGAAGAGCTTGCGCCCCAGCCGGTCGGCGAAGCGGGCCATGAAGGGGGCGCAGATCATCTCCGTCAGTGCCTGACCGGCGCCGACCAGCCCGATGGTCGTGCCGTGCGGATGCCCGTGGGCCAGGTCGGCGAGGTAGAACTGCACGGCCACTGTGACCCCGGAGGCGGCCACCCGGATCAGGGCGGTCCCGGTGAGGAGGGCGGCGATCGACACCCGCCGGGTCTCGCGCAGCCCCTGCTCGAGACGGGCGACCGGGTCCGGGGCGGCCGGGGCGGTGCCCGGAGCCGAGGGAGGATCGCCGGCGGCCCCCGGCATCAGGGGGAGCCCGGCAGGAGAGCGTCGGCGGTCAGCGGCATCCGGCAATTCTGGCGGCCCCGGGGGCCCTCCGACCCTGACCGCCAGGGGACCCTCGGGTGCGGCCCCGGGCGACCCCGTCTCCGCGAGGTCCATTCCGAAGGTCCTGGGCCGTTGCACTCCCGATCCGGGCCGCGGGTCCGTACAATGCCGTTACATCCCAGGGACCGCCCGGCGCGAGCCGCCGGTCCGGCGTTGAGCATGGGCGGGTGCCGCACCGCTCAGAGCCTGTGTCCCCCGGGTGGCGCATCCGATCGAGGTGGCGGGCCACCTCACCCTCCCGACAACTCCGAGGACACCTCCCATCATCGACATCCTGGCCTACGTTGCCCTTGGGCTGGGCGTGGTCATCGCCGTGTCCGGTCTGGTCTACGCCCGCCGCTTCTCGGGCCGTGTCGCCGCGACCCGCGAGGCGGAGATGGGACGCCTCCGGGAGGAGCGCGGCGCCGCCGAGCAGGAGCGTGCCTCGATCGTGCTCGCCGCGCGGGAGGAGGCCCACCGGCTGCGCTCGGAGGCCGAGGCCGAGGTGCGCGAGCGCCGGGCCGAGGTTGCCCGCCAGGAGCAGCGCCTGGCCCAGCGCGAGGAGAGCCTGGAGAAGCGCAGCCGCGACGTCGAGCAGGGTGAGCAGCGGCTCACCCGCCGCGAGGAGGAGCTCGAACAGACCCGCCTGCAGATCGAGCAGGACCGCTCCGGGGTCGCCCGGGAACTGGAGAGGGTCGCCGGGATGAGCCAGGAGGAGGCCCGGGCCGTGCTGCTCCACGAGGTCGAGGCCGAGCTGGACCATGAGGTCGCCGAGCGCATCCGCGCCTCGGAGCAGCGGGTGCACAAGGAGGCCGACGAGCGCAGCCGGGAGATCCTGATCACCACCATGCAGCGCCACGCCTCCGAGCTGACGGGCGAAGCGGCGGTCACCGTCCTCCACCTTCCCACCGACGACCTGAAGGGCCGGATCATCGGCCGGGAGGGGCGCAACATCCGCGCCCTCGAGGCGGCCACCGGGATCGACGTCATCGTCGACGAGACCCCGGAGTCGGTGGTGCTCTCCGGCTTCGACCCTGTCCGCCGGGAGGTGGCCAAGGTGGCCCTGGAGCGGCTCTTTGCCGACGGCCGCATCCACCCCGCCCGGATCGAGGAGGTGGTCGCCAAGAGCCGGGCCGAGATCGCCGACCGTCTCCGTGAGGAGGGGGAGGCCGCCTGCCAGGAGATCGGCATCACCGGCGTCCACCCTGAGCTGGTCAAGCTGCTGGGGACGCTCCGCTACCGCAGCGCCTACGGCTCCAACGTCCTGGCCCACAGCAAGGACACCGCCGAGGTGGCCGGCCTGCTCGCCGCCGAGATCGGCTACGACGTCCAGGAGGCGCGCGAGATCGGCCTCTTCCACGACATCGGTCATGCCGTCGAGCAGCACGTCGAGGGCTCCCACGCCATCATCGGGGGCGAGATCCTGGCCCGCCTGGGCCGGCCCGCCGCGGTCGTCCACGCGGTGCGGGCGCACCACTACGACGAGGAGCCGCGCAGCATCGGCGCCTTCGTCCTGATGACCGCCGACGCCATCACCGCCTCGAGGCGCGGCGCCCGCCGGGAGACGCTCGCCTCGTCCATCAAGCGGCTGGAGCGGCTGGAGCAGATCGCCGACGAGCTCCCCGGGGTGGAGCGCAGCTTCGCCATCCAGGCCGGCAAGGAGCTGCGGGTGATGGTCCGGCCGGAGCAGGTCGATGACGACCGGGCGCAGATCATGGCCCGCGAGATCGCCAAGCGCCTCCACGCCGAGGCGAGCTACGCCGGGCGGATCAAGGTGGTCGTCCTCCGCGAGACCCGCAGCGTCGAGTACGCAAAGTGACCGCCGGCGCGGTGTGGGCCGGGTCCCGCCCCTCGTAACAATCGGGTCGCGAGAGCCGATGCCCGCCCCTGAGTAAGCAGAATTCCCATTCACCGCTATGCTTTCGTCGTCGCAGGGAACTCAGCAACCGCCCACACAGGGCAGGGCACCGCTCGTGGAAATCCTCAAGGTCTCGGCCACAAGCAAGCCGGTCTCGGTGGCCGGAGCGATTGCGGGTGTGATCCGCAGCCAGCAACGGGTGGAGGTGCAGGCCATCGGGGCTGGCGCGATCAACCAGGCCATCAAGGCCATCGCCATCTCCCGGGGCTACGTCGCCCCGGGAGGAATCGACCTGGTGTGCATCCCGTCCTTCATCGACATCTCCATCGATGGCGAGGAGCGCACCGGCATCCGTCTCCTGATCGAATCGCGCTGACCCCTCCGGCCGCGCCCGCCTCGAGGCCGACGTCAGCTGTCGTGGTGCTCCGAGCGCTGGAGCTCCTTGTCCACCCAGTCCGGGTCCAGATGGCTGTCGAGCGACTCGGGGGTGCCCAGCGGTGGCCTGGTCAGCGACGGACCGAAGACCGACTCGGGGCCGAGACCCTCCTCCCGGTCGCCGGGCGGTGCGGACCTCGGCTCCTGGTCGCCGGGCCGTGCGGACCTCACCCAGAGAAGGGCCACGAAGCAGACCGCCAGCACCGCGATGATGATCACCCCGATCATGGCGCCATCATCGCACCCCGCCACGCCCCCCGTCGCCGGGTGCCGGCGGGAGCCTCAGGGCCCGAGTCCGATCACCTCCTCGGGGGCCAGTCCTCGTCACCGCCGCGAAAGACGTGTCTGCTCCAGCGCTCGAGCGCCTCAGGGTCGCCCTCTCCCCGCTGCCGGCGCTTCAGCTCACCCAGGAGTCGGAGCCCCAGCGCGGCCAGGACGATGAGGAAGACGACCGCGAAGAACACGACCTGCTTCATGGTGAGCTCGATTCTGGCACCCCCCGGGCGGCCGCGCCCAGGTGCGCCCGCCGGCGACCGGCCAGGGTGAGGACGCCGGGGCCGGTCAGCCGTTAGTCTGGTGAGCCACTGATGCCCGCGCCACTTCCCCTGCTCAGCCCCTCCGCCCGCGGCTTCCGGGCGCTCCCCCTGGCGGAGCGGCCCGCCCCGCGCCAGCCGATCGTCCCCGTCCTGGGCCGGCCGCCGCGGGTCCACCTCTGGCACATCGGCTGCCAGATGAACGACGCCGATCACGAGATGCTCGCCGAGCGCTTCGCCGAGGTCGGCTTCGTCCCCGATGCCGGGCTCGATGACAGCGACCTGGCCGTGCTGATCACCTGCGCGGTCCGCCAGAACGCAGAGCAGAAGGTCTACGGCAAATTCCGCGAGCTGACCGAGTGGAAGCGCGCCCGTCCCGGCCGGGCCATCGCCATGACCGGGTGCATGGCGGTCGAGCACGGCTCCGGCCTGCTCCGACGGCTCCCCGACCTCGACTATCTGTTCGACGTCCGGGACTGCGACGGCTTCTTCGCCCGGCTCCAGTCCGCTCACGGCACCGACCTCGACGGCCCAGTGCCCATGCCCGCCTCCGACCGGCTGCTCGCCTACGTCTCAGTGATGGGCGGCTGCAACGAGATGTGCACCTACTGCATCGTCCCCTTCGTCCGCGGCCGGGAGACCAGCCGCCCGGTGGCGGAGATCGTGGAGGACGTCCACCGGCTGGTGGAGCGAGGGGTCCGCGAGGTGACCTTGCTCGGCCAGAACGTCAACTCCTACTCCGATCCCGGCAGCGGAGCGGGGTTGCCGGAGCTGCTCGCCGCCGTGGACCGTGTCCCCGGGCTGTGGCGGCTGCGCTTCCTCACCTCCCATCCGCGCAACGCCGTGCCCGAGCTGTTCGCGGCGATGCGCGACCTGCCCACCGTCTGCGAGCAGCTGCACCTGCCCGTCCAGGCGGGTGACGACGCGCTGCTCCGCCGGATGCGCCGCCTCTACACCGTCGACGAGTACCTCGCCAAGATCGAGGCGGCCCGGCGCACGGTGCCCGGGCTCGCCCTCACCACCGACATCATCGTCGGCTTCTCGGGGGAGACCGAGGCCGAGTTCCTCGGCACCGAGCATCTGCTCCGGACGGTCGGCTTCGATGTCGTCCACCTCCAGGCCTACTCGGTGCGGCCCGGCACAGCGGCGGCACGGCGGCCCGACGACGTGCCGGTTGCGGAGAAGAAGCGGCGTCTCAACCACCTCCTCGAGCTCCAGCGCGGCATCGCCCTGGAGCGCAACCGGGAGCTGATCGGCCAGCGCGTCGAGCTCCTGGTCGAGGGCACCACCCAGGACGGCCGTCCCTTCGGCCGCACCCGCCGGGGCAGGATCGCGCTCCTGGCCCCCGGCGCCGCTGCCACCGGCACGCTCTGTGAGGCCGAGGTCCGCTCCGCCACCGCCTGGCAGCTCAGCGCCGAGGTCGAGGCGGCGGCGGCCTGAGGCGCGGGAGTGGTGGTGAGGGGTCGAGAGCGCGCCACGCCCCCCCACCTGCGCGCCGAGGCGACACCCGCGCCCGACCCCACCATCGACCTCGACGAGGCCGGTGACACCCCGATCCTCCGCGAGTACCGGGCGGTGAAGGCGGAATACCCGGATGCCCTGGTCCTGGCCCGGCTCGGCGACTTCTACGAACTGTTCGGCACCGACGCCGAGGAGGCCGCTCCCATCCTCGGCGTGACCCTCACCGGCCGCGGCTTCGGCAGCGCGGGTCGCCTCCCCATGTGCGGGGTTCCCCACCAGGCGGTCGCCGCCCACCTGCGCAGCCTGCTCGACGCCGGTCATCGGGTGGTGCTCTGGGACCAGGTCGGCGAGGTGGTCGCCGGGCGCCTGGTGCGCCGGGAGGTCACCCGTGTGCTCAGCCCCGGAACCGCGGTGGACGCCGATCTCCTGGAGCCGACCCGGGTGGCCCGGCTGGTCGCCCTGGTGGGGGTGGGTCAGAGCGTGGGCGTGGCCGCGCTCGATCTGGCCGGCGGGGAGCTGGTGGCGGCGGAGGTCGCCGGTGGGCTGGGCTCGGTCGCGCTGCGCGACGAATTGGAACGTCTGGACGTCGCCGAGCTCCTGCTGACGGAGCCGGACCTCCTGCCCGCCACGCTCCTCCCCGCAGTGGTCCGCACCCAGCTGCCGGTCCAGCTCTTCGATGCCGGGCGGGCGGCAGAGCGGCTGGCCACGGCCACGGGCACCGCCAGCCTGCTCGGCCTCGGGCTCGCCGACATGCCGGCGGCGGTCCGCGCGGCGGGCGCCGTCCTCGGCTACTGCGAGCGCTCCCGGGTCAGGCTCGAGCCCGGGCTGCTGCGCGTGGTGCCCCGGCAGGGCGGTGAGCTGATGTGCCTCGACCCGCCCACCCGGCGCAACCTGGAGCTGCTCGAGCCGCTCGGCAGCGGCACCAGCCTGGCCCAGCTGCTCGACCGCACTCGCACGCCGATGGGGGCCCGGCTGCTCCGCCGCCGTCTCCAGGAGCCGCTCACCGAGCCCGAGCCGATCGTCGGACGCCTCGACGCGGTGGCGGCGCTCACCGCCGACCGCCCCCGGCGAGAGGAGCTGCGCCGGCGCCTCGGCGCCGTCCGCGACCTGGAGCGGCTGGTGGGACGGGCCGTCCAGGGGCTGGCGACGCCGCGCGACCTCGGCGCCATCCGCGACGCCTGCGCGGCACTCCCCGGCGTGGTCCAGCTGCTCGAGGGATTGCCCGGAGAGCTGGCCGGGCAGGCCGAGCGCGCCCTGCCCGCTCCGGAGGTGGGCACCCGCCTTGCCGCGCTCCTCGTCGACGACCCGCCGCCGGTGGGGCGCGAGGGAGGCTTCGTCCGCGAGGGCGCCGACCCCGAGCTGGACCGGCTCCACGCCTCGGCGGCCGAGGCCCGCGACTTCATCGCCGGACTGGAGGGTCGGGAGCGGGAGCGCACCGGGATCCGCTCCCTCAAGGTGGGCTACAACCGCGTCTTCGGCTACTACCTGGAGGTTCCCCACGCCCACCGCGACGCGGTGCCCGCCGACTACGTCCGCAAGCAGACGCTGGTCGGGGCCGAGCGCTACATCACCCCCCATCTGAAGGAGCAGGAGACGGTGGTACTGAGCGCCCGCGAGCGCGCCACCGCCCGCGAGCTGGAGCTGCTCGCAGACGCGTCCCGGTTGGTGACCGCCCATGCCCCGGGCCTGCTCGAGTGCGCCGCCGCCTGCGCCACCGCCGACGTCGCCCAGTCGCTCGCCGCCGTCGCCGACGAGGAGGGCTGGACCCGCCCCGAGGTGGATCGCTCGACGGTCACCGACATCGAGGGCGGACGCCACCCGCTGGTCGAGCGCAGCCTCGGCCGCGGCGCCTTCGTGGCCAACGACACGAGCCTGGACGTCGCCCACCGCATCGTCATCCTCACCGGGCCCAACATGGCGGGCAAGTCCACCTACCTCCGCCAGGTCGCCCTGATCACCCTCCTCGCCCAGGTCGGCAGCTTCGTGCCGGCGCAGCGCGCGAGGCTCGGGGTCTGCGACCGGATCTTCACCCGGGTGGGAGCCCAGGACGACCTCGCCGCGGGCCTCTCCACGTTCATGGTGGAGATGGCGGAGACGGCCGCCATCCTGCGCCAGGCGACGGCCCGCTCCCTTCTCGTCCTCGACGAGATCGGCCGCGGGACCTCCACCTACGACGGGCTCTCGATCGCCCAGGCGCTGGTCGAGCACCTCCACGACTCCCCGCAGCTCAACTGCCGGACGCTCTTCGCCACCCACTACCACGAGCTGACCGCGCTCGCCGACCATCTCCCCCGGGTGGTCAACGCCCGGGTTGAGGTGCTGGAGGAGGGGGAGAGCGTCACCTTCCTGCACCGGATCCGCCCCGGCGGCGCCGACCGCTCCTACGGCATCCAGGTCGCCAAGCTCGCCGGCCTTCCGGCCAGCCTGCTGGCCCGGGCCCGGGAGATCCTCGGCGAGCTGGAGCTGCACCGGCCGCTGGAGGCGGACCGGCCGGTCCCGGCCCAGCTCGACCTCGGTCTGCCCTCGCCGCCCGCGCACCCGGTGCTCGACGAGCTGGCCCAGCTCGACCTCGACGGCCTCACCCCCCGCGAGGCGCTCACCAAGCTCGCCGAGCTGCAGCAGCGGGTGGGCCGGTGAGCGCGCCGATCCGCCTGCTCCCGCCCCAGGTGGCGGACGCCATCGCCGCCGGGGAGGTGGTCGAGCGCCCCGCCGCGGCCGTCAAAGAGCTGTGCGAGAACGCGCTCGACGCCGGGGCGACCCGCATCGACGTCGACCTGGAGGGTGGCGGGCTGGTGCGGATCGTCGTGGCCGACGACGGGGCGGGCATTCCCTCCGACCAGCTGGAGCTGGCCGTGGCCCGGCACGCCACCTCCAAGCTCGGCTCGGTCGATGACCTCGCCCATGTCACGAGCCTCGGCTTCCGCGGCGAGGCGCTGGCCAGCATCGCGGCGGTCAGCGACCTGCGCGTGGTCAGCCGCACCGGCGGGGCGGAGACCGCCTGGCTGCTGCGCTGCCGCGCCGGCGAGGTGATCGAGCACCGGCCGGCGGCACGCGCGCCCGGGACCACCGTCGAGGCCTGCGACCTCTTCCACAACACCCCGGCCCGCCTGGCCTTCCTCCGGGGCGAGCGCAGCGAGGCGGCCGCGGCGGTGCGGGCGGTCTCCGACCTGGCCCTCAGCCATCCCGAGGTGGGGTTCACCTGCCGGAGCGACGACCGGCTGGCCCTGCGCAGCATCGGCGGCGGCCTCATCGACGCGGCGGCCGCGGTCTTCGGCCGGGACGCGTCAGAGCTGGTCGTCGTCGACGCCCCCGGTGAGGTGGAGGTCACCGGCTTGATCAGCGAGCCGCGCGCTCATCGGGGCACGCGCTCCGGCCTGGTCATCGTGGTCAACCGCCGCCGGGTCCACAACCGGGCGCTGGTGGCGGCGGTGGAGGAGGCGTACTCCGGCCTGCTGCCGGCGGGCCGCCATCCCTTCGGGGTGGTCCAGGTCACCCTCGACGCCGCCCTGGTCGACGTCAACGTCCACCCCACCAAGCGCGAGGTCCGGCTCCGCGAGGAGGGCCGGGTGTTCGGCGCCGTCCAGCGCGCCTGCTGGACGGCCCTCCAGGAGGCCCGTCTCGGCGTGGCCGGGGCCCGTCTCCCCCAACTGGACGGCGTCGCGGGCTCCGCCGCCGCTCCCGGCCCCGGCGCGGCCGAGCTCGAGCTGCGCGACGCCGGCGCCTGGGTTCCTGCAGATGCCGGCGACGGACCGCCGCAACAGCAGGAGCACCGCCTCGCCGACCTCGCCCCGCTGCGACCGCTGGCCCAGGCGGCGGACGGCTGGCTGGTGGCCGAGTCACCCCGCGGCCTGGTCCTGGTGGACCCCCACGCGGCCCACGAGAAGATCCTCTACACGGAGCTGCTCGCCGAGGCTGAGGCGGCCGCCGGTGCGGGTGGCCCGGCCGCCGCCCAGCTCCTGCTCGTCGACACCGTGGTCGGCGTCGACGCCGCCGCGGTGGAGAGGATGTCGGAGAACCTCGACGCGCTGGCCGGCCTCGGGTTCCAGCTCGAGCCGTTCGGCCCCGGCATGGTGCGCTGCCGGGCCGTCCCGGTGGCGGCGGGGTCGGCGGACCCGGAGCGGTTGGTCCGGGACCTGCTCGACACGCTCCAGGCCGCCGGCGATCTGGCCACCCGGCGCCGCCGCCTGGCCGCACTCACCGCCTGCCACGCGGCGGTCCGTCTCGGCGACCGCCTCGACTCCCGGGAGCAGGCGCGCCTCCTGGAGCGGTTGGTGGTCACCCCCGGCGGGCTCACCTGTCCCCACGGCCGGCCGACGGTCGTGGTCCTCGACGACCGCAGCCTGCGCCGCGCCTTCGGCCGCCCCGCGGCCTGACGGCTGGCGGCGGGCGACTGCCCGTCCAGGAGGCTCCGCTCCTCTTCCCGCAACCGGACACTTGTGGCACCCTTTTCCCTGTAGGGCCGCGGGTCACCCGGCCGGCGGGCCGAAAGCCACGTCTGCAGAGAGCCACAGGACCTTTCACCAAGAGGGGAGCGCCATGACACCACGCAGGTTCGTTCCGTTGCTGGCCGGACTGGCCGCCATCTCGCTGGCGGCATGCGGCTCATCGTCGACAGCACCGACCGCGTCCTCGTCCAATTCCACCGCCACGTCCGCGACGGCGGTGCCCACCGCGACGCCCACGCCCACCCCCACGGCCACCGCCAGCGGGTCGCTGTCGGGGACGTGGACGGGGAGCTACAGCGGTGCCTACAGCGGCTCGTTCACCCTCATGTGGACGGAGTCGGGGTCGGCCCTCAGCGGCACCATCGACCTCTCGAGCATCGGCACCGAGACCATCACCGGGAACGTGAGCGGCAGCAGCATCACGTTCGGGGCGGTCGGCTCGGAGGCGATCACCTACACGGGCACGATCTCGGGCAGCTCGATGTCCGGGAGCTACTCGGTGCAGGGCGCAGGCACCGGCAGCTGGACCGCCAGCCAGAGCTGAGCCGGCCCGCGGGACCCCGCCCGTCCAGCCGACCATCGGGCGCGATGCGCCAAGCTGCGCCGGATGGCTGTTCACGCTGAGCACGGGCGGGGGGCCCTCCATCTGCCCCCGGTCGTCGCGGTGGTGGGGCCCACCGCCACCGGCAAGACGGCGCTGGCGGTGCGCCTGGCGCGCGCCCTGGGTGGCGCCGAGCTGGTCAACGCCGACTCCCGGCAGGTCCTCCGCGGGCTCCGCGTCGGGACCAACACGCCCAGTCCCGCCGACCTGGCGGGGCTTCCCTGCCATCTGCTGGGCATCGCCGACCCGGGCGAGCCCTTCTCGGTGGCCGACTGGCTGGCCGCCGCCCGGAGCTGCCTGACCGACCTGAAGGGACGCGGCGCGCTCCCCATCCTGGTGGGGGGAACCGGGCTCTACGTGCGAGCCCTGCTCGACGGCGCCGACCTGGACGGCCCGCCTCCCGATCCCCGACGCCGGGCCTCCCTCAACGCCCGTGCCGCCACCCCCGAAGGGCTCGCCGCGCTCGCCGGCGAGCTCCGCCGCGTCGACCCGGACGGCGCAGCGGCCATCGATCTGCACAACCCACGACGGGTGGTCCGCGCCCTGGAGATCGTCGAGGACCGGGGCAGCCTGGCCGCGCGGGGGAGGAGCGGCGCCCTCGGCCCGGGACTGCGCCTCGGCCTCGATGCCGCCCCCAGCCTCCTCCGTCGCTGGATCACCGAGCGGTCCCGGGCCATGCTGGGGGCGGGGCTGCTCGACGAGACGAGGGATGCGCTCCACGGCGGGGTGGCGGCAGAGGTCCTGGGCGGCTGCGGCATCGGCTACCGGGAGGCCCTGGAGGTTCTCGCCGGCCGGCTGTCGGAGGCCGCGGCCGCCGCCGAGATCGTGCGTCGCACCCTTCGCTACGCCAGGGCGCAGCGCACCTGGTTCCGCGCCGACCACCGGATCGTCTGGCTGCACCGGGAGGGGGAGGGCGACCTCGACGCTCTGGTGGGGCAGGCGCTGGAGCTCATGGCCGGCGACGGACCGCCGGGGCTCGCCCCGGATGTCCCGCCCGCCGGGCCCGAACATACGTCAGGAACATCCGTTTGCGCTGAGCCCGGATCCGTGCTACAGTCGAGCCTGCCCCGACACGCTGAGAGGTGAGACACGACATGGCAGAGGCTCTCAACCCGCGCCAGCGGCAGATCATCGACTTCCTTCGCGAGCACGCTCGCACCCACGCCTATCCGCCCACCGTCCGCGAGATCGGGCTGGCCGTCGGCCTCAGCTCCTCCTCGACGGTCCAGAACCACCTGAACTCGCTCGAGGCCAAGGGCTACATCCGCCGCGATCCCACCAAGTCGCGCACGGTCGAGGTGGTCGGGCATGAGCCGGTCTCGACCCGCAGCGCGCCACGTGTACTCTCACTGCCTCTGGTCGGACGTGTGGCGGCCGGCACCCCGGTGCTCGCCGAGCAGAACGTCGAGGACCACATCAGCGTCGGCCAGGAGCTCGCCGGCGACGACGGCGCCTACGCCCTGACCGTCCACGGCGACAGCATGATCGACGCGGGAATCCTGGACGGCGACCTGGTGGTGGTCCGACCGCGCCGTGACCCCCCGCCCAACGGCACCATCGTCGTGGCCCGGATCGAGAACGAGATCACCGGCGAGGGCGAGGTGACGGTGAAGCGCTTCTACCGCGAGGGCGGACGGGTTCGCCTCCAACCGGAGAACGCACGCCTCGAGCCGATCTATGTGACCGGCGACCTCTCCCTCGAGGGGGTCGTCACCGCCGTCATCCGCGTCGTTCGCTGACGGGCCGGTCGGGGGGCTGACCTCGGCCTACCCATACCAGCCGGTGTCGGCCTCGGGACCTTCCGTCACGTCGCCGTACTCGTCGCTGTACGGTTCGCTACCTGGCTCCTCGGTCTCCGCCTCGTCGGGTTCGTACCCGTTCTCCGCGGGCAGCGACTCGAGGTAGCGGTCGAGGTACTCGGCCAGGTCGGGAGTGGCCTCCCCGTGCGCGGTCACCCGCGTGGTGCCCTCGTCCTCGATGGCGCTCACGGCGAGGTCGGGACGATGCTCGAGCAGCAGCGGGAGCGCGGGCAGGAGGGCGAGTGGCAGACCCACCAGCACGACCGGCGTCACCGCCGTGAGGATGAGCAGGGCGAGCACGATGGCGATGGCGAGGCCGGCGGCCAGGTCGGCACCGTAGCGGAACCGGCGCTTGGCCTTCAGCACCAGGTAGTGGGCGCCGCGCTCGGCGACCACCATCCCCGGCACGCGCGTGACGTCCACCTGGTCGAGCACATCCTTCGACGGCAGGCTGGTGCGCAGCGCGACCTGGTAGGGGAGGGTGGCCGTCCCCCTGCCGATGGCTTCCTGTCCTTTCACGTGTCCCTGACTCGGCTCATGGGTCTCCAAACGCCGGCCTCCAGGCCCCGACGTCTCGGCGCCCCGGCGCTAGCGCGGCTCCTATCGTGCGGCATCGGCGTCCCTCTGGGAACGATCGTCCCGGCTCGTCACGCACCCGTCGAGAACGCCCTCGGCGCGACCGTGACAGTGAATTCCCGGCGCGTACGGTAGCCGACATCATGCCCGGTCCGGGCGCTGGAGCGCCCCCTTCCCGGCCGCCGCTCTTCCCCTTCCCGCATGTCTTGCTGGAATCGAGCGAGGTTATGAACTAGGATAGAGACGGTTAAGATCTGATTAGGGGACCCAGGGATGTCCGTTCGCCCCTTCGCGCCCGGAGGGGGAGGGAAGGGACGACTGCGGTCGGTCGTATGGCGGTGCGCACCCCTGGTCATCGGCCTGCAGGCCGCCCTCATCACCGGCGTGGGCGGCGGAGCCGCCGCCTCGACCTTGATCTCGTCCCCGCCCGGCGTGAGCGCCGCCACCCTGAGCCGGGAGGTGGAGTTCTCGCTGGTGGACACCACCACATTCGCCGAGCCGGCGGGCACGCAGATCCTCGGAACCGGGATCATCGTCTCCGCCACCGGTCTGGTCCTCACCGCCTACCACGTGGTGCGCGACGCCGTGTTCGTCGGCGTGACGGTCGGCGGCCAGGGCGGCGTGTATCCCGCCTCCGTGGTGGTGACCAACCCAGATGACGATCTTGCCCTGCTTCGCATCGAGGCCGACCCACCGCTGACGCCGGCCCGGCTGGGAGGCTCCGCCTCCGCGCAGGTGGGCGACCCCGTGGTCGCGATGGGCAACGCTCGCGGGCTGGGTCTCGCTCCGACCGCGGCGACTGGCCGCCTGGTCGCACTGGACCGCTCCATCCGCTACGGGGTCGGCTCCAACGTGGTCAGCCTTGCCGATGTCATGGAGGCCACGGCGCCGATCTTCGCGGGGGACTCCGGGGGCCCGCTGGTCGACGCCGCGGGGCGGGTCATCGGCGTGATCGCCGCCGGGTCCGGCGACAGCCCCTGCCCACCGCGGCAGGACTGCCCCCTGCACGTCACCTTCGCCATCCCCATCGACCAGGCCCTCTCCGAGGTCGGCTACACCGTCGGGTCCTGACGCCGCCCGCCGGCGTGGTTCCTCAGCCGGCGGGGAGAACGAGCGTCTCGCCGGGCTGGATGACCGGCGAGCTCAGCCGGTTGGCGGTGAGGATCCCCGCCACCTCGTCCCGGATGTCGCCACCCGCGTAGTGGCTGGCGGCGATGCTCCAGAGCGTGTCTCCCGAGCGCACCACCACCGTCCCGGCCGCGATGGGTGAGGCGCTCGCGCCCACCCCGCCGGCCAGCCCCCAGCCGACGCAGGCGGCAAGGCAGGCGGCCAGCAGGACGCGCCCCAGCGGCCAGGCCCGGCGGCGCGGGATGCGGCGGGCGGGTTCGAGATCGGCGATCATGGCCGCGAGCCTCCGGCCGTCCCGGGGTGGCTGGCTGGGAGAACGTCTGTTCTCATGGCCGCTCAGGGTATCCCAAACACGTGTTCGCTGTCAAGGTTCGGCCGATAATCGCCGCTGTGGAGCCGCGCGTACGGGTCGCCGTCTGCGTGACCGCGGCCGACCGTCTGCTCCTGGTGGCGCACCGCAAGGCTGCGCACCGCTACTGGCTCCTTCCCGGCGGCGGCGTCGAGAGCGGAGAGACACTGGTCGAGGCCGCCCGCCGGGAGCTGCTCGAGGAGACCGGGCTGGATGTGGCCGTCGGCCGCCTGGTGATCGTCTGCGAGGCCATCGAGCCCGGTGGTCGCCACCTCGTCAACCTGGTCTTCGCGGGCACGGCGAGGGCGCTGCCTCCGCGGGGAGTGGCCGGCGCCGACGCGACCCCGAGCCCGGCGGCGGAGGCCGCGCCCCGTGATCCCGCCATCGCCGAGGTGCGCTGGGTGACCGGCGCCGAGCTCCTCGGCCTCGAGCTGCATCCTCCCATCGGCGCGGCCATCGCCGCCGCGTGGGCGGCCGGCTTCCGTGGCGGCGTCCAGGTCCTCGGCAACGTCTGGGCGGCCGATCCGCGGCCCGGCTCGGCTCGATCCGGGGAAGCCGGTGGTTAGCGGCGGCGTGCCGCGCGCCGGCCGTCGCGCTC
>Ga0326727_10008519_pt1 | contig 25953 bp, 23 predicted proteins | sample MB2enrmetagenome_FD_207643 | JGI IMG/M metagenome (GOLD analysis project Ga0326727, IMG submission 207643) | Lab enriched peat soil microbial communities from McLean, Ithaca, NY, United States - MB29MY | ecosystem: Environmental > Terrestrial > Soil > Wetlands > Peat | place: USA: New York...
CCTCTCAGCAAACAAACCAGTAGAAGAAATTGTACAGAAATTGAAGAAGATGCCGACCGTACACGACGTTTCGTACGGAATCGTTCCGGGTCAGTTCGACATAATCGTGACCCACAAAGCTAAGACCTATGAAGACCTCATGAGAACAGCCTTCGACCAGATCGTCCCAACCGACGGTATCTGGAGAAGCGAAACTCTATTCGCATACCAGCCTCGCGTTAAGGCATAAATTTCTAGTGACCTGGGGAATATCAAATCCCCCAGTCTCCCCGTTTTTGCGATCGGTAAAAGTGGTAAAACAAAAGGAGGTTAGAAAAATGCAAATGTTCACCGAAGCTTATAATGCGGTAGCGGCTTTCATCACAACTGTAATCGCGTTCATACGACACCTAGTTTAGTCAGTTTACTAGTCAACATGCTGATCGAGTCCTGATCGCCTTACTTTGGAACCAATTCCTCTTTTTGGGTCTTGTATCCGACCTAATATTTTTGTTCCCCTAATTATTCAGATGGTATGAAAATCTTCGTGGCTTGTAGCCTCGTTTGACTGGTAACTTTCGAAGGCTATTGCCCCCACTGCATCAGTAGAAGCTCTTTAACCTCGGACCCGATCAACGCCATGACGATCCCAACCAAGATTGGGCCATACCAGAGCTGCCAATATAGAGCCACAAATGTAAGCGGCATAACTATGATGCCGAACATGAAGTGATGAATGTGAATGTTGGACTTGTCACTGAAAGGTATCTTTTTGGAGCCTTTCCCCTGCCTGCCGATTGTAATTCTCCCAGACTTGGAGTACAGTCTAAGCTTAATCGAATCGGCAAACAATCGAATTAGAATGTAAGACACCCATCCGGTCATAAGGAACAGTTCTAGGGGTGTAAACTTAGGAATAATCAAACTTGATTCGGGACCCCTTCGACTATCTGTATTAAATCGTGGTTCACTTCGGTATTCTGTTTCCGGCTGGAACCCTCTCTCCCCCTAGTAATAGCGGGAAGAGAGAGGACAATTGGGGAAGTTATATTTCAGTTGAGTCCTAAGTCCTCATGATGTTTCGACCTGCGGTACGTTTCTTAACGGGACCGCGCCCGCCAGCCGAACTAGCGGCACGCCTCTTAGCCGCAGACATCCGACCTCCTCTGCTCTTCTTTGCCATCGCAAATCACCACCCTATCACTTTTAGAACATGCAACACCCTGGAGCCACTTCTAGCGGAATACAACAATGACCACAAGTACAATGCCAACAGCTTCACTGAGTAGGCGCAATCTAGTTTTGCCTCCAGCAGATAGTGCTTTAGTATGTGGACCCATATAGGTGTATGTATGTAGCAGACTAAGCGGATATCGTAAGCTTTAAACGGCGTGCCGTCCGTTCCGTTTCGTCCTCGCTCTAATTCTTGCTATTCCAAACGCTTTCAGATGGCTGCTAGATCTCACCTTTCGATGGAAAGACTTACATGCATGTCGGTACACATATACATACTAAGAAGGTGAAATGAAGAAATGGTGTTCGCAAATGAAGGCTATTACGCATACGACCAGAATGGCAATGTGTGCTATGTTGTCGGCAATGGAGCTCAGTATAATTACCCGAACTACTGGTACGGTAACGGCGCGTGGACCTATCCGAACTACTGGTACGGCAGCAATGGAGCTCAGTATAATTACCCGAACTACTGGTACGGTAACGGCGCGTGGACCTATCCGAACTATGGTTACCACTGCGGTACATGCGGTGTAGACAACAACAGAGCATGGAACTACGGCTGGCGGTAATCGCATCAGCCAAATAACCCGACTGGGCACCATCGGTGCTCAGTCATCCTTTCTCTTATTCAATTGGTGTTGATACGGCAGTTCTAACGATGTGCGTGCGATGAGTTAGTTTCGAGATACCGCGATAATCCAATTAAATGGGAAGTGTGCTAGTTAGCGCGACGTTGGATTATGATCGGTACTAGGTCCATATCCCAAAGGAAGATTACCATTTTTGATCTTGACGGCACTCTCGCGAAGAGCAAATCCAAGCTCGATAGGGAAATGGCAACGCTCATCCGTGAGCTGCTCCGACAAGAATACGTCGCTGTGACGTCAGGCTGTTCCTTTAAACAATTTGAAACTCAGTTCCTGAGTAAACTGACGAAAAGAGCCAATTTGCGCAATCTGTTCTTGTTTCCAACTTGTTCGGCTAGCGGCTATTATTATGACACTAGGCGCGGTAGTTTCTCTCGAGCATATAGTAATCCTCTATCCGAACATGCTATAATGAGAATTGTTCATTCGTTCGAAATCGTTTTCAAGGAAATCGGCTATATCCGCCCAGAAAAGATGTACGGTGAGATCTTTGAGAACAGGGGGAGCCAGCTTACCTTTTCCGCTTTGGGCCAGAAGGCTCCATTGCGAATCAAACAGAAATGGGATCCGAAACAAAAGAAGCGTTTGAGAATCAGAAGGCACTTAAAGAGACATTTACCTAACTTCGAAATCACGATCGGCGGAACCACTTCGATCGACGTAACGAAAAAAGGCGTAAACAAAACATTGTGTGTTAAGAAGTTGAAAGAACGCCTCAACGTTGAACGGAAGAATATGCTCTATGTCGGGGATGCACTATTTCGAGGCGGAAACGACTACGTAATGAAGAGCACGGGAATTAAATGCATATCCGTCTCAGACCCCGAGGAAACGAAGGCACTGATAAGAAAAATGATCCAAAACTAATTAGCCAATGGTCCGATAACGAGACCGTTTCACTACGGCTACGACTGGCAACGCTTTACTTGGCTACTTGACGGAGATACCTCTTCGATGTATGGGATTCTTTTGATGAAACTAGCATTTTAGCCTGCATTGTTATACTGAAGATATCGTATGAGACATTTGAGGATGGAGCCACTGATTGACCAAAGCGTTCTGCAATTTTCCGCTGCATCTTATGATGTTAGGGGGCTTTCGTGAATGGATGCTGTCCACACGTTTGATCTCTCCAAGAGTTTCGGTGATTTTCATGCTGTCGATCACGTGAATTTGCGGATCGGGTCTGAAGTTTTTGGTTTGCTTGGTCCAAATGGAGCTGGGAAGACTACTTTGACTCGTATGCTGACGACGGTTCTGGCGCCCACTGGGGGGACAGCGGTTGTAGCAGGAGCGGATATTCGAACGGAAGCGGACAAGGTTCGTCGCCATATTGGTGTTGTGGCTCAAGCTACGACTTTGGATTTTGAGCTGAGTGCGTATGAGAATATGGACATTTACGGAGAATATTTTGATATTCCTCGTCAATTGCGGAAGGAGAGAATCAAGCGGCTGCTTGAAGTGGTAGGTCTTGCTGACCGAGCGAAAAGTCTGGTTGGTGGTTTCTCGGGAGGGATGAAGCGGCGACTGGAGATCGTTAGGTCACTCATCCATGAGCCTGAGATTCTCTTCCTAGATGAACCGACGACAGGACTTGATCCTCAAGCACGCGCTGCAGTTTGGGAATACCTTGTGAAGCTTCACAAAGAGCAAGGGATAACACTCGTAATTACCACTCATTTCATGGATGAAGCGGAAGGGCTGTGTGATAGGCTGGCAATTGTTGATTATGGAAAAATTGTTGCTCTTGGAACACCACATGAACTGAAGCGGCAGGTTTCAGGAGGAGACATCGTCGAAGCAGACTTCTTGAGTGCTCCTGAAAATGCGCTCAACGCTCTAAAAAGCGCTGATTTCGTTCTCGAAATCAAACGACAAGGCAGTTTGTTAACTATTCGCGTGAACAATGGTGCTGAGGCGATTCCGAAGATAATTGAGATCGCCGATGCTAACGGCGGTAAGGTTCGAACGATTACTTTGCGTGAAATCACGTTGGACGACGTTTTCCTGAGCTTCACAGGTAGGAGCCTTAGGGAATGAAAGGGGCCATTCCTGTTTGCAAGCGTGATCTTCGAAAATTCGTTAGACAACCAGTCATGATGGTTGCGGTAGTTCTGATTCCGCTGATAAACTTGGTCTTGCTAGGGTCTGCGTTCGGTGGAGCTATCACACACGCGCCTATAGCAGTCGTAAGGGACAGTTATGGACCACTCTCTTCAAGCCTGACAGGGATACTACAGAACCAGCAATCTTGTCTTTTCGGGGGAACCAACTGCCAGAACTCGTTCAACTTAGAGAACGTTGCCGATTTACAGACAGCGCAGAGCATGCTTAGAGAGGGGTCTGTGAAAGGGATAGTCTACATACCGCCCAACTTCGACACTCCGGGTGGAACGCATGATCTCCCAGTATACGTCGATACTACCGACCCGACCAGCGCTGGAGCAATTTCTGCCGGCTTAACTCAAGCCGGCCAGCAATTATCAATCCAACTTCAAGCATCGTCTTCCGCGACATCTGCAAATGCTACGGCCACCTCTGTAACTCTTATTTTCTCCAGTCCCTACCGAAATCTGCTCTATATCGAGTTCATGGCACCAGGTTCTCTGGTTCAAACCGTAATGTTCGTGTCGATTATCGGCGGCGGGATTACGATCCTGAACGATAGGGAGAGAGGAGTCATTGAGGGGTATTTGGTGACGCCTTTGTCGCGTTACGATATTGTGTTCGGTGTCCTATTGGCTGGGGTTGTGAAGGCTCTTTTTTCGGCGGGGGTGATGTTTGTTTTAGCTATCCTTTTCGCGGGAATACATCCAAACGTCGGACTATCTGGCACCCTATTGATGGTGCTAACGTTAGTTCTAACTGCGTTTGGTCTTCTTTCGATGATGACGGCTATAGCGGTTAAAATGCCCAATCGTGACATGCTTCAATTCATGGTTGGTCCGCTGAATTTTATTTTCTATTTCACGAGTGGAGCAATTTACCCAATTCAAGGTTTTCCGGCGTGGATGCAGGAATTTTCTCTCGTGAATCCTGAGGCGTACGCGGTTACTGCATTGCGTACGCTGATGTACAAGGGTGCAACGTTGACGGGAGTGATTGGTGACCTCACTTTCCTATTCGTATTTACCGTCACGATGGTCGTGTTGGCTACGACCGCGTTCAGAAGAGGGCTGTGAACTACCAATTCTCAGGAGTGTCCATGTGACATACGCGATGTTAACCAAGACGGGGTGGCCGTAGTTTTTACCTACGCTGATCCCTACGATCCAACTCCAACATTGGCATTAGCAGAATCACCCGTTGGACCGCCCGTCGCAGCTACCTCGTAGTAGCCACTTGGAACATTCGCAACGACAAACAACCCTGTTAATGATCCATCTGAAATTTTGCAACTGAACGAAAGTACGGCAGGGCCTGTTATTGTACATGGATTGTCGTTCAAAGAGAATCCGGAGCCAAACACTTGTACTGTGGAGCCGGGAACAGCACAGCACCATCCGGGACTGAGCTCGATTACTGGTTGGCCTTGCGTCTGGAAGACAGCTTGCACGAAATCTCCGTTGCTGGGAGCACAGCCGTCGTTGCCGGGACAAGCCGTGACTTCGATTACGTACTGACCCGGCGGAACATTTCCTACCGTAAAGCTTCCAGTGAAGTTCCCGTTGATACTCCCTCCACCGTTTACGGCACATGCTTCGCCTGCAATTATGATGCCGGCAGTTGGGCTTGAGATCGAGCAACTTTGATCTAGGTTGGGTGTGATGGTCACCTGGCCCGTAATCCCGACTTCTATTCCGACTGGACCTGAATTGGGACTTAAATCGAGATAGCCTGAACTCGCCAATTGTCGGGGTGAAGAGGCTGAACTCGACATAGGTACGACAACGAGATAGCCTACCAGGAACGCAATGATTACAAGAGAATACGATACTTTCAAGATTGTCCACTCCTCGAGATACTGCGTGCGCTATCGTTGGGGTGGATTTAGATGTTTCAGCGAAATTGAATTGATATTACGATCAAATTCGATATTTCAAAATTAGACAAACCTGAAATTGCTACGAGCGTTTCAATACACGATTCTGTCACATCGAGTTGAAACGACTTCGTAAACGCGTTTTCTGCAGACTAAGCTACGGCCAAGCTGCGAACATACACGTTATGCCACGACAACTAGTTCATGGGGCAGGTAGTTAGCCCAAGTAGATGGCCCAAAGCTTTCTATGTGTTACGCGGTTTCTGAGCTTTACACCCACGATCCGGGTATAGTTCGTTTTACGGCTCCACTTTAACTAGGGCAGGTGTGGCAACAGTCGGGTCTACGAGATGGACCGTAAGCGGTTTCTGGATGCTAGCGACATAATCCGCTTGAGGTTTGCTGAGTGCTGTACTAATCTATGACTCGGTCCTACTTCTGTTCCTGACGTTATTCTTGACCGTCTGGAGCCGATGCTCTAATTATGAGGCGATCTGGGTCGAAGTCGAAGTTTAGTTTTCGCCCGCATTTGGTGCAGGCGTTTTGGATGGCTGACAACGGTGACTGGAGAGCGTATGCGGAACCGTTCGCCTTGTTGCCGTAACCGTCAGCTACTCCATCAATGCCGAGGCGGTGGAGTAAGTTGCCGCATCCTGAACACACGAAGTTGATTCCCGACCTTCGTGATCTGAATTCGGTGAGCATAAGTTGCGGATTGACCATTATTTGCCTCATCCATCGAACTCAACTAACATATGTTAAAGTATATAAAAGTAGGATAAAGTACTGTATATTTTTTGTTACGTATAGAAATGCCTCGAATGAGTATCGTTTACTTCGAATGCTACGATCAAGAACCGCTAACGCAAATCTCGGTGATGATGGTAGATACGCAATGAAGATCGGTGCCTTGCCAGCGACCATAAGATCTCATCTTAAAGATCGGGTAGTGAGATAAATATATACAATTATAAGATTATAAGTGTGAAGATGCTAAGCTAAGTTTCGATTAAAATGCGGAAACTTACGGAATATTCTATTACCGGAATTATGGTAATTTTGGCTATTGCGACGCTTTCAGGGGCAGCGCCTTTAGTGGCTTCTCAAAGCGCTTCAACAGCTTGTACGGCACAACTCACTTACTCAGTCACAACAGCGACCTACGTGAATCAGAATATTGGTTTATCAGTGCCTATCACAGTGACATGCCCGTTCAACAATACCTTATCCTCTTCCCTATATGCCGTGGGTTCCGCGACTGACACTTCAATGTCAACTTACCCAACGTTAGGTTCGGTGAGCACAGTATTACCCTACAGCACTAGCAACGCTAACTACTATGGGCGACTTACGTTCACGCTTCCACCCTCAGTACTCGGCCATAGCCTACAAATCTCAGTTACCGTTTACGGTGGCGGTCAATATGGGCCGATCAACCTTAACGGACAATACGGGTCATCGCAGCTGGCAGTGCAGTCTGAGACAGTACAAATTAGCCCAAGCAATTACTCAAGTAACTGGAGTCCCTATCAGAACGTTCCGAGCTGCTACAATGGGGTGAACTGCTATAATGCTAATCAGTCACCATATGGTTGTTTTCAGAATTCGTACTGCAACTATGCCAATGAACCCATAACACAATGCCATGTTACGACACCCGGATCCAATAACACGACCACATGCTCTGGATACCTATACCTGCCTCAGAACGGCTGCACAGAACTGGTAATTCCAATAAACGGTCCCTACTCGCAACAGGTGTACCAGTATTATACACTTACGAATATGCCGAGTTCATCAGCCCATACTTCCGGAACATGGGTAACCGTGACAGGGTTACTGAGTGTAAACCAGAGCGGAGCACAAGTTTCTCCGAATGGTGCAGCCTGCCCAGGCAACTCCATCAACGTCACTTCAATGTCCCCATAACCTCTTTTTTTGTGACGCGGGAATGGGCAGGAGCCTCCCTATTCCTCGGATCAACTTGACCTCAGTCCACCCGTTAGGTTAGACCGAGATTTCGAATACGCAGTATGCTTCAAGTCACCTCAAGCAACTCAATAATCGATTGCACTTCAACAAGCCTGAATAATTCTCCAAAGTTTCATGCGGAGTTATTGGTAATTACTGGATTCTCAACTAACAATATACATACATAACCTTATATGTGCACAACAACTATGGCGTCTTGTGAATTGATATGAAACTAAGAGAGTATTTGTTTACTAAGAAGAGTAGATTTGAGAAACTGAAAGGGCATTTCTCTACCAAGAAGAATGGGTTTGAAAAACTAAAACAGCGTGTACGTGACATTTAGGTAGATGCGAGGAAATAAAAATGCAAAATATGATCAATGAAACTGAAGCGAAACAAATCGCCCTGGAGTATGTAAAAACTAAGGAATCGGGCGCACAAGCGGAAATCAAATCAATCGAACGGCAAGACATGTGGGTAATGGAAACGCAAACAAAAGAATCGAAAGGAATACAGTACGCCAATCTAACAGTTTCCGGAAGAGGCGAAGTCAAAGATTACACGAGAACCACTTTCCAAAGCGTTTCAACGCCAGAAAGGATTACGTCAAAGCTACGCGGCATATTTTCGCGCAACAAGCAAGAAGAAAACTAGACCTTCTTGTTGCTTTACGTAGGAGTCAATGTCTTAGTTAGCCTAAGACGAGCTCCCTACGGTGAACGACCCTTAATCAGTAAAGTGGCTAAGCTATCACTGTCCAAGCGCGTAAGCGCGCTGTGGCGCTATTGAAGAAATTTGCGTGACTCAGAACGATATGGTCAGTACATCACTGCAAGTTTGGGGTCAGATTGCTTTCATGATTTCTTTGATGTGTTGTTTCGCGCTATCCTTGATTTGCTGGAGTTCTTCTTTTTTGCCGAATTCTCCAAGGCTTCGTTCAACCATGTCGAAGAGTTTATCGATGTCTTGCAGAAGCCCCGTGAGTTCTGTACGGATCTTTCCATGTCCAAGTCTGATCTGGATTATGGATTGGTTTAAACCTAATAAGATTTCGCGAGAGAAAATAGCAAGATTCGGGTGCATTTCAGGTAACAAAGTGATTCTACATGGCAACGTAGGGGGCTCTTGCATGCTTCCTCCTACATTCCAGAATCCCATCCACAAATCTCTGGAATGTGGAGGTTCCATCGTTTTACGATCACAATTAATACGCCCTTTATGGATATATAGCTAACAGCAAGGACCGGTTAACTAGTTATGCTACGTTTCGCTATAACCCTTATATACGCACATGAGTCAGGTGCAACAGCGAAACATAATGAAAAGAAGTCAAAAAATCGGCCTAGTGAGTTTAGCGGCTGCAACCTTCGCAGTCGTCGTAGCAGCGTCTAGAGAACCAGAAGTCAAGGTTGCGTTTAAAGAAGCGCAGATTAACTTCGGTAAATGGTATACGAAAAGCGTTAGATCGTTGGCAAAACGGCTAAATGAGGCTGCGCCCGTCAACCATACCGGTAAGTCGAAGAACTAGCTTTAGTCTCTCGACCTCTACCTTTACCGTTATCTGCTGAATTTCCTCTTATACGGCATGTAAGGTAAACTCATTTTGATGGAACGAGTCACGGTTAATCCAGAAAAGCGATGTATCTCACGCAGTGAATCTTCGCCAACTCATGGTGAGTGCAAGTGTATTCGTGAAGCTCGGCACACGTATCATCATGCGAATTGGTTGTAAAACCACCCGGATTCACCTAATTCTTTGAGTGCATACCCGCTCTGTTCGAACAGGCTGCATCCTTCACACCGAGTACTTTGAAAAGAAAAACTGTCCAAGAATGTAGTCGTGAGCACTGCTATCGACAAGGCTTGACTGCGGTGCCATTTTGCTAATTCAGTCATTTTCTTTTCGCTCTCGCCTTAAACGTGACGGGCCGACTGAAGGGATATTGACAATGTCTCGATTCGAGGGATGAAATTTTATCATAAAGTGCATAAATAGGTCAGCTTAGTCGGATAAATATATAGAATTATAAGGTTATAAATGCGAAGCTGCTAAGCTAACTTACGATGATTGAGATGCAGAAACTTACGGAATATTCTATTATGGGAATCATAGTAATTTTGGCTATTGCGACGCTTTCAGGGGCGACGCCTCTAGTATTTTCTCAGTACGTTTCAACCCCGTGCACAGCACAACTCACTTACTCGGTCACTACGGCGACCTATGTGAATCAGAATATTGGTTTATCAGTGCCTATCACTGTGTCATGCCCTTTCAACAATAGCTTATCTGCTTCTCTATATGCTGTCGGCTCTGCGACTGATACTTCAACGTCAAGTTCCTTTAATCTTGGTTCGGTGAGCACGGTATTGCCCTACAGTACTACCAACGCTAACTACTATGGGCGACTTAGCTTCACGCTTCCACCCTCAGTACTGGGCCATAGCTTACAGATTTCAGTTACCGTTTACGGTGGCGGTCTATACGGTCCTGTATACACTAATAACGGACAACAATACGGGTCGCAATTGGCAGTGCAGTCTGAGACGGTGCAAATTAACCCAACTAATTACTCAAGTAACTGGAGTCCCTACTACAACGTTCCGAGCTGCTACAATGGCGTGAACTGTTACAATGCATATCAGTCACCATATGGTTGTTATCAGAATTCATACTGCAACTACCTGTCACCATATGGTTGTTATCAGAATTCATCGTACTGCAACTATGCCACGGGGTCCGCCAATGGATCCGTATCGCCATGCCAGGGATCAAGCAGTAGCACAACTACCTGCTCTGGGTACCTATACCTGCCTCAGAACGGTTGCACAGAACTTGTAGTTCCAATGAATGGTCCTTATTCGCAGCAGGTGTACCAGTATTATACGCTTGCCAATATGCCGAGTTCATCAGCCCATACTTCCGGAACATGGGTAACCGTGACGGGGCAACTATCAGTAAATGAAAGCGGAGCGCAAGCGTCTCAGAATCCGAATGGTGCAGCCTGTCCAGGCAACACCATCAACGTCACTTCAATGTCACCATAACCTCTTTTTTTGTGCGACCTGGGAAGTGAGCCCTTCCTCCCCTCCTTAACCTCGGATCCGATCAACGCTATTGAACGATTTTTTCTTGCTATAATGGCTGCCTTATATTCTAATTTAGTAATGAGGCTAAGATCCCTTATCTGGCTATTTTTTTGAACATGTCCACGATTCTTCCTAATACCGCACCTGAAGTAGCTGGAAAGCCCAGTACGATCACCAAGTCGTTCTTCCGGAAGAAGCCTAGGATGAGGCCTTTGTATAGGACGAAGATGCCCGCCATCTCACCCATATACGGTTGCATACTTTCAATTGCGTCAACTATGATCGGTGGAGTTAGTGAGAGGAAGTTTGAAATTTTCTCGAAGGGTTGAGTAGATTTGAAGCCGGGACGTATTTTCGAAACCAGAACATTATATTGATTGTCGACGATGCCCACATATTGACAGCCCTCAATCTCGAATAGCTCTTGAGTCAAAGTTTGAAGATACTGTTCGGAGCCGGTAGGCGCTGTAGTCAAGACACGTCGGTTAACTTCGGCTAATCTGAATACTTAAGTCGCCTGCATCATTTTCGACATTGATTATTGGGATAGGCAGCTAACTCTCACGTACCGTGCCGCCTCGCAAGGCCCAAGTGACTAACCAATGATCAACGATAGAGCGAAACAGTCATCGCTAGATTTTGAGGCGTTTGCTCAGAATCTTGCTTCTGCCGAAGGTCGAATAGTCTATGTTGGAATAGTGGATTCGCAGTATAAACTGAGATACTCGAATTTTCGTCAAGGTGGAGAAGTATACGCTGATTTTCACGTTATTCGTAATCTGCTAACATTCGCTCCGCGATTAGTCGTAGGTGAACTTGAGAAACTAGAGCCAACGCTTGGCAAGATAGACTCCGTGCTCGTTCGTTTCAAGAAGAGGGTCCTAGTCTTCAGCCGCCTGGATGATCATATTGTCGTGGTCGGATTCGATACTGAAGTTCCAACACCATTTCCAGAATATGTCGCAGGACTTATCAAAACCGCTGCAAAGAAAGCACGAAATACGTAACGACTCAAATACTGCGGGCCTAAGCCCTAATCTCTCAGTCTATGAGGTTAAAGAATTGCTCGATTCTTAGGATGCGAATCATTGACTTGGTCGGGTATTTCAGCTCGGAATTTTTCTATAAGATAGAAGGAAAAAGGAACGACTTACTTCATACGATATCTTTCACGCCAAGTATTTCCTCGTTCCTCAGGGGTTTCTTCAGGTTCCGTCTGTTTCTCTTGTCTCTGTTCACGATTTGCTGCCTTTCGCCGTTTGTAAGTTACCACGATTAATCCAATCAATATTGCGATGATCAGTACTGCTACTAGTAAGAACTCACTTCTGTTAAACACTGGAATTACACTCGCAACAATACAATTAGCATCACTATAGTAAGCTATCGGACTCCTAGAGGTTTCACCTGACCGAACGTCGCAAGTAGAAGTGATGACGTCGTCAGCAGAAACTACCTAGGCGAATGGGTAAGAGCCCCGAAATCGTTCCAACCACACCGTCAAAGACCTATGAGCGGTGAACCTGTTGAAATCCGCTTGCCCGCACCGCTTGATCCACCCTCGTTTTCTAATTTCTCTGCTTTTGATTAGCTTCGGCTTCACTGGGGTGTGCGTAACGATTTCGAGCCCTTGATACTTCGGATCTCGCTGAAAAAGGGAGTCTCACCTTGCTCCACTGAGATGGTGGCGTAGAGGTACATCGCTGCAGACCAGGTCTGCCAATCCTGGCCGCATGGTGTCCCATCCTGTGCCCTTATCCACTCATTGAAACCGAAAGCTACTTTGGCGGTTCTTGTAGGCCGTACTATTGCTGTTAGCGCCTCAAGTTTCTTCTTTGCGAGACTTTGCCGACCTGCAGCCACGAGCGCGGCGATATAGAAGCTGCAGACAAAAGGCCATACACCGCCATTATGATATTCTCCAGGCAGGTTGTATGTTGCGTCGCGTGGCCGCCAATCAGGACTTGGCTCACGAATGAAAGGGAAGAAGTTCGGTGGAAGGTCGCCAATCAGATCTCCGTTCTTCTGCATCGAAGCACACTCACGTTCAACCCACGATATGATAGCATTGGCCCGTGATGATGAGGCGATTCCTGAAAGTATGGCTAGGCTGTTTCCTAACAAATCAAATCGTTCGCTGCTATGGATCTTGTAGGACCACAGGGCGTAGTACGGTTTTTGCGGGACAGCCAGTCCCGGCTGGAGATGGTAATGCTTGACGTCGGCTGTCAGGGTCGACCTATTCATCAGGTCGCGGAGCAGATGGGCCTTTTCATGTTTACCGTAGAACCTCAGGTATGAGTAGACCAAGGTGTTGACGAAGAGGCCAAAGCCTAGAACCCATTGCTCATCCCGCCAGTCGCTGGTGGGCTGCTGTGCCACTATTGTCCTGTCGGATGGGCTTTGGTAGTCCATCCATGTCATTGCTTTTTGGACCGTTTTCTCGAGAAAACTGACCTCTCCTGTGGCCATGCGAAAGCAGGCCACAGACAAGAGAAAAAGTGGTGTAGTGTCACTGCTCGCTACGTCCTCAGGATCATGAACAAGTGACGGGATCAGTCCGTGTTGACTCTGGTTTCTGGCGAGTGTCTTAAGCACATGGCGAAGTGAAGATGTCAGTCTTTGATTGCCTGATGCTAGGATTCCTAGGCTCGAGATCATGAGGTCGCGAGTATACGGTTCTGGGTAGCCCCAACCAGCGGTCCTTGGCAGTCCATCACAAGGACCATGCATATTGTGAAGTAGAACTTCCAGCGCAGCTCTTTTGGTCTGCTCGATGTTGTCATTTTTGATGGACATCTGAAGGGATCCTCAGTCGTTCCGATGTTATCTGCATGAAACTTCTTGCTACGAAACGATAGTCAAATTTCTCTACTACTCGTTTTCTCGCAGCCTCCCCCATCTTCTGACGGAGCCTTTCATCTGTCATGAGTTTCAGTAGATATTCTGCTATGTCATGCACGCTTGCTCGATAATCGGCTGTTTGTGGTCTCCTGAAGACAACTCGATGCGTATGTTCGTATCCCTCCTCCTCTCCTAAAGTTCTCTCCGTTATGCGGATCTCATCAGCGATCTCAGCCAGAAAAGCGGTCTGCCCGTGGACAAGGGTATCTAGCATCCCCATCGCCTTTATGCCGATCACAGGTTTACCGCACGCCCCGGCCTCCACCTGCGTCATTCCAAATCCTTCCAAACGGGAAGGTCCGGCGTAGATGTCGCATGCGGCCATTAAGTACGGCATGAAGTTACGGGATACACGGCTCGTGGTATAGATCACATTTTTGTTGATTCCGAGATGTTCGGCTAGTTGGAGATCAAGAAGATTTTGTTGCTCTGTTCGAGGTTGAGGCCAGACTTTGCAGACGTATTTCCAATTCGGCGCTTCCTTATCGATGATGGCGAGCGCCTGCATAACTTCCTGAGCTCCCTTAGATGCCGCGTCTCCTCCTACTGTGAGAATCATTATCTCTTCAGGGGATACTCCCAATGCCTCACGCACTGCTACGACCTTTGGATCTTTCTTTTCCAGCGGGATGAAGGAGTCTGTATCACAGCCTACCGGAAGAACTTCGATCTTCGAGGGATCCAATCCGTCGCGTGCATAAACGTCCTTGACCCAGTTGGACGTAACTAGGATCAAGGGTAAGGCGTTCAGTATCTCTAGGTAGTCTCCTAGGTAGCCGTCGACGACCAACCACGGTATCGCACGCACTCCATAACGTTGTGGATGCAATATCAAATCTGGTGTATGTCCCCAGTAACCGACGCCCACAGCTATGTCTGGTTGTAACCAGCGATAGTACCATTCCTTCTCCTGCGCCGACTCGAACGGTACCGGGAAAGCCTCCACTCCAAGTTCCCGCAACCCTCTATAGAGAAGGTCGCCTTGAGTGGCCAAACCTCCAGGGGACGGCGGATAGTCGTACATAACCAGTATTCTCATTGCTGCTCTTCTCTCACAATGGTACGTCGGAAGCTTTCAGGTGTTATGCAGGAACGGACCTCAAATGAGTCTTCTGCAAACCCATATTCACGGTGAACTATTCTTCTCTTCTCGAGGAGTTCTTTGTCTGCAAGATGGACTAGAAAGTTGGCATCTGGATGAGGTCGACAGAGTCTTTGCTGAACGTTGCATTCGTATGCAAAAGTCCATAACTGGTGGCATTCTAGGGTTCCGCCGTTGACTAGCCTGAGTACCTCGTCATGAACCGCTTTATGTCTGGGATGACCGTACTCTCCGTTGGAGCCATGGGTCAGACAGAGGTCCCAACAAGTGGATGCAAGAAAGTTCAGAATCCTACTACCGATGTCTCTCTGAGCATCTATCTGCTTCAAAGGATTAGAATCGTCTACGTCGGATATGAGAGCATGGAAACCAAGCACGCCACTAACCGACTTAAATTTCCGGGAGCGATCCGGGTCATCGGCCCGGCATAGGCTAAGCACGGTCCATTCCCACTCTGGTTTTTGCAGTATCAGCCCACCACTCCAGATCGTCTCGTCATCAGGATGGGCGACAATTATCGCTACTTTCATAGGGTTTGTCTCTGTGCTTTCTGATATTCGTCTTTGAGGGTTTCGTGGTGCGGACACACACTTGTACTAGATCATTATGGCGGCAGCGATTGCTGTCGTCCACAGCCCGTCTTTATTGCCTTCTGCTGATTGGCAGATGTTTCTGGTGGTCACTCTCATGCCTGATATGTTCCATATCTCTTGCTTGATATCCCAAGCATTGTCAACATCAAACGGCACGCCATGTGTCGACGCAAGCATTGAAGCAGCCAGATCTTCGGCGTAATCACCCGCTTTCTCCTGCGTTTGACCATATGACTTGTGTTCAGAAAGGTAACCGTACACTTTTCTGTCGTGCGGTAGCGCCATCCCTATGGCTGCAGCCATCAGCCTATTCGGCTCATTCGTGTCAATCCGACTCATTACGCAGAATATTATTTGACCGGGTTTCAGAAGCTCCAAAACCTCCGTGCGCGGCAATACGAAGCAACTGGGAGGTACGATACTTGACACGTAGACCAGGTTATAGGAGGCTATGCCTGCATCGCGAAGAGCCAATTCGAAACTTGTCAGTCTTTCTTTGTGGCTGCCAACGCCCTTTGTGAGGAATATCTTCTCAGGAATGTTGACGATCATCTAGGATACGATCAACAATGTTTCCGGGATATTCTTCAAGATTACCCTTGGTTGGAATCGTGTAATGTCGTGTGGGGCTACTCGTGTGCTACCCCAAAAATCGGAGTTCAAATGCATGTTATACTTGAGATGATATCCTTTCGGGTGTGTCGCTTGATGTGAACTTGCTTCGGCATTCACAAGCCGAGATTAACAACCTCACAAAACACCGCAGGTAGGGAGTGATGGCGCCGCCGGCAGGGATCGAACCTGCGACCAACGGGTTACTGCGATTTTCCCGCTTAACAGCTTCAGCCCCTTATTTTAGGGTCCGCTGCTCTAACCACTGAGCTGACGTCTGCATTTTTGCTGCATACGGCGGCCAGTGTCCTCGGCGGCTTCTGGTGACTGGAACTGATGTCTCTAATTAATTATTAGCGGAGAACCGGGGTAAGTTGAACGTACCGGTACTAAGAGACCTTTTGAGCAGCACCGCAGAAGGCACATTTTCTCACTCCTTCGGGAACCAAGGAACCACAGGATGTGCAATTCACAAGCCTCTCCAACTCGATGATTGGGTCTTCTTGACGACGATTTGCATTCCGACCTTTAAGGAATCGGAATAGCAACGCAGCAAAAATCGCTGCGACGATCACGGTCAGAAGGTCGTCCATACTGTGCACTTGAAATGCAATGAGTTATAGCTTGTTATGACATCGAGTTCATGGGGATCTAACTCTTGCCTGAGTTCTTTCGATCGGGAGTATTCAAGAGCTTGGCTAATGTAGATAACGCGTTGGCTCTAATCGTCGATTCTGCCGTTGGCCGCACGATTAAGGTTGAACGTGTCCGTATCGCAGAAAGCACAGGTCGTATTTTGGGGGAAGACATCGTTGCTCGTGTCAACTTACCCTCCGTGGATCGATCGGTCGTCGATGGATACGCTGTACGTGTAGGAGACACAGAGAATGCGTCGGCTGAGTTTCCCGTGAGCCTGAAGCTTGTCGGAGAGAGCGTGCTTGGTCGCGAGTGCACGGTGGCCATGAAATCACGCGAAACTGTTGCACTGGCAACTGGCAGTATCATGCCGAAAGGTGCAGATGCGGTTGTTCCAATCGAAGATTCCATATCTGTTTCTGACGATGTGATCGGAGTCAAACTTGCAACACGAACCGGACAGAACGTAGTCCGTAAGGGCGCTGACGTTAGTCCAGGAAAGCTTGTGCTTTCGAAGGGTCGTAGGTTGAGACCTGAAGACGTTGGTGTTCTGAAGGTTTTGGGTATCAAGAGAGTGAGGGTGCGTGTTCTTTCGGTAGGTATCATGTCAACAGGGAACGAACTGACTGATTCGATTAAGAAGAGTAAGGGAAAGATCGTGGACATCAATCGGCTCGTGTTAGGGTCGATGGTTGCTGAACTTGGCTCGTTTCCTGTGGATTTGGGGATCGTACCTGACCGCGAGGAGGTTTTGATGAGGGCACTCCGCGCGGCAGTACGGACTTGCGATATGGTGATCGTCACTGGCGGGTCTTCCGTTGGGAAGAGGGATCTCGTTCCGAAGTGCATCAACAAGCTTGGCAAACCAGGTATGCTGGTTCATGGAGTGGCTATGCGGCCGTCTATGCCAACCGGATTTGGTATAGTCGACCACACACCAATTATGTCTCTGCCCGGTGTGCCAGTATCCGCTGTGTTTGCATTCCGCGTCTTCGGAAGATCGTTAATAGCAAAACTCTTGGATTCTGCAGAGATTGTTGATCCGGTGTTGGAAGCGAGACTAGCTAAGAAAATTCGTGGTGTGCCTGGTTATCGAACCCTTGTAAGAGTTATCGCTAGAAAGACCGAAACGGGATTAATCGCCGAGCCGTTGAAGACTCAGAGTTCATCAATTTTTATGAGCATCGTAGCGGCGAATGGATACGTGACTCTCCAAGAGAATGAGGCGGAAGTAGAGACTGGAGAAACTGTGAAGGTTACGTTGATTGGGGAACTACAGTGATTTTACGCAGAAGTTCGAGCGGCTCGGATTCTTCTAATCTCGGTTGCCAAGTTTCGAAGCACTTCGCTTTTCGGTTTCTTAGCGACGATTAAGTATCCGTTTTTTTCCCACCAAGTTCGTGGTCTTGATTTTCCAGGACTAGTTTCCGCGCCCAGATTTAGTTTCTTTGCAGCTTCACTTATTTCGTCAAGACGCGGTGTTTGCACGGCTGAGCCTTTGGCTATTTTTCGACCTTGTATTCGTGATTTAGTTGAATCAAGGTTGGCTGGCCAAAGGATCATCTGCGAGCGAAGTTTCATTTATTGCTGCCGCCGGTCTGGTATGTTAGACTATTTACGATCAGGAGTTTTTGGTAAGAACTGCGTTTACTATGCCGTCTTGTCCCGGTCTGGAAGTAACGACTGCTTGTCCTAATGGTGTGTCAAGAATAGCTCCTTTAGTTATCACGCCACGTCGTTGGTAGTCTACGTTTGCAGGGTTTTTAATTACGGCACGAATTTCTGTTCTCTGGCTCTTGCCTGTTGCCTTGTCTGTGACATTCGCATAATTGACGGCGAGCGCCCTTAGTTTCATGTTGCCTCCGCGTCCTCGCACAGGTCCGATGCGGTTTTCGCCGACTATTGTCTCGGCAGCGTCACTTCCCATTTCGAAGGCGCGTTTGCCACGAAAGTGGTGTCGTCTTCCGCCTGTATTCTTTCGTTTATGTTGATGACCGTGCCATTGTGGCATTCGATTCGACTCCTTGCCGAGATTTTGATCTCTGGCTCACGTACGTTCATTTAAGTGTTGTTACGTGGTTTTTCGGGTGCGTCTTAGGTAAGAAGGTCGTTTTCTGAGAGGACTTTTTGCAGCAGTTGGTGGAGCTGCTTCGCTTTGTCAACAGTCATCGTTAGGGTAATCGAGGCTCCTTCTGTGGTTCTAGGGATGAATATGTCGACCGTTTCCTTGAGTTTGTTGAATTCCACCATGACCAATTTGTTATCACCGTTTCGGAAGAATGGGGTTTATGGTGAGCTCTAACTTAGCACTTTCTATGATCCTGGGGGCGACTGGGTTGCGTCTGATGTGGGGGTGTGGACAGGTTCTTTGATCTTGCTTGACTTGATGCCTTCGAAAATGCGTTCAAGTTGGCGTTTCATGGTTTGCATGTCTTGGCTTAAGTTGAAATAATCTGCGAAGTTTGGCGTTGTGCGAAGAACTTTGGTACGCCCTAGTTTTTCCTCAGACACGAGTCCGATTTCTTGAAGCTGTTTTACGTGTGAGTAGGCTAGGTTCCCTCTAACTCTAGCGAGATACGATTGTGTTACGGGTTGTTTGTAAGCTATGAAAGAGAGCGTTTTCATCGGGCCTGGAGTGAGGAGTTGTCGTGTTGCGAGTTTTTTTACGTGCGGTGCGAATCGGGGTTTTAATTGCATGACGAACCGTCCGTCGCTTAATTCCAATACTTCCAAGGCGCCTCCCTCTTTGGTGTATTTGTCCTTGAGTTGTCTGGCGAGTTCTCGAATTTTGTCTTCCGACCGGAGGTTTGTGATTGTTCCTAACGTTTTGAGGTCTATGGGGCGACCGGTGACGTAGAGCGCGGCTTCGATCATCGTGGTCTTGTCTAGTGTTCGTTCGTTAGACTGTATAGTCTGACTTGATGATTCAGACAATGGGTGGTGACACTTCGCCTAATCTTATGAGAATGTCTGATGTTTGCTCGTCTTGTGTTAGCACGATTTTTTTCTGGTGAGCTAGGAATAGTAGCATTATGAATGTTCTGACGACGTCTAATAGCGTTTGTCCCTCTACAAACTTGAGGAAGGATAATGGTCCTCTGATGCTCAACTTGATCAGTTCACCGTAGAATCCTTCGATGTTTTCTTCGATTCTAGAGAGGAATTCGTCAAGTTGTTCGAATACTGCTGGTGGGCTTAGTACGAATGGCTTTTTTTCTAGAATTAATTTTTCGTTCATGAGAACCTCTTGTAGTGTTCGTAGGATCTCGGATACTGAAGTGGAAGTGTACTCAAATCGTAGAGGGAAGGGCAGGGCGGGTGGAACTACTTCGTTTGGTCGAGGGAGTGGTGGTTTAGGTGGTTCTTCCATCTTTAGGACGAGTTCGGATTTCATTCGATGAACGATTGATGAGGAGAGTAGAGCGGTTCCAGATGCGGAGAAGTCGATGTAGCCTTTCTTTTTCATCTCCGCTAGGAAGGAATTAAGGATCAGGGCTAAGTCGACGTCCCACGGTTTGACTCTGTGTAGACGTAGTAGATCGAACAGGATGAGGTAGGGCGGACGAAGCCAGAATGGTTTACCTAGCTCTTCCAGTGACTTTTGCCTCCTGCATTGGCAGACTAATTACCTGTGATACTCCATCTTGAATGAAGACCCCGTATACTGCGTCGGCTCTTGTGATTGTGACGTCTTTTAGAGATACTACTATGAACTGTGAGCCCTGCGACTTGCCTTTGAGAAGTTCCGCTAGATGTTGTGAGTTTAATACATCTAGGTGAGCGTCGATTTCGTCCATCATGTAGAATGGCATGGGGTGGATCGATTGTAACGCGAGAATGAAGCAGACCGTGCCCACAGATTTTTCGCCGCCGCTGGCGCTCCCTATTGACATTTCCGTCTTTCCAGGGAATTGGAGTCTGATGTCTGCTCCTGCTTCAAATGGGGATTCGGGTTTCTCTAGGAAGAGTCTTCCATTTCCGGTCGTTACCGTCGAGAAAATTTCGTTAAACGACTTGCTTACCTGGTTGAATGCTTTCATGAAAGTTTCGAGTTTTTTCTTGTCCAGTTCGTTCATGAATTGTATTATGGATAATTTTTCTCTCTCAAGCTCGTAGATTCGCGTTGCAAGATGCTTGTAGTTTTCTTTTACTTCTTCGTACTGTTGTACTGCTAATTCGTTTATTCCGCCGATCGAGCTTAATTCTTTCTTGAGTGTGGATAACGTTCTTTGTATGCTCTGAATTTCGTCTACGGCTACTTCGAGGGCTTCTGAGAAGCCCAGTTCTTTTAGTTCGTTCACGCTGAATTCTATTTGCATCTGTAGGTTCTTGTTCGTCGCTGTCAAGGTGCCTAGTTCAGTGTTTATGGGATCGAGGAGGTCTAGGGTCTTCGCAATTTCGGATTCAGTATCGCGGAGTTGTGTTTCTGTTTGGTCACGTTTCTGTTTGACGACGGATAAGTCTTCGGAGAGTTGATTGCGAGCCGTCTCTAGTTGTTTGAGTGTTTCTTCGGATTCGGCTAATTCTCCAAGGGTAGAATTCAGGTTTGTTTTGAGCTCTTCGAGTTGTTTCTGAAGCTCGTGAAGTTGTTCCATGGCCTGGACTTGAGAAGTTTCAAGCATTGAGAGGGTTGAGTTGAGCGATCCGAGACGGCTCTCTACTTCTATTTTCTCTCTGACCAATTCGTTTAATTCTTTTTCGATGGTCGAATGTTCTTCTTCTCTTTCGAGAAGAGCGGAGGATTCTGCCGGGTTCAGTAAAATCCTGTGCTGTTCATACTCGGATAGGCGCGATCGAAGGGCCACACTATGAGTTGAACTGGCTTGCAGAATAGCCTGTTCAGTGCCTATCTCGCGGGCGAGTTGTTGGATCCGTAGTTCTGTGTCATCGAGAATCTTGTGTGTTCGCTGAAGATGTCCTTGGGAATTCGCTATTTCTTTTCCTGTCGACTGAACGAAATTCTCTGTTTGAATACTGATTTTAGTTAGTTCCTGGAGTTCTCGTTCGATTCTTTCCACGTCTTCCTTGGCTTTCCTTGTGAGTCCTTCCAGTGAGATCAGTGTGCTCCTTAGCTGATCGACAACTTTTCCGCTTAGGAAGAATGATGTAAGGTCTATAGGTCTTCGATAGTAGCCCGTCTCCATTCTTCCGCCGGCTTCGTAAACGTCACCGCTCACTGCGACGGTTCGAAAACCTTTCAGAGATGCTAGGAAAGCCGATTTTTGACTTAAGGCTAGGGTAGTATCGCCGAACACGTGATTAATTGCCGGTCTAAATTTTTCATCAAATGTCATGTGATCCGTTAGGGGACCAATTAGTCCTTGAACGCCGTTGAGATTGTGGGGACGTTCAGGTGTGGACAGGCCTTCTAGTGGAATCAGCTTTACTCTTCCGATTTTGGTTTTCTTCAAAATCTCGATGCATGCGACGGCTGTTCCAATGTCTTTGACTACAAGAGCGTTCAACCATCCAGCCGCGGCCGCTTCTGTGGCTTTTGAATATTCGTCTCTTATCTTGACTAACCGTCTGAGTCTCCCGTAGACATTCGGGATGGCGCCTGCTTTCGCCATCTCTTCGAGCATGATGATCGCTTTGTCTTCCGACGCGAGAGTTTCAGCAATTTTCTTTTGCGCGTCTATTTCCGTGAACGCTGTATTAGCACGTTTGGATACGCCCTCAGCCTGTTTGATTTCGATTGCTCGCTGAGCTTTGAGGTCAGTGTATTCTCGCAGCCTTTTCACCGTATTCAATGAGCTTGCTTGCTCTCGCTGTTGAATCTCTTCGAGCTGTTTTATGCGTTCAGTAATTGTGTCGCATAATGCACCATACTCTTCCTTCTTGGATGTTAAGCTCTGGAGATAATTTTCTAGGAGTTCGATTTTCGCTATGCTAGCTTTCGCTTGTCCGTCAAACTTGATGAGGCGCTGAGTGAGTTTATTTATTGACTGTTCGATGCCATCTGCCTCTTTGCTGTTCTGGCCTAATGATTGTCTGAATTGTTGCAGGCCGTGATAGTGTTCATTGGCTATCGCCTTCTTCTCTTCCATCGTTTTGTCTAGTTCTGATTGTTTGAGCTTTAGTTCTTCGATTTCTTTTTTTGCTAATGTGATCCGCTGTAATGCTTCTGATGATTTTTGTTCTGCGTCAACTATCTGTTTCTCGAGCGTTTTGATGTTGGCTTCGCTACCGTTAGCGTAGGTACGTAGGCTGGCAATTCTAGTGCTCGTGTCACCCATTGATCGTTGAAGGTCTAAGAGTCGGTTGCTGCCTTTCTCGTTCAGTGTATCCTCGAATTCTTTCTTTGACGCGTCGAGCTGTGATTTTGTATTGATGAGAGAATCTTTCCTAGTTTTGAGTTCTTGTAGACGTTCTTGATTATGTGCGGTTTTCTTTTCGATGTCGGCAAGTTCTTGTTTGAGGCTTTTGATTTTGCAAGATGTTTCTCTGGCACGGAGATGAGTAACTTCTTTTTGAAGTTGCACGTACTTGAGGTAGTCGTTGCGTTCTCTTTCGAGAGATTCGACGCGTAGCCTCACTTCCTCGATTTTCGCTGAGGCGACTTTTAGGTTCAAGTCCGCTTGTTGCAGTTCGGCTTCGGAGGAGGCTCGTTTCATGTCGTATACTGCGATTCCTATCATGTCCTCGATTATCTTGCGTCTCTCTTCGGCCGTTACTTCAGCAAGTCTGGTTATCGCGTGTTGCGGTACTATATTGTATCCTGAAACTTGAATGTCTGCTGATGATAGAATGTCTGTGAGTTGCTTTCTTGAGGTTCTCTTCCCGTTTACTCGATAGATGCCTTCACCGCTGCGTCGAAATTCTCTGGAGATGGTTACCATCTCGGAGTCGATTGGGATCCGTCTATCGGTATTATCAAACTGGACTGCTACGTATGCCGCTCGTGTCGTTGCGGCCTGGGCCCCTTTATGGACTAAATCGGAGATAGTTTCTCCTCGCAGCTCTTTTGGACTGAGTTCTCCTAAGGCGAACTTTACTGAATCAAGGATGTTGGATTTCCCAGATCCGTTTGGGCCGGTAACAATCGTGAGGCCTCGTCCAAGATGGACGGTCGTCTTCTTGCCGAAGGTTTTGAATCCTCTAAGGTCAATCCTCTTGATATAGACCAAGTATTCTTCAGACTCGCCCTTGCGCGATTTTGTTACTCCGGCACGTTACGTAGTTCATTGCATGCTGCGAACTTGCCAAGATAAGGCTTGGTTACACTTTCATGTGTGAGTATATGGATTGGCGTATGTCAAAGTTGGCATGGTGCTGTTTCCTGGCTTAGACAAGTTCATCTAAACCCATCAGGGTACCGCGCTTAGTTGCCGAATCTTCGCCTTCTACGTTGGTATGTTCTAACCGCTCTGAGTAAATCGATGCGTCGGAACTCAGGCCAGTAGACATCGAGGAAGACGAACTCGCTGTAGGCTGCTTGCCAGATTAGAAAACCGCTTAATCGCTCTTCGCCAGACGTGCGTATTATGAGCTCAGGATAAGGGTTGGGAAGATGTGAGGTGTAGAGGTATTTCGTAAAAACGTCTTCGTCGACAGAGGCTTCATCTAACATGCCGTTCTTGACTTCGCCGATTATTCGTTTCGCCGCATCTACTATTTCCGCGCGTCCACCATAAGCGACGGCAATGTTGAGGTAGTGTTCGTCGTAGTCTGCTGTCACCCTCTCTAGTTCTGCTAGTTCCGTTCTCAATGTTTGGGGGAGAAGTTCAAGTCGGCCGATTGCTTTTACGTGAACTTTGCTGGTGTGAATTTTCTCGTCGGTTATCAGTCTTCTAGTTTCATCTTCGATTATGGACAGAATTACAGAGACTTCCTTTGGAGATCTCTGGAAGTTTTCGGTTGAGAAAACGTACAGTGTTACCGTTCGGATTCCTAAGTCTAGGCACCATATGAGAAAGTCTTCGGCGGTTTTGGCTCCATAGAAGTGGCCGTTGAGCTTATCGCCGTATTTCTCGAAGCTCCAACGTCTGTTCCCATCGAGGATTATTCCTACGTGCTCGGGCATGTCTCCGGAGGTCACTGTGTTTTGGAGCCACTTTTCGTAAAACGTATACACGCCAACGGTTTTGAGTAAAGTCGGTAACATGGTTCACACTCTCGCTTCGTCGGTTGCTCTGCTGCAAGCACATTTCCTTTCTTTAGGGATAATCTCAACCGTCTGTTCAATTATTTGATTCATTCTAGGCATGACGTCAGCACCGACTTCCATAACTTCTTTCGCTGAAAGTTTCTGTTGCATGCCTGCTGCTCTATTGGAGACGAAACATATCGTCGAGTAGCATAATTCGAGTTCTCTTGCTAAGAAGACTTCTGGCGCTCCTGTCATGCCAACTATATCTCCTCCTAACTTCTGGATCATCCTGATCTCTGCTGGTGTCTCATATCGCGGACCCTCTGTAGCTGCCAGTATCGAGTTTGCCCAAACCTTGTTTTGCAGAATTTTCGCCGATTCGACGATGTGTTCGCGAAGCTCAGGACAGTAAGGTTCTGAAACATCGATGTGAGTTACCGGTTCTTTATCATAATACGTCGCGGCTCTTGACTTTGTGAAGTCCAGAATGTCCTGAGGAACACAGATGTCACCTGGGGCATATTCGGAATTTATTCCACCCACCGCATTGGTGGCGATTATTCTCTCTGCGCCGAGTTTTTTCAAACCGTACATGTTTGCGCGGTAGTTGACTTTGTGGGGCGGCAGGTCGTGTTTTGGTCCATGTCTTGGTACAAACGCGATTTCTTCTTTTCCGATGTAACCGATCGAAATCAGCGGTGCAGGTCCATAGGGTGTGCCTACGCGGACGTGGCTTGAGCTTTGGAGTAGCTTTTCAAGCCCGCTTCCTCCAATAATTCCGATTCGAGGCATGTCTGTCTACCACGATTTTACTCCTCATCGGAATCTGATGTTGTGTCGGCCATCAGCGCTTGGAATTCTTCCAGGGACAGCCTACGGCCTGAGCGAAGCTTTTCGTTGGCTGCTTCTTTATGCATTGACTTGATTTTCTCAGCCTTTTCTGCTGTCGAAGTAACTTGGATTTCGCCTATATCTGACCGAATCTTCTCGACTCGTGCGAGACTTGTTTTCAATGCGACGATCGCTTCATGGCGTAGCTTGCTTCGTTCAAGAAACAGTGCATGTTTGGAGTCGGCTTCTTTCTTTTTCTGGGAAAGAACTTTTACGGTTTC
>Ga0326727_10008520_pt1 | contig 25949 bp, 22 predicted proteins | sample MB2enrmetagenome_FD_207643 | JGI IMG/M metagenome (GOLD analysis project Ga0326727, IMG submission 207643) | Lab enriched peat soil microbial communities from McLean, Ithaca, NY, United States - MB29MY | ecosystem: Environmental > Terrestrial > Soil > Wetlands > Peat | place: USA: New York...
TGGATGTGGATCAGCATCACACTGTGGAAGATATCGGGATCGCTCTGGGCGAGGCCTTCGACCGCGCTCTCGGCGACCGGCGCGGCATCCTGCGAGCCGGCTATTTTCTGATGACCATGGACGAAACTCTCGGTTTGGCGGCAGTGGACTTTGGCGGCCGAGCCGTGGCCGTGGTCCAGACCAAGGTTCGTGCGACGCGGGTAGGCGATCTGCAGACCGAACTGGTGCCCGATTTCTTTGAAGGATTCGCCCGCGGCGCGCGCGCCAATGTTCATGCGCGTGTGATGTACGGACGCTCCAGCCATCACAAGATCGAAGCGCTCTTCAAAGCTTTTGCGCGTGCGCTGCGCGTAGCCTGCTCTTATGACCGCCGCTTGGCGCGCATGCTGCCGAGCACCAAGGGACTTCTATGATTGCCATCGTGGATTACGGCGCCGGCAACTTGAATTCAGTGAAGAAGGCGTTTGACTACCTCGACGCTGAAGTCGTCGTAACCACGCAGCCTGAAATCGTCGCCACCGCGGACAAGATCGTGCTACCTGGCGTCGGCCACTTCAGCGCATTGAGCGGCCTCGACAACACGGGTTTGCGAGACGCTGTGCTGCAAGGAGCGAAAGCCGGCAAACCGTTCCTTGGAATTTGCCTCGGAATGCAGTGGCTGTTCGAGGGCAGCGACGAGGCTCCGGAGTTTGCGGGAGCGGGAATTTTCGCGGGCAGATGTTGTCCGTTTCCCTCTTCCGTGAAGTCGCCGCACGTCGGATGGAACTCGCTGGCGATCCGGAAAGGTTCGCGCTTGCTGCGTAATGTCGCACCAGAATCCTTCGTCTACTACACTCATTCTTTTCAGGCGCCGATGGTTGCCGCGACCACGGCGGCAAGCGAATACGGAGCGCAGTTTTCCGCCGTCGTCGAACAGGGAAACATTTTCGGAGTGCAGTTCCATCCGGAAAAGTCGTGGACCGTGGGGCTGCTCATTCTCAAGAATTTCTGTGAGGTTAAGTGCTGACCAAACGCATCATCGCCTGTCTCGATGTGGACGACGGCCGGGTCGTGAAAGGCGTGCAGTTCGTGAATCTGCGCGATGCTGGCGACCCAGCGGACTGTGCCGCCGCTCACGCCCGCGATGGCGCCGACGAAATCGTTCTTCTCGATATCACAGCCACCAGCGATAAACGCAACACGATGCTCGACGTCGTCTCCCGCACGGCGCGTTGTTTGTTTATTCCGTTCACGGTAGGCGGAGGAATCCGCGAACTCGCGGACGCCGAAGCCGTGTTCGAGGCGGGCGCGGACAAGATCGCCATCAACTCGGCCGCGGTGAAAGACCCATCGCTGATCGGAAAAATTGCCGCTCGTTTTGGCTCGCAGGCGGTCGTGGTGGCCATCGATGCCCGGCGGAGGAACGGTGGTTTCGAGGTGTTCGTTGCCGGAGGCCGCACTGCCACAGGCCGGGACGCGATTCTATGGGCGCGCGAGGCGGCCGCGTGCGGCGCGGGAGAGATTATGCTCACTTCCATGGACCGCGACGGAATGCAATCCGGTTTTGATTGTGAGTTGACGCAACTCGTGGCCGACGCAGTGTCCATCCCTGTGATCGCGTCAGGCGGCGCTGGGTTGGCGCAAGACTTTATTGACGTGTTCCGGGACGGGCACGCTGACGCTGCTCTGGCCGCTTCCATCTTTCATTTCGGTCTCGAAAACATCGGACAATTAAAACGCGAACTGCAATCCGCCAACGTGCCGGTGAGGTGGCCATGCTGATTCCATCGATCGACCTTATGGGCGGCAAGATCGTGCAGTTAGTCCAGGGCGAAAAAAAGAAACTGGAGTTCGACAACTTCGATTACTGGATCGAACGTTTTTCGAAATATCCCATCGTCCAACTCGTCGATCTCGACGCAGCACGCGGCGCCGGCGATAACCGGTCGCTGGTGAAACAGATCATCGGCCAACTGCCCTGCCAGGTTGGCGGCGGCATTCGCACTTTCGAGACCGCGCAGGAACTTCTTGACCTCGGCGCCCGCAAGGTGATCATTGGGTCCGCGTTGTTGAGCGAAGGCCGTATTAACCATGAGTATGCCCGCACACTGGCAGATATGTTCCCGAGGCCAGTGCTGATGTTTGCGCTCGATTCCCGAGGAGGCCGAGTTGCCATCGATGGCTGGCGCACGAATACCGCCATCACTGCCTTCGACATGATTCGCGAATTGGAGCCGTTCTGCGAGACCTTTCTCTACACCCACATCGACACGGAGGGTTTGATGGGCGGAATTCCAATGGAGACGGTTCATGCCATAAAGCGCGCCACGAAACGGCATCTGGTGGTCGCTGGCGGTATTACCGAACAGCAGGAAATCGACAGCCTTGACGCGCTGGACATTGATGCCGTGGTGGGGATGGCGTTATATTCCGGGACAATTCGCGGCTGAATCAACATTGAGACTTTAAGGGGATCCGCACATGCCCGAGATACTGCCCGCAATATTCTTCGGACACGGCAATCCGATGAATGCCCTGTTGGACAACAGCTACACTGCAGGCTGGCGGCAAATCGGAAAGCGAACGCCGAAGCCAAAAGCCATCCTGTCGATTTCCGCGCATTGGTTTGTGCCTGGAACTGGCGTTACGATCAGCACGTCTCCGCGAACGATTCACGATTTTGGCGGCTTTCCGCGAGAACTCTATCAGGTGCAGTACCCGGCTCCGGGCGATCCGGAACTTGCCCGCAGAGTGCAAGAAATGCTGCAGCCTCTGCCGGTAGAATTCGACAGCTCATGGGGTCTCGATCATGGAACATGGTCCGTGCTCAAGCACGTGCATCCCAATGCCGATGTTCCGGTCGTGCAGTTGAGTATCGACGAAACGCAGCCCGCTTCATTCCACTTTGAAATCGGCAGGAGACTCGCGCCATTGCGAGGCGAAAACATCCTGATCGTGGGCAGCGGGAATTTAGTTCACAACCTGCACGCTTACGCGTGGGGACGACACATGCCCGATCCTTACGATTGGGCGATCCGCTTCGAGCAAGAAGCGAAGGCGATGATGGTCGCCGGCGAATACAAGCCTCTCATCGATTACGAGAGCCTGGGACCGGACGCGACGCTCTCAGTCCCAACGCCCGATCACTACCTCCCGATGCTGTACGTACTTGCCAGCCGGCAAGAGCGCGAAGTCATCAGTTTTCCGATCGAAGGCGTCGACGGAGGATCGATCTCGATGTTGACGATGCAGGTCGGGTAGCCGGTTGATTCCGATTTTGCCGCGACTTTCCGTTACGAGGACGATTCTCCAGCGCATGTGTATCCTCATTTCATGGATGACCTCAAGGGAAGAGTTGCACTGGTGACCGGTTCGAGCCGTGGGATTGGCCGCTCCATTGCATTGGCGCTTGCCCAGGCTGGCGCCGACATCGCACTCAATTTTCTTAGCCGCTCCGCGGATGCGCAGGCCGTGGAGTCGCAGATTCGTCAGTTGCAGCGGCGCTGTGTCACCATCCAGGCTGACGTGTCAAAGTCGAGCGACGTTGAGCGACTCATCAGAGGCAGCGAAGAGGAGTTGGGGCCTATCGAAATCCTCGTGAACAACGCTGGCATTTCTCGTCCCCAGCCGATCGAGGAGATCACCGAGCGGGATTGGGACGAAGTGATCGCGGTAAACCTGAAATCCTGTTTCATGGTGACGCAAGCCGTCCTGCCCGGCATGAGGGCCCGCCAGCGGGGTCGCATCGTGAATCTATCTTCGGTGGCGGCGCAGGTCGGAGGAGTTGTCGGACCGCACTACGCCGCTTCGAAAGCCGGCATCCTCGGGTTGACCCATTTCTACGCCCAGCGATTGGCGAAGGAGGGCATCACGGTAAACGCCATCGCTCCGGCGCTGGTGGCAACCGAGATGGTGACATCCAATCCCAACGCGCGGCCGGACCGCATCCCGATGGGCCGATACGGATTGCCGGAAGAGGTTGCGGAAGTCGCGGTAATGCTTGCCAGAAATGGATACATAACTGGACAGACGATTAACGTCAACGGCGGTTGGTTCATGAGTTGAGTATCGCCGCAAAGGATGAGCGCGCAAGACGGGCTTGCCAGAGCCAGTTCGCTCCCGTGTTATTTATCGTGTGTGATGGTCAGTGCCAGAAGTCCGTTTACTTTTCCCCAATCATCCGTCTGCCGATTAAAGGAGACGTACCTCCGGTGATCTGCAAATCGCGTATCGACCAGCAACAGCTTCTGGATTGAGTGCTGTGCGCCATCGTCGCATAGGTTTTCGTCGTATACGACGCCGTATAAGACGTAGAGATGACCGTTCCAATCCATCAGTAATGGGCGCTGTGCCTGGAGGGTGGCAATGATTTCCTCCGCATACACCGAAGCTCCAGACCAGTATTGGTCGGCCACGAAAATCGGCAAACCGTCACCAGAATAATGCTTGCCCCTAAGCTTTTCTCCTACTTGCCGGAGGGACAATCCTGTTGCTGAAGCTACCTGATCTTCCAGCACTGAGTTTCGGCCACAACACACATCCGGCTCCATAATTGCAATGGCCACGCTCGCCGCAAGTACGGCAGATTCGCTCTTCGAGGCCGCAAGGGCGGGAGGCAGAGAATCAACTTGCGCCTCTTGATTGGGATGCAATACGCAACTATTACTATCATTCTGGCCGTTGGCGTTCACGCCGCAGGACATGATTAGGATGAGCAGAAGAGTCGATGCGGGAAGGTGCAGCTTGAATTGCATGTTTCACCTCCGACGGAAGCCGAAACTTACGGTCAGTATAGCCTGCGAACAACTTGAGCTTCTGTGACGAAAGGCAGTGTTCTGTTGCGCCGTGGGCTGCGCCTAGAACCGGGCCGATGAGTGTGATCGCTACTGCACTTTTCCGTCGGTGTCCATCAGCCGAAACTCGCCGAGGTTCAGCTCTCGCACACCGGGCTCGATCTTGGCGCGATCGCCCACTACGATCCAGACTAGGTTATCCGGACGCACCACTTCTTTTGCGGCCGCGCTTACGTCACTCGTCTTGAGCGCGCGGACTTTCCCTGCGTAGGTATCGTAATAATCGTCGGGGAGTCCGAATTGCACCAGGTCCACGACTGACTGTCCCAACGCGGCCAGTGTCTCGCGCGACCCAGGGAGTTTCAGAGTTTCGTTGGCTTGAATTTTCGCGAGTTCGTCCGCGCCAATCGGATGGTCGCCGACGATTCCGCGGAACTCCTTGTTCATCTCCACCAGCGATTCCTTGGTCTTGTCGGTTTGCACCGGCGCGACCGCGTAAAACGGGCGCTGCGACCGGGCGTCGTGGAGCACGGTGCGCACTCCATACGACCAGTGCTTATCTTCCCGCAGATTCATATTCATCCGCCCGCCAAACGTGCCGCCCAGACTGTCGTTCATCGCTTCAATCGCGATTTCCTGCGGATTCGCCCTGGGCGGCGCTACCACTCCCGCAATGATCACCGATTGCAGCGCGCCAGGTTTATCGATCAGATACACGGCGGACTTCGATGCAACGGGAACGGTCTCGACGTTCTTTGCTGGCGCGCTTCCGCTCTTCCACCCCGCAAAAAGCTTTTCCAGCTTTGGCGTCACTTCGTCGAGCGTGGTGTCGCCCACCACGATTAGTGTCGAGTTATTCGGATGCAGCCAGGTGTCATGAAACTTCACCAGATCCTCTCTGGTCAGTTTGGCCACGCTTTCCTTCGTCCCGGAGCCCGTCAGCGGATTCCCATACGGGTGCCCCGCTCCGTACAGAAGCGCTGGCAATACTCGCAAAGCCAACGTCGCGGGCGTGTTCTGTTCGCGCTCGATTCCGGCGAGCACCAGCTTCTGCTCGCGCTTTACTTCCGTCTCGGGATACGACGGATTCAAAACGACGTCCGCAAACAAGTCGAGCGACGGGTCGAGTTTCGCGCTCAACGCCGAAAGGGAAATGAACGACAGATCGAGATTGGAAGATCCGCGCAACGTAGCTCCAAACGATTCCAACTCGTCGCTGATCTGCAGCGCGTTGCGCGTGCGCGTCCCGTCGGTGAGCACCTGCATCGCCAGGTTGGCAGTGCCCGGCGTCGTCGACGCGTCGGACGCGAATCCGGCATCGGTTGCCAGCGTGAAATTCACCAGCGGAACTTCGTGACGCTCCGCTAGGATTATTTTCAATCCGTTCGACAGTGTCGCCCGCTGCAATTTTGGCAACTTCAACTCTGGCGGCGTGCCGGTGTCGGGCGCCTTGCCGCGATCGGCGCCCGCGGACGCGGTTTTGTAGTCGGGGAAAGGATCCACTTCGAGGATATACACGCCGTCCGAAAGCCAGTGCTGCGCCGCCGCCCTCAAATCCTCGGCCGTCGCCAGTTGAACGCGCTTGAGCGAGATCTTGTAGGCGTCCGGACTTCCGAGAAACGCCTGGTTCTTTGCCAGCCGGTCCGATTTTCCGCCGAACCCGCCGATCCGCTCGATCCCGCGGATGAGCTCCGCTTCATACTGCGTCTTGACGCGCTGCAATTCCTCCGGCGTCGGGCCGCTCTTCACGAAGCGCGCCAGTTCTTCATCCAGTTCCTTTTCCACCTGCGCAATACTCTGTCCCGGCCGCGCCGTCGCGCGCACGTAGAACTGCCCGCCGATTTCCCCCAAATCGGTGAAGGCCAAAGCATCGGTCGCAATCTGGTCCTCATATACCAGACGCTTGTAGAAGCGCGACGATTTTCCGGAACTCAAGCAATCGCTCACCAGGCCCAGATAGTCGCCTTCCGCGCTGCCATATTCCGGAATGTTCCATACCTTGTAGATTCGCGCCTGCGGCACGCGGTCCTGCACCACCTGCCGGTGCGTCCCCGTCATCTTTGCAATCCACACTTGCTGGTGCGCCACCGGAGGTCCCGCCGGAATGTCGCCAAAATACTTCGTGACTTTTTCGCGCGCCGTCTTCGCGTCGATATCGCCCGCTAACACCAACACCACATTCGACGGACCGTAATACGTCTTGAACCACTCCTGCACGTCCTTCATCGACGCCGCGTCCAGGTCCGCCATGTCTCCAATCGTCGTCCACGAATACGGGTGCCCCGCCGGATACGTATTTTGTGTGAGCAGTTGGTCCGTCACCCCGTACGGCTGGTTCTCGCCCTGGCGTTTCTCGTTCTGCACCACGCCGCGCTGCAAATCGAGCGTCTTCTGGTCCAGTGCGCCCAGCAGGTGCCCCATGCGATCGGACTCCATCCACAGCGTAAAATCCACCGCCGAGGTGGGGACATTCTCGAAATAATTTGTGCGGTCCGAGTTGGTGGTGCCGTTCAAATCCGTCGCGCCGATTTTTTCCATGGCGTCGATGTACCGCCCCGGCGCGTGCTCGCTGCCGCCAAACATCAGGTGTTCGAACAGATGCGCGAACCCGGTCTTCCCCGGCTTCTCGTTCTTCGAGCCCACGTGGTACCAAATATTGATGGCCACGATCGGAGCCTTGTGATCCTCATGCACGATCACGGTCAGGCCGTTATCCAGCACAAAGCGCTCATACCGGATGTCAATCTCTCTCTTCTTCGTCTGCGCTGAACCGCTCGTCACCAATGTGAGCACAAGGAACAAAAGCACAAATTCCATCCGCATCTTCAACCCTCCAACCAATTTCACGAACCAATGCCTGCTTCAAATCTTGGACTCGGTAAACGAAAAATAGTTTACACCCCAGGTTTTGAGATTCTCTTTCCAGCCACCCAGCCTCCAGATCGGACCTTCCCGGTGTTATCCTAAGCGAGGTCACGCCGCAGGGCTTTAACCTCATTCATGTCCAATCCAGAGACGTCATCCAATCCCAGCATGTCCGATCCAGACGCGTCCAACCCGGGCACTCCGCAATCCGCGCCAGCCGCCGCATCGGCTGAATCAGTCCCGGCCGAATCGCTCCCGGCCGAATCGTTCAAGGATATTTTCTCCGAGTACGAGCAGAGCCATTCCCGCAAGAGCGAACCGGGCTCGCAACGCCGCGAAGGAACGGTGATTGCCGCGACCGTTGATTCCATCGTTCTCGATATCGGATTCAAGACGGAAGGCGTTCTGCCGCTCTCGGCGTTTCCGGCGGATAAGCCGCCGAAACCCGGCGACAAAGTGCAGGTCACTATCAAGGGGCGCGATCCGGAAGGCTACTACGAACTGACTCGCGGCAAGGTCGAGCGTCCCACCGACTGGGCGTCGCTGGAGAAAGCCTTCGCGGAGAAGTCGACGATCATCGGCACCGTGACGGGCGTCATCAAGGGCGGATTGAGCGTGGATATCGGCGTGCGAGCCTTCATGCCCGCATCGCGCAGCGGAACGCACGACGCATCAGAATTGGAGAAGTTGGTCGAGCAGGAAATCCGCTGCCGCATCATCAAGCTCGACGTGGCCGACGAAGACGTGGTGGTCGATCGCCGCGCCATTGCAGAAGACGAGGAGCGCGCCGGCAAGGAACGCCGCTACTCGGAATTGAAGGAAGGCGACACCGTGCACGGCGAGGTCCGCAGCCTGACCGATTACGGCGCGTTCGTCGATATCGGCGGCGCCGACGCCCTGCTTCATGTCGGAGAAATTTCCTGGCGTCGCGTCAACAAGCCGTCGGACGTGCTGTCTACCGGCCAGCAGATCGAAGCCGTGATCATCAAGATCGATTCTGACAAGCACCGCGTTGCCATCAGCATGAAGCAGCTTCAGCCGCATCCGTGGGACGCCGTCGCCGAAAAATACAAGGCGGGCGAGCGGGTGCGAGGCGCCATCACCCGCATCGCCGATTTCGGCGCGTTTGTGGAACTCGAGCCCGGCATTGAGGGTCTGATTCACATTTCCGAAATGTCGTGGGCCAAGCGAGTCAGAAATCCGAGTGACGTAGTGAAACCGGGCGAGACCGTTGAAGCCGTGATTCTAGGAGTGAACGCGGCAGAGCGCCGCATCTCTCTCGGCCTGAAACAGGCGCTGGGCGATCCCTGGGTCGGGGCTGCACAAAAATACGCGCCGGGCACCGTGATCGAAGGCCCGGTGACGAACATCATGAAGTTCGGCGCCTTCGTGCAACTCACCGAAGGCGTGGAGGGCATGATTCACGTCAGCGAAATCAGCGCGGAAAAGCGCATCAATCACCCGCAAGAAGTGCTGAAGGTCGGGCAAGTGGTCAAGGCGCAGGTGCTCGCGCTCGACACGGAAAAGCGGCTCATACGCCTCAGCATGAAACAGCTGGTTCCAACCGGCCTGGATGAATATCTGGCCGAACATAAGGAAGGCGATGTGGTCACTGGCCGCGTGGTCGAAGTTTCCCAAGGACGCGCCCGCGTGGAACTCGGCGAAGGCGTTGTGGCAACGTGCCGGATCCCAGCGGAAGGCGCGGCGAAGGAGAACAAGCCCGCTGAACCGGCGCCGTCCTCGTCTTCGAAGCCTGATTTGTCATCGCTAGGTTCCATGCTGCAAGCTCGCTGGAAGAGCGGCGGCGCCGAAGAAACGAAGCCAGAAGCCTCGCGGACCGGGCAGATCCGCAAGTTCCGCATCTCAAAGCTCGATCCGGCGACCAAGGTGATTGAACTGGAATTGGAGTAGCGAAAGGCCGGGGGAGGGTGAAAATGCCGGAATCGTCAAAGCCGAAGCCTACGAACGAGTCCGCGACGAGGTACGAAAAACTCTCGCCCGAGGGCAAGAAAGTGGTGCTGCACGACCTGAAGGAACACCTTAAACTGATTGACCTACGAGAACAGGAACCCGTCAGTCTTTCTCAGTATGCCCAAACATACGCTTCGGGCCTAGAGGAGCGCGCAGGATTCTTGGCCTCATCCCTTGTCGCATTCAGCGGTAAGCAGCCAGCCAGCGAAACTGTAGCGGACAGCAAGACCGTTTTTGAGACCCATTTTGAGATGGAATTGGCTGGCTTCGAGTCGGCCAGGGACGATATTGTTACTCTTGTGGCGCCGAGCGTTAGCGAAATGGCGAATGAAAGCCTTTTCAATTCGGCCTACCAAATCGTTGTGGCGTTTCTTTGCCTGTACTCGGCTAACGTCGCGCACAAAAGCATGCGGCCCGAAAATGCGGAAGAGTTTTCATACGCACTTGATTTTTCGATTGCGACAATGTCCGCTGGCCGGTTTGGATTTCATCCTGAACCGCGCAATGTTTTCGAAGCCATTCAGGAGCTTCGTCCCAATTTCGTCTGCCAGAAAATGTTGAACACGGAGTCGATTGGAAGGGGTGACGTCCTAGGCACCATCTTGAACCAACTGAAGATGTCCCCAGACCGCCAGACGCGGTACGCGTTCGTTGTTGGTTCAAAGACGGTGTCCCTCAGTTGCGCCGCTCACTTTGTACAGGTCGTCAGCGAAATAAACGACCACATCAAGCGCTGCGCTCAAGAGATTGGATGGTAAGGCATTCCTTAGCCCAGCCCGTGGAACTGAGACTCAGCGCCCAAGAATCGCTTTTATTTCAACATATTTATCTTTAACGTCCTGGTATCCTCCACCGACAAGATGCAGCCGGGTGAACCATCCGTGATCGCTGATCTTCTCGACCTGATCGGTATTGATGGTTACAGTTTTATGGGATGCGCCTAAGGGATGAACTTCGATGAAAGCCATTGATCGATTCGACCTCCTTAACCCACGGTAATCATACCGCAGCGGGGAGAGCGAATCAAAAGCGAAGCTTGGTGGCTGTCCCTATGTTATCTTCGCTCGACTAACTCCCCGAGTTAGCCATCATCAGCGCGAATAGCGCGGGCAGATACACAATCGTTGCCCGCAGCAAGCGTCGAGCCGGCGGTTTCGATGCCGCAGCCGTCGCCGGCAGTTGCGGATACGCCATTCCTAACGACACTCGGAACAGCGCCGCGCCCATCAGGATGGCCCCCACCAAATAAACGCGTCCCGCCATTCCCAACGCGAAGGGCATAACGCTGACAGGAATCAGTGTTGCGGAATAAGCCAGAATCCGCCACACCGTGGACTTTCCATCGGACTCCACCACCGGTAACATGCGAATTTCGCCTTGCGCGTAGTCCTCGCGGTAGAGCCATGCTATGGAAAGAAAATGCGGAAACTGCCAGACGAACATGATGGCAAAAAGGATCAGAGTCTCGATTTCCAATTTTCCGCGCACCGCCGTCCAACCGAGCACGACTGGCATTGCTCCCGGAAACGCGCCCACAAATGTGCACACCGGCGAAACTTTCTTCAGTGGAGTGTAAGCCGCCAGATACACCAACGCGGTCAATAACACCAATGACCCGGTTAGTAAGTTGGCATAGATCGCCAGATAGACGGAACCGCCGAGAGTCAGCGCCAACCCGACCGTGGCCGCATGTGCCATGGTCATTCGCCCCGAAGGCAACGGGCGCAGCGCCGTCCGGCGCATCCGCGCATCCACACTCGACTCCAGCACTTCATTCAGCGCCGCCGTTCCGCTTGAAACCAGCGCCACACCCAATAGGGCATGGACGAGGCCCAGCGACCACGACGACACGCCCATCCGGCGCGCAGCAAAGAAATAGCCGCACCACGCCGTAAGGACGATCAAAGTCGTAATGCGCGCCTTAGTCAGTTCGGCGTAATCGCGCGCCAAAGAAGCAAATCTTTGCAACATGGACCCCATACCCGCGCGATTGCCTCCTCCCGCCCTCATCCGGCAGTTTGGTTCAAACCGGCAATCACGGAACAAATCCCCACGAAACGCACCGACGCCCGGCGTCTCACCCGTACAATGCTCGCATCAAACGCAATAGTTGGCAATGGGCATTCCCTTCGCGCAAATCACGACACCCCCTTGAACCGACCCGAGTGGAGAAGACGCTTAGTCTTGTGAAATAAACAGCGAGCCGGCGGAACCTTTCCGTCGCCTCCGTACTTAGCCCTCCTATCGAAGTCCTATGTGAAGCACAAGTGCGGTCTGAAAGCCCTGCCCTGAGCGGGATTTCATCCAATAACGGGAATTTGCGCCCGCTAACCAGTTCCTCCAGCACGAACCACCTTGATGTCCGACTTACAAGTGATAAAATACTTTGATGGCAAACACACTCATTGATTCCGTAGTCAAACAACTCCAACAGGAACGCGCGCGACTTGAGAATGAACTCCATCGCGTAACCGCTGCACTAACAACCTTCGGGAAAGTCTACCTCGAGGGGAACAAGCGTGGATCTGCTGCAACTTCCGCACCTGCAAAGAAACGAACCATTTCCGCTGCCGGACGCAGGAGAATCGCAGCCGCGCAGAGAGCACGATGGGCGAAGGTCCGGGCGGGCAAGAAATAGGTAAGCCGATTTTCCGTCCGTGAGGGTCTTCCCGTTTAGACGCGCCCAGCGTGTGACGTGTCAGTTGGGGAGACCCCTCAGCACTGCTCCTACAAACTCCGCAAACTCTCGAACGTCCTCTTCGGTCGTGTCGAACGAGCACATCCACCGCGCCACCGACTCTTCTTCGTTCCACACATAAAAGAAGTAACGCTCCCGTATTTTCTCAATGGCCTCCCGCGGAATTTGCGCAAACACTCCGTTCGCCTCGACGGGATACACAATCCTGGCTCGCGGAATCTTCTTCACTTCCTGTTCCAGCAACCGCGCCATGCGGTTCGCCTGCTCCGCATTCCGCCGCCAAAGATCATTCGTCAGCAGCGCCTCCATCTGCACCGACAGGTAACGCATCTTCGAGGCCAACTGCATCCCCTGTTTGCGCACAAAAGAAAAATCCTCGGCCAGTTCTGGACGGAAGAACACCACCGCCTCCACGCCCATCAACCCGTTCTTCGTCCCGCCAAAGGAAAGCACATCCACTCCTAAGTCGCGCGTCGCCTGCCGCAAGGATAATGACGGTCCCTGCGCCGCCACGGCGTTCGCAATGCGCGCCCCGTCCATGTGCAGAAACATTTTTCGCTCGTGGGCAAACCGCGCCAGCGCCTCGACCTCTGCCGGCTTGTACACGGTGCCCATTTCGGTCGATTGCGTGATCGAAATTACCCGCGGCTGCACGTGATGCTGGTCCCCAATTCCGTGATACGCATGCGCCACCGTTTCGACCGTCAGCTTGCCGCTGGGCGCCGCCAATGGCACCAGTTTGCAGCCCGTATACTTTTCCGGCGCGCCACATTCGTCCGTATAAATATGAGAAAGCTCGGGACAGAGCACCGCGTGAAAAGGCCGCGTCAGCGCCTGCAAGCTCAGCACATTTGCCGCCGTCCCATTGAAAACGAAAAAGACCTCCACCTCGGCCCCGAACTGCTCCCGGAATTTTCCCACCGCCGATTCCGTCTGCGGATCGTCGCCATACCCCACCACATGTCCCTGATTCGCGCGCCGTATCGCCTCCAGCACCTCGGGATGCACCACGGCATTGTTGTCGCTCGCAAAACTTCGGCTCGGTTTCATAACAAAACAATTTAGCAGAAGCGAAAATTCTTCGGACCTTCCTGCCTGTCCCAGCGATCTATAATGTTTGATTCAGTATTGCTGGGGCGGAGTCGCCGCACTAAAGATGCGAGGAACCTGCCTCGCACCCGCTGGAGGCAGTCCCAGTGGCACCTGTTTCTTTTTCTGCGCAGGCCGAGGAATATCGTTAAGAGCAATGATCATGTCTCGATTCTCTGCAAGAACGTCATCTTTGATTCGGTTGGGGATTCTGCCCGGCGCGCTTCTGGCCACGCTTCTTTTCACTACCGCTTGCGGCAGCAACAAAGAAGCTAAGGCAGCTCCTCCGCAAGCCATGCCGGTCAAAGTCCAAACGGCCACGGTCCAAAAAATCGATGACACTACCGACTACGTTGCCACGGTGAAATCCCGCGACTCGGCCGTGGTCATGCCACAGGTGGAAGGCATCATTACGCAGATTTTTGTCCACTCGGGCGAACGCGTCGCGGACGGGGCTCCGATGATGCAGATCGATCCCGCCAAGCAGCAGGCCACGCTGAAAAGTCAGGAGAGCGCGACCGCCGCCCAAGTTGCCCAAGTTAAATGGGCGCAGCAGAACTACGACCGCGTCAGCGGCCTCGCCAATGCTGGTGTAGTCAGTCGACAGGATCTCGATCAGGCGCGCGCGACACTCGACGCGGCCCAGGCGCAACTGCAATCCCTCGGAGCTCAGGTCAACGAACAGCAGGTTCAGTTGCACTACTACCAGGTGGTTGCCCCGCGTGCCGGCGTCGTCGGCGATGTTCCTGTCCGTGTTGGCGACCGCGTGGTCACCACTACCACGCTGACCACCGTCGACCGTCCCGGCAGTCTCGAAGCTTACATCTATGTTCCGATCGAGAAATCTTCGCAGTTGAAGATGAATCTTCCGGTGGAGATCGTCGACGGCTCAGGAAACTCGCTTGCCAGCAGCCGCGTAACGTTCATCTCGCCGCAAGTGGACACGGCCACGCAAACCGTGCTCGTCAAAGCGACTATCGCAAACTCCAATGACAGTTTGCGAACCGCCCAGTTCATCCGCGCCCGTGTGATCTGGGGCAGCCAGGAAAAACCCGTGGTTCCGGTCGTGGCCGTGTCGCGAATCGGCGGGCTCTATTTCGCTTTCGTGGCTGAGCCCGATCCGAGGGGTGGATATGTAGTCCATCAAAAGCCGCTCCAGATTGGCCAAATCGTCGGCAACAACTATGTCGTGCTCGACGGCGTAAAGGCGGGAGACAAGGTTGTCGTCTCCGGCACCCAGTTTCTGATCGACGGCATACCCGTAATCCCGCAGGAAAGCAGCAGCTAGCAAGTCCCAAGAAGTCTTTCGAAACCGGTACAACAAGTTTCGAGTAGCAAGAGCAGCACTCGCAAGAGACCGGCCACTGGCCACTGACCACTGGCAACTTTTTCTTATGGTCGACTTTTTTATTCATCGCCCGGTATTCTCCACCGTCTGCGCCCTGCTCATCATTCTCGCTGGCGCCGTCTGCATTCCCACGCTGCCCATCGCGCAATTCCCGAACCTCGCGCCTCCGCAGGTCGGCGTCGTCGCCGTCTATACCGGAGCCAGCGCGCAGACCGTCGAGTCCGCCGTCACCACGCCGCTGGAGCAGCAGATCAACGGCTCCGAAGGCATGAAGTACATCACCTCGTCCAGCGACAACAACGGCATCAGCCAGATCACCGCGACTTTCGATCTCAACCGCGATCCCGACCTCGCCGCCGTCGACATCGAGAACCGCGTCAACACTGCTTCCGGACGGCTCCCCACCGCGGTCAAGCAAGTCGGAGTTACCGTCGCCAAGACTTCGCAGAACTTCGTCTTCGGCGCCGCCGTCTTCTCGCCCGACGGCCGCTACTCCACGCTCTTCATGAGCAACTACCTCGACGTCTACGTGCGCGACAGCCTGAAGCGTGTTCCCGGAGTGGCCGACGTCCTCATCTTCGGCGAGCGCAAATACTCCATGCGCCTGTGGCTCGACCCCGTGCGCATGGCCGGCCGCGCCCTTACCGCCGACGATGTAGTGAGCGCCCTCCAGGAGCAGAACGTTGAAGTCGCCGCCGGACAAGTCGGTTCCCAGCCCGCTCTGCCCGGCCAGCAGTTCCAAATCAGCGTGCGCGCCGTCGGCCGTCTCTCTGAATCCAGTCAGTTCGAAGACATCATCCTGAAGAGCAATGCCGACGGCACTCTGGTCCGCCTGCGGGATGTCGGCCACGCCGAACTCGGCGCCGAAGACTACAGCTCCGACCTGAATTACAGCGGGCACGAATCGGTTGGCCTCGGCATCACCCAGCTCTCCACCGCCAACGCTCTCGACGTGGACCGCCGCTGCATCGCCGAACTCGATCGCCTGGCCAAGCGCTTTCCGCCCGGCATGAAGTATGAGCTCGCCTTCGATACCACCGACGCGGTCGGCGAATCCATCCGCGACGTAGTCTCGACCCTTGGCCAGGCTATCTTCCTCGTCATCCTTGTTATTTTCCTTTTCCTCGAAGACTGGCGTTCCACCATCATTCCGGCAGTCACCATTCCGGTTTCGCTCATCGGCACTTTCGCTTTCGTCAAACTGCTCGGCTTCTCCATCAACACGCTGACGCTGTTCGGCATCACGCTCGCCACTGGCCTGGTGGTCGACGACGCCATCGTCGTCATCGAAAACATCGAGCGCCATCTGCAGGAAGGCGAGTCCAATCCCGTCAAAGCCTCGTCCGACGCCATGAAGGAAGTCACCGGCGCCGTCATTGCCACCTCTTTGGTGCTGGTTGCCGTCTTCGTGCCGGTCGCGTTTTTCCCCGGCACCACCGGAATTCTGTTCCGCCAGTTCGCGCTGACCATCGCCTTCTCGATTACGATCTCCGCCTTCAACGCGCTTACGCTTACGCCCTCGCTCGCTGCGCTTCTGCTCGGCCGCGAGCACGGCGAAAAGATCTGGTTGTTCAAGCGCGTCGACCGCTTCCTGGCCGCGCTTACCAACGGCTACGTGCGCGCCCTCCGCGCTTTCCTGCGTTTCGAAGCCGTCGCTCTGATCCTGTTTGTCGCCGGACTCGGTCTCGCTTACTTCGTCTACCGGCAAGTGCCCCAAGGCTTCGTCCCCACCGAAGATCAGGGATACCTCATCGTCGCCATTCAGGCTCCCACCGGAGCGTCGCTCGAATACACTCGAAACATCGCCGCGCAAGTGACCGCCATCAGCAAGAATTTTCCTGAAATCGAGGACACCTTCGCCATCGCCGGTTTCAGCTTTGGAGGCAGCGCCCCCAACGCGGGTCTGGTCTTCCTGAGCCTCCGGCCGTACTCGCAACGTAAAGGCCGCGAGCACACCTCGGCCTCACTCATCAATCGGCTGCGCGGCCCCTTCTTCGGAATTTCCGGAGCCATCGTCATCCCCTTCGAACCGCCCGCCGTGCAAGGTCTCGGCCAATTCGGCGGATTCCAATTCGAACTCCTGGATCAAGGCAATCACACGCTGCAGGATCTCGACAAAGTCACCCACGACCTCACCCGCGCTGGTGCCGCGCGTCCGGAAAAAGACCTCACCGGACTTTTCACCACCTACACCGCCAGCGATCCGCAGTATGTCATCACCATCGATCGCGAAAAAGCCAAGAGCCTGCACATCCCTCTTAGCCAGATCACCGATACGCTCAGTGTTTATATGGGTTCGGCCTACATCAACGATTTCGATTTCAATAACCGCTCGTATCGGGTTTATGTGCAGGCCGACAAACAATTCCGCTCGCATCCGCAGGATATCGGGCAGTACTACGTACGCTCCGATTCCGGCGCCATGGTCCCGCTCGGAAATTTACTCAGCATCACCCAGACCTCCGCGCCCCAGGTCATCAGCCACTACAACCTTTTCCGCTCGACGGAAATCAACGGTTCTGCCGCCCCCGGCTTCAGCTCCGGACAGGCCATTGATACCATGCAGCAACTCTCCGCGAAAATTCTGCCCCAGGGTTACACCTACCAATGGTCGGGAATTTCGCTCGAGGAGTTAGCCGCGGGATCGACCACGCTCATTCTTTTCGGCCTGGGAACGCTGGTCGTCTATCTGACACTCTCGGCGCAATATGAAAGTTTCGTGCTCCCTTTCATTATTCTGCTGGCCGTGCCCATGGCCTTGCTCGGCGCGCTTTCCGCCCAATGGATCCGCAGCCAGCAGAACGACGTCTACTGTCAGGTGGGACTCGTCATGCTGGTAGGCCTCTCCTCCAAGAACGCCATCCTGATCGTGGAATTCGCCGAGCAGTTGCGTGAACGCGGCATGACCATCCTCGACGCGGCCGTCGAAGCCGCCCGCATCCGCCTGCGCCCGATTCTCATGACCTCGTTCGCCTTCATCCTAGGCGTCGTCCCCCTCGTCACTGCCAGCGGCGCCGGAGAGAACGGACGCCACTCCGTAGGCACCACCGTCTTCGGTGGCATGATCATGAGCACCATCCTCAACTTGTTCTTCATCCCCGTTCTCTATCTATTGATCGAAGGTTTCAGAGAACGCCGCCGCAAACCTGCAACCACCTAAGCAAGTGTGGTTTTGTGTGCTCGTGTGGGGACGGGCGCCCTCGCCCGTCCAAGCCGAGCGCAACTCGGCAGTCTGCCCGCAGTGACAGCAACCTTGGACTTGTTATAAGAGAGGCCGTCAGGCGTCGTTCCCTCAGCGCAAGAAAAAAGCAACCATATGGCCCTGTCCAGCGTCAGAAAAGTGCGAGAGATTTCAGAAGCGCTCTAACAAATCTAGGCTGAGGTCAACCCAATGAAAAATTCAGGTCTCGCAGTTCTAGCTCTCCCACTGATTTTCGCAATTACGATCTTCTCGATGGCGGCGCTCGCCAGTCCCGCCCTCCAGGACAACCCGCCAACTGGCGCGCTCAATCAAAAAAGTTTCGACCGCATCGTCAAGGAAGTACGTCATGAACTCGTGATGCTCCCCTACTACGGAGTGTTCGATAACCTCTCCTACAAGGTCGACCCCGACGGCACCGTGACCCTGCTCGGCCAGGTCGCGCGTCCCACTCTCAAGTCCGACGCTGAAAACGTGGTCAAGCGCATTGAAGGTGTCGAGAAGGTCGTCAACAACATCGAGGTCCTGCCTCTCTCGTCCAACGACGACCGCATCCGCCGGGCTGCCTATCGTGCCATCTACGGCAACGAAGCCCTAAGTGAGTACCAGTTGCGCGCCGTTCCGCCCATTCACATCATCGTCAACAACGGACACATCACGCTCGAAGGCGTAGTGGCCCGCCAGATGGACAAACAAATCGCCGGCATCCAGGCCAACGGCGTCCCCGGTGCATTCTCCGTGACCAACAACCTGGTAGTCGAGGAACAAGAAAAGAAAGACGACAAGAAAAAGTAGTTTTGCAAGCGTAAAGCAGGCTCTTTCATGAATTGTCGTCCCGAGCGCAGCGAGGGATCTGCAGTTCGCCGCAAAAGGCAGATCCCTCGCTGCGCTGAGCGCGCTTCCCTTTCCCCTGTGTTCCTCCGTGTACCCTGTGGTTAAGGCCTTTCCGTAATCTGCAATCTACAATTAGCTATGCCCCAATCCGCCGACCCCGGCGAAATCGCCCACGCCGCCAGCCTTCTCCGCGCCGGACGCCTGGTAGCCTTCCCCACCGAAACCGTTTACGGCCTCGGAGGCAACGCTCTCGACGCCGAAGCCGTAGCCCGCATCTACGCCGTCAAACGCAGACCCGCCACCAGCCCTCTCATCGTCCACGTAGCCTCCATCGAAATGGCGCAGTCGCTCGTGGCAAACTGGCCAGAGATCGCCAATCGTCTGGCAAAGAAATTCTGGCCCGGTCCACTAACGCTGGTGCTGGAAAAGCGACTCGAAAAAGAATCTGCAATTCCCGACATCGTCACCGCCGGTTTGCCCACGGTAGGTCTCCGCATGCCCGCGCATCCGATCGCGCTAGCCCTCATCCGCGCCGCCGGCATTCCACTCGCCGCGCCCAGCGCCAACCGCTTCACCGAACTTTCTCCCACCACCGCCGACCACGTCCGGAGCAGCCTGGGCAGCGAGGTCGACTACATCCTCGACGGCGGCCCCTGCACCGTAGGCATCGAATCCACTGTGCTCTCGTTAGCCGAGCCCACTCCGATCTTGTATCGCCCCGGCGGAATTTCGCGCACAGAACTGGAAGCCGTAGTCGGTCCCGTACTCTCCGCGCAGGAAGTTGCAGCCCGAGCCCATCCCGCGCCCGGAATGCACCCGCGCCACTACAGCCCGCGCACGACCTTATATTTAACAACCAATGGGAAACTGCCCGATCAGGGCCATGGAATCTACCTGCGGCATCAGCATCCGCCCAGCCGGGCCAACGTCACCGTCCACCAGATGCCGCAATCCGCGGCCGGCTACGCTGCTGTGCTCTACGAAGTTCTCCACCAGGCCGACGCCGGGAATTACAATTGGATCGCGGTCGATCTCCCGCCCAGCACGCCCGAGTGGGAAGCCATTCAAGACCGCCTCAGACGCGCCGCAGGAAAATAGAAAGGAGTTCAACGTCAAATGATTTGTGAAATCTGATTTCGCCAACGATCTCGCGGGGGGCAAAAAGCTAGGTTTTGAATTTTTCCCACCACGTGAGGGGCCTGACAAACACGACGACCTCTCCAGATTCCGGCGATGCCGTGGCCTTGCCACAGGTATTGGACGTGACAACGCCATGCTGAACAATCTTCGCAGTCGAGAACTTTCGGACGGCAAGCCATGAGTAATCCGTTTTGCGCGTCTCGCATGGCACGTAACCAACATTGATGCCGACGGCATCGCTATATCTCACGACAGGATCGATCACTCCGAAATCGCCGCAACCCTGCCAACGATTCTGAGTATTCACCTCTGAATCGTCATGGGTGAGGCGAAACTGCGCGATCCCCTCCTCATTCGTTGGAACTGGTTTCATATGACGAAGGTGGTCAACGCCCACATTCACGCAAGTGTGGGCCATGGGGCTTCCGTTTCGGCCATTAACCAGCTTTATCCTAGATGCTCTGAGCATTAGCGTCCTTGCCACAGGAAGCAATAACCAGGAGCATCAAAAGAACGTCCAAAAGCCTGCAGCAACAGCACGCAGCACGGAGTCTCATTGCAATAAATCTCTCCCGATTTTAGTCCCTAATAAGTGATTGAGAAAAATCGCCATAACACTAATAGCGTTCCCCAACACTTCAACGCGCCCACTTCTGCAATCTGACCTCTGACCTCTAACCTCTGACCTCTCCCGGCACGCGCACCCGAATCGTCTGCGGGACGGCGCGCAGTTTCGCCAGCAACGGTTCATCGCAAGCCCGATTGATGTCGTAAATCGCATAGCCCAGCGGCCCGCGAGTATCCAGCACCTGCCGGTCGATATTGATCCCGCGATCCGCCAAAATGTCGTTAATCGCCCGCAGAATTCCCGGCACATTGTGGTGGATATGCAGCAGCCGGTGCGATCTATTTTCAAGATTGGGCTCATAATCCAGATGACAATGCGGCAGGTTCACGCTCAGCAAAGAATTCCCGCTCCTGAAGTACTCAATCATACGAGCCGAAACAAACTGCCCGATATTCTGTTGCGCCTCCTCGGTGCTGCCGCCAACATGAGGCGTCAAAATCACATTCGCCAACCCCTGCAGCGGATTGGAAAACGCGCCCCCCGTCTCCGGCTCCTGCGGAAACACGTCCACCGCCGCTCCACCGAGCTTCCCACTCTTCAAATGCCGAGCCAGCGCCTCATGATCCACCACAAACCCGCGACTAAGATTGATCAGGCAAGCTCCGTCTTTCATCCCGCGGATCTCATCTTCGCCAAACAAATTCTGGTTCTGTGCCTTCCCATCGACATGCAAAGTGATCACGTCGGACGTTTCCAGCAATTCGCGAAAGCTCACCGGACGCGCATTCCCGCGCGCCAGCACGTGCGCCACATCATGAAACACCACGCGCATGCCCATAGCCTCGGCCAGATCCGACACTTGCGACCCGATCTTCCCGTAGCCGACAATCCCCAAAGTAAGCCCGCGCACCTCATGCGATCCTGCCGAAGATTTGTTCCACACTCCGCCATGCAGTTGCGTACTAGCCTCAAAAGTCCGCCGCAGCAGCAGGATGATTTCCCCCATCGCCAACTCGGCCACCGAGCGGCTGTTCGAGTGAGGATCGTTAAACACGCCAATCCCGCGCTCGCTCGAAGCCGCCCGATCGATCTTGTCGACGCCAATGCAGAACGCCCCCACCGACACCAGCTCCGGCGCAGCATCCAGCACCGCCGCCGTGATGTGCGTCTTTGAACGCACGCCCAGAATCGAAGTCCCGCGCACCTTCTCGATGAGCTCGCGCTCGTCCAGCGCGCCCTTAAGCGCCTCGACCTCAAACCCAGCTTCTTCAAACTGAGAAACCGCTACCCCGCTAATATTCTCCAGCAATAAAACCTTCAAAGACCCTCCCGGAACTCAACCGCAAAATGATCAAAAAGAATTATAAGGGTGGGGGTTTCGTATCAGGGTATCGCTTCAGCGATACCGAAATGTTCTTCAAAGCTGACGCCCCTTTGAGGGGCTGGGCGCCGACCGCCGTTTTTGCAGGCTTCTAGAGTTCTACTCTCCCAATGCCGCCACCATCCAAAACACAAGCATACACACTCCGGAAACGGGGGCTTGCCAGCGCGCCGAAGTCCGTGGCCCAATGCCGACAGTTCCAAGTAGGATCCCGCCAAGAGAAAGGAAAATTCCCCAGCGGAGAATTCTCATGAGGCGAGGGTCGTAATATGGAAAGCCGCGAATCGTCACAGCGTACGCTATTGAGGAAACTGCAAGAATGGCCGAGGCTGTGGCAAGAATGAGACCAATCAAGGAGAAGATTGAGCCGCCGGTGCCCAAGTTTGGTAGTTTTGCGAACCGTATCCAGCCCCAGACCAGCATTACGGGCGAGGCGAGAAATCCGACGACCATCAGAGTTCCAAACATTACTTGCATCAATATGCTCAATGCGGAAGACTCCTCCCGCACATTGTATGCTCGCGCGTCTTGCCCCTCCAAAATGTTACAAATATAAGGGGTTGCCGGGACAATCATGCTCGCCCCGCATGAATCTTTCAGACGCACCCCATCATCCATAACGCTTTGGAGGAAACAAACAATGCCGCATGAACTGCCCCCGCTGCCGTACGATTACACGGCGCTTGAACCCACCATCGACGAAAAGACGATGCATCTGCATCACGACATGCACCACGCCGCCTACGTCAAGAATCTGAACGCGGCCCTCGACAAGCATCCCGAGCTGCACAAGAAAACTGCGGAAGATCTGCTCCGCGACCTGAGCGCCGTCCCCGAAGACATCCGCAGCGCCGTCCGCAACAATGGCGGAGGCCACGTCAATCACACCATGTTCTGGAACATCATGAAACCCCACGGCGGAGGCGATCCCACCGGTCCCATCGCCGACGTGATCAAGAAAACCTTCGGCGACTTCAAGACCTTCCAGGAAAAATTCAACGCCGCCGGCGTAGGCCAGTTCGGCAGCGGATGGGTGTGGCTGGCAGGAGACGCAAGAGGCGAAGTGAAAATCATCAGCACCCCGAACCAGGACAGCCCCATCTCGCAAGGCCTCTACCCGATTTTCGGCAACGACGTCTGGGAACACGCCTACTATCTCAAATACAACAACCGCCGCCCCGAATATCTGCAAGCCTGGTGGAACGTAGTCAACTGGGAAGAAATCAACAAACGCTACCACTCGTCGCTGAAGAAGTAATGCTCGTGTAGTGACGGGGCTGTGCCCCGTCCAGTCCGCGTAGGGGCGGACGCATTCGTCCGCCCCACCTGCCTTAACCTCCCAAAAAATCCCGAATCTGCTCCCAATACTTCCGAACAATCAGATCAGTACTCAAATGCCCGCCGCGGCGGAGCAACTTCAGCTTCACTCCCGTAAGCCGCGCAAATTTCCTGACCGATTGATATGGAATAACTGGATCATCCTGCGCATGAAACATTATGATCTTCGACGCAGTAACTTCCCGCACGTGACACGCAGGGTTATAAAACTTACCGCCGCGCAGCTTATTCCAGTTTCTGTCCGATAGCCGATACCCGTTCCCGAACGCTTCGCGAATGTACGCGGCATAGCTCGGATTCGAAGTCTCTTTCTTCTGCTCGCGCCGGAGAATCGCCCAATCCACCACCGGGCAATTGGCAACCACTTTCTTCACGCGCGGGTCGAGCGACGAAAGAATCGCCGCCGCCCCGCCAAAGCTTCCCCCGATCACAAATATTTCATCCAACGACAAACGAAATCTCCGCCCAAACGCCAGCTCTCTGAACTCTTTCGACAATCCGCCAATCACATCCAGAATGTCCAAGTGCGGAGACCGTTCCAGGAAATCCCCGCCACTCTCCCACGCTCCCCGATAACGCGGATAAAACACCCAGTATCCCTTCGCGGAAAGAAATTCCGCCAAGGGCTGCTTCCGAGGAATCGAAGGCATGCCATCGCAAAGGACGATCGCCCTTTGAATTTTCCCAGATCGAGCTGGAGGCAAAAACTCAGTAACAATGTCGTGCTTGAATCGTGTCCTGAACATAGAATCTCTCAATCCGTTTTGTGAATGGTCATCCCCCGCCTTGACAGCGGCTCCCCTGGCTGACTAAACTCCTTCTCCACCACGGCTTCTCGCCGCACAGGTCACGTCTAACTCTACAACTTGCTGTACTTACACTTTGGAGGTCCCAATGACCACTCCCCAGCTCTCGAAGTCCGCCGTCACGCTCATTTCGCTGCTCGTGTTGCTATCCGCTATCGCCGCCGCTCAGCTCAAGATCGGCTCCGGCAACACCGCTTTCGCCGACCCGCCGGTGCCGCGCCCGCACACGACACCCTGCGTAGTCACGCTCTATAAAGGATTCAAGTTCGCCAACTTCAATGCCCAGAGCTTCACTTATACGCCGCCCACCGCCTGTCCCGGCCCCTGGGCCAAGGTAATTCTCGAAGCTAACTTCTCCGTTACCGAAGGAATCCAATACGACCGCACCGCCAACATCTGGATCGGCCCCACCAACATCTACTTCGGCACCACCTCCGAGCCCGACCCGAGCGACGCACGCCACTGGCACGTCGAGCGCGACCTCACCGACTACAGTTCCATCTTCACCGTGGCGCAAGACGGCACCGTGGATCTCGGCAACCTCGTGAACTCGACCTACACTGGCGTACTCCACGGCTCCGCCGACATCCTCTTCTACCCGCTGGCGCAGAATCAGCTGCCGCCCCGTACTGCCGATCAGGTCATCGCTTTCTCCTCCGGACCCACCGGAGGCACCGTCGGCCTCAACAACACCAACAGCCTGCTCGAACAAACTCTGACCTTTCCCACCAACATCACCGATCTCTACTTCGACGTCTTTGCCCAAAGCCAGTCCAACGACGAATTCTGGTACACCTGCGTCCCCAACGACGTTGCCAGCGAACTCTTCAGTTGCAGTAATACTGCCTTCCGCGAGTCCGAAGTCACCATCGACGGCACTCCCGCCGGTGTAGCGCCCGTCTATCCCTGGATCTTCACCGGAGGCATCGATCCCTTTCTGTGGATTCCCATCCCCGGCGTCCAGACCATGAATTTCCAGCCCTACCGCGTCAACCTGACGCCCTTTGCGTCCCTGCTCGACAACGGTCAGCCCCACACCGTAGCTCTGAGCGTCTTCAACGCCAACAGCTATTTCTCCGCCACCGCCTCGCTTCTGCTCTATCTCGACTCCGGCTCCACGCAAATCACCGGAGCCGTCACCGAGAACACGCTAGCCGTGCCCGTCCCCAGCATCACGGAGAACATTCACATCGCAAAAAACGGCGACCTCCGCGGAGCCGTCAACACCCGTGCGTCCCATACCTTCCAAATCTCCGGATACGTCAACACCTCTTACGGTCCGGTCACCACCACCGTCGCCCAGGATATCGGCTTCTCCAACCTGCAGTCCTTCAAAATCCAGCCCGTGTTCTACGAGCAGAATATCAACCAGGACACCACCATCCATTCGGTAGTAACCACAGTCAACGCCGGTGGCCACTTCACCAACACCGTCAACTATAACTGGCCGCTCCAGGTCGACATCGCCGTGGCCTATAACTCCGACGGCTCCGGAGTCCAAACCACCACCATCAACCAGTATTACGAAAAAGACCAGGAGGCGCGCCACAAAGATCAGGCCACATCCTTCAGTCTGCTGCAAGACCGGGTTTTTACCACCGACGCGCTCGACTTTAGTTCCAGCGGCTACATCACCGGCAACCAGAACCAGTCCAGCGCGCAAAACTATTTCGCATCCAACTCTTCGGGATACTGTTACAGCCGCGACCTCACCGCTGGCGCCAATGTCCTGACATCCATCACCGACGGCAGAGGCTGCAACTGAAATTTGAGGCTATCTCGTAGGTCGTTTCGGGAAGGGCAGAGCTTGACGGTGCGCGGAAATAACGCACCAGAGTTGGGCCTGCCCGTCTCGGGCTGCCGCGAGACTCTGGCTCGCGCAGGTTCCCGGGAAGGCGCGGCTCTAGTCCAGAGTGTCAGAAAACTGACGCATGGCAGTG